>ENA-OSEO01001877-OSEO01001877.1-sediment-metagenome-genome-assembly--contig:-NODE-1877-length-33942-cov-4.900340_pt1 | contig 33942 bp, 34 predicted proteins | sample MGYA00237883_ERZ534232 | MGnify/ENA metagenome assembly ERZ534232 | reverse complement strand
AGACTCCGGCCAGGATCTTGATCAACGTCGACTTTCCCGCACCGTTGGCGCCGAGGAGGGCATGGACCTCCCCGGACCTCAAGTCGAAATCGACCCCGTCGACCGCCAGGACGCCCGGGAATCGCTTGACGATCCCCTTCATTTCGACGAGGCACCCGTTACCCGCGGATCGAACGGGAATCTGGCCGTGCGGATCAACGATCGCAGGGCGCGTCGCGTGTCTCTGCTCCTTTGGCACCACGGGCATTCTCGGCCTCCTCTCGCTCGCGGGCCACGGACTCATCGCCCGCTTCGACGGGGCTGACGGCGTACCGTACTCTTGAACCCGATGCGCTCCCGCACGTACGCACGCATCATCTCGATCGGCTCTTGCTCCCCCTCGACAAACGTCAATCCAGTCAGCAAGAGGATGGGGCCGAAGAGCGGAACCTGGAGCAGCTCGGCGACTTCCTGGTCAACGACCTCTTCCGCCTCGACGCGTCGCTCGGATCGCTCCACGATGAATCCGTACTTCTCCTCCAGGGTCGCGTAGAGGCTCCCGCGAACGAACACTTTCCGGTCGAGGTCACGGAATCGCTCCGCGGGGAGGTACGAGTCACAGATCATCACAGGCCGCTCGTTGACGTACCGCAGCCGACGCAGATAGAGCATCGGAGCGTCCACAGGCCGCTGCAGCGCCTCGGCCACGCGCGGTTCCGCCTCGAGGATTTTCCGATCGATGAACTCGGTGCGCAGAACGGCGTCCGGCGGAAACTGCTCCGTCAGGCTAAGGTTCTCGCTCAGAAGGGACAGATCGACGATGTGTTGGTTCTGGACGAACGTGCCCCGCCCGCGCTCCCGCGCCAGCCAGCCCTGCCGGATCAGCTCTTGCACGGCCCGGTTCGCCGTCGGTCGACTGACTCCGAACTCGGCCGCGATCATCTCTTCGGCCGGGAATCGATCGCCCGGCAGCAGCCCAGATTGCTCGATGAACCGGCGCAGCATACGGGCGAGCTGATCGTAGAGGGGAATCGATGACTCCCCGGGTAGTTGGTTTCTTACGTTCTCCACGAACATCCCAAACGGGGCTTCTCCTGCCGTTCTGCCGGTCATCTCGACCTTCCCCTTTTCAATCCGGAGTTCATGGCCATCCAGTATAGGGATAGCGTGTCTGCTTGTCAAGACGTTAGTTAGTGATTACATCTTGACAAGCAAGCGCGCTTCTGCTATTGTTCGGACAACGACGGATCGGACAACAGATGCAATACGAGTGAGGAGGCGTCGCATGATCGTCCAGTTTTCGTATCCGCTCGACTCCGAGCATCTGGTGATGCCCGGGTCGATCGCCAAGCCGGAGCTGCGGCCGCGGTCCCGGATGACCCCTCCCCCTCCTGGAGTCGATCCGGAGGGCGTGCGGTGGTCCTCGTACAACAACACGAGCTTCCTCGACGCGTTCGTCCACGCGGGGACCCACGTGGACACGGCCCACCACGTCTCCCCGGATGGTCTCAGGCTCGGGGGCTTCGCCATCGAGGACTTCGTCTTCGACCACCCGCTCCTGCTCGAGATCCCGAAGGCCGATGAGGAACGAATCACAGCCGATGACCTGATCCCTTACGGGCGGGCTCTCGAACGGGCGGACCTTCTGCTTGTGCACACCGGCTTCTCGAGGCTGCGCTCTTTGGACCCGGAACGCTACATCATGAAGCAGCCCGGTTTCTCGGTCGACGCGGCCGAGTACCTGGTCTCCATGCCGAACATGCGTTGCGTCGGAGGCGACTTCATGGGGATCGAGAACATCTCCGAGGGGCGCGTCGCCGAGCCGCCATTCCCCGCGCACCGCGCGTTCCTCCTCAGCGGGAAGAAGTTCCTCATTCTTGAGGATCCGGACCTGACCCCACTCATCGGGCGGCCGTTGCGTCGAGCCTTCATCATCCCGCTTCTTTTTCCCGAAGCCGAAGCGATGATGGTGACCGCATTTGCCGAGACGGACTGAAAGGGAATTCTCATGAATATAGAACACATCGGGGTTTACGCGCACGACTCGGTAACGCTTACGGAGTGGTATTCGCGGGTCTTGGGGCTCAAGGAAGTCGGCCGAATCGAGCGGGAGGGACGCGCTCCTGTCGTTTTCCTTCAGGGCGAGAAAGGCGCCGTCGTCGAGATCCTTCCGACGGATGCGCGCGTCTCGCAGCGGAACCTCGACTGCCCCGGGTATTCCCACCTCGGCGTTGCGGTCACCGACATCGAGAGAGAGAAAGGGCGGCTCGCCGACGCAGGTGTAGAGCTGACGGGCGTCCGGACGACCAGCAACGGCTGGACAATCGGCTACTTCAGAGACCCCGAGGGCAACGTCATCGAGCTGATCGAACGATAGATCGGAGGGAACTAACTTGACCGCCACGGGTCGGTTGGTGATCTGGGGTGAGCGGTGTCGCGGCTGTCGGAGCTGCCAGTTGGCCTGCTCCTTTGCGAAGACCGGCGAGTACAACCCGGCAGGCTCGTGTATCAGCCTGGACAGGGATCTCCACACGGAACGGACTGCGCCGATGATCCGTCCCCTTTCCTGTGATCTGTGCGGCGGAACGCCGGCTTGCGTGGGAGCTTGCACGTACGAAGCGATCCGGTATGAGCCGAATCAGGAGCCGGAGATCGTCTACCGAAGGGGGAACCGTGTCGACCTGGACTGACAGGACGTGGTTCGTCGACCTGACGAACGGTAGGACTTGGTCCGAGGAGGCGCCGTATGAGGCCGTCGCTCCGACGATCGGAGGCTCGGGCTACGGATGGAAGATCGTAGCCGATCGCCTTCCGGCCCGAATCAACCCACTCTCCCCAGAGAACATCGTCGTTCTCAACCCCGGTGTCTTCGTCGGAACTCGCACAATCGGCTCTCCGAAGCTCACGGCGATCACCAAGTTCCCGACGATCGCCTCGCCGGACCACCGTTTCTTCACGGGATCCTGCACAGGGGGCGGACGATACTTCGGGATCGGGATGCGGCAAGCCGGCTGCGATCGGCTCGTTCTGCTCGGTCGCGCCGATCGCCCGGTCATCATTGCCCTTCGGGACAGCGGCGCGTCCATCGAGGACGCAGCCGCTCTTTGGGGCAGAGGGATCGAAGAGGTTTCGATCGAGCTCGTCCGTCAAGAGGGATACGATGCCGGTGTCCTTGCGATCGGGACGGCGGGAGAGCGGCTGGTTCGGAACGCGCTGGCGATCGTCGACCGGACGAACTCGCTCGGGCGCGGGGGGCTGGGCGCCGTCCTTGGATCGAAGAACGTCAAGGCCGTCGTCGCAAGAGGCTCCGGCGGCATTCGCGTCTCCAGCCCACGCGAGTTCGACGAGTTCTCCACTGACCTGATCGCGCGAGCGGCCGGGTGGCCCCGGCGGGAGCACTGGATCCAACTCGGCCTCGCCGCAGGATGGTCGACGTTCAAGCACACGCAGAACCCCGGAATCTGGCCCCAGGATCGATGGGACGCACTCTACGGAGAGTCGAAGAGGCGCGAGTCTCTCCGATCCGTCATCGCGTGCGCCAGTTGCCCGCTCAGCTGCCGCTTGCGCTGGGAGATCCCGGGCGGTGAGTTCGACGGTGAACAGGGCCTCGGCTCCCCGTACAGCAAAAGCGCCACGTCCGGTCAGCTCCTTGGGATCGAGGACGACCGCAAGATGATCCACCTCGTGACGGAGGCGAACACCCACACCGGGCTCGATTTCTACACCACGACACGCCTGATCGACTTCATCACCCGAATGTACGAGCGAGGGCGAATCTCCGCCGAGGACGTCGGCCTCGAGCTGAAGCGCGATTACGAGACGTACGCGCGTCTCTACCGCATGACGGCGGACCGAGACGGAGTTGGGGACATCCTCGCCGACGGGTGGTACAGGGTTCAGGAGGAGTTTGGGCTCGACCCGCAGGAGTACTGGTATGCGGGCGTCTGCAAGGGGATCGACTTCATCTACGACGCCCGGCCGTCCAGGTTCCATCCGTTGATGATGACGTTTCTGACGCGCCCCCGACCGCACCACGGCGGTTCCCATACGAGGACGAATTCGCGGGACAAGACGCTGGAGGAGATCCGCGAGCAGGTTGAACACTGGGGTCTCGACGACGATACGATGACCCGCGTCTTCTCCGAGACGCCCCACTCGGGCCGCTTCAATGTCGGACGGTACACCGCCCATATGGAGGACCTCATGCGCGTCAAGAACGCGATCGGGCTCTGCACCATCTACACGTACCAGGCCCTCGTCTTCGCGGATGACATGGCTCGCCTCTACAGCGCCGCCGTCGGGGAGGACGTGACGGCGCGGGAGCTCGTCCGCCGGGGGGAGCGGATCACGAACCTGGCGAAGGTCATAAACGTCCGCGACGGTTTCTCGCGGGCGGATGATCAGCCGCCGGATGTCTGGTTCCGGCCGATGGACGCCCCCGAGGGACGGATCGAGATGCAGGACTACTACCAGACGAAGCGCCTCACGCGCGAGGACCTGGCGAAGATGCTCGACGACTACTACGACGAACGAGGGTGGGACGTCCCATCGGGGCGTCCGACCGAGGCTCGCCTGCGCGCGCTCGGGTTGGACGAGTATGCCGACGCAGAGCGATCGGCGCCGGGTTTCACAGAATCTCTAGGAGGTAGATCGTGAAGAAGCAGGTGACGGGCGTCATCCCCCCCTTGCTTACGGGGTTCGACGAGAAGGGCGACTACGATCCGGCCGCGCAACGCGAGATCATCGAGTACCTGGTCGACCAGGTCCAGGGGTTTTACATCTGCGGAACGTACGGCTCCGGACCTCTCATGACCGCGGAGGAACGGAAGCGCGTCGCGGAGGACGTGATCTCGCAGGTGAACGGCCGGATCACGGTGATCGTCCACGTCGGGGGCTGTTCGACCCGGTCGGTCGTCGACCTCGCAACCCACGCCGAGGCGGCGGGCGCCGACGCCGTTGCCGCTGTGCCCCCGATCTACTACGGGTTCGGGGAGGACGCCGTGCTCCGCCACTTCCAGGCGCTCCGCAGCGCCGTCTCCCTTCCGGTCTTCGTCTACAACAACCCGAAGACGACGGGCGTATCGGTCACCCCCTCGATGCTGCAGAAGCTCGTGGAGATCGGAGTCGACGGGATCAAGGACTCGAGCTTCAATATCATCGTCTTCTGGGACCAGATGTGGGCCGTGAAGAAGCCCGGGTTCATCCCGGTCATCGGGACGGAAGCGTTGATCCTTCCCGCCGTCGGAATGGGGGCGCACGCCGCGGTCTGCGGATTGGCCAACGCCATCCCCGAGCCGGTCGTCGAGCTGTTCGAGGCGGTGCGGCGGAACGATCTCGCCGCGGCGACTCCGCTTCAGGAGAAGGTGTCGAAGATGCGGAGCACCATGCATCTGGGGCCGACCCTTCCGATGATCCAGGCCGTCTTGAAAGCCCGCGGCGTCAACGCGGGCTTCCCGCGGCTCCCGTTCGTCTTTCCCGACAAGGCGCTCCTGGCGAAGGCCGTCGCGGAGTTCAAGGCAATGGGCGTGACCTTCTAGGGGAGGTGGGAGACGATGGCGGATGTGCTCGTCACGTCGCGCAGTTTCGGCGAATTCGCCGCCGTCGGGAACGACGTCCTGGCGAAGGCCAACCTGTCGGCGTACCGCCCCGGACCGGATGAGCGGCCGATCACGGAGGACCGCCTGCTGGGCCTCGTCGCCCGCCATGCGCCCCGCGCGATCATCACCGGGACGGATCCGATCACATCCGTCGTCCTCACCGCCGCCGAACGGCTTCGGATCGTTGTCAAGCACGGCGTGGGCGTCGACAACATCGATCTCGGCGCCGCGACGAATCTCGGCGTTCTCGTCGCAAACGCTCCGGACACGAACACACCCGCCGTCGTCGACCTGACAATCGCGATGATCCTCGTCTCGCTTCGGCGGATCGTCCGATCGGTCGCCTCCGCCCGAGCCGGCCGTTGGCAACGCGTGGTCGGACACGAGCTGGGCGCGCAGACCGTCGGGATCATCGGGACCGGGAAGATCGGCTCGGAGGTCGTGCGCCGCTTGGTCCCCTTCGGGCCGAATCTTCTCGCATACGACGTCGTTCGGAACGACGCCCTCGCCGCGGCGTCCGGCTTGGCGTACGTCACGCTCGAGGAGCTACTCGAGCGCTCGGATGTGATCAGCCTTCACGTCCCTCTTGTCCCGCAGACCCGCCACCTGATCGGCGCCAATGAGCTCGCCCGGATGAAGGATGACGTCCGGCTGGTGAATATCGCGCGCGGCCCGCTCATCGACGAATCGGCCCTCGCGAAGTTCCTCCTCGATCACCCTGCCGCGGTCGCCGCGCTCGATGTCTTCTCGACCGAGCCGCCGGAGGCGAGCCCGCTCCTCCGGCTGGAGAACGTCATCCCGACCACCCACATCGGCGGGTACACCTACGAGGCGATGGCCCGGATGGACCGGATCTGCGCGGAGACCGTCGTCGCCGTGCTCTCGGGCGGATCCCCCACGAACCTGCTCAATCCGGAGGCGCATGGCCGCCGCTCGAACGGCGAATGACCCCCCGCCTCACCCCGTTCGATACGATCGTATTCGACCTCGACGGCACCCTCTATCGCGGCCGGACGCCGATCCGCGGCGCCGCGGACGCGCTCCGCTCTCTGCGGCGTTCGTACGCCTGTCGGATCCTCTCGAACAACGGAGCGGCGACGTCGGCGTCGATCGCCGTCCGCCTCGGGGAGCTCGGGTTCGAGGCTGCCGCCGAGGAGATCGTCACTTCCGCCGATCTGGTCCTCGACTGCGTCGGGGACCTTCGCCCCAGGCACGTCCTCGTTCTGACGCACGGCGATCTCGCCCACGCGCTCTCCATGCGCGGCCATTGGATCGTCGACGATGCGTCCGCTGACCTCGTCGTCGTCGGGGTCGATCCGGGCCTCTCCCGGCAGCGACTCGTCCATGCGCTCCACGCTTGTCTCCACGGCGCGACGCTCGTCGCGACGAACGAAGATCCGGTCTACCCCGCCGCCGACGGGTGGCGGCCCGGCGCAGGCGCCTACGTCGGCCTCTTCCGCGGGATGGGGTTCGAACCGGACCGCTTCTGCGGCAAACCCGACGAATCCGCCGTCCGCGCGGCGCTTCGATCTTGGAGAATTGAGGACAGCCGTCGATGCCTGTTCGTCGGTGACAACCTGCACGCGGACATGGTCGCCGCATCGCGGGTCGGCGCGCAGAGCGTTCTCGTGTCGACTGGCCTCTCGACGCCCGGCGACGCGGCATCCGCACCCGCCCCGCCAGATGCGGTCATCGAATCGGTCGCGGATCTCCCCGGTCTCCTCCGAGGCCTCGATCCTCAGCGCAAACCTCGCTCTCGGAGTCCGACGACCTCCTCACCCCACCGATAGGCCCCGTCTCCCCCAGGGCGCTTGTCGGGGATCCGCCGATCGACTAGGATGCGCCCGGCGCCGTCCAACGGGCGGGGCGCCCGGGAGGAGATATGAGTACTGGACGAGTCGTCGCGCTGGTCGCTGCGGGAGTCGTTCTCCTGGTCGCCGTGGGGCTCCTGATCGGCGGCGGTGTGCTCACCGGGGCGTGTCATCGCCTGATCGATCGGGACGGGTTCCTGACGCTCCCCGCCGCCGAGTTCGCTCGCGATACCTACGCACTGACGGGTCACGCGCGCTTCGAGGGCGATTGGGCATGGTGGTGGCGCCATCCGACGACGATTCGGGTACGGATGACGAGCCCGAAGCCGCTCTTCATCGGGATCGCAGCGCGCTCCGATATCGAGCGATATCTTGCTGACGCCCCGTACGCCGAGGTCCGGCGAATCGAGTTCGATCACTTCCGGTCCGGCCGCGCATGGACGGCGGAGTATCGGGATCGCATCGGTCCCAGCGCCCCCGCTCAACCGGCCGAACAGCCGTTCTGGCGCGCCGGGATCGAGGGGACAGGGACGCAGACCCTGACATGGACCATCGAACCGGGGGATTGGATGCTCGTCGTCATGAACGCGGATGCGTCGCGCGGGATCGAAGTCGCCGGAACCGTCGCCGTTCGGGCGCCGTGGCTCCCCGGCGTCGGGATCGGTCTCCTCGTCGGCGGCGCGATCCTCCTCGCCATCGGGGTCGGGATCGTCGTTCTCGTCGGCCGACGATCGCGCGGGGCGGTACACGAGGAACCGGCCGGACCCGCACCGTCCACAGGCTTCCCGCTGACGTTCCGAGCAGAGCTGACCGAGCCGCTCTCACCCGTCCTTTGGCTGGTGAAGTGGTTCCTGCTCATTCCCCACTTTGTCGTGCTACCGTGCCTTTGGCTCGGGTTCGCCGCCGCGTGGGTGATCGCGCTGATCTCGATCGTCTTCCGCGGACGCTACCCCCGCGCGCTCTTCGACTACAACGTCGGCGTGATGCGCTGGACCTGGCGCGTCGCGTTCTACGGATACCAGGGGCTGGCGACGGATCGGTATCCGCCGTTCACCCTGCGCGGGGGCGGATACCCGGCAGACCTCGACGTCGCGTACCCCGCCCGCCTCTCCTCCGGGCTCGCGCTGGTGAAGTGGTGGCTCCTCGCGATCCCCCACTACATCGTGGTCGGCGTCTTTCAAGGGGGCGGGGGCTTCTACTCCTGGGGGCTCGTGCCGATCCTGGCGATCTTCGCCGGGGCCGCCCTGCTGTTCACCGGGCGCTACCCGGGCGACATCTTCCGGTTGATCCTCAGGATGAACCGTTGGACGTTCCGGGTGCTCGCATACGCGGCGCTGATGACGGACCGCTACCCCCCGTTCCGCCTCGAAGGGTAGTCCGGCGGGGCGGATCCGCTCCGGCGCCGGCGCCTCGCGCCCCGGCCTCCGTCCTCCGAAGATCACCGTCAGCATCGGCATCGTCTCCGCATCTCCCGGCGAGCGGATCTCCGCGGAGGACCTCTACGCCCGCGCGGATGCGGCGATGTACCGCGCCAAGTCGGCCGGAGGGAACCGCACCGTGACGAGCCTCTAGCGCTCGCCGCCGCTTCCGCGGGGGTTCGCCGTTGCCGGCCAGCGCCTTCGCCGGTAGCATGTTCCCATGCGTGATCTCATCGCAGGATTCGACGTCGGTGGCAGCAAGGTCTCCCTCGTAATCGCCGACGGCGACGGCCGCTCGGTTCACCGCGCCGAGGAGCCGACGGACCGGACGTCGTCCGCCGTCCGATCGCTCGACGACCGCGACACATATCTCGGCGTCGCCGCCCAGATGGAGCGGATGCTCACTGCGGCGTCGGACGTGCCGGGGCGGCGGCATATCTCCGCCATCGGCATCGTCTCCGCCGGTCCATTGCGCGAGGGGGGGATCTGGAACCCGCCGAACATCCTCCCCGACGGCCTTTCCGACGGCGACCGGAGCCTCCCGTTGTTCATCCCCCTCCTCGAGCCGCTCCGGGCCGCGTTCCGATGCCCGGTCGCACTCGAGAACGACTGCAACGGCGCCGTCCTCGGCGAGGTCTCCGACGGCGTCGGAGCCGACGTTCGGGACAAGTCGGCGCTTCATATCGCCTACGTCACGATCAGCACTGGATTCGGAACCGGGGTCTGGGACGGAGGGCACTTGGTGAGAGGGAAGGACGGCAACGCCGGCGAGATCGGCCATATCATGGTGCATGATGGCGGTCTTCCTTGTGGGTGCGGCCGCCACGGATGCGTCGAAGCGTACTGCTCCGGATCGGGGATCGTCCGCCACGCGCTCGCGCGCCTCGACCGCGCCGCTCCCGCCGATCGCCGCGCATCCCTCCTCACTCCCGCCGCCCTGACGCCGCAGGCCGTCTTCGCGGCCGCCGATGCGGGGGATCCGATCGCCGCTCGCATCGTCGATGACGCCATCTACGCAGCCGGCGTCGGGTTCTCCGCTCTGGCGAACGCGTATGATCCGGAGGTGATCTCTGTCGGCGGCGGGATCGCCCTCGCTCGCACCGAGATCCTTCCCCCGATCGAAGAGGAGATGCTCCGCCACATCAACGTCCGCCCGCCGAGGATCGTTCCCACGCCGCTCGGCCGGGCCGCCGGAGAGCGAGGCGCGCTCGCCATCGCCCGACGCCTGATGCAGGCCGGCGCTCCGCGGCCGGCGATCTAGAGGCGACCGACCCCGCGCTTCAGTCCAGCCCTCGGATGAGCGTCCGGAAGAGGACGAGGATCGGGAGGACCTCGAGGCGCCCCATCCACATATTGACGATCAGGACGCTCTTTGCTGTCAAGGACATCTCGGCTCCGGTGATTCCGACGGACAGCCCGACGGTGCTTTGCGCTGAGACGACTTCGAACAGCGAATCGGTGAGCGTGAACTCCCCCGGGATGACGTGCATCAGGATGGCGGCGCCGACGAGCGTGCATACGAGCCACGCGGAGAAGATGACGGCTGCGCCTTGGACCCGGTAGCCCGCCTCCTCGGGTGACAGTTTCTCGTTCCCGATCCGGAAGCGGAGCACCTTCCTCGGCGTGCTGATCGTCCGATTGAGCCACCACCCAACGCCCCGGACCAGCAAGACCGCCCGCATCACCTTGATCCCACCGGCGGTCGATCCCGCGGCTCCTCCGATGAACATCGCCAGGATCATGATGAGCTTCGCCCCCTCCGACCACCCCGTGAGCGATTCCGTTTGAAATCCCGTTGTCGTCACGGCCGAGACCCCTTGGAAGACCGACGCGCCGAGCGAGATTCCCGGTCGGGAGAGGAGGTTCTCCCCGACGAGGGCGACGGCGAAACCGACGCAGAACAGGACGAGCCATCGGAACTGAACGAGATTCGCGCGAAGCCGATCCTTCTTCCCGCCGAGCAAATCGTAGTGCGTCGCGAAGCTCGTCCCCCCCAAGAGCATGAGGACGAGGACTCCCAATCGCACTCCCCACCCGGCATACTTCCCCATGCTCGCCGGGGAGGTCGAAAAGCCTCCGGTCGAAAGCGCCGTCATCGAGTGGTTGATGGCGTCCCACATCGTCATCCCCATCCCCCACAGGAGGACGATCCCGATGAACGTATAGAGGACGTAGATCCACCACATCGTTCGAATCGTCGACGAGATCGACGGATGGATCTTCTCGTCGCGCTCGGCGAAGAAGATCCCCTTTCCGGGGCGGATCGGCGTCGACGTCAACCCCAGCATCAGCACGATGATCCCGACGCCCCCGATCCACTGCATGAGCGATCTCCACCACTGCAGCGTGCGCGGGAGAAGGTCGGGCCTCCCGACGACGGACAGACCCGTCGTTGTGAACCCCGACATCGACTCGAACAGCGCGTTCCCGTAGTCCCGGAACACGCTGGCAGACGGCATCCCGAGATGCGCCGACAGGAAGAACGGAATCGCACCGAGGATCGCCGCCAGTAGCCAGCCTAGGGCGGCGATCACCAGACCGTGCTTGAGCTGCGCCTCGGGAGCGGCACGAAGGGGCAGCCATCCTGCGAGCGCAAGGAGCACGGAGACGGCGCTCGTCACTCCGAACGGGATGAGCATCTCGGGCTCGCCGACCGCCAGGGCCAACAGGAGCGTTCCCGCGCACATCAGACCGACGAGCGCAGCCAGGAGGGACAAGTCCCTGACGATGATCCGGACGTCTACGGACCGCATGAGATCAGTCGAAGAATGAGCTGAGAGCGGCGTCCATCCCGTGCGGGCGCGAAGCGAAGAGCGTGATCACGTCGCCCGGGCGAAGTGCCTCGACGTCCCCGGGGGCAAGATGCCGTTCGCCCCGGACCACGTCGATCACGCGAGGCCCATCCGGTCCCGGATCGATCCCCGCCGGAGCGGCGCCGACGAGGGGCGAACCCTCCGGCACCGCCGCCTGTACGACCCTCGAGCCGTCGTTTAGGACGAGATCATAGAGGACGGATGCGCCCAAGAAGAGACCGCAGAGCTGCTCCGCCACGATGCGGGCCGGGATGACGACTCGGTCCGCCCCGAGGCGGCGGAAGATCTCGCAATGCTCCTCGTCGAACGCGATCGCGACGATCCGTCCCGCGCCCAGTTCGAGCGCGTAGGTGATGATCCGCAGGTTCTCCTCGTTCGTGTCGGCGGTCGCCAACACCAGCCCGGCCCGGTCCACTCCGCCGCTCCGCAACTCGTCGAGCGAGAGGTCCTGAATCCGGATGACCTGGATCCCCTTCCAGCGAGCGAGCGTCCCGGCCTTTGCCGGATCGACCTCCAGCGCGATGAGCTTCTGCCCCCGTGCTGACGCCTCCCGCAGGACCGCTTCTCCGACCCAGCCCGTCCCGACGATGAAGGTTCTCGACGGCACGATGCCCACCCCCTTCCGTCCCACTCCCGCGTGATTGCGGGGCGGACGCTTCGACGTGCCCAAAGGGTAGGGGGAGTCGCGTCAAGGTTCTGCAGAGACCGGACCGAAATCCATCAAGAACCCGTATGATTCTCCTCGACGAACGGCGGCTGCTTTCGAGCCGCTCCGGTTCCTGTCTCGTTCAGCGCTAGTCGATACCCGATGCCCTGCTCCGTCAGAAGCAGCCGCGGTCGCGTCGGTTCCTCCTCGATCTTTCGACGGAGGTTCGCCATGTGAACCCGGACATGATGCGCCCCGCCGGTCCGCGCGGGTCCCCAGACGCGCTCTCGAAGGAAGCGATGCGTCAGCACGCGGCCGGCGTGTTCGATCAACGTCGTCAGCAGACGATACTCGATCGGCGTCAGGTGGACCTCCTCCCCGCGGATGGAGACGCGCCGCGATCCGAAATCGACCCACAGGTCGCCGGCCTCGAACTGCCCGCCTCCATTCGGGGCGATCGTCTCCGCCCGATGTCGGAACGCCACCCTCAGCCGCGCTTGGAGCTCCGAGACGCTGAACGGCTTGCTCAAGTAATCGTCCGCTCCGCGGTCGAGCGCCTCGACTTTGTCGAGATCCCGGTTCCGCGCCGAGAGGACGATGATCGGAATCCTCGACCATCCTCGCACGGAGTCGATGATCTCCATCCCGTCCATGTCGGGCAGTCCGAGGTCGAGGATGATCAAGTCCGGTGGCCGTGACTTGATCATGGTCATCGCCTGCCGACCCGTCTCCGCCTCGAGCAGCTGATACTCGCATTGCTCGAGGGACGCCCGCACGAACCGGCGGATCGCCTTTTCGTCCTCTACGATCAGGATCAGCGGCCGCGTCATCGACATCCGATCGACCCTCTCCCGTCCCGCTGCCCGTCGGTCTCCAACAGCCCCGGTCCGGATGGGGGCGCCGGGATCACGAATCGGAAGACCGTCCCCCCGCCGGCTCTCGGCTCGGCCCAGATCCGACCGCCATGAGCGCTCACCACTCCGCGACAGATCGCCAATCCGAGCCCCGCCCCTCGCCCGCCATCGTTCCGAACCCGCTGACTCCGGTAGAACTTGTCGAACACGCGCTCATACTCACCCGGCTCGAGCCCGATGCCGCTGTCCGCAACGGAGATCTGGACCATCTTTTCGACGCGCTGCACATCGACGTCGATGGGGGACCCATCGGGCGAGTACTTGATGGCGTTGCCCAGGAGGTTGAGAAGGACCTGTTCCATGAGCAGCCCATCGACCGGAGAGAGGATCATCTCGTCCGGCATGGTGAGACGGACGTCCCGGCCGGCCGAGCTCCTCTCCAGTCGTCGCACGGCCGCTTCGACAAGCTCCTCGACCGCGAGCCATTCCTTCCGAACCGGAAGGTTCCCCGACTCCAGCCGCGTCATCTGCAGCAGGTTCTCCAGCAGCTGGTTCAGTCGCTCCGCCTCATCGACAATCGTCCGCGCCAACTCCAGGCGCATCCGCGGATCCGGGTCGCTCTCCACCAGCATGCCGGCCGATCCAGCGATGGACGTCAGCGGCGTCCGGAGGTCATGTGATACTGCACTCAGCAGGGAGCTACGCAGCTTCTCCGCTTCGGCCTCGGCGAGGATCTGCTGCGCCTCCTGCGCGAGCCGATCCCGCTCCAACGCGAGCGCAATCTGAGCCGCGATCGCCCGGAGGAGCTGTCGACGCTCGAGGCTCAAGAGCTCTTCGGGGTTCTCGGGCCTCCATGCCAAGACGCCGACCGTCGAATCCGGCGTGGTCAGCGGGATGTACACCGCCCGCGCGTCCGCGATCGCATCGGTCCCCCATCCGGCCATCTCCCGGTGGTCGAAGACCCACTGTGCCGCATCATCGCCGTCCTCAAGCCACCTAGTTCCTCCATCCCGCGCCGAGATCGCTCGCAGTTGCCCTCCGCGAGGGAGGAAGAGAACGATCTCCCCGCTGAAGATCGATACGAGCTCCGCTTGCGCGGCCTGGACGAGCTGCAGCTCGCCCGGAACCCCCGCCAGGCGATGGCTCACTCGATAGAGGACCTCCATGCGGCGCTCTCGATCCCTCGATATCTGGGCCTGTTCCCGGATCCGCACCGTCAGCGCGCTCACGATGAGCGCGATCGCGAGCATGACGGAGAATGTATAGACATACTCGGGGTTATCGACGATGAACGTGAAATACGGCGTCGTGAAGAAGAAGTTGAACAGGAGGACGCCGCCCAAGGACGCGAGAATCGCTGGACCGCGCCCCAATCGGACTGCCGCAACGACCACCGCCAACAAGTACGTCATGACCAGCGTCGCATCCGTCAGTCCGATGCGGTCGAAGACCATCGCGATTCCCGTCGCGATCGTCAGCAGCCCGATCGCTTCGGCGTAGGCACGGACCGTTCGAGATCGCAACGCGCGGGCGGGCGCCGACTCCAGCGACTCCTCGCCGCTGCGAATGACATAGACGTCGACGTCGCCACAGCGGGCCGTCAGCCGATCCGCCGCCGATCGCCGCCAGAACCGCCAGCCCCGTTCCGCCCGTGCCTTGCCCACGACGATCCGCGTGACGTTTCGAGCCGCCGCATAGCTCACGATCTCCTCGACGACATCCTCTCCGGTCAGCGTCACTGTCTCCGCTCCGAGCTGCTCCGCGAAGCGCAGCTGCCTCGCGAGCGCCACGCGGCTCGCCTTGTCCTTCCGGTGCTCCGCCACCTCCGAGTAGACGACGACCCATTCGGCCCGCATCGCGACCGCCATCCGGTGCGCAGCGCGGATCAGCTTCCCCGCGGACTCACCGGCCCCGACGTAGACGAGCAGCCGCTCCGTGGTTCTCCGCGTCCCTTCGGCCGCCGGCGCGCCCTGCGCAGAAGAGCGGCGGCCGACGCGATCTGCAACGGAGCGCATTGCAAGTTCCCGCAGCGCGATCAGATGGGTCTTGCGAAACAGGCGCTCCGCGTCGAGCGACAACTCCTCGGGGATGCGAACATCCCCGCGCTGCAGTCGGGCAAGGAGCTCGTCGGGAGAGAGGTCGACCAGCTCGATCTCGTCCGCTTCGTCAAAGAACCGATCGGGGACGGACTCGCGGATTCGGACCCCGGTGATCCGGGCGACGGTGTCGCTCAGACGCTCGATCTGCTGAACATCGAGCGTCGTCCATACATCCATGCTCGCTCCGAGGAGCTCATCGACGACCCGCCAGCGCCGGCCATCCCACCCCGACGAGGCCGCCATGTCGTCGACCAATACCACGTCGGGAGAGCGCGCCATGGCTGCCTGCAAGGAGACCCCACGATCGTCCGCGAGCGGGATCGACTCGAGGCGCTCCGCCAACGACTCCAGCTCTGGGGAGCCCTTGGCGTCCACGTACCCGATGACGATATCCGAGCCCTTGCTCCGGGCCGCCTCCGCAGCCTTCAGCATCGTATGCGTCTTCCCGACACCGGGTGCGTATCCGAGGAAGATCCTCAACCGCCCCCGGGCCGGCCGATTGTGGGATTCGTGCATCGGGTCTCCCGGAAGACCGCCACGCCCCCGGGCGTCGACCGCATCCCGATCACTCCCCGGTCGTCGCTCCATCATCGAATGATACGACGCATCCAACGCCTCGCCAACGTCGCCGCGGCGTCCATCGTAGCAGCGGCCGCTGCGGACGCCTCTCCGCATGACCGACCCGATCGGCCCGGGGACCCGGTGGCGATCGCTTCGCTGATGTGTATGATATTGCTGACTTGTCAACCTTATCTGCTTGATCAGGAGGTGCAGTCATGGCGAACGAACTCCCGGTCCGCGAGGCGGGCGGCGGGTGTTGCCGCGTGGAAGCGGTCGTTCCCGTCGATGGCCGCGGGCAACTCGTCCTTCCGAAGGACGTCCGCGAGCGAGCGGGGCTCCGTGCGGGGGACAAGCTGGCGGTCACCACGGTCGAGCGGGACGGGGCCGTCTGCTGCATCCTGCTCACCCCGGCCCATGCGCTGACCGCCGCTGTCCGATCCGCATTGCAGGCCGCGGCGGATCCGGGGCCGCACCCCGAAGGAGGAAACGAATGACCAGTGATCAGGAGATCCGGCGATCGGTACGGCGGCGGTACGGCGAGCGGGCGACCGTCGGCGGCTCATGCTGCGGGGAACGATCCTCGTGTCCGACGGGCCCAGCGTCACCTAGCTGCCGGAGCGGCTACTCGGAGGAGGACTTGGAGCGGATCCCGGAGGGGGCGGATCTCGGTCTGGGCTGCGGGCACCCGACGGCGCTCGCCGATCTGCGCCCGGGCGAAGTCGTCCTCGATCTCGGTTCCGGCGCGGGGATCGACTGCTTCCTCGCTTCGCACGCCCTCGGCGACCTCGGGCGAGTGATCGGCGTCGATATGACCCCCGAGATGCTCGATCGGGCGCGCGCCCTCGCCGCCCGGGAGCACATCGAGAACGTCGAGTTCCGCCTCGGAGAGATCGAACATCTCCCTGTCGCCGATCGGTCGGTCGACGTCGTCATCTCCAACTGCGTCGTCAACCTCTCCCCCGACAAGCCGCAGGTCTTCCGCGAGGCGTTTCGGGCGTTGCGCCCCGGAGGACGGATGCTCGTCTCCGACATCGTCCTTCTCCAGGAGATCCCAGACAGCATCCGCGAGTCGATCGATGCATACGTCGGCTGCGTTGCGGGTGCATCGAAGATCAACGAGTACCTCTCTGCGATCTCCGATGCAGGGTTCGACGACGTCGAGATTCTCCGGTCGACAGCCGCCCCTGAGTCCCGCCCCGCAGCGGGGACACCGCGGCTCCGCGTCGACGGCCAGGAGATCGCTCCAAGCGAGATCGGCCTCTCCGACGACGACGCCTTCGGCCTCGCATCGGCCGTGTCGAGCATTACCGTCCGCGCGCGACGGCCCCTCGACGTCGAGTACGCCACGCGATCCGGTCAGCTTTCCCCGTGACTCCGCCAGGGAAGCTCCGACCCGTTGCGCTCCCGGATCATTCGATGAATTAGGCCGACGTGATGCTGCGTATGACGGAGCTGCGAGAGGCAGCGATCGACAAGTGAAAAGCTGCGCCCTCGCAGGAGTTCCTCTCTCAGAAGCGCCGTATCGCTCTGGTCGAGCCGCTGAGTGTACTTCGCGCGAATCGTCCGCAGGTATCCGAGGAGGACGCCCCGCGTCAGGCCTTCGGATGCAGCACCGGTCAGCATCGCCGCGTCACGCTCGTGAAACGACGGAGGCTCGTAGCCTGAGGCGGAGAAATCGTGGATCCACAAGTCCATGCTCGACAGCACGTGATACGCGTGCTCCCGCACCCCGATCGAGCCGTTCTGAGACCACAGAGCCTCCGGACAAACGCGGATAACGTTCTCCAGCATGTCCAGCATGGGGCCGACGTGCCGAAGCAACACGTTCGAAAGCGTTGCCAGGGTGTCTCCTCTCATCGAATTTGCACCCAGCGAACGATCCGGTTGGCCGCTCACTGCCTCATCTTGGCGCCGCCCACCGGCACGATCAGGAGCGGCGAAGCCATCCGGGAAGGCGCAGCCCGGGGGACGACTTCGAGTCCGTCGGGATGTCGATGAACCCACCCGCCGCCTCGGCCGTCTCCGCAGCGAGGAGCTCCTCCGTCTCCCGCGCATCGTCCTCGAGCTTCTTGATCTTCGCCCGCAGTCGCTGGTCCTGGCGCATGAACGCGGACGCATCGATCTCCCCGAGCTTGCTCTTCAGTTCCAGCTCCTTCAGTTCCTCGGGGTATTTCTCGAGGTCACGACGCAGTGATTCGAGCTTCGTATTCAGCGCCCCCTTGATCGCCTCGATCTCCTTCTCGCCTTCCTCGACCAGGCGTTCGTACTGCTCGCGCTTCCGCTCGTACGCGTCGTCGTCGACCTCGCCGTTGTCTTTCAGCTCGTTTAGCCGCTCGAGCAGCTCCTCTCCCTTCTCCTTCTTGGAGAGGGCGATCCGCAGGTTCTTCATCAGCGCCTCCCTTTGCTCCCCGCACCCGACAGACACACCGCGGTTTGTCTGGGCCAGCAAACACGGGGCCGACAAGCCGACCTTGATGCAGCCGGCACATCCACCCCCTTCTGTAGAACATCTTAGCCATCCGCCCGTTCGGGTCAATACGTATCGCCTACGATGCCGGAGGCAACGGAGTCTCAACGTAGAGGAGCTCGAACGGGACTCCCATACCCGGGTTTGCCCATCTCGCGCTGCGCAGTGTATAACGGAATCACGGTGTGGCACATTACGGCACGGAGGTGCAGCATGAAGCGACGAGTCTTGGCTGGTTTTCTCCTGATCGGCGTGCTCTTCCTCGCAGCTTGTGGTCCGTTCGGCGGACCGAAGGTCCTCTACAACGAGACGTTCTCGAATCCCAATGACACCGCGTGGTCGCAATCGGATACCGAGAGCCAGCGCAAGTGGATTGCGGACGGACGGTACAACGTCCTCGTAAAGACGAACACCTCAACACGGTCGTGGAATACCCAGCAGGGGCCATTCGCCAACTTCCAGCTCGACTGCGACGTCCACCACATCGCCGGAGCGAACAACCTCTCCGCCGCCGGGGTCGTCTTCCGCTTCGTCGACGGCGACAACGCGTACTACTTCCAAATCAGTCCATCGGGCACGTATCGCGTCGGGAAGTGGGTCGCGGGATCGTGGACATCACTCGTCGGCTGGACGAGCTCCGCCGCGGTCAACCAGGGCGTTGCCATGAACCACCTGACGGTCCTCGCCGACGGCAATGTCCTGACCTTCCTGGTGAACGGGACGGAGGTCAACCAGCAAGTGGACGGGTCGTACACCACCGGATTCGTTGGCGTCATCGCGACCTCCTACGACACGGTCGGTACCGTTCAGGTCGCGTTCGACAACCTGGTCGTTCAAGAGCTGAGATAATGCGGCGATGGCGACCCTCTACTTCTGGGAGCCGTAGACGAGAGCACCGACGGTCACCGTGAACGACTTCGTCGTCCGGCCACCCCATTCATCTTCGACCGTCACCGTGATCGTCGCCTCCTGTTCGGGCATCGTGCCCGATTCGAGGCTGTGATCACGCACGGGCGACGCGTCGGTGAGGGAGGGAGCCCGGCAAGCGAAGAATCATGACCGGACTCGCTTGGCGGAGCGTGAGGCAGTCCCGCACATGCTGCCCACAGCCCAGACGCTGCACGTGATCATGAGTCATACTCGTAATACAAGTCCTGGGGTTGGCTGTTTTGATACGTATTCGTGTCGCGTGCCCCCAAGTCAACCAGCTCTCTGTACAGCGCCTGGAGTGCTCCTCCGACATCTCTCGTCTCGTTGTGTGGCGAGTATCTGCCGGTCGCACGGTTGGATATGAATGTGTTCTCCCGGAGCTGCACTGGTGAGATAGCGCCTCCCGAGGCGATGGCGCCAACGCTAACATAGATGGCGCCGCCCGCGACCGCCGTGTTGTTGAGAAACTGGTTTCCCGAGATCGTTGGACTCCGTGATGTGCAAACGATATGAATCGCTCCGCCCTCGGAGGTCCAACCGGGCTTGACCCCGGGGCCACCTCCGCCAGGCGCCCCAATTCGGAGTGGGTCACACGTATTGCTGTCGAAACGATTACCCACAACCAGCGCCTCGGAGTCAAATAGGTAGATGGCAGCCCCGCTCGATCCGGCAAGGTGACCCGTAAACACGTTCCCGCGAATCGTGGGCGATGAGCTGCTCACGAACACACCATTGCCACTCATCGCTCCCGCCCCCTCTACACCACGTATCGTCAGTCCCTCAAGTATGCTCGCCCGTCCTTCGCCGCTGTTGAATGTGATGATCGGCCCTACTCGAAGCTCACCTGCATGGAGTCCTGGCTCGATGATCGTGTTTGCCACACTAATCGGATCATCCGGAGTTACACTGCGCACGCAGATCGCCTTGCCCCGGAAGCTGAAGTTCTCCCAGTAACGCCCGGGTGACACGACCACGATGTCACCATCCGCTGCCTCATCAATTGCCTCTTGAATCGTCCAGTACTCCTCAGGAACTCGCAGTTCCCTTACGGCATGCACCGTCTCCCATGCGGTGTTCTTGAACCCTCGCTCATCGTGAACGGTGAGCTCCACCCGGTAGTCACCCGGGACTACATACGTGTGACGTACGACAGGACCCGTGCAGCTTTTCCCATCTCCGAAATCCCACACCCAAGCCGCCACCGTCGAGTCACCCCCGTCTGACACCGACCCGTCGAACACCAGAGTGAACGGCGTCTCCTGGCTCCATGTAAACCGAGCGGTTGGCAGCACAACGGGGTGGAAGCAGCCATTCGCGAGGAGTATACACAGGCCAAGAGCAAACCCGGTGACGGAGAGTCGAGTCCTCATGCTAGATACCATTCTACACTGATATCGAACCTCCTCCAATTCCCCTACTCTTCCCTCCGGAATCTAGCGTCTGCTGAGTTGACTGACTGAATCTCATCCGCTAACCTAACAGACGAATGCAGACCAGCCGCAACATGCAGGTGATTTGGTTTAGCTGGGTCGGCCGTCTCGCAATCGTTATCCTCATTGTCGGGTGCGGTCATGCCCCCGATCCTGCTTCCACATTCTCTGTTGATCTTTCTCCAAGAGAGGGACATCCGCCATTCCAAGTTCAGATCCGTGCCACCGACATGGGCGGCGGCATGTACGTCTTCGATCTCCCGAGTGAAACCGTGGAGCAGGTGTCTCCTGTGCTTCACGCCACCGTCGATGCCGATCCGTGGGAAGTGCGAGTAACCTGGAGCGATCCCGATGGGAATCGTCTGTCAGCAATCGGCGCTGCTCGAATCGTCAACTCCGCCCCGATCATTCGTCGCCCTCTGGTCCTGCCGGGACCTGGGTGGTATCTGACCCCGTTGGTTCGGACCCTGCTGGACTTCAACTACAAGAGCAGTGCCGTTGATGGCGCAACCGGCATCTATGATCCCGACGGTGATGATTGGCATATCGTCTCAATCCAAGTCACCTGTAGCGAGAAGTTCGGCCTTCCTGATTCGGTATTTACACCTCCGCGTGAGGCAGGGGTGTTTCAGGCTCTCTACCAAGGAGAGGGTGTTCCCAATGCGTGCATCATCTACCCCACGCATACCGGGAAACGCTACCCTGTTACCTCAAGTTCCTCGCCGCCCGCTGAGCGCGTCGAGTTCGTCGAGCCGTTTACATACTCGTATCCCGGAAGCACCGAGTATCTCAGTCTGCGGAATACCGGCACGCGAACCGTCGATCTCACCGGCTGGACAATCACGAGTGATCAGGGAGCAACCTTCCGCTTTCCATCGGGATTCCTCATGTATGCTGGCACAGTTGTTCGAGTTCACACTCGCTCCGGAAGCGACTCCTCCTACGATCTGTACTGGGATCATAGTCAAGGGGAAGTATGGCACGACACGGAAGGATCGGCAACCCTGCGTAATCCCGAGGGAACTGTCGTGCACGAATACATCTACCCCGGCCTGCCGTTTGCCCGCACCCCCGAGGCGGGATACCCTTATGCGCCAAACAATCCACATGATCTCACGTTCGACTATCTGAAGAAGTGGTTCTCAGACCCACGCAATTTTGTCGACTGGGCAGATCGCCATATGCCTGCGTGGAGGCAGGAGTACGGGCATGTGGGTACGGGGAGCGTCGAGGACATAATGGCCTGCTTCTTCAGTGACAACTGCGCCGCCCGGCCGGACGCCCCTCCTCTACTGCCGGTCATTCGCTCCGGGACGGCAACGATTACGGTGATCGCGAGTGACGAGTGGGGAGCAGTCTCCTCAGCAACGTTTGAGATCCCCGTTGGGGCTCGAGACTTCTTCTACGGTACTCGCGACCGATGAGTGAGGAGCGATCTCTCCAGCAGCATTTGAGATGCCCGTCGGACCACGAGGCCTCATTCCGGAGGCAGGCATCTCAGCACTTTCCAGGGTCAATGCTGCCCGTTGCCGCCAATGCATCTGCAGAAACGCGTAGGCTAGCCTGAGTTCAGAGACCAGAATTGACCGCTCTGTCGCTTCGTGCTACCGTGCACGCCGGGCTGTGACAGGAGGTTCCCATGTCTGTGCGAGACTCGTTTTTCGGGCAGTTGGTCCTCGCCGCGACGGTCGTCGCGCTCGGCGTCGGCTTTCTCGGCGCAGCACAGGGCGAGCCGGAGATTCACGGCGCCATCGCCCTACTGCGTGCCGTCGCCTACGACCCCGGCGACGCATCCGAGACCGCCGGCTGGCATTGGATGCGCCCGGGGACGCGCCAGTTCGCCGACTGGGTCTTCGGGCCGGTTCAGACGTCCCAGATCGCCTCCGGAAACCCGTACGTCTACATCAACCTCAGTGCGCTCGTGACCAATGGGTTTAGCGGCGGGTGCGGCTGGGAGACCACCGTGCGCGTCGAGGTGTACCAGATCGCGACTCCGCTCGAGGCGGTCGGTCTCGCAAAGCCGGGAGGGCGATCAATCCAGACGACGACCCGATTGCTGGAGAACGCGTTTCAACCCCGACTCGACGCCGACACCCGCGGTGTCGGCTACGAGACCCGCGCGTCCGCTCTCCGCATCGCGGTCTCGACGATCGATCGATACGCTCCCGAGTACGGACCGCTGTTGATGATTCGAGTCACCCGGCTCGGCGGAGATACCGGTCGGCCCGAGCATGTGGCGGTCCGCTCGAGTTCGGTCGTTGTCGCCTACGAGATCGGTCGGCCATGACTGAGCCCGTCCACCGCCGCGAGCCGCCCGTCCGGACTACGTGCCGTTGAACCCGCATCGCAGGGAATTGCGGAGGCGAGGCGGTCTACCTTCGACGCGAAGGTGGTTGGGAAACGCTCGACAGATCGGGGGGCGCGACGGGTGGATCCGGCATTGCCGGGTCTCCCGGTCGAAGAACTCGCAGTCGTAGTAGTACCGCCCAGCGTAGTGCGATGCCCCCAGAATCGGGCGGCGCCGGAATGCCTTTTCTTTCGACACACGCCGCCAATGGGCCAGGATGAACTCGTCGCTCGCCATCGACGGGCCAGCTCGAATCTGGCGTTTCGTGAATCGAAGAACAATCGGGTCGCAGCAGTCTCCGCATTGACGACACGCCGTGATCGCCGCCCGCGGCGAACAGAGCGAGGCGCCCCCGTTCGATGTCCCCGGAGATCAGATCAGAAGGATCACGCCGAAGACCAACTCGAATGCCAAGCTCATCCAGTTCGATCCGGTCGGCGCTTGATCGAAGTGGATCGACGCCGCCCGCACGGCGGCGATCGCGAGGTATCCGATGCCGAGCGTGCGATACGCCGCCACCGTTCGGAACACGAGGACGGCGACCCCCAGTCCGATGAACAGCCCGCCGAGGACCGCACGGACCTCAGAGATCCCCCGCGCGCTCTCCAGCGTCAAGCCCGTGAACCGGCCGGCACGTTCCGGTGAGATCACGGAGACCGCACCAGCGGCGATTGTCCCGGCCGCCACAATGATCTTCAACACCTGCCCTATGGTCATCCCTTCCTCCGATCCCGACGCCGCCGCGATCTGCCGCCCGTTCTGTCGGCGCGTCGATCCTAACCGATCAGGCGAGTCGCGGGAGAGAGGTGGCGGTGTGTTGCGGGGCGTCGCGAACCTCGTCGTCGACGTGATGCACGCGCTCATCGACCCGCGGATCCGGCTCGAACAGCGAAGGGACGCGAATGAAACGACTGCGCTTCGTGATCGGCACCCTCCGGCGGCTTTGCCGCAGCAAGATCCTTCGACATCTGCTGACGACCCCGACCTCTGCGCTCAGGACCTTCCTCGGAGTCGCGTTCGCCGTCGTCGCACTCCTCGCGCCGACACTCGCCCCGCCCCCACCTTAGCGGACTCGAAAGCCGCGAACGCCGACAACCGCGTTCGCGCCGCCGAAGTCGAACTGCGCGACGGCCTGGTACATTCCAGTCGCCAGCGGCGGCGCTTCGGCCGGGTCGGCGATCGTGACGACCCCCACCGCGCCCGGCAGGACCAGGAACTCGGGAATCCTCAACGTCCGCACCGTCTCCCCCGCGCGATCGATCACCTGCACTGCGCCGACGATCGAGAGCTGGGTATTCCCGCGGTTCTCGACCGTCGCCTCGATGGTGAGCGGTGCGCTCGCCGTGACGCGCACATCCGTTACCTCCGCGGAGATCGACTCCGTTCCGGGGATCGTGACGTACGCCTTCACCGCCGTCCGGTAGACGGAGAGCACCCGCGTGCCGTCGCGGTCCTCCAGCCGGGGCTGCGATTCGACGAAGATCGCGCTCCAGTACATCCCATCGACAGCCAGCGGCACGTTGACGCTCACTTGAACCTCCCGGCTCTCGCTCGGCTGCAGGACGAGTCGGTCGTGAGACAGTCGTATCCATTCGGCATTTGAGCGATTGACTGTCTCGAAGGACCCGGCTCCGTTCTCGAGACTCACGATCTCCGCGCGCTGCGACAGCGACTCGTAGAGAATGAGGCCACGGAACGCCGCACCGCAACGGACAGTCAGCCGGACCGTCGCCGTCCCATCATCGATCGCCTCGACCGTCCGCCCGACCCAGATCAGCGCGTCCATCGGAGCGTCCGGCGACTTGCCGACCGACCCGGGCTCGATGCGGCCGATTCCCGCTGTGTCGCCGCTCGCCTGCGGGTTCAGCGTGCGGTACGTCCCGTCGACTTCGAGGTTCTCCCCACCAGTGATCGCGTAGCGGATTTCGACTGTCTCTCCAGCGGAGAACGCCCGATCGTACGTCCAACGCGCTCCATTTACCGGGAGATCCCAATCGTGGGTCCCGTCGGCTCGGCGGATCCAGTCCCCGATGTAGAGCTGCAGCTCCTCGGGATTCGACGTATCGTTGAGTACCGTCAGTGTGTACGTCTCGACCGTTCCTGGGCGCTGCTCCAGCTCGAGGACCGCCGGAATCACCCGAAAGGCCTGCCCGGAGAACGCCGCCGCAATAACGATGATCGAACACACGCCGATCCCTTGCAGGATGTGTGAGCGCCTCATCATCGGTCGTTTGCTCCTTTCGACTCGGTTTCGGTCCGATTCTACCGAACCGCACGACTAGTCGGGGAGGGCGGCGGTGAATGTAATCCGGATCACATAGGGTCCGTGCGGGAGGCCGCCGAAATCGTCCTCGCCGATCTGAAGCTCGCACGTCGCGCGCACGAGGGTCGTTCCGGCGGTCGCCTCGTGCGGCGCAATCTCCATCCGAAAGGCACGGCGGACGGCCTCCGCAGATGCCCCAGCGGGGAGGTCGACATGGAGGTCGTACGAGAGCGTCCAGCCAGGCGCGCTGCTCGTCACCCGGACCGTCATCGGCATGTCCGCCCGATAGGTCCCCGGCCCCGTGATCGCCGGGAACGTAATCGACGTGTTGTCCAGCACATCGACGGAGATCGAGGCGACGCCGCATGTGGCTCCGTCGATCGGCCCGCTCAAGAGCGTTCCACCTCCGGGATCGTCGAAGAACGCGGCAGCAACCGCCTCCCCGATTGTCCACTCCCCGACCAGGAACAGGTTGAACTTCTGATTCTTCCGGGTCGGTGTGTACCTCAGCCCTCGAAACGGCGCATCCACCCACTCGAACGGCGACGAGAGCCAGTAGGCAATCGAATCCGGTCCGATGCAGCGGCCCACCCCGAGGATCCAATACGCCGGCGGGTCGCTCGGCGCGGATTTCAGCTCGTAGACGAGCCGCGTCAGGTTCCACCCAGCGAAGTACTGCTGAGAGTGAAGTGTGATCTCGGCATCGCCGAGCTGAACGGAGCGCGCGGCGCAGGAAAACAGGACGAGGACGAGGGCCACAATGAGGATCGTCGACGGCTTCATCTCTCCGGATCCCCTCACGCGGTCCCTCCTTTCGCCCGGACTCCGGACGCGATCTCCGCTCTGTCGGATTCTGCCTGCAATCCGACGGTGGTAGACGCGCGGATGCCTAGGTCTCGCCGCCGAACAGGTGGTGGAGGAGGCTTCGCTGAAGGTCGGCGAGTCGCTCGAGTGCGGACGCGATCCGAATTCGATTCTCAATCGGGAACGGCGTTTCGCGCAAGCTTCGGATCCGTCCCACGTTGATCTTGGGTACCGGATCGTTTTGCCGCTGCTGCGCGTCGAGGGACACGTAGCCCAGCGCTTCACGAGCCTTGAAAATCTCCGTGATCCCCTCTTCTGTGATGTTGACGGCGTCGGCGAGTTCGCCGAGCGTCGGGAGTCGGCCAGTTTCCCGGAGCAGCCGCGCCTCCGCCGATTCGATCTGTCGGTTGAGGTCCTTCATCCATTGCGGAACAACCGTTTGCTTCACGGCGTCGCGGATGTGTTGTCGAATCTCGCCCTTGATCAGGTTCTCAGCGTACTCCCGAAACGGTTTCCCCTTGGAGAGGTCAAAGTTGTAGACCGCGTTGAGAAGGCCGAGGTATCCGGGACGAAACAGTTCGTCGGTTGCGAAGCCGCTATGCTCGAACGTGGAGCCGATGACCTGTCCGATGATCGGCGTCGTCCGCCGCAACACCTCCTCACGCACCGCTTCGGCGTCCTCACCGGCGCGGAGAAAACGGAGGAGGTCATCCAACGCGGCATCGGCGTAGTTCGACCGTTCGTTCATCCCGTGTCTAGAAGGCCAGTTCAAACCCGAAGGTGACTGCCTGCACACCGCCGAAGTCGAACTGAGCCTTGGTGAACAGAATGACTCCGCAGAACGTCACATCAGCGTAGATGCATTCGCTCGCGAATCCGGCGGAATCGAACTCCGTCAGGCTGTAAAACGACACCGGCTCGATCTCCGCTTCTATGGCGATCAGTTGTTGCGAAAACAGGAAGGATCCATCGAAATTCGTCTCCGTCGTGATCGACACTCCGCAGATCTCGAACGAGACCGCAAACCCTTGCCCGGAGAAGACGATCGGAATCAGGATCGGCGTCACGGGCTCCGCGAAGGTCGTGTACGATGTGAAGCGAACGACGTCGATCTCCAAGTCGACGATGAAGTCGAGCCCCGTGATCGCGAACGACGCATCGAGCGTCATCGCCGTCAGGAATCGCAAGGCTGGTTCATCGAATCGGTACCCTAGTTCGAACAGCATCCTCGCCAATCCGGATGAGTCGAACCAGGTCGTGCTGCTGGCGATCAGCCCCTGGAAGTCGACCTCGAGACGGACGAGCTCCTCCTCGAAGTAGAACCCGGGGACAATCGTCACATCGAGGTCGGGGGTGCCGGCGCACAGCGTCGTCAGGTGGACGAACAGAGCCAGCAGATGGTGCGAGAACGGCGCCTCGATCCCGTCGAGCAGGTTCACGAGGTCGATCGCTCCGAATCCCGTGAGAGTCGTGATCGAGAAGCCGCAGACGATCCCGCTCGACAGCTCGAGGACCGATCCGACGCTGTAGTTGGGCGTCTGGACGCTCCCGATGTTCGCCAGGATGAGATCGACGCCGACTTCAACGCCTACGATCGCCAGATCAACGCTCAGCTCGTTCCAGCCAAAATACGGCTCGAACCGGATCTCCTCGGTGATCTGGACCGCCCCGAGGTCGACACCGAGGATGACGATCTCCGATTGGAAGCCGGACAGATCGAACCCCGTTGCCGACGTGAACGAGAACCCGGTTACGTCAAACGCAAGAACGAGATCCGATCCGATGTTGAATGACGTCGGCGGGATCGGCGTATACGTCACATCGAGCCCTACGCTGGCCGAGAACCCCAAATCGTCCGCCCACCCGCCGATCCCTCCGGCCGCAAGGCCCAAGATGAGCAGAACTGCCACTCGAACATGCATCCGTCGCATGATGACCTCCTCCAAGATCTCATCCGCAGAGTACGCGAACGAGCGGCTGGTCCATGGGAAATGGGCGAAGGCGGCATCGTGGGTTTGTCCTCGATACCGGGGACACGTGTACCGACGTGCCAATGCAGACGGCCCTTGCAAGCCCTCAGGGTGTGCGGACGCCTTTTCGCACCGTTTTCCTGCGAGGCAACCTACTTCTTGATCTCCATCCGAGAGAGGACGAGCCCGGTCAGGAGTTTCGGGTAGAAGTCGGTCGACTTCTGGGGCATCTTCTCCCCGTGATCGGCGACCCGAACCACCTCCTCTGCCGATGTCGGGTTCAAGTAGAAGAAGATCTGCTCGGACCCGTTCTCGATCGCTCGGCGGCCTCGGTCCGGCTCGACCACGTACGTGACGTTCTGCTGCTCCTCGAGCGCCACCGCATCGATTCCGAGGAGCCGCTCGAGAACCGCCGCATGCAGGATCGACACGTCCAAGCGGCAGTAGTCGGCCGACCGGCCGTCGATCAGCCGATCGACGGTCTGCTCGTCGCGCAATTCGAACGTCGCGTACACGCCGCCGGTGGCACAACCGAAGGTATGCGCTCGCCGGCCGGCCCTCGTCGCCGCTGCCATGTCGTCGAAGCTCTCGTGGCGCCGGACGACGAAGTGCTCGTCGGCCGCGCTCAGAAACCGCTCCGGGTTGTACCCCGGGATCCCATGGATCAAGCGATGGATCGGGCGGATCGACATTCCCGGCTCGGCAACGTTGAACAGCGTCATCATCCGGACGTCGAACGACTCCGGCGCCGCTGGCCGCCACCCGTTCTCACGGCATTCGTGCATGTAGTTGACCGCGGTCTCGTAGCGGTGATGCCCGTCCGCAATGTAGAGGTCCTTGTCCTCGAGCGCCGACTGCACTCGCTCGATCGCCGATCGATTCGTCATCCGCCAGACGCGGTGGATGTTTCGGTCCCCGTCACGGGCGGTGATCGATGGCTCGACGCTCGCGACCGCCGCGGCCAGCGCCCGGTCGGCGACACGGTCAGGGTCGTTGAACAGCATGAAGATGTGGCCAAAGTTCGCCTCCGTTGCCCGCATCAGACGAAGCCGGTCCTCCTTCGGTCCGCGGAGCGTTCGCTCGTGCGCGTGGACCTTCTCGGGCTCCAGCTTCCCGAGTGCGATGAACCCTTTCCGGATGAGGCGCTTCCCGTCGAACGAGTAGTCCTGGTGGTAGACGTAGAGCGCCGGTGCCTCGTCACGCACGAGAACCCCCTCGTCGAGCCACCGGTGGAAGTACCCCGCGGCGCGCGTGTAGACGTTTTTCGCTTCTCCATCCCCCGGTTCGGCCCGTCCTTTGATGATTCGGACGATGTTTTTCGGATGGCGATCGTAGAGGATCGACTGCAGTTCGTCGTCGACCCGATCGTACGGTGGGCTGACGACGTTCGTAGCATCTCCGACCGCGTCTGTCGCATATCGAATCCCCCGAAATGGGATGATCTGGGCCATGGCGCCTCCTTCAGGACGAGCGAGCGAAGTCGATCACGATCTGCGCCGCTTCGTCGCCCACCCGCTCCTGAGCTTCGATCGTCGACGCTCCGATGTGCGGCGTGAACGAAACGTTCTCCTGATGGAACAGCGGGTGATCCGAAGGCGGAGGCTCCTGTGCGAAGACATCGAACGCCGCCCCGGCGACGATCCCCCGGGACATCGCGTCGACCAACGCCGTTTCGTCGACCACGCCGCCGCGAGCGCAATTCACGATTCGAACACCTTTCTTCATCTTCGCGAACTCCGCTGTTCCGATCGCGGCCCCCGCGGACGGATCGTACGGGATGTGAAGCGAGATGAAATCGCTTCGCGCGAGCAGTTCGTCGAGGGCGACGAGCGCAGCGATCTTCGGGAGAGGGCTCTCCTTCACAAACGCATCGTAGGCGAGGACGGTCATCCCGAGCGCCGCCGCTTTTGCGGCCAGCGACTGACCGATCCGGCCGATCCCGACGATCCCGAGCGTCTTCCCGTCGATCTCGACGCCCTTCATCGCCTTCTTCTCCCACTTTCCGGACCGCATCGAGGCCGTGCCACGGCCTATGTGCCGCGCAAGAGAGAGGATGTGCCCCAGCGCAAGCTCCGCGACGGAGTTCGAGCTCGCACCCGGTGTGTTCCGGACTGCGATCCGTCTCTTCTGCGCGTGATCCTCATCGACGTTATCCAGACCAACCCCTGCACGGACGATCAGCTTCAGCTTCGTTCCCGCGTCGATCACCGCCGCTCGGACTTTCGTCGCGCTACGGATGACGATCGCGTCGTAGGGGGCGATCTCATGAACCAGTTCCTCGGGCGTCAGGTCGGTCTTCTCGTCGACCGCGAGCCCGGCAGAGCGCATCGCCTGGACAGCCGCCGGTGCGAGCGGATCGGAGACCAGAACTCGAAATGCCATCGTCGGTCGCCTCCTCTACAGCCCGAGGATCTCCTCGAGCGCCTTGAGCAGCCCCTGGATCTCGTGCACCTGCGTATCCCCCATGTGCGCGATCCGGAACGTCTTCCCCTTGAGATCTCCATATCCGTTCTCTATCCGAGCGTTGCAGTCCTCGACGAGGCGCTTGATCATCGCGGCCGCGTCGATCTCCCGCGTGTTCTTGACACAGGTCAGCGTCTGAGACCAGTATCCCGCCTCCGGGTAGATGTCGAAGTACGCCTTCGCCCAGTCCTGAACGATCTTGGCCATCGCACGGTGCCGCTCGAACCGTTGTTCGATCCCCTCTGCAAGCATGTCGTCGAGCTGGGCGTTCAGGGCGAACATCTGCGGAATCGCCGGCGTTGACGGAGTCTGATTCTTCAAGTGAGACTTGTACATCTTCGTCAGGTTGAAGTAGTAGCTGCGGGGAGGGACCGCCTTCGCCCGCTCGAGGGCCCGCTCGCTGACCGCGGCGACCGCCAATCCCGCCGGCAGCGCGAACGCCTTTTGCGTCCCCGCGAGCACGTAGTCGATCCGCCATTCGTCTGTTGCGATCTTCGTCCCGGCCATCCCGCTGACTGCATCGACCAGGAGAAAGACGTCCGGGTATCCGGCAACGACCTCCGCGATCGCCCGCAGCGGGTTCATCATCCCCGTCGACGTCTCGTTGAAGACCAACGTGACCGCGTCGTACTTGCCCGTCTTGAGCTGCTCATCGACCATCTCGGGCTTGATCGCGACGTCCCAGGGCACGCTGTACGCGTCGCACGGCACGCCGTTCCCGACCGTGATCTCGTGCCATCGCTTGGAGAACGCACCGTTGACCAAGTTGAGACACCGCTTCGCGACGAGGTTCGTCACCCCGGCCTCCATCGCCCCGGTAGACGACGAGGTGAAAAGCAGGACAGGGTTCTTCGTGTACAACAGCTTCTGGAGCTTCGGCTGGATCTGCGCGTAGAGCTCCGAGAACTCCGGCGAGCGATGATGCACCTGCGGCGTCGAGAGCTCCTTGAGGATCTCGGGCCGAACCTCGACCGGTCCGGGGGTGAACAACCGTTTGAATCGCATGAGGGTCCTCCCTTTACGCGCGGGTTCTTCGCTCGGTGAGGGTATCACGCGGTTTCCGGCTGTGCAACGCGGCGGGTCGATGCCGGTGCCCGCCTTTACCCGGACCTCCGTCGAAGCTAGAATCGATCGGTCACCGAAGGAGGAGGAATGGACCCAGTCTTGATCATCATCGTCATCGCCGTCATCGTGTTCGGATGGGCGGTTCTGACGTACAACCGCCTGATCCGCCTTCGCGTCCGATCCGAGGAGGCGTGGCGGGACATCGATACGCAGTTGAAGCGGAGATGGGATCTGATTCCCAACCTCGTCGAGACGGTCAAGGGGTACGCCTCTCACGAGAGCCAGGTCTTCGAGCGGGTGATCGAGGCGCGGGCGAAGGCGATCAACGCTTCATCCCCTCAGGAACAGGCGCGCGCGGAGGAGGGGCTTCGAGGCGCGCTCAAGTCGCTGTTCGCTGTGGTCGAGAACTACCCGGATCTGAAAGCGAATCAGAGCTTCCTGCAGTTGCAGGGAACCCTGGAGCAGATCGAGGACGCCGTCCAGCGATCGCGTCGGTACTACAACGCCGTCGTCCGCGACCTGAACACGACGATCCACGTCTTCCCTAAGAACCTGATCGCCAGCTTGTTCGGGTTCAAGGAGCGGGAGTTCTACGCGCTGACCGACGAGGAGCAGCGGCAGGCGCCGCAAGTCCGCTTCTGATGCGCCGCCTTCTCTTCTTCGTCCTCCTGGTCGTTGCTCTGCCCGCCGTCGCGGCGGCCGCGCTCCGGATCGATGCGTTCGACGTGCACCTGCGAGTCGAGCGGTCCGGGACGCTCGCCGTCGTCGAGACGCTGACCGTGACGTTCATCACGCCGCATCACGGCATCGAGCGATGGATCCCTGTCTCGTACCGGAACGAGGCGACGGGCGCGAACGTCACGATCGGGTTCCGCCTCGATCGGATCGCGCTGGATGGCGGTTCGGTCCCCTACGTCTCGCGGCGCTCCGGACGAAGCCAATACCTGCGAATCGGCGATCCGGACCGGACGATCATGGGCACTCATGTGTACACGATCGCCTACGCTGTCGACCGCGCCCTTCTCTTTCACGACGACTACATCCAGCTCTACTGGAACGTCACGGGGACCGATTGGGAGATCCCAATCAGAGATGTCGGCGCGACCGTTGAACTCCCCGACGGCGTGCCGTCGGAGGAGATCAGCACCACATCGTACGTCGGGTACTCGGGCAGCACGGCGCGCGCTGGTGGAGCGACGCTCGATCCCGACGGCCGGCTCCGCTTCGAGGCCGGCCCGTTCTCACCGGGCGAGGGGCTGACGATCGACGTGGCCTTCCCTCGCGCCGCAGCGGCGATCGAACCGCCGACGGTCTGGCAGCGGATCGGGTGGTTCCTCGCCGCGAACTGGTTCGCGGCACTTCCCATCGTCACGTTCGTCGGCATGTTCCTCCACTGGTACCGTTCCGGGCGCGACCCCAAGAAGGGCACGATCGCGCCAAGCGTCGAACCGCCCTCAGGGATGCACGCCGGGGAAGCCGGCGTCCTGATCGACGACCGCGCGGACTTGCGTGACATCTCCGCGATGGTGATCGACCTGGCAGTGAAGGGGCATCTCTCGATCGAGGAGGTCCGTGAGTCGACCAACGCGGGAGCGGCCGAGCGAAGCGCGGATCCTTCCTCGCGAGGGAATCCCGACGACTACCACTTCGTCCGGCGGTCAGCGCCGGCGGCGAATCTCGCTCCGGCCGAGCGGGCGGTTCTCGACGCGATCTTCGACGCGGAGAACCCGACTGAGCGGACGTTGTCGTCGCTCGAGAACGCGTTCTATAGGACTCTCCCGACGATCAAGTCGCGCCTCTACGCGGGCGTCATCGAGAAGGGATACTACCCCCACAACCCGGAACGGGTCCGATCAACCTACGCCGGCCTCGGCATGATCGGTCTCTTCGGCGGAATCGCGGTCGGCGTTGTCTTTTCGTCGCTCTACCTCGGGATCGCCGTCGTCCTGTCGGGTCTTGCCGTGCTCGCTTTCTCCCCGTTCATGCATCGCAAGACCGTGAAGGGCGTCCGCGCGCTCGAGGAGGTCCTCGGGCTCGCCGAGTACATCTCCCGGGCGGAGGTCGACCGCCTCGAGTTCCACCACGCCGACGACAGCGGACCGAGGACGTTCGAGAAGCTCCTCCCGTATGCGATCGCCCTCAATCTGACGTCGATCTGGACCCGCAAGTTCGAGGGGCTCCTCCGCGAATCGCCGGCTTGGTACGGCGCGCCGGGTCCGGCATTCCGACCCATGCTGTTCGGAATCTGGTTGGGGCGCCTCTCCCGCGACATGGAGCACACGTTCAGCAGTGCTCCGCGCACGACGTCCGGCGGCGCGTCTTCCAGCGCAAAATAACCATCAAACTGGGGGATTAGCCCACTGTCGGCGTCCGGGGCGGGGACGTACAGCCGCGCCGCGACCGCCCGCCATGTCTCCACTTCTGC
>ENA-OSEO01001875-OSEO01001875.1-sediment-metagenome-genome-assembly--contig:-NODE-1875-length-33961-cov-6.501269_pt1 | contig 33961 bp, 34 predicted proteins | sample MGYA00237883_ERZ534232 | MGnify/ENA metagenome assembly ERZ534232 | reverse complement strand
ACTTCTTACATTGCGATGGTCTGCGAATATAATGAAGATACAGGGTTGATTCGTTATAACACGACGAGCGCATCGGACAATCCTTTAACTAATTCGACAAGGGATTTGGTAATAAATGAAATTGATTCGGATACGGAGGGGACAGACGCCCTGGAATTTATTGAATTGTATGACGGCGGAATAGGAAATACTTCACTCGAATATTTAACTTTAGTTTTGTATAACGGTAGCAGCGATGAATCCTATAAAACTTTCGATTTAGACGGCGGCACTACCGATGCAAACGGATACTATCTATTGGGGAATTCCGGTATACCCTTTGGATAACCAATTACGATTGGCGCGACGATCTCGTCGCCTTCAGGCAGGCCGATGAAATCCAGGAGTTCCCGGTCCTCCATGAACCTGCCCAGACCGACCCAACAAGTCCCAAGCCCTTTAGCACAAGCGGAGAACATAAAATAGCAGGCTGCAAGTGCACAGTCCTCATGAAGCGATAATATATGCTTCGGCGCTGCAATGAAAACCAGGCAGGGGGCGTTGTAGAAAACGTTGAAGTGCGTGTCGAGTAAAATGCTCTGGTAGCTCCGGTGCGGAGAGGCGGGATTCCTCTGGATATCCGTCAAAAGGCATCTCTTGCTATCCTCCGACAACCGTTTGATAACTTCCTTATTCGTTATGATTATGAAGTGCCACGGTTGTCTGTTGGAAGAACTCGGCGCGAGGCAGCTCTCGCTGATAATCTGTATGAGGATTTCCAACGGGACCTCCTTTTCCTCGAAATTTCTCACTGCTCTTCTTTTCTTCAGAAGTTCGGAATAATCCATCTGATCACCTATCGTCTGTGAGGTTCCGCCTCCTCAGGTTCACCACACGGTTCGTTTGAGGTCATAATAGCGGCTTTCCGCCGGTGCGGCAAGAGCGAGCTAACGGGTTCAGTGAATATTGCCGAAAATTGCCTGGGAAATTGGACTGAAATGAGCAAAAATAAAAAAGAGCTCCAAAACCTGAGGTGACATAGTCGAATGGCTACACTCCGCAAGCAGCACTCGGGAATGATTCTTACCAATGCCAACGTGATAACGATGGACCCTTCGCGGCCGCGCGCCGAATGTGTAGCCTTCACAGACGGCACCATCTCGTTCGTCGGATCGAAGAGCGACTTTGCGAAACCAGCCACAAATGGCTTTGAGCTCATAGATTGCAGAGGCAAGACCCTCCTGCCAGGGTATATCGATGCCCATTGTCATTTACGTGCTTTTGCAGAGAGCCTGGTCACTCTGGATATGAGACCGACAGAGGGGTTCTCCTCCATTGATTTGATTAAAGCGGCCATTCGGAATCTGACTCAAAAAGTCCTTCCAGGGAGTTGGATAAGAGGTAGAGGATACAACGAGTTTTATCTGAGGGAAAAAAGGCATCCCACCAGATGGGATCTTGATGAGGTTTCTCCAAATCACCCGGTGAAACTAACCCATCGCTCCGGACACGCGCATGTGCTGAACAGCCGGGCCCTACAAGAAGTAAATATCTCTATCGAGACACCGGAACCGGACGGAGGAATTATTGACCGGGACATCAACACAGGGGAACCTAACGGTGTCCTTTACGAGATGGGAAAATTCCTGTCAGAGCGCATCCCACCCTTGGATCATCAGCTTTTATTGAAAGGTGTGAGCATTGCGAACGAACAACTGCTCAAATTTGGGATCACCTCAGTGCAAGACGCTTCCCACTCCAATACCGTTGACGAATGGAAGGAGTTTCGTTCCTGGCAAAAAAATGGACTGTTTGGACCTAAAATAAGCATGATGCTAGGCGGAAATCTTCTTGATTGGAATGCGGTTGAAGAATGCAAGGACAGCATGGAGGAGAGTGAGTTGCGACTCACAGGTGTGAAAATCATCCTCGATGCAACCACCGGCGAGCTTTATCCGGCGCAACCTGAACTCAACGAAATCGTCACGCAAGTACACCGGAAAAGATTCCAGGTGGCCATTCATGCTGTTGAGAAAACCGCGATCGAGGCTGCGTGTTGTGCGATTGAGGCCGCTCTTCAGCTTTTTCCAAGAGGCGATCACCGGCATAGGATCGATCATTGCTCTGTCTGCGATCCAGTTCTAGCCACGCGCATTTCATCACTGGGCGTGCTGGTCGTAAGTCAACCCGCCTTCATCTTTTACAATGGAGCTCGCTATCTTAAGACGGTTCCGCTAGAACATCAGGTTCACCTTTACCCGTTCAAGACGCTTCTGCAAAATGGAGTGACCGTCGCTGCTAGTTCAGACGCCCCGATCGATCCGCCAAATCCCTTGGTCGGTATTTATACGGCCGTCACCCGGAGATCCAAGACTGGGGAAGTCGTGTCAGCAGCACAGGCGATAACCCCTTGGAATGCCTTGCGTATGTACACTCAAGAGGCCGCGCGGGCAATCTTCGATGAAGGTAACAGAGGATCGCTCGCACCCGGCAAAAAGGCTGATCTGATTATCTTAAGTGATGACCCGACAAGGGTCCCTCCCAAGCGTATTAAAGACATCAGGGTTAAGATGACCGTTAAAGGTGGTAAGATTGTGTGGAAAGACAGTCCCTAGCCAATGATCCCCTTATTGACATAATCACTGAACCGGCTTTCATCAAAGCCTAGCAGTTCGCCAAAAACATACCGGTTATCTTCACCAACGAAAGGAGCTGGTCTCCATTGATTTGAAAATCTGCAGTCAGATTTGAAAGCCAAATTATCCGCTACGATGGTACCCTTGAGCGGGTGCTCAAGTTTCACAAAGGATTCCCTGGTGATCAACTGAGGATCATTCGCCAAATCATGAGCGTTTTGGACAACACCGGCGGGAACTCCTGACTGTTGAAGCAGCCTGACAATCTCTTCCGGCGCTCGCGTTGCCGTCCACTGTCCGATCAGGCGGTTCAGTTCTTCCTCGTGCTGCTTTCGGGAGGAGGATTTAGAAAACCTCTCCTCTTTTACCCATGGAGGGTCACCGAGGATACGGCAAAGTGTTTGCCACTGTGCTTCGTTGTAGACGGCGATCACGCACCATCTGTCTTTGCCAAAGCACGGGTAACAACCGTAAGGAACGGCTGGTTCGCTTTCTGCCGAGTTTCCTTTGGGGAAGAGATTCCGTTGATTGGCACAAACATCCAACAACGCTGGTCCCATGAGAGAACACATCGCCTCGAATTGCGAAAGGTCGATGTGCTGCCCGCTGCCCTGACGGTCTCTATACTCCAGTGCGACCAGGACAGCGATCACACCGTAAAGCCCGGAGATGACGTCTGCATAAGCCTGTCCAAGGCCGGTAGGAAAATCCTCGTTCCATGATGTCATATAGGTCATTCCAGAGAGGGCCTGAAATGTTTGACCATAGCCTACGTAGTCCCGCCACGGCCCAGTTTCCCCCATTGCTGACATGCTCAGCAAGATAATATCCGGTTTGACTTCCGCCAGCTTTTCATAGGTCAGACCCCAGTTGACCATCACTCGAGGGGAGAAGTTTTCTACCACTAAATCACACAACCTAACTAACCTGAGGACAACCTCCCGTGCTTCCGGGTAATCCATATTCAGGGTAATGCTCTTTTTGTTACGGTTCCAGGTCCTGAAATAGGCCGACCCACTGGACTCCACACCTTTCGCCGTCTTCCTGGATTGAATCTTGATCACCTCGGCCCCAAGATCTCCAAAAAATCGAGTTGTATAGGGACCCGACAAAACCCTGGTGAAATCAAGAACCCTTATACCTTTGAGAACGGTATCATTTGTCACATTCATTTAGATCACACTCAGCGAATGCAGCCTTTCCAATTCGGGAAGAGGTATTCCCAACTCCTCATGATAAACCTTATGATTGTGCTCACCCACCTTGGGCGGCGGTTTCCACTTTTTCGGGACAGGCATTCCAGACTTAAATGGCAGCCCGGGATATCTCAGTGTTCCACCATTCTCATGATGCTCCACGTCCACAAAATAACCTCGAGCCTCGAGTTGGGGGCAATGTAGAACATCCTCAGGTGCTCGGACCGGAGCCCAGGGAAAACGAAGCGACTGACCCATCGCGAAGAGATCCTGCTTCGAATGGGTCTTAGTCCACCGTCCGATCACTTCAATGACATGGTTGATGTGTTCCCGGCGGTACTCTTCATCATCCCATTTCTTCTCCACCAGATCCTCGGCCATGTTCTCGCCGGCCATCCATTCAACTAGGGTTGGCCACTGCTGGAACAGGCTCAGCAGGATGAATCCGTCGCAACAAGGTAGAAGGCAGAATCCCCGGTCCCAGTGCAGACCTCCCTCTCTTTGGGCAACCGTCTTTTCGTTGAAATAGCGGACCATGACATGCTCCAGGGTCGCTGCAACCGCTTCTTGAAGAGAAACATCAAAGGAGAGGTTTTTCCGGGTTCCTTTCTTTTCACGCAAACCGATGAGCGCTGCAACGGTCGCAAAGAGAGACGCCGCATAGTAAGATTGGTGACCGAAAGGTTTTATCGGAGGTTTCTCCGGTTGCCCGCAGATAAACATTTGCCCCCCCAAAGCCGAAGCAACCAAATCGCATGTAAGACAGTCCTTTCGAGGTCCGCCTTGACCGAACCCCGTAATGGATACGACGACAATCGACGGATTCTTTTCCCGAAGAACCTCAAGTCCCAGCCCCGATCCATTCAGGTAACCAGGCGGGTAGCTTTCTATGATGATGTCGTTTCTCTGCACGAGTTCCAGAAATATCCTTCGACCTTCCTTGTTCTGCAGGTCTAGTGTAATACCCAGCTTGTTGGCGCTATTGAAGTAGTCGAACAAGCTTTTCTCTGGATCCGGAGAATCTCCCCAAAAGGGTCCAATCTCTCGAGACTGGTCTCCCCCGGGCTTTTCCACCTTGATCACCCTTGCTCCCATATCAGCGAGGAGTCTTGAACTGAAGCCTCCTTGCTCGCCGGCTAAATCCAGCACTCCCACTCCTTGCAAGGCATATTCCCTCTTTCCTTGAGCTTTCATTTGCCTTTCAGACCTCTTTCGGTGGCGATTTTGTCCTCAACGATAGAATATTGAGAGAAGCCCTATCGTGATGGGCTTCCAAGCGGATGGCCAGTTCATAATTCTTGAGCGCTTTATCCAGTTCTCCCCTCTCGGACGATTCGTTTCCGGAGCTGTTGTATATCTCGGCCACCAGTTCTCGATCTCCGAGAGTCCTTCTGGATGGGTCTTTGAGATGTGCTTTGTAATCGACCTGACTGAAGATATTTTCAAAGTCAACTGTTCTCGTTTTATCTTGCAGGGTTGTAAAAACATGAACCATATTCCAAACACGTTTTTCAGATAAGTGGCTCCGGCCACGATCTTCATTCTTTTGAGGAGAACAATTAAAGAAAACTCAACCCGAGGCAATTCCCCACTGGCTCTCCTCCCTCACTCTCCTGAGCCCTGGTGGACTCATGAATGCGAAATGAGACGAGTCGGTTTTTGCCAGAAACAGACAAATAGATCCCGGGGGTTCAGGTGGAGATCTCTGTTTCGTCTCGTTTGGTGCTCGAATTGAGACAAGAGTTCACCAAGGTCATTCAGGGATGCATGAATCCGCCCCTCGTCCGTGCCCCCCGAGGCAATCAGCGCCTCCGTCTCGAAATCGAAACTCACCTCAGCCGCCCGTCGTAAAGTCATTATAACCCGTCAAGTAACTGAAGTCACGGCCCCAAGAAACGCAGGACCGCGTCAGTGAAGGCATCAGGGTTTTTTTGTGCAGGAAGATGGGTCGAAGGGGGGATCAGCTTAAACTCTGCTGTAGGCATGCACACGGACATTCTTTCCAATTCCGACCGGGACAAAAGGGGCTATCTTCCCCGCTGATCACCATCAGGGGACAGGGGGTATTACCCAGCAAGCGCCAGAGTTCTTCGACCTCAAAATCCTCGCTCTCGCCTAGCCGATTCATCCTTGTGTCATGCCGTGGGATGAGCGTTCCATCTCCGGCATCCCTGAAGCCGTATCTCACTGAATGGCGGCAGAACTCATCCGAGAGATAGGGATAAAGTCTCTTGAAAACAGCAACCGCTTCCTCAACAGCATGGATCCGCAGCGGCAGACTGAAGCTCAATTCCTTTACGGCTCGGGCGGCCTAGTGGCTATTCCCTATTCGAGCATCGATGAGGATCAGCCGCTTCACTTTCTGTGCCGGGGTTAGAATAAGGCGTTTCGACCCCCATGGAATGCCCCATTAACCCGTGAAGACCAGCAAAGGTTCGAAATGGGGGCTTCCCCATTCGAGATAATGCAGCCTCATTTGGTTGCGAGGTACCGGTCCACCGGTTTGGCGGCTTCTGGATCGGAAAATGCTACAGCTCTCCTCGATCAATCGGAAGATGGAAGGGGCTTCGGCTCCTGTAGTTTCATCTCCTTATCGCAGCATGAAGGTCTTCCTTCACCCGCTTTTGTACATAGCACTTCCGCGCCACACGTTTCACAGCGATACCTTTTGCCAAGCTGCGCCATCAAGATCACCTCCCCCATAATCTAAAAAAAAGATCATTTCTTCAATTCCATCGGTTGCTCACAGCACTGAAGTGTCCCCTTCCCGCCCCGGGTCACGATGAATTCCGCACCACATTTTTTGCACACATATCTCTTCCCAACTTCGTTTGCCATCTTTGAACACCCTCCTAATTTCAACCAATGTTATCAAGGACTCTCTATTCGTAGGCGCTTTCTCGCTGGCCAGCTTAAAGCTCGATCTCCTTCAGGGATGGTGAGACGATCAGCTTGGCATCTGTAACGGATTGTAGATCCTCGGGAGTTAATCCAGGATAGATCTCCAGAAGCAACAATCCCTCTGATGTCACTTCAATCACCGCCAGATCAGTAAATACCTTATTGACCTTGCCCATCCCAGTTGCAGCATAGGTCAATTCACGCCGTATCTTCGGCTCCCCTTTCGGGGTCGTGTGCTCCATCGCGACGAAAAGTCTCTTTGCCCCGGCAGCTAGGTCCATGGATCCGCCAATGTTCCCAACCGTTCCCAGTCCTCGTCCCGGGTTGTTCCATGATGCAAAATCGCCTTTTTCGCTCACCTCGAACGCCCCCATAACAGTAAGATCAACGTGTCCGCCCCTAATCATGGCAAAGGAATCCGATATGTCAAAATAAGCCGATCCTGCCATCTCGGTGACAGGTTGCGAACTGGCGTTTATCAGATCCTGATCGATAAGATCTCCTTCAGCGATCGGTCCTGACTTCAACATACCAATCTCGGACTGGAGCAGGATATCCCGGCCCTCAAGCCAGTTGCAGACGAGTGTGGGAATTCCGATCCCGAGGTTAACGTACCACCCGTCACGGATCTCACGACAGACCCGCATTGCAATAATCTCCCGAGGCAATCCTTCAAATCTCTCTGCCATTGTCAACCCCCTCTCTAATCCATCGTGACGCTATAGGAAATCCGAGGCACTTGTATAACGCGGTGGACATAGATCCCTGGAGTGTGGACATCCTCAGGGTCGATCTCTCCCGGCTCCACGAGATTCTCCACTTCAGCGATGGTCACCCTTGCGGCCATGGCCATTACATGGTTAAAGTTCCGCGCAGTCTTCCTGTACCGGAGGTTCCCCTCCCGATCGCCCATGTAAGCGTGAACAAAAGCGAAATCACACGGCAAGGCCTGCTCCAGCACATACTCTTTTCCATCGAAAAACCGAGTTTCTTTTCTTTCCGGATCCCTTTCTGAATTGGATATGACCGATGATGATACTGGAGTTCCTACTCCCGCTGGCGTGTAGAAGGCTGGAATCCCTGCACCTGCCGCCCGATACTTTTCCGCCAAGGTGCCCATGGGAACGACTTCCAATTCAATTTCATTGCTTCGTACCTTCTTCTCCAGTGCGTCATTCATGCCCATGGAAGGAGACCGTCTGAGAGGATAGGAGTCGATGATTCTTCGAATCTGATTGTTAGCGATCAGGGCCTCCGCCTCCTCTTTGGCGCCGATCAAAGGACCCGAGCCACAAGCCAGAACCAGATTTCCTATTTTCTTTCCGGCTAAAGCCCTGAGTAGGTCTCTCGGGACACCGGCCGTGAAAAAACCTCCAATAGCGATGACTCCCCCGTCATGTAGGTCCGCTAATGCATCAATAATATCAGAGTATACCTTATTCATTCCTTACCTGGCCTCCTGTCCAGCTACACCAACATGATCTCCCCGTGAGCTGCTCTTGAAGAGACATCGTTCTTTTCCTTTTCGCTATTTAGCAGCTTCAACTTTATCAGAAACTTTATCGGACTTCGCCTTCCTCAACCGAGACGCAAGGATATTCTCCAGCTCGATTCCCTGTTGAAGTCCCATGTCCAGCCCTCTCGTTAAAGCCTGCTTCATACTTCTGACCGCCAACGGATCATAGGAGGCAATTTTTGTGGCCATCTCCTCGGTGGTTTTCAGCAACTCTTCTTTGGGAACAACCCGGTTGACCAGCCCGAACTGGTAAGCCTCATCCACTCCAATCCATCGGTTCGTCAGAAGCATCTCAAGTGCCCTGGAGCGCCCTATAGCCCTAGGCAAGGTTTGGGTACCCCCTGCCGCCGGTATGATTCCAAGTCCCATCTCGGGCAAACCAAACTTGGTATCCGGAGATGCAATTCGCAAATCGCAGCACAGAGAAATCTCCATACCCGATCCGAGCACATATCCGTGAAGCGCCGCGATCATCGGCTGGGGGATACTCAAGAAGAGCCGCCACATATCCCTTGAAAAACGTACCATCCTAGCCTCTACTGGGGTCGGCGCCGTAAGAAACTCACTTAAATCGGCACCCGCGCAGAAAGCCTTTTCCCCCGCTCCTTTAACTATCCCGACCCTCACTTCATCATCTTCTCGGATAGCCAGTAATACTTCGTAGAGGTCATCTCTCATTTGGACATTGTAAACATTCAACGCCTCCGGCCGATTCAACGTCACATAGGCAACGGAATCCTTCTTTTCATAGAGCAGTGTCTTGAAACCGTTCATCGAACTCCCCTTAAGTTACTGACCTCTTCAATCCCTTGGCCACATCCTCTCCTCGACTCATGTTACCTTCCTTTGAACTTAGCCGCCCTCTTTTCCTGAAATGCCTTGATTCCTTCTTTTCTGTCGTAGGTTGTGTGCATCAGAAAATAAAGATCAGCCTCCAGGCGAAGCCCCTGGTCAAGGGTCAGATCCATTCCCTTAGTGATCGCCTCCTTGCAATATTGCAGGGATATCGGGCTCTTTGAAGCCATCTCCTTGGCCAGATCAAGAACCGTCGAGGTGACTTTGTCAGTAGAGGCAACTCGGCTTATCAGTCCGATACGATTTGCCTCCTGGGCATTGATAAGTTCGCCGGTTAGGGTCATTTCCAGAGATTTTCCTTTTCCAACGATACGGGACAATCTCTGGGTACCCCCCTCCCACGGCATAAGTCCCGCTTTGATCTGGCACAAACCAAAGCGTGAGGTCTCTGAAGCAACGCGCACATCACCAGCCAGCGCCATTTCGAGCCCCAGATCCACAGCATCTCCCATTATGCCTATCAAAACGGGTTTTTCACATTCGGCGATGGATTCAGAACAGGATATACATTCTGGCGATTCCCTTCTGTTGGATCCCAATTCATTTCTGATGACAAACATTCCTGGAGCCTCTTCCGTTATCACAAGTACCGAGCATTCCTCGTTCATCCTGAATCTCTGACAACACTCGAAAATCTCCTGGATCAGTTGAGTCAATTCATCCTCTGTATTAATCGGAGCAGCGAGTCCTAAGATCGCCACACCTTCCTCTTCCCTGAACTTGACCATTTGATATTGCATTGTCTCTCCTGCATATTGTCAGGTTTTACGAGGTGTGCTGGTACCTTTTTGCAGCATGATCTCGCCCGAAGGCAGGATTTGAGAAAAATGTATCAGAAGGTGGTCGGCCAGCAGTACATGAGATGTTTGCCGATTCCCCCCGTCAGGTGGTTACGGTGAAGCGCGAGCATTTTGATCAGCCAGTCCCGCGTTTGAGCAGGTTCTATGACGTCATTCAGATCGAACCTGCCGGCCGCCTCCCAGGGCTCGCTGTCTTTTTGCACCTGCGCCACGTATTCATCAAATTTCTCCTTATTGCTCTCCCTGGTTATTTGATAAGCCACGTTGACCGCCGGCTCCGGGGCCATGAAGCTTATCTCGGCAGTAGGCCATGCAACATAGGAATCGGAGTTCCGTGTGCCACCCATGTTCATGTATGCCTGACCATAACTTTTTCGAACGACGAAGGTCAGCTTCGGAACGGTAACGAGCTGGAGGGCATTCATGAAGTTGATGATCTTCCCTGTAATTTTCTTTCGCTCCCCTTCTCGGCCGACGAGAAACCCAGGCGTGTCCACCGCCATGATAATGGGGATGTTGAAGGAGTCACAGAGGACCAGGAAGCTGACGGCTTTGTCGCACGCATCCGCATCGATGGCGCCGCCGAGGTACATGGTGTTGTTTGCCATGATTCCGACACTCCGGCCGTTCAGCCGCGCGAGACAGGTGACGAGCGAGCGCCCGAAGTCCCTCTTCAGCTCAAACAGCTCACCTCCGTCGACAATACACTCCAGGATCCTGCGCATGTCATACGTTTTCTTACGGCTCTCCGGCAGGTACTTGAGTATGGAAGACATCTTCTCGCCCGAGCCGGGGGGGACAGGCAGAACAGGAGGGGCCTCGTTGGCGTTCGAAGGAAGAAAAGAGAGGAATTTCTTCGCCATGGCGATGCATTCCTCGTCGCTCTCGACAACCCTGTCAACAAGGCCGGTCGTTTGAGTAAGAATCTTCCAGCCCCCCAGCTCCTCGAGAGAGGTATCCTCCCCGGTGGCCAGCAGTGCCACCCTCGGGCTGGCCACTGCCATCACGGCCCTTCGGGTCATGGCAACAAAATCGGACATGCAGGCATACCAGGTGGGGCTGCCGAAACAGAGCCCCAACAGGCAGGAAGCCCACGGCGCCTCTCGCCGACGCTGATAATTAGTCGGGTTCTGACCGCTGGCGACCATGTTCACCGCTCCCATGTTGTCGTGGATTCGCCCTCCCCCTCCCTCGCTCAGGAACACCAGAGGGACGCCTCGCTCGTCGGACACTCGTTTGAGGTAGGCTATCTTTTTTGAATTTCCTCTGGAGCTCGATGCTGCCAGGACCGTCATGTCGCTTGCCATCGCACCAGCAAGTCGACCGTCAATCTTGCCGAAGCCGGTTATCTTGCCGTCCGCGGGCGTGCGCTCCGCCATTCCGGGCTGGTCTGAATGGGTGAACATACCAATCTCCTGAAACGTCCCGGAGTCATAAAGCAGTTTAATCCGCTCGCGGGCAGTCATCTTCCCATCCTTCTTGTGAGCGCCTATCTTTTTCAGTCCCCCCATCTCCAAGATGGCCTGACGCTTTTTCTTGAATGTTTCTAGAAGCTCCTCGTGTGTCATTTCACTCCTCCTGTGTGAGATGCAGTTGGTACCGGTCAAATTCGGCTCTCGTTCTCGGCGCAAGATTCTAAGGCTCTAAAAGTCGTCCGAATCACCCCCGGGCCGCGACCTTCTCCCAGGCTCTACCGAATCCATCTTTTACCAGAGAAAAAACAAAAGTCAAGTTGTATTTATATGTATACAACTAAAAGTTTTAAATGAAGCGTACTCGCCCCAATTCTGTGACCCTATTCTGATTGGTGATGGATTAAGAGGTTATTATCGACACATGACGTCCGAAAGGGCGATTTCTCCCGAGCGGTTTTCTTTCACAAGAATGTTCACCATGAAACGACGGTCGTCTCTTTGCGGATAATCTTCCCTGAAATGTGCCCCCCGGGATTCTTCTCTTTTCAATGCGGACTCTAGGATCATTTCTCCAACTAGGAGCATTTCTTCCGTGGAAGTTGCTTTCCACAAGCACGTGGGTTCAGGCAAAGGCATTTCGTAGAGTGTCCGCCTGATACTGCAAAGTCTCTCAACCCCTTCACGCAGTGAGTTCTTGTCCCGGATGACGCCTGCCGATGAACTCATAGTGTTTCTGAGTTCGGAGATCATTTCCGAATAGTCGCCTATGGAGGATCTTTTTGTTCCTGCAGATTCATATCGATCGAGTATTCCGCCAACTGCGCAAAGGGCGATTCGGTGCAATACCTGGTGGGGCAGTGCGATTTCTCTGGCGAAAAGCGCTGCCTTCCTTCCTGCCACGGCACCGAAAACGAATGTCTCGGCAAGGGCGTTGCCGCCGAGGCGGTTAGCCCCATGGACCCCTCCCATTATCTCCCCAGCTACGAAGAGACCTGCGACCGGAGTGGTCAAATCCTCTTCAACCCGGACCCCACCCATGAAAAAATGCGAGCAAGGGGTCACCCTGAACATCTTTCCCGGGGGGAATTCGGCCAAGCAGAGATCGCTTTTGGAAAGTCCGCTCACATCCAGGTAAACAAAATCATCTGGATTGCGGGTATCGGATATTCCCCGATGGACCACTTGAGCGATAACATCACGTGTCAATGTGAACGGGATTGACAGTGCATCGAACAGATTTTCCCCTTGACCATTTCTCAAAACCGCCCCCTTGATCAGCAAGGTTTCGCATGGCGGTATCCGGCCGGGCGTTCCGGCCTTCTTCAACGGGGTCACTACAAACTGGACAAATTCCATGTCCTGAAGGGTCAAGCCCGCCCGGTAGGCGAGCGCATATCCTTCGCCTACTGCGGAGGGGACATTGGTCGTTCGGCTGTAAATTGCTCCCCCTCCGCCTGTTGCCAGAACGACTGCCTTTGCCTCGGCAACAAGAAAACACCCTTCTTCATTCATCAGTAGCGCTCCTAGAATTCTGCCCTCCGAGGTTAGCAAACGGAGCGCCTTCCATCCGTCAAGTGCTCGTACGTTCAGTTTCTTGCTGTGTTTCAACAGCGGTAAGACAAAGCTCATGCCGCTGTTTCTCGGAGTGGCCAATCGCCGGTCCCGTGAATGCCCTCCTCTCGGCACCCGCTGGTACTCGCCAGAAGACTTCTTGAGAAAATGGACGCCCATATCCTCCAATTCCTTTACCTCCCCCCATACATTTTCGGTCAGGATGCGGACCAAGGAAGAGCTGTTGATCCCACAGCCGGAGCGCAACGTGTCTTCATAGTGAAGACGAGGGGAATCGGATTTGTCCGCTTCGGCACTCACGGCAGAAAACCCGCCATGGGAAATTGAACTGTTGCATCCAAATCCCGCCCTGGAGCTCGAAACAAGACAAACCTCCACCCCTTTACGGCGAGCTTCAATGGCGGCACGCAACCCCGCTGCACCGCCACCCAGAACCAGCACGTCTGTTTTCATAATCTGCTCAAGTTGGATCTTCATTAGCGATCTGTACCTCGTATCGACTTCCAGATGTAGTGGTTGAAGGAAGGAGACAGCCGGAGAAGCTGGCATTGGATGGGAGTACAGACGGAGGATCCAGGGAGCGGCCGCGGTTTTTCACAGAGCCTGCGAGTCACATTCGCAAGGGTTTTCGCAGGATGGTGCGATCCGGCTCACAGCAACCGTTCTCGAAAATTGTTTCAAGAGGTTTCTCTTGTTGTGACACCGTATGTTCCCTTCCCGATCTAAACTTCCCTCAGATTCTTTTTCACCAATCTCAGCGCTTGCTCCGGAAAGTTATTCTTGAGGAGACCGGCGGCGAAAAGGATATAGTCCCTGTCGACGAAAAATCGCGGGTTTTTCGGCTTCAGACATTCCGGCACTCCCGGGTCAAAGAGCGCACCCTCAAGTATTCTCCTCGGGTTTTTGGAGAAGACGATAGGCCCCCCCGTTCCAATGATCAAGCCAGCGCCGGTCAAGTCTTTACCGTGCTGAATCTCCATTTCGCCAAAAGGACCATATACGAGTTCAACTCTTCCGACATGCCTCCTAACCGCTTCATTCACAGCCACATAAGCGAGCTCGTTATCCAGCATGCTCTCCAGATCGGTTTTCGGCACTATCTGCTTGTTGAAAACTCTCCGAGCGTAATCAAGGACGTCATCGGGCGCATGAGCCTGCGATTCAAGTAGTTCGACGATTCTGTCGGCCCCATACCTGACCCCCAAGTCCCCTTCCACCGTCCGTTTTGAATAAGGCTCGGGAAGCCCGCGCAGGACCGTGTTGGCGCCGTGTGGTCTTTGCGCCCCGATGGATATTACATCCGTGGTTGCGCCGCCCACGTCCACCACCATGAGGTCCCCCAGCCCATCCTCTCCTGATACACCTCGCGCCAACAACTCTGCCGCTTCCAATACAGCCGATGGGGTCGGCATCAAGACGTCATCCTCTATCCCTTTTGCCTTCACGATATGGCGGATGAACAGCTCGCGTATTTCACTGTTGCAGGGTTCCGCGTTGACCACCCCGATATCCGGCAGCACATTGGCTACGATTCTAGCCTCACTGCCGCACGATGCGAAGATCCGGAAAATCTCATCCCCTGCCTCTTTGTTTCCGGCCGCTATGATCCGAGCCTCCTTGTTTCGTACGCCTGCCAGGGCCCGGGCGTTATGCAGTATGACTTCAGAGTTGCCGCCATCGGTCCCGCCAGCCAGCAGGATGATGTCCGGGTTCAGTTCACGGATTTTCTCGATTTCGATCGATGTGAGTTTGTGCGAGAAGCAGCCTGTGACCTTTGCGCCAGCACCTAAAGCCACCATCTTTGCCGCCTCCGATGTTAGCTCGGGGACGAAGCCGCTGCAGATCATTTTCAGGCCTCCGGCAGCACTGCTGGAGGCAAGGTACTCTTTTGATGTCGCAAGAGTGTCGGCGTCCCTGCTGTGAAGGTTTCTGATCGCCTGCTTGAGCCCTTGTCTCGCATCCTCCTTGACCGTGGACTTCGCCTGTGATCGGGAAACAAGCGATCCTGTTCCCAGATCCACCAGAACCGACTTTGTGTAGGTGCTCCCAAAATCAACGAGCAGTTTTAAGATGGAAGTCATAAAGCGTGCGCCTCGACAGTTTGCTGCAAAAACATCCCCCCTTGATGGCAATAAGAGAACCAAGGCGAAGTTTCAACGCAAGTCCAGGTTCGGCTGCTAAATACACTCAGGAAGCCTTCCTCCTCTCCTCCAGATCCCTTTTCAGATCCACAATGGCAGCATTAATGTCGCTTTTGGGTTTATAGACTCTGTCGAATCCCAACTTCTTGAATCTTGCACTCACCGGTTCGAAATCTTCATATTCCTCCCTGCTGCTGGCCAAGTTGCCGCCGATGTAAAGCAGTGCATCAACACCAGCCTCCTGGCATTTTTCCTTGAAATTATGGAGATCCATCTCTGCCATTCCGTATAATGAGCTCATCAGGATTGCATTCGCATTGATCTCCATGGCAACCTTTATGAACTCATCCGCAGGGGTCAGACAACCAAGCTCCGTCACTTGGAAACCCGCTTCCTTCAGTGCGCGGGACAGGTACTTTGTCCCGATGACGTGGGCGTCCATTCCAATGGTCCCGGTAACTACTCGCCAGCTTCTCTCCATTTTCCGTTCTCCTTACTTTCAATCAGGACTTGCCGATGAGACTCCCGTTGCTGATTGCCCAGAAGTCTTCGATGGAGACCTTGTAGTCCATTTCGCGTCCCTCTGTTCTTGACCTTTCCCTGATCTTCTCTCTGTGGAACCTCTTGATGGATTCATCAAAGGGAAGATTACCGAAATCCAGGTATCTGGATGCACCCTTTGCATCCCGTACCCCCAGCACCAGACCTTTGCTATGGATATTGGGCGACAGCGGCGAGTCGACGACACCCATCTCCACAGCCTTGACAAATCCCGTCGCGACATCACCATCACCCAGATTGGCAATCGCGTTCATGATTCCATGCGTCTCCTGTTCGATCAATTTCTCCTCAACCCTGATCGACTCCTCGTCCAATTGAATTTGCTGAGGCCTTATCACCGAACAGATCCAATTTGTGGACTCGTAGGTAATGGCGTGCGCATTGGCGGTCGGTATCCCAGCAGCCTCGTCGACCGTCCTCGAAACAACACCTTCTGCCTCCCCGACAGCCGCAATAAGCGCACTGTAAGCCATGTATGTCAGCGCGGTGTGCTCCTTGTCAGGGGAGGGAAAGATCGGCATGGGAGCGGCAAAAACTCCTGGGACGACGAAATCCTTGTACCCGTATTCGTCAAGGTACTTTCTCGTAAGCTTCCTTGCCGATCTTATCCCCGCTACATCCTGGATCAAATTTCCCTGCGCCTGCACGTTCGGGGTTATGCTCTTTATGCCCTGGGCGGCGGCAATGAGTGTTGCCACGATCTGGCACACCAAGCCGACAGTGTAAGGGAAAACCCCGTTGGGTAGCCAGCCGATGAGGTCCGGGGTTATCTCGGCGCCTCCAGCCGTATAGTGGCCGCACAATCTGTAAGTATACTGGTAGTTTCGAATGCACTGTTCCACAGTGGCTTTTTTCGTGTACGAGCCGAAAACCTCGAACGGATCCAGGAGGACCGATGTCATGCCAGAGGCAACTGCGACTTCGGCCAGCAGTCTGTTGTCGGTCCCGTTGAATCGTGCACAATAGGCGGCCTCGTTTGCTTCCAGAACGCGACGGGTGTTCTTGACTCCATGGTTCACCAGCGGAAAGCCGTTCAGCTTATTCCTCCCTGTCCGGATCCCTTCATCCAATCCCTTCTGGGCACTCCTGAAGTCACCGTTCCTCGAATAGCTGTCGGTGGTGATAGGGACCAGTGGGACACCGGACTCAACCATCCTCCGGTTCAGCTCTATCTGACCCTCGAGAGTCGGCGTTCCCCCTCTGGGAAAATTGACGGTTCGACATTCCCGTTTCAGAAATTCAACTACTTTCCGAAAGCTCCTCTTATCAGAAAGACCGCGGTGATATTCCACGGCTTCTTCAAGGTCGATCTCGTGCCCCGTCGGCCACTGCTTTATTACTTCCGCTCTTTCTTTCAAGAATTCCTTTTGAGTGAGCATCTCCTGCCTAACTGCAGCTTTCATCACCCTTCTAGACCTCCGTCTCTATTCCATTGCCCTGTGCCACAAGGGTCCGGATGAGTCTTTCCGCAAAACACCGGACCATCTTCTTCACGAAATTCCTTGAATCCTCCCATGACAACAGGGGAACAGGAAGATCAGTGGGGCGCATCCTCAATGGCACCCCGGCTCCCCTGGAGCTTATCCTCTCGTCAGTGCTACAAAGCCTTCGACATTTTTGATAGTTTCTAATGCACCGATTGCGGAGAGCAGTCTTTCGATTATCGCCTCATCCTCAAGTCCGCCGAAACGTGCATTGGAACGGAACTTGTCCCTGACGACGCTCTCGGAAAGCGGCTTGTCGAGGGGGTCTCCCTTGGGCGCGTCCATGTATTCCTCGAACCGGCTCCCGTCCTTCATGATCACCTCAAGCCCTGCAGCTCTCCTTCCCTTTTCCGGGGGCAAACGACCATCGATGACCACCTTGTTCGCAAGCTCGCGTATCTTTGGTTCTCTTATCGACTCATCCGTAAAGTTCTGTAGCCCGGTGTTCTTTCTCAAGAGCGCATTCGCAACTGCATAAATGAGACTGAAGCAGGCGCTCCCGAACGGGAATTCACCGACCTCGAACTTCTGCCCAACAAAGCTGTCCTTCACCCACGGGGTGACGGAAATGACGACTTTGACAATTTCATCGCAGTCGATGGGGGTGCACTCCACCAGATTCAGGGCGCAGTTGATTGCAGCATCATTACCACCGCAGCTGGGGTAAGGCTTGAATCGAACATCGGCGTAAAACTTTCTTCCCAGATCTCGCGTCAGAATCTCGGGTTCGCATCGGTCGCCGCCATAGAGATTGAAAAACCCGTGCCTGCTGAGCAGAAAATCTTTCGCGCCCGAGAAATCCCTGGCCGCCAGCTGGGCGGCGAATATCCCTCCCCTGGCCGACGAGCCTTGATTGAGGGCGAAAGCGTGCGTACCGTCCCAGATGCTTTGAAAGCTTCCCCCGAGCATGTTGAGAGCGATTCCGAATGCGTTGAGGAGCTGCTTGGGCATGAGGTTCAAGAGCTTGCCCGCAATCGCCGTTGCCCCGAACATGTTGACGGTGCCGACACAATCCCATCCTGAGTCCAGGCTGTAATTGGATGCCGCATGGATTCTGGAGGCGATATCGTCCCCGATGACCAGCGCGGTGATCAGGTCTTTTCCATCCCTCTTCGTTGCCTCTGCCATGGTCACGGCGGTCGGCACGGTAGTCCCGCTGATGTGGGCCGCGATCAGCTTTCCTTCCACCTCCAGGCCCGAGACTTCATAGTCGTATGCACGGGCCATAATGCTGTTGACCATGGCCGTGTGAGCGGCAGGTAGTTTTTCCCCATGTACAAAGACCGTGCTGTCCGGCTTCCCCCCCCACTCCTTGAGCACATCCAGCACGATCTGGGGGCCGGATGATCTTCTCCCTGCGATGGCGCACCCCAGGACATCGGTCGCTCTTAGCTTCGCATTGATTACGCTCTCCTTGTCTATGTCCTCATATCTCATGCCTGCGACATACTCAGTCACCTGTTTCACGATGTCGATCATCTTGCATCCCCAATCTACAGGGTCTTACCCTGCCGCTCTCAATCGGAGCACTGGAATGTCCAGGATTTTGACCGGCCCCCGGTCTCTAACCCCCGCGCTGCCTCGTCTCACCACTTCTTCGCTGCCCACACGTTTTTTTGGGCATCGAGAATTAGGTTGTGCCAGTCGACAAATCTGGTATCCATACCGGAGAGAATCTTTGGGATGAGGCTCTCCTCTACCGGACGCCAAAACTTCTTGAACTCCGCACTGTTAGGTTCAAGGACGAAGGTCCCTTTGAATTTGCCCTTTAGATACTCCCTCATTTCCAAAGTATCCTGTGCCTGAACAGCCGTCGTAAATTCCGCCATCTCTTTGGAAGCTGTGTTGAACGCAGCCTTGATTTCCTTTGAAAACGAGTTCCACAGATTCAGGTTACATACCGCGAGCATGCTGCCCATCGGCACGTTGGTGTCCGTCATGAAGGAAGCCACTTCCCACAAATGTTGCGCCTTGGTGCTCGAAATACTGAAGTACAAGCCGTCAACGATTCCACGCTGGATGGACATATAGACCTCCGGTTGTGGTATGGCCACACCCTTTGCGCCCCATTCGTCGACTATTTTGGCCTGCATGCCGGGCGCCCGAATCTTCAGATTTGTGATATCAGCGGGCTGTTTCGCTAACTTATCTCTCATCACTAAGAGTCCGTTGGGCGCCTCCGCCCCCCAATTCAGGTACTTCATTCGGTACCTCGAAAATTCCTTGTCAAGAACTTCAGTATGCTTCCCGCTGGCCACCACATGGCAAATTTCTCCGGGCCGTGAAGCAAGCAGAAGGGGAGCACTGTAGAGCTCTAGGGCGGGCATTTTCCCGACATAGTAAGGAATGGATAGAAGAGCCATGTCGATTCTGCCTTGCATCAGGGCATCGAACATTTCTTGGGTTTTAGCAAGACTCTGGCCGGGATACATTTTGAACTCCACCTGGTGATTGGTGAGTTCCCCCACCCGTTTCGCGTATTGGTTGATGCTCTTGAATTTGATGTCCGTTTCGAGACTATACTCTGCCCATTTTATCGAATACTTTTTCTCCGCGTGAGCGGCACCGCAAAAACCTCCGACGCACAATGCCGAGCCGCACACCAAACCCATCACCGCTTTTGCGACTTTACGAAAGCTCCTCATGTCTTAGCGTCTCCCTTCATTCAGTGTATGTTTACAACCAACTCTTAGTCTTCGTTGCGCTGCATCTTGTGATCCACATTACTTCCCGCTCGAGTCTCGACCTGGCGTCTCCTTATTTAACTAATCAGAAATCTCGGTAAATAGAGAGCTAAAGAAGGACAGATAATTACGAGAATAAGTGAAGAGACATAAATAAGTCCGTAGGGCGCTGCGCCCAAGACGATTTCCTCGGTCGTGACATAGTCGGATGCCATGCCCCTCAGTACGAAGAGGTTAAACCCAACAGGGGGGGTAATTGCCGCTAGCTCCAGGTTCATGACCGTGATAATGCCGAACCAGATTGGATCGAAGCCGAGCGCCTGACTGAGAGGGAACAAGGTCGGAATGGTTGTCAGGATTATTGGAGTGGGGTCCATAAACATCCCGAGGATGAAATAGACGATGTTGATCACCAGTAGAACCTGCCACTTTGAAAGCTCAAAACCCGTGACCGTTTTTACGAAACCGCTGGGAACCTCGGCCCGTTCAAGCACAGCTCCAAATATGATGGCCCCCATCACGATCAACAGGAGAAAACCATTCACCCTCACCCCTTTAAGAAGTGCCTTTCCCAGGCCTTGGATGTCCAGCTGCCGTATCGCGAATCCGAGGATAATCACTCCAATGCAACCTACCGCGGCAGCCTCGGTCGGAGTTGCAATGCCTGCATAAATGGTGCCCAGTACAAGCAAAATCGTGATCAGAATCGGAATCACGCCCAGTAGGCTGCTCCACCGGTCCTTCCACGTATACAAGGTTGAATTCAAAGGCTCCAAATCGGGATTTAACTTGCATCTGATAAGAACATAGATGATAAAAAAGGAAGCCGTCATCACGCCGGGAATGATCCCCGCAGAAAACATGGAACCGATCGAGCTTTCCGTTACGATACAGTAAAATATCATCGCCATGCTGGGAGGGATGAGGATTCCGAGTGATCCTCCTGCCGCGATTGCACCCACTGACAATTTCTTGTTGCATCCTGCCCGTTGGAACTCCGGCATTGCGATTGCACCCACCGACGCAGCTGTTGCGGCGCTGCTTCCATTTACTGCAGCAACAACGGTGCATGCCACTATTCCTATGATGGTAAGAGATCCAGGCAGCCGGGAAAGCCAGGTCTTCACCGCGTCAAACATCTGCCTTGTGAAACCGGCCTCTTCTATGATTAAAGCCATGAAAATGAAGAGAGGCACGCACGTCATTGTAAAACTGTTCATGTGCCCGAACAGCAGGCTCGGCAGTTCTCCCAGGAGAGAAACCCCCTTTCCTAAGAAAACCAACCCGACAAGGGCGACAGTCAGGAGGGAATAGGCGACAGGAATCCCCAGGATAAGGAGAAGAAGCAAACCACCGAATGCCGGAATCGCCACCGAGTACCATTCCATATATGTTCCTCCGTTCATCCACCATGCCGAAGTGCGGCAGGTTTCATGTCGATCTTCTTCATGTTTGCTTTTTCATCCTACTCAGCGGGATCTCAGCTTCACGATCACCCCCAGAGCGAAAATCAAAAAACCCAAAGGAATCATTGCAACTACGGGCCACAGAGTGACCCCAAGAGGGGTGCTCGATTTCCACCCCAGGGAATAATAGAGATATACCATGTCGGTCCCCGCGATAACGATCACAATGCAGAGAATAAGAGCCAGTATATTCCCGATCTTGCCGACTACCTGCTGAACTCTAAGAGATGCCTTAGCGATGAACAAGTCGGATGATACGTGCGATCCTTCAAGCGTAGCGTAACCCAGGGCCAGGAAAAGGAAGCCGACAAACAGGTATGCCGTGATCTCCTCAACCCAGGGTTGGGGGTTATGGAACACGTGTCGCATGATCACCGAAAATACCACCATTGCAGCGACCAGCATGATCAGGCCGCTGGAGATGTATGCCGCAAAGATTCCAATTCGTTTGAACCACGTGGTAAGCATAGGCAACCCCTGTTATGCAAAGTAGAATTATGGTATAATTCCCCATTGCGTGGAGCGTCGAAAAGAACTTGCTACGATGACCTACTTGCTCATGGTTGAAGGAAAAGAATCCTCTGTGGGTTCCATTCCAATGCTCCATGAAATACGAATTTTACATTTTACTGTCAAGCAAATTCTCTAAAAAATCTCTCGTGTCCGTTGGCCTTTTCTGATATTGCATCGATATCATTATAATATTATTGTACTGGCGATTAATAGATCTATGGTTATTTACATATCCATATGTGTATTCTTCTTGACAACATTTCGATTTTGAGGTGTCGTACAAAGAAGTATCTCACCCCGGTAATGTTTTTGTCTTGCAGGGGGAAGAAAGGATCAGGATCTTGTTCCATCACGAACACGTCAGAGGGCCAATAAGGTGGATCGCTGGCCGCCTTTTTAGGTCCTCCCCAAAAGAGTTCGAATCCCAGCTGACGGAAGTGGGACTCAGGCTCAGCAGTTAGACAATTTTTATAATGATTCGAGGTCGCCATACAATGAACGGAATCAGCCCTGAAGAAGTGAAGAAGATGATTGCCTGCAAGGATGAATTTGCCCTTTTGGATGTGCGTGAAGAAGGTGCATTTTCAAAAGGACACTTGCTTTTCGCCACCTGCATGCCATTTGGCCGCATGGAGATGATGGTGAGGGATTTTGTGCCCCGTTATGACACCCCAATTATCCTGACCGACGGGGGGGGATCTGATCGCCTGCAGGCGTCCGAGCAAGCTGCTTCTCGCCTTGAGCGATTCGGCTACAGAAGGATCGCCGTCATGCGCGGGGGAGTGCTTGGCTGGAGTGAGGCCGGATTCGAAGTCTTTACCGGTGTCAATGTGCTGAGCAAGGCTTTTGGTGAATTTGTGGAGCGCACTTACCACACGCCGAACATAACCCCGGAGATGTTGAAGTCAAAAATAGACCGTGGGGAAAATGTTGTCGTACTGGATTCACGTCCCTGGGACGAATACCGCAGCATGCATATCCCGGGGGCGATAGACACCCCAGGGGCAGAATTGGTGTATCGCGTGCACGATCTCGCCCCCGACCCCGGCACCTTGGTTGTTGTCAACTGTGCAGGGAGAACCAGAAGTATAATCGGCGCACAGTCCCTGATCAATGCCGGTGTAGAGAACTCCGTTGTTGCCTTGAGAAATGGTACCATGGGGTGGCTGCTGGCCGGTTATGAGCTCGAGCGCGGGGATGGCCGCTTTGCGCCATTGCCTTCGCCTGCTGGGCTGGAGAGGGCTAAAGTGCGTACCGGCCGAGTTGCAGAACGTTTCGGCGTGAAGCTGGTGGATCACGCAACTCTGTCTGAGTGGGCTCGGCAGGTAGACGACCGCACGCTTTATGTCCTGGATGTGCGGCAAGCTGAAGCGTTTGACGCCAGCCACCTGGGCGGTTCTCGAAACACCCCGGGAGGTCAGCTGATCCAGGCGACCGATGAACACGTGGCGGTACGAAACGCCCGGGTCGTGTTGGTTGATGACACCGAGGTCCATGCCACCATGACGGCTTCATGGCTCGTTCAGATGGGATGGGAGGAGGTCTATGTTCTTGAAGGAGGAATAGGCCTCGCTGACCGGGTTCGGGGTCCTCACATGCCGGAGATTCCTTGTCTGGAAAAAGGATTCACTATGACATGCACGGAGCTCAAGGCCATGATCGATGCCGGGGCTCGAGTGGCCATTGTCGATCTTGCGAGCAGTGTCGAGCACTGGCAAAACCACATCCCCGGTTCCTGGTGGGGCTTGCGTTCAGGATTGTTAAAAGATCTTTTTCTTCTCTCGGATGCGGAGCGGATCGTGTTGACCTCTTGGGATGGCAAGATGGCGCATTTAGCGTATCATGACATGAAAAGCCACATGCAAGGCATTTCCCTCTGTGTTCTTGATGGCGGGACCGAGGCATGGGTAAAAGGAGGCCTCCCCACTGCAACCGGCATTGACAGGACCATCTCCCGGACCGAAGACGTCTGGATCAAACCCTATGAATCGGAACAAACCAAGGAGGAATTTATGCGGGACTATTTGAGGTGGGAAACGGCTCTACCTGCACAGATAAAAAGGGATGGGGACGCCCACTTCCGCACTTTTGATTGAAACCACGCCTCTATCACAAGGAATAGACCGGCAGGAGGGGGACCGATCAACTTGTCTTCAATGACATGAACCTTCATTTTTCGCTGATGGCCGACCCAGGAAGCCCGGCTGCCGAGGGACCGGAATTATGCCAGTACATTCCGCTCCTTTGCTTTAAACCCCTCGTTGATCAAAATCACCTTGCCCTCTTTTCTCTTTACTCTGAAAATCTCCAGATACTTGAAGATGTCACCACGAAACCAAGAGATGGACAGGACAATGGGTTTACCTTTAGAGGCCATCATCACTCGTTCCACCATGAGTATCGGTGAACCGGACGGTATGCCCAGGCGATTTGCCACGTTCTTTTCAGCGAAGGTGGATTCCATGCTCTGATGGACCCGCTTGATGTAGATTCCCATTTCCTTAACCAGGATGTCGATGATCAGGGATTTCTGCAGTTTCTGTCCATCCAACCCATGACCATACTTCAGCGGGAGGTAGCTCTTGATGATCACCGTCGGTATTTCTTCGGCGCAACGTACACGGGTCACTTCCGTGACGTTTTCCTCCGCAGTTAAATTCAATTTCTGGCGAACAGCCGGCGAGGGGCTCGTCACGGAAATCTCGGCGTGTATCGTCTTAAGTTTCTCCTGGTGATAAGAAAGATCTTCGATTGACGAAAAGAATCTTTTGTTGAGGCCTTCAAGCATCTTGCGGTCACTTGTCACAAAAGAGCCGGCACCTCGCTTACTGACCAGAAGACCTTCCTGCACCATCATGCCCGTGGCCTGCCGTACGGTGAGCCTGCTTACCCCGAACTCCTTCACAAATTCCGATTCGGACGGTATTTTTTCCATAGGTCCATAGACACCGTCGACGATGCGGCGTCTAATGATCTCTTTTATCTGCTGATAAACAGGGACAAGATCGTTCACGGTAACATCTCCAACTTTGCGTCAATGGGTTCCTGAGGTCATGATGAAAATGGGTTGCGGCCTCTCAAGAGATGTTAGAGAGAAACTGCCTCCATCCCGTATCTTACCCTTGCTAGCGCCGAATACAACACGAATACACATGAAGTGCTTCCAGTTTCCTAGACGACTGAGACTATCTTGATCGATAAAAACATCCCTGTCAACACCGGAGTTTACTTGGTAGCCACTTAAGATCTCCTGCGGCAGACATACGATAATCTCAAAAGACATGGAAACCGCGTCCCAACTATCTCCGTTTTTTCAAGTATGTTTTAAACCACTTTTTGCTCGCAGAGGAGACCAATCGAATTCTACTAAATTCAGAACTCCTAACATGCATCAAATTCAAATGCAACACCAGGGGCGTCAAATACCCTTTTTAGAGTCGTCTGATGGAAGCAGAATGCTTCCGCGTTCATGAACTCACTAAGGTCCTTCAGTGCTCTGTTGAAACGTGGGTTGGCCATTGCATGGAATTTTATTGTTAGAGTCTCTCCTTTTTCCAGGCGGACTATTCCATGATGCGCTGTAATGCTTGTCAGCTGAACCTTTGGGGGCATTTGCTTGAGTTCAACTCGCGCCGCCTTTTCAATCTGCTCCTAGAGAAATCGAATCTTGCTCTTAAGTGCCGCTTTGGCAATACTGTAGCCTCTCATGCTCGGTCGTTGAGACTCTTGTTGTTTTCACCGCCCGCTGACAATACTCTTTCTGCAATTGCTCCAAATCCGCCTTCATGCTGGATATTTCATTGCTCTTCTTCTTGTACTCCGGGCAAGGCGCCAAACGCTCAGCGTCGGCAGCTTCAACATTGTTGGTCAAGAGATGATCCAGATTGTATTCATGGTGAATGTAGCGAAAGAAATTTTCCTGTGTCCATCGGGAAAACATCTTGCAAGCAATACGCTCGACTCATTGGCGGACAAACCGAGGCCGCCTCATCAAGTTTGCCCAACGAAGTCATGGCCCGTTCGATTTCACGTTTGACGGTTACTCCCGCTTTGCTTTGACAATCCTCGAAGCTGCGTTGGGAAGCACTTTTCTCTCTTATGCTTCCGTCATCTTCTACAATCCCTTTTCGGACCAAGATGCCTTTTCTAATCGCATATCGAATGCAGCTTTCAGTGACGTCAATTTCCCCACTTTTTATGACCGGCATCCCCTGGTTGGAGCAAGCTCTGGGCTCTACGCTGTTTCTTATTGTCAAGGCGCTTCGGTTGCTGCTCTTATCGATCAACAAAGCCTGCACGTCACCTTTTTTATATACTGTCTTCTTCCAGCAGGTTTGCATTTTCGGGAAGCAACGGGACCGGTCGCTGGAGCATGGGATTTCATCGATTTCGTGTTCCATCCCAATTTTCGCGAGTAGGTTCGCCGCGTCAAGCAAAAACAACATCTTAGCGTTTACATGTCAGGAGCCCTGAAATTGATTTAAGAAGTCAGCTTATAATTATATCTATACAACTTTTTCCTTGACACCGGGATCTGGATTTGAGAGATAGCGCGTAATGGACATCCCGATGCAAGGGAAAAGGACGATTTGTTCGTCGGAAAGGTGCGTGAGGCGGATGCTTGAAGAAAAAAAGGGTCCATCCCTGCTCCAAAATTACAGGGTACTGGACGTGACAGATGAAAAAGGATTGCTTTGCGGGAAAATTCTAGCCGATTTGGGCGCAGATGTGATCAAAATTGAGAGACCCGGAGGAGACGGTTGCAGAAGATTCGGTCCTTTCTTTAAAGGAGATATCCACCCGGAGAAAAGCCTTTTTTGGTTTGGTTTGAACCTCAACAAGAGAGGCATTACCCTCGATCTGAACAAGGAGGACGGTAGAGTCCTATTTAGACGGCTAGTGGGAAGCGCAGATTTCCTTATCGAATCATTTTCTCCAGGTCATTTGGACGAACTCGGACTTGGCCGCGATGACCTCAGTCGGATTAATCCCGGGCTGATCATGGTTTCGATCACGCCATTTGGCCAGACCGGCGCTCGCAAAGACTGGAAAATGTCCGATATCGTCGGCATGGCCACCGGCGGATTTATGGCTCTCGTCGGAGATGATGACAAGCCTCCGGTGCGAGTCAGCTTGGACCAGGCCTATTACCATGCATGCAGTGAAGGGGCGGTAGCCGCTCTTGTTGCGCTCTATGGCCGTCACCGCAATGGGAAGGGGCAACACATCGACGTCTCGATCGAAGCCAGTATAGTGACCACTACCATCAGTGCCGTCCCTTTTTGGGAAACAGGCGGAACGATATTGAAACGTTGCGGTTCCTACAGAGTAGGCCTCAGAGGGCGCAGTAAGCGGGTGCCTCAACAATGGCCGTGTAAGGATGGCTTCGTGAGCTATGCTATATGGGGTGGGGTCGCTGGCGCCCGTACGAATCAGGCGCTTATGGAGTGGATGGAGAAGGAGGGCATGTGCACGGAACTTCTCAGGAATATGGATTGGGCGGCCTTCGATCTGTCGAAGGCCGATGACAAGCTGATGGTGCAGATAGAAGAGGGGGTGGGGAAGTTCTTCTTGTCCCATAGCAAGGAGGAACTCTATCTCGGGGCTATCAAGAGGCGCATTCAACTGTATCCAATTTACACCATCGAGGACATCGTGAAAGATTCCCATCTCAAGGCGAGAGGTTTCTGGAAGCGCGTGAAACATGAGGAACTGGAGACGGAGATCACCTATCCGGGCGCGTTTGCAAAAAGCTCAGAGGTGGAGCTTGGGATAGCGCGAAGGGCGCCCCTGATCGGTGAACACAACAAGGAAATCTATCAGGGTGAGTTGGGTCTTTCAGGCCGGGAACTTCAAACTTTGAGACAGGGGGGAGTAATATGAGCACGGTCGAGTGTCCGACTACTCCCAGTAGGGGGACGTCACTTGAGGGGGTAAACATTCTGGAGCTGTCCTGGGTCATAGCCGGCCCTGTTACCGGGAAGTATATGGCGGATAACGGCGCGACCGTCATCCGGATAGAATCTGCGGCAAGGCCGGATCTTTTGCGTTTGTCCGAACCTTACAAGGAGGGAAAACGGGGGATAAACAGTAGTGCCATGTTCGCCTTTTACGGGGCCAACAAACTGAGCGTGGCTCTGAACATGAAACATCCAAGGGCATTGGAGGTGATCCATAAACTGGTGAAATGGGCGGATGTCGTCACGGAGAACTTCGCTCCCGGAAAGATCAATGAGTTCGGACTCGGCTACGACTCATTGAAGAAGATCAAACCCGACATTATCATGCTGCAGCTCAGCATCCAAGGCCAGACGGGGCCACACAGTGGCCATCCAGGGTATGGTGTCGCCGCTGCGGGCTTGGCCGGGATAACCGGGCTTTGCGGATGGCCCGACCGGATTCCCTCGACACCTGTGGCGGGGTATACCGATCTCATCCTGCCGCGCTTCGCCGCCGTGATGATGCTCGCTGCCCTAGACTACAGAAGGCGCACAGGGAAAGGCCAGTGCATAGACGCCACACAGTTTGAAGCTACACAACAGTTCTTGATGCCTGCCATCCTGGACTACACCGTCAACGGCAACATTCTCGTGAGACAAGGCAATGCCTCACCTTCCATGGCCCCCCACAATGCCTATCGCTGCATGGGCGAGGACCGCTGGTGTGCCATCAGCGTTTCCACCGAGGAGGAATGGAAGGCTTTATGCCACACGATGGGTCAGGATGATCTGGCCAGCAGGCAAGGATTCTCTACTCTCCCTGAAAGAAAGCAGAATGAGGAGGAACTCGACGGTGTGATCAATAACTGGACCGCTGGTCAAATCGCAGAGGATGTGACGGCCAAGTTGCAGCGGGCGGGAGTGCCCGCCGGTGTAGTCCAAAATGCGCAGGACCTGCTCGAAGACCCGCAGCTCAAGCGTGTGTTCTGGCCTCTGGAGCACAATGAGTTGGGAACGGTTCACCATCTTGGCCAATCCTTTGTTATGTCGGATCCAGGAGGCGAAGCATGTACTCCAGCCCCGTTCATAGGCGAACACACCGAGCATGTGTGCCATGAGATCCTGGGAATGTCGGATGAGGAGTTCATCGATTTGTTTGTTTCAGGCGTATTTGAGTGATGTGGGAACCAATTCATGGCTTTACTCGGTTTGGTGAAACAGTTAGGACCAGGACTTCTGCGCGGACTTCCTCTTCGTAACAGTTTAGTCCCTTCCTGCGATCAGGGAAGAGTCGGCCCCTGGAATCCGGCTATGTCTGCTTTCTTTGCTTTGCGTTTGACTGGAGTTGTTGTAAAGCGCCGCTTGAGCGTTGGCAGGGTCGATGGTGAGGAGTGTCTGGAGGAATGTGAGTAGTGGTTGTGGGACGCTGGTAAGAAAATAAATAGAATTGGTAGAGCGCGAAAACGAATCATCAAACTGGGGTTCGACCAGGAATATGTTCGGCTCGGTTTTCGGATATCCATCATGACCACAGGATATTGGCGACCGCTAAAATCTGGGATATGCGTTGAGGTAATCCTGCCTGCTTCGGTTACGTACAGCTGCTCTGGTTCCAAACGCCACTTCCACCACCTGGACCTGCATAGTTTTGAGATAACACAGGAATCCGGGTGAGGCTTTCCGAGCCTCACCCTTCCATGGTTCACGAGTAGAGGTTGTCGATCCAACGGATCGCCCGGAGGATGACCTTGCTCACGATCTCAACCGGGACCCCGGATCGGGATGCGTGGGCTGCCGCATGGCGTCGGAGATCATGGGGCCTCAATTTGACATCGACAGCACCCCGTAGCAGATCGGGGAAGATCCCCACCTTTCCGCCCGTCGGCCTATCCCCGGAAACTGTCGTCCCAAGGCGCCGGTCGAACTGCCCAATGGAGTCGTCTAAAAGAAGCAAGAAGGCCGCTGTCGTAAGCTTCGGTCCCTTATCGCAAGAACCACTCAGCAAAAGGCAACTGGACCGAAAATCCGGTCCGGTTGCGTAGTTACACTCCGGGTTACACCGTCCCTTTTCTTTCCCCCAGGAACCCCCTAGAATCGGCAGTAAGCCGAAAAGCCTTGATGATAGCCATCCTCTGCAAGAGCTTATCCTGAAAGGTTTTTCGGAAATGCACGGGAAAGGACTTCAAATCCGGTGTGCCGGGCTAAAACCTGGCAGGTGGGTTCGATTCCCATGCACTTCCGCCAATAAATCGTAAAGAGTTTAAGGGGCTGCAGCATTAACTGCAGCCCCTTTGTTGTCTATTCCAGATCAGCGTAACTGCATGACGACAGAAACTAATCCTGAAGCAGTAAATCTGTGGCGGCGGTGCTTGAAGAAAGCGCTATATAGGGACCGGTCCTGGTAAGGGTCCCGGCGGTAAACCGTTGATCGAAAACCTTTGTGTCCTTCCGGCAAGCCTGCATGAAATGAGAGGAAGCAGGCGATAGAATCGGCCATCTCATAGAGAGGAGGGATGGCCGATGGAAAGCTTATCGATTCAACAGCCTACCACGAAACTCACCCTGGAAGAAGTCCGCAATCGATTTGAGACCTGGCGTAAGGGGAAGAAGCACGGCAGCCGGATACCGAAAAGCCTCTGGGCCGCGGCGGTGGAGGTTTGCACTGAGCATAAGGTGTATCAGGTTTCCAGAGCATTGGGCCTGGACTATACCGAGCTGAAGCGACGAGCGGCCGGTATGGAACGGAGTGCAGATAGGCAGAGCGCCCTTGAGACAGACTTTGTGGAACTCTCCCTGGGTTTGGGGGCGCAACCTGTGCACTGCAATATCGAGATCGAGAGCGCAGCCGGCGGCAAGCTGAAGATGACCTTTTCCGGTAAGTGCCGGGACTTTGATCCGCTGGAAGTGGCCAGGGTATTCTGGGGCGGAGGGCGATGATCCAGATCACTCCTCAGATGCGGATTCTGGTAGCCATAGAGCCGATGGATTTTCGAAACGGCATTGACGGATTGAGCCGGGTATGCCGGGATGTGCTCAAGAGCGATCCCTTTTCCGGCACCCTTTTCGTCTTCCGCAATAGGCGAGGCACCGCCATTAAAGCGCTCGTATATGATGGACAGGGATACTGGCTTTGCCAAAAGCGTCTTTCGAAAGGATATTTCAAAGGGTGGCCCAAAGCGGGTGAAGGGCGTTTGAAGCACCTTTTGGCTCATGAGCTCCAACTCCTTATCTGGAACGGCAGTCCTGCGGCGGGGGCGGTAGCGCCCATGTGGAAAAAGGTGTCGTGCTGAAAAAAAGCTGGACACTGTAAAATCGTTGTGCTATAGGCTCTTTGCAAATGGGGAGCCTTGGTGCGATGCATTACTGCGGCCGGGAGTTTTCTGAAGAAGAGGTCGAATGGATCAGGGATCTGAGCGTGAACTCGCCCGGGATCAGCCGCCGGGCGCTTTCGATCAGATTCTGCGAGCACTGGGGCTGGAGAAAACCCGACGGCGGGCTCAAAGAGATGAGTTGCCGCGTGGCCCTTCTCAAGATGCACCGCGAAGGACTGATCCCTCTTCCAGCCCCTAAACGCGTACTCAACAAGGCGCGCGTCCATACCCAACGAAGTTTTCTGACCCTCCCGAAACCGCTCATCCGCAAGAAGGCTGGTGAGTGGCGTCTCCAGCTGGAAGTGGTGGAGAAGCCGGGGCTGAAGCTCTGGAATGAGTTTATCGATCGCTACCATTACCTTGGCTATACGACACTGCCCGGCGCCCAGCTGCGCTACTTTGTCAAGGGTGGAGACGAGATCCTGGCCCTACTGGGTTTCTCCGCCGCAGCCTGGAAGACGGCGCCCCGGGATGCCTTCATCGGCTGGGCCCCCGAGAGGAGAAAACAGAATCTCCACCTGGTCGTCAACAACTCCAGGTTTCTTGTGCTTCCCTGGGTACAATCCAAGAACCTCGCCTCCCGGATCCTTTCCCTGGCCGGGAAGAGGCTCCCCTCGGATTGGCAGGCACGCTACCGCTACCGGCCGGTGCTCCTGGAGACCTTCGTGGAGAAGGCGCGTTTTGAAGGCACCTGCTACAAGGCGGCCAACTGGGTCTACGTCGGAGACACCCAGGGCAGGGGAAAGCTCGATGTCCGCCATGAGCACAAGGAACCGGTTAAGGCGGTCTTTGTGTATCCTCTCGATCGGAGCTACCGAGAGCGGCTTGGAGGCCTCCAGTGACTCGCCCCCCCCAGATCGAGGTCAAGCCCGAGGAGCTGAGGGCGCTGGTGGAGAGGGTGAAAGCCGGGGCGCTGCAGCCCGGGGACGAGGAGCTCATCCAGGCCATGGCCGAGACGATCCTCTACCTTAATGAAGCGGTGGAGGACAAGCGTGCTTCCATCGCGAGACTGGTGCGGATGCTCTTCGGGGCCTCAACAGAGAAGGCGAAGAACATCCTCCCCGAACCCACCTCCACCGGCAGCGATCAGCCGGAGAAGGCCCCTGAGTCACCCACGCCGCAGGCGGAGAAAAATGGCCATGGCCGAAACGGGGCGGTGGCCTACACGGGGGCCGAGAAGATCCAGGTGGGTCACGAGGCACTCAAGGCCAAAGACCTCTGCCCAGGTTGCCAAAAGGGCAAGCTCTACGAGACAGACGCTCCCGGGGTGTTGCTGAGAGTAACAGGGGGTGCCCCGATTCAGGCCAAAGTCTATGAGCTTCAGAAACTACGCTGCAACCTCTGCGGCCAGGTGTTCACCGCAAAGCCTCCCCAAGGGGTGGGAGAGCATAAGTACGATCATAGTGCCGGGGCCATGGTGGCTCTGCTCAAATATGGCAGCGGCTTCCCATTCTATCGGCTGGAGAACCTACAGGGAGATCTCGGCATCCCCTTGCCTGCATCCACCCAGTGGGAGATCGCAGAAAAGGTAGCCGACCACGTCTACCCTGCTTACGATGAGCTCGTCAGGACGGGAGCCCAGGGCAACCTCTTCTTCAATGATGATACCACCATGAAGGTCCTCTCCCTGCTCAATGCCCAGGCCGAGGGGGATCCCTCCCGCAAGGGAGTCTTCACCTCCGCCATCCTTGCCAATCACGATGGGCATCGCATCGCACTTTTCTTCACGGGAAGAAAGCATGCGGGGGAGAACTTGGCCGATGTCCTCCAGAAGAGGGCATCGGGTCTGGACCCGCCTATCCAGATGTGCGATGCACTCTCCAGAAATGTGCCCCAAGGCTTCCGTAGCGTGCTGGCAAACTGCCTCACCCATGCCAGGCGGAACTTTATCGATGCCATGACCGGGTTCCCGGACAAGTGCCAGCATGTCATCGAGACACTGAAAACAATCTATTATCACGATGAGATCTGCAAAGAAAAGAAGATGACCCCAGTCGAACGATTGCGGTTCCATCAGGCAGAAAGCAAACCTATTATGGAAAAGCTGAAGGAGTGGCTCCAGGAGCAGTTGGAGAAAAAAGAGGTGGAACCCAACTCACCCACGGGAAAGGCTATCGCCTATATGCTCAAGCACTGGAACCCCCTGACCCTCTTCCTTCGCGTCCCCGGGGCCCCATTGGACAACAACATTTGCGAACAAACGCTCAAGAAGGCGATTCTTCATCGCAAGAACTCCTACTTCTACAAAACCGAGCATGGAGCCTACATCGGGGACTTGTTCATGAGTCTGATCCACACCTGCAGGCTCAACGGGGTCAATCCCTTCCACTACCTGATCGCCCTTCAGAAATATAAATCACGACTTTTCAAAAAGCCCCGAGACTACATGCCATGGAATTACCACTTGGCAACTGGCCCCGAAAAAGTATAGCCATACACGCCATCAGCAACTTATCACCGCCGGAGAGCCCCTCTCCCCAAGGCCTCTCCAGCTACACATGCTTGCCGAAAGCACACAAACCTTTGTACCGGTGTTGTAATCGAGTCCTATATCGTAGAACGTACCATTCAGAGTCGATTGATTGTCTGGCGTCAATTATTTTTCCCGTCCGGGAATTCTAATTGTCGCTGATCACTCATCGTCGATACCGGGCTCAATCGAAAGGAATGCCTTGATGCGATGCAGGCCGGATTGAAGCATCTTTAAATTGATCTTGAAATGACGGACTTCTTCATCACCCATCTGCACGCCGATCATTTGATCATTTCGCATTGCTTTCCAGACTCGCAACACCAGAGAGCAACGTTTTTTTCAACCGGCCTGAGACTGAAATCATTGAGGCGACCGGCTGGTGTGCGTATTCCAGTGAAGCCGGCCACCTGGTCCAGAGGATTCCGGCCAGTGATTCCACGGCAAGGCGGCCACCCGTTC
>ENA-OSEO01001874-OSEO01001874.1-sediment-metagenome-genome-assembly--contig:-NODE-1874-length-33984-cov-5.719615_pt1 | contig 33984 bp, 30 predicted proteins | sample MGYA00237883_ERZ534232 | MGnify/ENA metagenome assembly ERZ534232 | reverse complement strand
CCGTCCCTGGAATACTGCTGCTTCCCCGCTTTGCGCCTTGGAACGACCGGGGTCAAACAGACTGGGCCAGATCGACGGAATCAGTGTAACAGGTGTCGATTACCTAATCTCACCCGCCTGAGACCGGCACGTTTTGCTGCATCCAGGCAGGCTTCGGCCTGTGCCAGAGAGGTTGTGGGGAAATCTTCCAGGCAAAATTGCGGGGCAAAGCCCAATAGTGCATAGGGAATATCCGGATCGAATTCGGCAATGAAAGAAGCCAGCTGAAAAACTTCCGACTCATCGACATAACCCGGCACAAGCAGAGTGCTGGCCAGCAGCAGAGGCGGGTCCCGGCGCAGGGCGCTCAATTCGGCGAGGCGACTGAAATTTTCCAATATCTGACGATTGTCGAATCCGCACAATGCGCGATGAATATTCGGATTCCACGCTTTGAGATCCACCTTAATGCATCCGCCGGTTTCCGTGGAAAGTCTTACCATTCGCTTCATCCAGGCAGGATGCATGCTGCCGTTGGTTTCCCAACAAATGCGAACAATTCTATCCGGATATTTCTCTCGCACTCTCTCGGAAACTCTGATGGCGTACGGCAGCTGCGGTACAGGATCGCCGCCGAAATAACAGATGCAACTGGTTTCACTGTTCACCATATCGACCAGAGATTCCACTGTCTGCCATTTCGGTGGACGTCTCTGGGATTTTTTAAAGTGCCAGTTTTGGCAGAACAAGCAGTTCAAATTACATGCTTCAAAGAAGACCGCCAGGTTGTAGAAGCCCACCTCCGGGCCTTTATCATGGGAGAATTGGGGGTATCCGGCCCCAGTGCCGCCGGCGCACACCCAATCGGCAACGCAGTTGGTCGGGAGCGGATCATAGTAATGGGAGACGCGGGCGCGGAGCCGGCCGTCCTGGCGCAGACTTTCCCGGGTCCCTTGGCGAACACCACAGTAGCCGTGCTCATTTTCCGCCATGCGACATTGGTGCATGCAAAGCGGACAGGAGAGTCCCTGCGGATGATCGGGAGGCACCACCGGAAGCTGGAAGACTTGCCTGGATCGAGCGTGCAAGGCCTCAATTCGCCGCCGGCTTTCCTCCCAGCGAGATCGAATGCAATCGGGGCAGATTTCAAGGCTGCTACCGATCCCGGTCAATCGACTGCCGCAGACGAGGCAGATGCAAACATTTTTCTTCAACCCGCCCGAGCACTTGATCAGCATATCTTCCTCAAACCGATTGTCATCGTGAATGACTTAAGAGGTTACGATTGAATCGGCAAATGTAGGGCTCGTTCCCCGAACGAGCCGGGCCGGGTGCGTTCGGGGAACGCACCCTACTTTGATCAGCATTGATCCAAATAGAGAAGAAGCCAACTGCCGAGTACCGATCGAAATCGAATCAACAGATCCTGGGAAGTTGCTCGCCGCGCAACATGTCCACCAGACGCAGACCGCCAATACGGGTCTTCATCATGACTCGCCCCGCCTCATCGGCAACCACCTCTCCGATTTTGCAGGACGCTCTGCCCAGGGGGTGATGGCGCATAGCCTGCAGCACCCCTTCCACCGCCTGTGCGGGAAGACACACCAGCACCTTTCCTTCATTTGCCACGTACAGCGGATCCAGCCCCAGAATTTCACAGGCACCGGCAACATCGTCTCGAATCGGCAACGCATCTTCTTCCAAATGTATCCCCACCTTCGACTGCTGTGCGATTTCGTTCAGAGCTGTCGCCACACCACCACGAGTCGGATCGCGCAACACGTTGATGTGCGGACAGCTCTTCAGCATAGCTTCCACCAGCTCATTCAAGGAGCTGGAGTCACTTCTGATTTCATTTTCGAAGGCCAGACCTTCGCGCTTGCACATGATGGCCATGCCGTGATCCCCGATGGTTCCATTGATCAGCACAGCATCACCGGGACGGGCATTATGTCCGCCGACCTTTATACCTGGCGGCACAATTCCGATCCCGGCCGTATTGATAAATATCTTGTCCGCCTTGCCCTTGGGCACCACTTTGGTATCGCCGGCGACTATGAACACTTTGGCTTTGCGCGCCGCCTCCGCCATACCGGCAACGATTTCGCGCAGAGTTTTCAGCGCCAGGCCCTCTTCAAGAATGAAACCTGCTGTGAGGTATAAGGGCCTCGCCCCGCGCATGCATATATCGTTTACGGTCCCGTGAACCGCCAGACTGCCGATGTTGCCGCCGGGAAAGACGATCGGGTCGACCACATAAGAATCCGTAGTCATGGCCAGCTGACCGCCCTCAACTTCAACCAGGGCACTGTCGTTCATTTCCAGCAGAAATTTGTTGTTGAATGCCGCCGCGAACAGCTCCTGCACCAGTTCATGGGTGGCCCGCCCTCCACTGCCGTGATCGAGTTGTATGGTCGATCCGATCCTTTGCATGCTCATCAAATCTCACAATAGCGATAGTACGCTCCGCAGGTTCCTTCACTGGAAACCATGCATGGTCCCATTGGTTGCTGAGGGGTGCAGACATCTCGGAAGAGTCCGCACTGGGGGGGCGCGATCACGCCGCGCAGGACTTCTCCGCAACGGCAGCCCGCATGCTCCCTGACCTGTATCTTTGGCATTGCGAACCGGATCGCAGCATCATACCCCTGCCAGTCGGGTCGCAATTTCAGTCCACTCAGCGGAATTTCTCCCAAGCCACGCCAGGTGGAGTCCGCCGGTTCGAAAATATCCTCCATCAATTTTCTTGCTGCAACGTTGCCCTCCCAGGTAACCGCTCTTCTATACTGAATCATCACTGCAGACTCACCCGCTTCCAGTTGATCGACGAGCATAGTGATGCCTTGTAGCAGATCCAGTGATTCAAAACCGGTTATTACACAAGGGATACCGTATTTTTCCGCAAGCTCGCGGTAAGCCTGCGCGCCTATCACCGTGCTCACATGCCCCGGGCAAATGAACCCGTCCACCGACAGGTTTTCTGCCTCCAGCAAAGCCCTCATCGCGGGAGGCAACAATTTATGAGCGGAAAACACAGTGAAGTTTTTCAGTCCCTCCTTCGCCGCCCGGTGCACAGCCGCAGCGACCGTGGGAGCCGTCGTTTCAAAGCCGATGCCCAGGAAAACCACCTGCTGATCCGGGTTTTCACGCGCGATCTGCAACGCATCGAAACTCGCATAGACGATTCGCACATCGGCGCCTTTGCCGCGTTCTTGATGTAGGGAAGAGTCCGAACCGGGAACTCGAATCAAATCGCCGAAAGTTGTGATGATTACGCCTTCTTGCCGAGCAAGCCAGATGACTCGGTCGATGTCTTCGTTGGCCGTCACACAGACCGGGCAGCCGGGACCGCTGATGAGTTGTATGGCTGGTGGCAGCAACTGCCTCAGGCCCGAGCGGAAAATAGCCACCGTGTGAGTGCCGCAGATTTCCATCAATCTGATCGTACCTTTCGCCAAGCTTCGGTGTTGCAAGGCGCTGAGCAAGCTCTTAGCCAGCTTAGAGTCACGGTATTCATCCAGATACTTCAAACCATTCTCCGCAAATTCGGATTACACCACGTAGTTGACCATTGTAGGTCAGGGTGCCAAGCACTCCCTGACAACCCAGTGCGCTGCAAACAACCGTGAGCGCGTCAAAACTCTTGCGCCATGAGCCACTGGGCTCCGATATATGCCTGTCCCAGAGAAATACACGCATCGTTGGCAGGCACTTCGAGATGACAGTAAACCTCGAAGCCCAGGTCTGCCAGCTCTTTTTCCAGGTGCTCCAAAAGGTAGGCATTCTGGAAAACGCCGCCACTGAGGGCGATCCGCTTCACCCCAATCTCTTCGCTCACCTTTTCAACGGATTCAATCAGAAGTGATACGAGACCTTTGTGAAATCGCGCCGAAATAAGTCCGGCAGATTGATTGTTGCGCACATCTCGGACCGCTTCAGCCACCATACGAAAAGGATCCAGAATCCACATCCCCCGCTCTTTGCTCACCTGCCCCCGATAGCTGCCATCGCCCTCGTCCAGCACCTGCTCCAATTCTATAGCAGCCTGCCCCTCGTAGGTTACACTATCGCGCAGGCCGGCGAGGGCTGAAATCGCATCGAACAGGCGCCCGCAGGAGGAGGTGATCGGACTGTTCAGGCGCTTCTCGAGCATCTGCAAGAGAACCCTAACTCTTTCGCGAGGCCAACGGTCCAACAAATCGCCGTAAGCCTTTACAGTATTTTCAGGCTCCAGGCTCCACAGGTAGCTGATCGCCATCCTCCAGGGCTCTTTGATCGCTTTGTTGCCGCCGGGAAGGAGCACATGACGGAAATGGCCCAGCCTCTCAAACTGATGCCTTTCAACTCTCAAGATTTCTCCTCCCCAAATGGTACCGTCCGAGCCATATCCGGTTCCATCCAGAGCAAGCCCGATCACCGGTCCGGCTATGTTTTGTTCGGCCAAAACGGCGGCTATGTGAGCATGGTGATGCTGGACGGCAAGGCGGGGCGCCTCTTTTTGACTCAATGCCCACTGGGTGCTCAAATAGTCGGGATGAAGATCGTGCACGACGCATTGGGGATCAATTTGCAGAATCCGCTTCAGATGTTTAATGGTGTGTTCGAAAGAACGCAAAGTTTCGACATTTTCCAAATCACCGACGTGCTGGCTCACGAAAGCTTCATTCCCCCGCGTCAAGCAGACGGTGTTCTTCAATTCTGCACCAACCCCGACAACTTCTGGCATCGATTCCTGCAGGAAAACGGGCACGGGCACATAGCCGCGCCCCCGGCGAACAGGTCGAGGCATTTTCCTTATCACACGGGTCACCGAATCGTCGCAGCGCATGTGTATGTCACGGTCATGGAGAAGAAAGTAATCGGCGATTGCGTCCAACCGTTTTCTGGCGTCGGCATTGTCCATGACAATGGGCTCATCACTCTGGTTCCCGCTGGTCATGACTAGAGCGTCAAAAGGGCTCTGGTCGAAAAGGAGATGATGCAAGGGAGTGTACGGGAGAAAAGTCCCAACAAAGCGGTTGCGCGGCGCCACACTGGATGCAAGGGATGATATCGCAGCATGCGGATTTCTTGCCAAGAGAACGATAGGGCGGGAAAGACTGCTCAGAAGCTTCGCCTCTTCAACAGAAACCTTGCAGTACCGCCGGATTGAATCCAAGTCCCGGAACATGACTGCAAAGGGCTTCTCTTCGCGAATTTTGCGGCTTCGCAAGCGGGCAACTGCATCTTCCCGGGTAGCATGAACGGCTAGATGAAATCCTCCCAACCCCTTGATCGCCACGATGGATCCATCAGCCAAGAAGCGTATCGCCTGGCGAAGAGCCTCATCTTTTTTCGCAAGCGATCGCCCATCGATATTCTCCAGCCAAATCTGGGGACCACAATCCCGGCAGGCGTTCGGTTGAGCATGGAAGCGTCGGTTCAGTGGATCTTCGTATTCTTGTTCGCACAGTGGACACATCGGGAAAGCAGCCATCGTAGTGTTATCCCGGTCGTAGGGGATGCCCTTAATGATAGTGTAGCGAGGGCCGCAGTTGGTGCAGTTGGTGAAAGGGTATCGATAGCGCCGGTTGCCGGGATCGAGAAGTTCTTCCAGACAGTCCTGACAGGTGCATACGTCGGGAGATATCAGAGTACCGCGAGACTCTTTGGCTTGGCTTTTGATGATGCTGAATCCATCGAAAGCAGAAAAAGGTCGCTCGGAAACCTCAAACCAGACGATTCTCGACAGGGGAGGCGCTTTATTCGGAATGGTCCGCACGAATCCTTCGATATTCCAGGTCGAACCGGTCGCTTCAATTTCTACGCCGTCCGACTGGTTGCGGACCCATCCACTCAGTTCATACTCCCGGGCAAGCTGGAAGATGAAAGGACGAAATCCAACGCCCTGGACGATTCCTCCAATTTTTATGGAGACACTGCGCTGAGCGGCATCGATTCTGTTCTTCATTGACTGCAAAAGCCTCAGATTCAGCCCTGTCTTGTGCGAAACGCCCGAACCTTCTGTTCCAGCCAGGCAAGCCATTCAGGCAGTCCCTCCCCAGTCCTGCAGGAAACTTCAAAGATTTCTTGATCGGCATTGAGCTGATGTGCGCTTTGTCTGATCTTTTGCACACTGCAGTCGGTATAAGGAAGGAGGTCCACTTTGTTAATCAGGAGGGCCGTGCAAAGCTGAAACATGAGGGGGTACTTCAAGGGCTTATCATCTCCCTCTGTCACGCTTAGGATCATGATCTTTTCGTGTTCTCCAAGATTGAATTCGGCCGGACAGACCAGGTTCCCCACATTTTCTATGACGAGCAATTCAACACTATCCAGATCCAAGGCTTCAAGCGCTATCTGGATCATGTTGCCGTCCAGATGACAGCCTCCGTCGGTATTGATCTGGACGGCCTGCACGCCCCGGCGTTGTATGCGCTCCGCATCGAAATCAGATTGGAGATCCCCCTCGATCACTGCCATCTTGATGCGTCCAGCCAAACCATCTATGGTTTTTTCCAGCAGCGAAGTCTTGCCGGCGCCAGGCGAGCTCATCAGATTCATCACAAAAATTCCGGCATCGTCAAAGCGCTTCCGATTTGCGGCGGCCAACCGGTCATTGGCTTGTAGAATGTTTCGGACTATAGGAATCGTCATCTGCGTCATCGGTATCTCCGGTTTCACCTTCAATGCTCGTCAGAGAAAGCTCTCTTCCACTTATTAGCTCAAGGGAGGGTTGCCCGCACTGAGGGCATAGAAAAACATTGTTCTCAACTTCAAATAGCTCTTTGCAGTCAGAACAGCGGGCAACTATCGCAACGGTTTCGACTTCCAGAGAAGCTCCGCAGGCAATGGTGTCTCGGCCGAGCAGATCAAAACAAAATTTCAGCGAATCGGGCACTACTGCTGCCAAAGCGCCTATTTGAAGCTTGATTGTTATAACTTGCTTTAGCCGATGTTTCCGTCCCTCTTCCAGGACGATATCCAACAGACTCTGTGCAATCGACATTTCATGCACGGCGCCAGGTCGCTCCCCGTTTAAGTTTTGAGAACCATAACATCCGACATAGTCGAAGGCAATTAACATACCGATTTTGGACGGTCAAGTGAGCCGCTCTGAATTGATTTATGTTTACAAAAATTCCCTTGAGGCGGATATAGTAAATATGGCTCGTCGCGGATTACCGTGATTTACGCACTCGGTTCGTGCTGAGGTATCGAAGCACGAACGGACAGGTTGCCCTTCCATACCTCAGGGCAAACGACTGCAGAACGAAACGATCACGCTAATCCGCAATGAGCCGTAATATTAACTATCTGAAAATTTGAATTTCGATGTCGTTTCGCATGTCGGATTTCGATATTCGAATTTGCGGTGGTACGCCCCGGAGAAAATCTATATGCGAATGCCGGAGGATCTCGCCTTTAAAACCCGCTTGATTGCCATCAGTTGTTCATTGCTTGTGGGCATAACCCTGATGGCTTTGAAATTCTACGTCTACTGGATCACAGGCTCCTCGGCGATCCTCTCGGATGCCCTTGAATCCATCATTAATGTGGTGGCAAGCGCTTTCGCGTTAGGCAGCATCATCTTGGCGGCTAAACCTCCCGATCCGACTCATCCATACGGACACGGCAAGATTGAATATTTCTCCGCCGGCTTCGAAGGGGCACTGATCGTATTCGCTGCTGTCGGCATCGTCTGGACTGCCATACCGCAGATTCTCTCGCCTCACGAGCTACCCCACCTGCAGCTCGGGCTTTTGATCTTGCTGGCGACCAGTGCAGCTAATTTGATCTTAGGGGTTGGCTTGGTCCGCGCGGGGAAAGCAACTCATTCGCTGATCCTTACGGCTGACGGGAAGCATGTTCTAACCGATGTTTACACATCGGCCGGAGTCCTACTCGGGCTCTTCATGGTTCATCTGACTCAGTGGTACTGGCTGGACGGCGCATTAGCGCTGCTCGTGGCACTGAACATTCTTGTCATCGGCTTCAAGTTGATCCGGGAATCCTTCGCCGGACTCATGGATGCTTCCGATCCCGAATTGCTGCAGCAAATTTCGGAGTTGCTGGCACGACAGCGCAAGAGCACCTGGATCGATATTCACCGACTGCGTGCCATTCGTTCGGGAAATCGGATTCATCTCGATTTTCACCTGATTTTGCCGCGCGATCTCACATTGGAAAAAGCACACATCGAAGTGACGCAACTGCAGCAGGTGATCAACCATCATCTGGATGGAAAGGCGGATATTCTGATCCATGCCGAGCCCTGCATCGATCCCGAATGCCCTGTCTGCGGCTATGATCCTTGCGATCTCCGGCAGGAGCCCACCCGAAAGCAGGCCCTGTGGCATCGCGATGTGCTGACCGCTGAGGCGACGGAAGACGTTCGAGCGGAGCTGGATGCGCGCAGGAGCTCAGCTGCTGACAAAGACGAATAAGCTTCCCGATCGTTTTCGCTTGCTGTTTTCTCGACGTCATGCTACCTGAATCAGGTTCATGCACCCACGCTCAAACTCGATTCGGCTTTGTTGCACCGGAACACCTTCACAGTTTCCCGCTCAATCCATTATCAAATAACAGATCAGTGCATCATGGTATGAAATGATGGCGGACTTCTCCAATACTGACTTAAATCCACCAACGAGGAGGTGAGCGATGCGGATTGTAGTTGTCGGTCAGGCCGCTTTCGGAGCAAAGGCTCTGGAAGCTCTGCTGGAACAGGGTGCAAACATTGTTGCGGCTTACACTCCGCCCGATGGACCGAAAGGGCGGCTCGACCCATTAAAAGAAGCTGCTCAAGCCAGAGGGATCAAGGTGTTTCAACCAACTTCCTACAAGGATGACCAGGTTTTCGACGAATACAAGGTCCTGGCGCCGGATCTCACGATACTCGCCTTTGTTACCGACATCATCCCTGCAAAGTTTTTTGAAGCAACTGCAACGGGAGCCATCTGTTATCATCCATCCATCCTGCCGCGGCACAGAGGTGCCAGCGCCATCAATTGGGCTGTCATCATGGGAGACAACAGGACGGGGCTCACCATCTTCTGGCCGGACGGAGGCATCGATACCGGGCCTATCCTTTTGCAGAAGGAGATCGATATCGGTCCGGATGATACCACCGGTTCTCTTTATTTCAATCACTTATTCCCGATGGGCATAGAGGCGATAGTTGAATCAGTCGCGCTCATCAAGGCGGGAAAAGCCGGCAGGCTTGCACAGGACGAGTCGAAGGCCACTTATGAACCTCCTTGCGACGACCGAGTAGCCGCAATCGACTGGGAAAAACCGGCGCAGGAAATCTACAACCTGGTGCGAGGCTGTGATCCCCAGCCCGGTGCTTACGGTTATTGGAAGGGAGACAAAGTTCGGCTTTACGGGGCCAAACTGCTGCAAGAGCACACGAATCAAGCACCGGGAACCGTTGTCGGCATCGATCAGCAAGGAATTCAGCTGGCGGTATCGGCAGGCAAACTGGTTGCGGGCAAGGTGCGATCCTCAAAAACCGGCAAAATATCCGGCACTGAATTTGCCGAACAGCAAGGCCTCAAAGTGGGCGACCGGCTCACCTTCAAACCCTGATCGTCAGGGCGTATTCGTACTCGCACACGACCCCGCCTGCCTGGCCGCAGCCCGCACGGGGTCTAGCAGCGTGCACGCTGCGGCTCGCAGCGCAAGCACTTGCGCAGCGTGCGCGGCGTAAGCGCATCGGTCGCAACCTGACCTACAATTACAACTTGCAGCATGAATCGCCGCCTGAAGCATGCGGGAATGACCGCAACCGATGGAAAGGCTGTTCTCGGACAAGCTCATAGTGAGCGCGGGGGGAGAGAGAATTTTAGAGAAGCTCCTGGCGTCCAGTCTAATGCGGCCAGGCAATAGAAATCTCTTCAGATACCCAGAGCTCCGGGGTGACGGGATTTCTTATTGAGGCAGCCAAAAGTGCCAGGAAATCTTCACGAGGAATTTCGCGAGCACCGAAAGTCATGAGATGATGCGTCGTGACCTGGCAATCAATGAGCTCGAATTGCCACTGGCGGAGCAGCCTGACCAGATATACCAGCGCGACCTTGGAGGCATCAGTTCTTTTGGCAAACATGGACTCACCAAAAAAGACTCTCCCCAGTGCCACTCCATACAGCCCCCCCACCAACTCGCCCTGGTACCAGCTTTCCACAGAATGGGCGTAGCCCAAACGATGCAGCAGGCAATAGGCATCCAACATTTCCGGAACGATCCAGGTTCCTTCTCCATGATTCCTGCGTACCTCGGCACAATGCATGATGACATTGCGAAAAGCTTTATCGATAGTCACCTTAAATACATTTTTTTTTATTACGCGCTGTAGGCTCTTGGTAATCTTCAATTCCCGGGGAAACAGGACAAGACGGGGGTCGGGCGACCACCACAGTATGGGAGCATGTTCGGAGTACCATGGAAATATTCCCTGTCGATAGGCAAGCAGGAGGCGCTCAGGGGAGAGATCGCCTCCAACGGCCAGAAGTCCGTCTGGTTCTGCGTAGTGGCAAGGGGGAAAAACAAGAGCTTTGGTCAATCGAAAAACCGGCATGTTCTATGAGCCGCGTCTTTACACCTCTAGCAAGGTAAAGCTTAGATTCTCAGTGTTTCTGGTATGTTCTCCCTGCTGTTTGAGATCCTCCGGACGGTCAATCTGCACGCGGCCGCCACGTTGCAGCCGTCCAAACAGTATCTCATCAGCCAGAACGTCCTTGACTTCTGTTTGAATAAGTCTCGTCAACGGACGTGCGCCGAAAGCCGGATCGTATCCGTTTTCCGCCAGCCAGAGGCGGGCGGAAGAAGTCAGCTCAAAGCTGATCTTCTTTTCTGAAAGCTGGGCTTCAAGCTCCGCTATGAACTTATCGACGATCATCTCCATGATCTCGATGTTCAGGCCGTTGAAAGGTACAATTCCATCCAGGCGATTCCTGAATTCCGGGCTGAACAATTTTTCTACGGCCTTGATGCCTTTCGCCACTTTGTTTTCACTTTCCTTGTTGCCAAATCCAATGGATGGACTGCTCATTTCCCGTGCGCCGGCGTTGGAGGTCATGAGCAAAACAACATTGCGAAAATCGGCCTTCTTGCCGTTATTATCGGTGAGAGTAGCGTGATCCATGACCTGCAGCAAAATGCTGAATAAATCCGGATGGGCCTTTTCAATTTCGTCCATGAGCAGAACACTGTAAGGATTCTTGCGAATGGCGTCAGTTAGGAGCCCACCCTGGTCGAACCCTATATAACCGGGCGGCGCTCCGATCAATCTGGCCACCGTGTGCTTTTCCATGTATTCACTCATGTCAAAGCGCAAAAAGTTGACACCCAGAACACTTGCCAGCTGCAATGCCACTTCGGTTTTACCCACCCCGGTTGGCCCGATCATAAGAAATGAACCGATAGGCTTGGTGGGAATACGTAAGCCGGCGCGGGATCGCTTGATGGCTTTGCCCAGCATTTCGATTGCCGTGTTCTGCCCGAAAACCCGGCTCTTGAGCTCGTCTTCAAGGTGCTGGAGTCGCAGCTGATCGCTTGAAGAAACGCTGCGGGGTGGAATTTTTGCCATCCGCGCCACCACTTGCTCGATATCCTTAGGTTTCACCACGCGCCGGACGCGCCGGTCTTTCCTGAGCCGCAGGCTGGCAGCAGTTTCATCGATCACGTCGATGGCCTTGTCCGGCAGATAGCGGTCGTTAATATGGCGAGCCGCCAGTTCGGCAGCCGTTTTAAGAGCCGCATCGGTGTAGCGGATCTCATGATGTTCTTCGTAGTAAGATTTCAGACCTTGCAGAATCTGATACGATTCGTCAACGGAAGGCTCGCGAATTTCCACTTTCTGGAATCGTCTGCTGAGCGCCCGATCCTTTTCAAAATGGTTCTTGTATTCTTCGTATGTGGTGGACCCAATGCAGCGAATTCCGCCATTAACCAGGACCGGCTTGAGAATATTGGACGCATCCATTGAGCTGCCGCTGGTAGCGCCAGCTCCAACAACGGTGTGGATCTCGTCAATGAAAAGAACGGCGCCCGGCTTCTTCTTCAGCTCTTGAATCACTCCTTTCAGCCGTGCTTCGAAATCTCCCCGAAACTTGGTTCCGGCCAATAAAGCTCCCATGTCCAAGGCATATATTTCCACTTTTTCAAATGACGACGGGACTTCACGCAGGTGGATCTTTCGAGCCAAACCTTCAGCAATAGCAGTCTTACCGACGCCCGGATCACCTACGAAAATTGGATTATTTTTGGTGCGCCTGCCCAATATTTGAAGAGTCCTCAAGATTTCATCTTCGCGTCCGATCAGCGGGTCGATCAAACCTTCCGCAGCCCGATCAAGGAGGTTGACGGTGAAGCTCTCCAATGCACTCGCTTTTCGCGTTTCTTGCTTGGTACCGGGAGCTGGAGCCAAGGTAGGCTTGTCATTAGCGGCATCTTCGGATTCGCCGATCTTTGAAATGCCGTGGGATATATAACTCAGCACATCGAGCCGGGTAACGCCCTGGCTTTTGAGGTAGTAGACGGCATATGAATGTTCTTCATAAAACATTGCGGCAAGAATGTCGCCCGCATCGATCTCTTTTTTTTCGGCCCCCTGAACATGCATGATCGCTCTTTGCAGCACCCTTTGTACACTCATGGTCTGGATGGGGTCCTGCTCGGATCCTTCGGGAAGTACTTCAACCCGCTCTTGGAAAAATTTCTCCAGGCGAGCCTTCAAATCTTCCAGATCCGCACCGCAATGGTACAATATACGTCTTCCCGTCAGGTCGTGCAGCATTGCATATAAGACATGCTCCAGAGTGAAAAACTCGTGCCGCCTGACTTTGGCCTCTTTGATCGCCGCCGCAAATGTGACTTCCAGCTCTCTATTAATCATTTAAGCTTCTTCCATCGTGCATTGTAACGGAAATCCGTTCTTTCTTGCCAGGTGGTGCACTAATTCAACTTTGGTTTCCGCCAGTTCGATCGTATAAATTCCGCAGACACCAACCCCGTTCCGATGAACCGATAACATGATTCGGGTCGCCTCCGCGGGCGATTTGTAAAAAATCTTTTGCAGGATCTCCACCACGAACTCCATGGTGGTGTAATCGTCGTTGTGAAGCAGCACCTTGTACAATGGGGGCTCTTCCAGCTCTTCTTCGACTCCGCTCGCCAGTTCCTCCCCAAATTCAGGATGATGCTCACCCATCCTTGCTCCTCCTCTTACCCACAATCCATTGAAAACTTTTCAGAAGATTGCTTCGGAAAATCAGTTCAGGATAAGCGCATTAAAATTTCGCACGAAATCCCTTACAATATCCGGGGCCTTGTGTGATAATTCAGACCCCGATCAATTTAGATTAGAATAACTTTTTCCGCTGAAGAGTCAACCCGCGTCTCGCTCGCTCCACGATCTGAAGCACACAGGGAGGCATTTATGGCAGGAAGCACTACTGGACGTCTTTTCCGCGTAACCACTTGGGGAGAGTCACACGGACCGGCTCTAGGCGTCGTTATCGACGGTTGTCCCCCCGGCATCCCATTGACAGAGCAAGTCATTCAACTGGATCTGGATCGTCGCAGACCTGGCGGTAGTCTTGCCTCTCCCCGCCGTGAACCCGATCGAGTCGAGATTCTGTCGGGAGTCTTTGCCGGAGCCACTACCGGGACTCCAATCAGTTTGATGATTTACAACCGGGATGTACACAGTAAAGATTACGATGCGCTGGCGAAAGTCTACAGGCCGGGACATGCCGATCGGACCTACGAGCAAAAATATGGTCTCAGGGATTGGCGAGGCGGCGGGCGCAGCTCCGGTCGAGAAACTGCAGCACGAGTGGCGGCGGCGGCAGTAGCTCGAACCTACCTGAAACAATGCGGCATCGCCGTTAAAGCATATACTTTGGCTCTGGGCGGTATTCATTGTCGCAGCCATGATTGGGAAGAAATTGACCGCAATTCCCTCTTTTGCGCCGATGCTGAGAGTGCCCGGGCAATGGAAGAGCGCCTCAAGGAAGTGAAGGCAGCTGGAGATTCGGTGGGAGGCATTGTCGAGATTACTGCTCGAGGCTGTCCGCCGGGACTGGGTGAGCCCGTCTTTGACAAGCTGGACGCCCGCCTGGCAGGTGCTCTCATGTCAATTGGGGCCGTCAAGGGAGTTGAAATCGGCACAGGGTTTTCCGCCGCAGAACTGCTTGGCAGCGAGAACAACGATCCGGTCACCGCCGAGGCGTATGCCAGCAACCATGCCGGCGGGATACTGGGAGGAATATCGACCGGGATGGACATTATTGTTCGGGTGGCGGTCAAACCCATCCCCTCTATTTCCCTACCTCAGCAGACTGTCACTGTTGATGGAAAACCAACGATTATCGAGATCAAGGGTCGCCATGATGTCTCCGCCATTCCACGAATTGTTCCTGTTTGCGAGGCCATGGTCCTGTTGGTTATCGCCGACTTCATGCTGCATCCGTGTCCCGGAAGAATCTAGCTCTGCAGCGTAACCGTTCACCGTACAGCCTTTTATGAACCGCAAAGGCGCAAAGAACGCCAAGGTTCGCAAAGGTTGTATCCTCTAGAGAGGACTCTTTGCGTGTCTTTGAGTCCCTCTTCGATACCTCAGGACAGGCTTCGCGTCTTTGTGGTGAACGATTACTCTGCGGCATCATTTGAGGGGCAGCTTCCTAAATCTTGATACCCAAGTGTTCCAATACGCTGTCTGCAAAATGAATGATATGATCCCTTTGTTCGCGGGAAGCATAACCAACGCAATCGCAACGGAGGGTTTGACGACTTCGGATCAGCCACTCGAGAGCCAGCTTGTTTCGGGTAAGATTAATCGCAAAGTAGAAAGGCTGGCAGTCGCTGTGTGCAGATTGAGTCTCTGTGTAGAGATCTTTGGGCAATTCCACTTGATAGATTTCTTCGAAAACGGTTTTCTCAGCCTGCTGATTGAGATACTCTTTGATTCGGCAATAGTCGGATTCACGTAACTGGTCGATCACATATTGTTTCATTGCTTTTCCATTTGGTTTTTGAAGTTGTCTTTTGATCGCATAGCAGAGAATGCTTAGCAAAGCGAGCTCGATTCGTCAATGGCTGGAAGATCTAAATTAGATCCTTCATGGAACAGTATTGCGATTGCTTCACTAACTCTATTTATATGCAGCCGGATCCGATGACATGAAAGATGTTGACAGGGTTATGTTTGATGGTGAGTATAAGGAGGTGGTATAGATTCACCGGAATGAAAAAGCGATGTTTGCATTAACGAAAGACACACTGACAATTATGAGGCTGGTTCATATCAATGTGCCGTGGAAATTTTTGCCTGATTACATTGACATGGTGCTCCAATACCAGATGAATATAGAAATAGGCTTCGCAGCGGAAGAACTGGATCGGGTTTCTCGCTCCGAATTCAAGGCAACCGCCGCACTATTACACCAGAGGGGATGTGCCATTTCGCTACACGCCCCATTTTGGGATCTTTGCCCGGGCAGTCTGGACCCTCTGCTCCGCCAGGTGACCTCTCTCCGATTACAGCAGTTTTTCGATATCGCCGGTATTTTTGAACCCATTCACGTGGTTTGTCACACCGGCTACGATCCCGCCCATCATCGCGGACAGCGGCAATCCTGGCTGGAAAAGAGCATCGCTGTGTGGGAACCTTTGGTAGAAAGGGCTGAGAGATCGAAAGTGCACCTGCTGCTGGAAAATGTCTGGGAACAAGATCCCACCTTCCATTTGGAATTACTGCAAGCTATTGCTTCGCCCTGGTTGGGATTTTGCCTGGATGTGGGACATCAAAACAGCTTCTCTGCAACAGACCTTACCACCTGGGTTGAAAGCCTGGCGGATTTTTTGATGGAAGTTCATCTACATGATAACGACGGCACCGCTGACGCACATCTTCCTGTCGGTCGGGGTAACATAGATTTTTTGTGTCTGTTTGATTTGTTACGTAGCAGAAGCATCAAGCCCACGCTCACACTGGAACCTCATAAAGAAGAACACATCCATGAGAGTCTGGCGGGCTTGCATTCCGTTTTTTTGCAGCTGGCCGCAACCGGCCCTTGCTTCATGAGTTGGATTTGAAAGGACCGCACCATGGCCATAGTACAAATCAGCGTTGTCCCGCTGGGTGTCTCCGGCACAAGCCTGAGCAGCTATGTTGCCCGGGCGGTGAAGGTTCTTCAGGAAAGCTCCCTGAGCTACCAATTGACGGCAATGGGAACCATCATTTCTGGAGATCTGGATGATATCTGGGATGTCTTGAAACGAATGCATGAAAGCTGCTTCGATCTTGACGCACCGAGGGTTCTTACACAGATTAAAATTGACGACCGTCGAGACAAGGCTGGTACTCCGGAGCAGAAAATCCGATCTGTCATGGAAAAGCTGTCAGACGAATCGATCTGATCACAATTGAGAGGAATCACATGAAAGAACTGGTTGAATATCTGGTCAAATCCATGGTTGACAGCCCGCAAGAGGTGCGGTTGGCCGAAAAAGAGAACGAGGGCACCGTCCTTATGGAATTGAAAGTGGCCGATGACGACTTGGGAAAGATAATCGGCAAGAATGGAAATACCATCAATGCTATTCGCACTGTGGTTCAAGCAGCCGCATCCAGTCATAAAAAGCGCGCAAAACTCGACGTTTTGAGCTGAATGATTAGTTTAGCTGCAGTTTGGTACATTTTCTCATTCGAATTACTAGGAGGAGCAGAACATGGCAAAGCAATTTCCGGAGCTGTCCATCAACGATTTGCGGGCTTACATCGATCCGGACTCACTTCCTTTTGAGAATACTGCTTCCTTGGAGGCTTCGGAAAAAAAGGTGGTGGGCCAGGAACGAGGAGTGGACGCCATCCAGTTCGGCATGGGGATGAAAGAATCCGGCTACAACATGTATATTGCCGGTCCGTCCAAGGCCGGCCTCACTTACATCGCCAAGACATTTATTCAAGAACAGGCCAAAAACGAGCCGGTACCTCCCGATTGGTGCTACGTCTATAATTTCAAAGAGAATGACAAGCCGCTGGGTTTGAAGTTGTCGCCCGGTCGCGGCAAAGAGCTCAAGAAGGATATGGCCGAATTTATTGACACCCTACAGGCCAAAATACCCGAAGTTTTCGACAGCGATGACTATCGAGCCAAGGAAAGCGAGGTTCATCAGTCTTTTGAACGGCGTCGCCGGGAGATAATCGACGAATTGTCGGAAAGGGCTAAAGAAGAAGGATTTGTGCTGCAGTTTTCGCAGGTGGGGATGGTCATCATTCCTGCAAACAAAGAAGGGGAGCCCATGACGCAGGAAGACCTGCGTCAACTCGAGGAGGAAGCGAGAAAGGAGCTTCGTGCCAAAAGTGACGAGCTGCACGAAAAAATGAAGGATGCCATCAAGAGTATTCGGGAAGCCGAAGCCGAATTCAAAGAGAAGCATACCAAATTGGATAACGAAATTGCTTTGTTTGTTGTGGGGCAGCTGATGGACTCCCACGAGGAAAAATACAAGGACGAAGAGCACGTTCTCAATTACCTCAAAATGGTTCAGGAGGATATTCTAGAGAACATAGACGATTTCAAGAAGAAGCCCGAAGCCCAGCAGCAACCGGGAGCTCCCTTTCCGATGCCGCAAAAGGAAGTCAATCTTCGCAAATACGAAGTGAACGTACTCATCGATAATTCAGAAACCGAAGGCGCTCCGGTTGTTATCGAATCGAACCCGGCTTACCCCAACCTGTTCGGAACAATCGAAAGACAAGCATGGTTCGGCGCGCTGTTCACCGACCATACCATGATTAAACCCGGTGCACTGCATAAGGCCAATGGCGGCTATCTGGTCATGAAAGCTCTCGACCTCCTGAAGTGGTACCTGTCCTGGGAGGCACTTAAAAGAGCACTGCGGGATAAGGAGATCCGCATCGAAGATCTGGGAGAGCTATACGGAATTTTCAGCACCCGCACCATTCGTCCGGAACCGATTCCCATTAATCTTAAAATCGTCCTTACGGGAGACCCCTACATTTATCAACTGCTCTACACTTATGACGACCGTTTCCAAAAGCTTTTCAAGGTCAAGGCCCATATGGACAACCAGATGGACCGCAAGGATGAGAATATCATCGAATCCGCCAAAATGATGGCCACTTTTTGCGCGGAGCACGACATTCGCCATCTGGATCGCACCGGCGTTGCGCGGGTGATGGAATACAGTATGGAAGTCACCGAAGATCGAGACAAACTGACTTTGGAATTGGGAGACATCAGCGATCTCCTCAAGGAATCCAATTACTTCGCAGGGCTCGATCAGTCGGAATTCATTCAGAAGAAACACGTCGATAATGCCATCCAGAAGCGAATTTATCGCTCCAATCTCATCGAGGAACGAATCAAAGAGCTTATAGAAAAGGATATCTTCTGGATTGAGACAGACGGCCATAAGGTAGGCCAGCTCAACGGGCTTTCTGTGCTCATGACCGGGGACCACGAATTCGGTAAACCGAACCGGATCACTGCGGTGGCTTCGGTGGGCCGCGAAGGTGTGATCAACATCGAGCGGGAATCCAAGATGAGCGGCAACATTCACACGAAAGGCGTCATGATTCTCGGTAGTTTTCTGAAAGAACGGTTCGCCCACAATAAACCCATCTCCCTGACCGCCTCTTTAACTTTCGAGCAGAGCTACGGTATGGTAGACGGTGATAGCGCCTCAAGCACTGAACTGTATGCTCTTTTGAGCGCAATCTCCGGTGTTCCGATCTACCAGGGCATTGCGGTAACCGGCTCTGTCAGCCAAAAGGGCGAGATTCAGCCCATCGGCGGCGCAGTGCATAAAGTCAAGTCCTTTTTTGACATTTGTAAGGCTAAGGGACTCAACGGCAAGCAGGGTGTCATGATTCCTTCCAAGAATGTGCGCAACCTGATGCTGCAGGAAGAGGTTATCGAAGCGGTAAAGGAGGGCAAGTTTCATATTTGGCCCGTATCAACGATCGAGGAAGGCATCGAAATCCTGACCGGAATGGAAGCCGGGAAGCTGCAAGAAGACGGAACCTACCCTGAGGGGACTCTGTTCCGCAAGGTAGACGATCGGCTCCGCAAAATTGCCGAGATCGTAAAAGAGTTCGGCAAAGACCTGGAAGGCGGTGCGAAAAAAGAAGAAGAAAGCGGCGGGTGTCCTTCCTGCGGCGGAAAATAAGTCAAAGACGGCTCGCCATAAAAACGACCCGCCTTTAAACGCCACTGAATTCCATTCCCCACTCCACCTTGGTGAAGGTGAGTGGGGATTTTTTGATCAGGGGAGAAGATAAGAGCGCAATGTCACCTTTGGGCAGCCCTCTTAACGGAAGCGGATCTGAGCGTTTGCTTCAGCCCGCTGTTTTCGCGGCATCCACTTGCCTTAAGAGATCCATAATTTGCCGGTAGCTTTTGAGGTCTGAAAGCCACTCTGCAGGAAGCGCCTTCATGCCATTGTGAGCCGCTAAAATCATACCGACCAGCAGTCCCCTGGCAGCAGAATCCCCACCAGCCATTACATTTTCCACAAGACCTTCCCGCAGATCATTCTCATATTTTGCCACGAGATGCACCACGGCAGGAAAGGCACTTTCTATCGCACAACTCTGACCGAACTCGCCGACGGCGTCGCGGGTGTCCTTGTTTACGCTGTGCAATCCTTCTTCGATCCATTGCCCGAAGGGAGCGCTGCCAACGCGATCTCCTTCGCTCAGCTCTTTCAGTACTGCAGTAGGGGTGCTTCCTGAGAGAACTTTCGAGACCAGTACCGAGAACAATTCCGAAGCCTCAATCACCATGGGGTTGTTGTGGGTCATGGCAGTCTGCGCTCTGCAACTCGATACAAGCAGTGGCAGGTCGTCGGCATAGCAGTATACGAGCGGGGCAATGCGCGCCGCACCTGCAAGATCGGTAGACGGCGACCCTGAATGAAACGGTCCTTTGCCAGCCTCGAAATTTTTCAGGGTGGTTTTAGTTGCATGATCGAAATACCCTTTGTAGTCCTGGAACAGCCCTCTCCAATCCTGCGCAAATTGGTCCAGATCAAATCCGGAACAAGCGGCCAAGGATTTCAACAGAACCATGACCTGGTCACCGTAATGAGTGAATTCACCTGCCTGGCTGGCGCCGTGATAGGAACCCTTGGATGGAGGAATGAGCTCTTCCACTCGCCCAAAACGTTGATCGATCTCGCTGGTATCGTAAATCCAATGAACCGGCATTGCCATAGAATCACCCAATAAAGATGAGATCACCAAAGCCTTAAGCTTTTCTTCCATATCTATGCTTCATCTCCTTTAAACAGCTTTTCAGTATTGATTTCGTAATCTCCTGATAAAGCGCATATTCGGGAGGGAAGGAGCTCCAAGATCAATGAACAGCGGTCAAGCGTACATAGCTTCCTCGCTCCACTTCCGAGCAACGACCGTCTCATAAGGCTCCAACGAGGTGGGGCCCGATTGATTGTACTCAGACAAAATCTTATGTACGCTGAATTCAGACAGTCCGGTGTGTTTCGCTATCTCTGAGACCGGTCGAGGATCAATAAGGGCATTATAGATCACCAACCATTTCTGCATTTTGTGGAAACCTGCGGTCATCTGCATTTTCATTTTAACTTCATCAGACGACATATGCCTGGCGACTCTCGTGATTTCAATCATGTCCTGCTCCTCCTTTTTATCAGCAAGTCAAGAAAATGGGCTGGCAAGAAATCTTGTTCTATTTAGTTTCTTAACCCATGGCATGTTTTGTAGTCCAAAAGGCAGCTGCGAGAAATAGGGTATCTGCTGTAATCGCAATGGGGTAATTAAGCAGACCGACCATGAAATGCCTGTAGCTTGTTCATCTCGAATACCTGCTGGTGTACTCCAAATCCCTGGTGCCAAGGCCAGCTTGTGCCCGGCTTATTGATATGAGAGCTTCGACGTGTGCCATTTAGAACACGATCGATTCGATCAACGAGGCGATCTCGTCTCCTGAAACCTTGCCTTTTGTCAGAAAGTAATTCGCCCCGCATGAGTAAGCAGCGTCTCTGTACTCTGGCAATTCATGACTGGTCAGCACAATGATGATTCCCGCCCAGTCCGCAGCCCGTATCTTTTTGGTGATTTCGAAACCATTCTCTCCCGGAAGTTTAATATCCATGAAAACGATAGCGGGATCAAAGATTTCCAGTTTCTGTATAGCTTCAATACCATCTGCTGCCTCAGCAATGGTCATGGATGGAAATCTGTTCCACAACATCTCTTTCAAGGATTGTCTGAAGATCAAATTGTCTTCGACAATCAGCGTTCGCAGCATGGTTTTTCTCCGCAGTTCAAATAAATTTCTCCGGCACGGGGAGGCTATAAAAATTCCCAACACCCCGTGCGCACTATCCAATATCCAACATCTCCCCCCATCTCCCCCGGCTCTGAAAAACATCTTAGACTTGAACAAATACTTGCATATTGCTTCAATCGCTGTAAATACAGTAAAGACAGTATATCCTGACAAAAGACACAGTATTCACTGGGCTCCACTGACAGATTCCGGTCGGCGGCGGTCGCCGTGAGGCGGTGCGCGGTGCTATGCAAAAGGAGGGAAAAACTGTCTAATACAAATTGCTCCTAAAAGTTGCCTTTTGTCTGAATTAAAACTAGAATCGAATCGTAAGCAAGCGCTGGAGCTTGGTTGATAACTCCCTGGTAGCGAACCAGCAGCATGAGGGATGGTGATGGAAGAAAAGAAAAGCATCATTATAGCCGAAGATCATACCATTCTAAGAGAAGGCCTTAAAATGCTGCTTTCCTCAAATCCCCAGTACGAAGTCGTAGCAGAGGCAGAAGACGGCTTGCAGGCGATCCGCTTGTGTGAGAGCTTTAAGCCCGATCTGGTTTTGATGGATCTATCCATGCCCAGGATGAACGGGGTGGGAGCGGTGCAGGAAATCAAAAAACAATGCCCGGAAACGAAGATTTTGGTGCTGACGGTTCACAAGACGGAGGAATATATTCTGGCGACCCTCAAGGCCGGCGCCGACGGCTATGTGCTAAAGGACGCCACACACGGAGAACTGGAGCTTGCCATCGAATGCGTCTTTTCTGGAAAATCCTATCTCAGCCCCGGCATCTCTGAAAAGGTCATCGAGGGATATCTCGAAGGAAGAACGACCATAAAAAGCGCTTCGTCCTGGGACAGCCTCACGCAGAGAGAACGAGAAATCTTGAAGATGATTGCCGAGGGATATAAGAACAAAGAAATTGGCAACTACCTTTGCATCAGTGCCAAAACGGTCGAGAAACATCGCGCCAATCTCATGAAGAAGCTCGACCTTCACAGCACTTCTGCACTTACCGCATTTGCCATGGAGAGGGGCCTCGTCTCGTAGGTTGAGCGTATAGGAGGTTTCTCGGAAGCATGGCGCAACGCGCAAGCGGTCCTGCCCAAAGCTAACATCCAGTCCGGATTTCCATACAGCATTCAAGCAGAATCTCACAATGAACGGGTTAAAAAAATAAGGCTCATCGCGGATTACCGTGATTTACGCACTCGGTTCGTGCTGAGGTATCGAAGCACGAACTGATGGTTTGCCCTCCGATACCTCAGGACAAACGGCTGCAGAGCGACACGATCACGCTAATCCGCGATGAGCCAAAAATAAAAGCCACCCGAAATCCATCACTCCTCATGACCGATGACACTTCGGGTGGCTCAAGCTTACGGGTCAGGTCCGCTCGCCAAGGAGCAGGCCCAGGTCAACCCAACGGCTTCACACGATGCCTTGCTGCTTCCATTCTTTCAGTTTTTCTTTGCCGTGTCCCAGGTACCTCAGAAAAATATACTCATTATCGGCTCCGACCGGACGACACAACCATTTCACCCGTGCGGGCGTGCCCGTCATCTTCCACGCGGGAGCCTGGAAGGCCACGTCGCCATAGAACGGGTCGGTGCCTTTGTCGAAGACTCCCCGTTGCCACCAATTCTCGTCCTCGAAAGTCTCTTTAATATCGGTCATCTTCGCGGTCGCCACCGTTCCGGGACCGCGCCGATTCAAAACATAGTCCTGCACCATATCAAGAATCTCATCGCAGGTGTAATTGGCCGACCATTTTTCCAACTCTTGATGGATCAGAGGCTGATTCTCCTTGTTGAGACGGTCGAAAATGGTGGGGAATCGCCCCCTCAATTCAGGGTTCTTCATAATGTTGGTCAAGCCTTCCCAGTTTACATCACTGAAACCGGCAATAAAGCTGAAGCCATCCTTGGTCTTGATAATGGTGTAGGGAAACACGGCACTATCATAGGCTCCAATGATACCGCGCAGCTCCTTAAACGCATGGTAATATTGAATATGATAATCAGCAAAGCGCAGCTCTGCTTCAGGCGGGGCAACGTCCACCATCTGACCTTCGCCGGTGACGTGTCGGTAGTGCAGCGCCGTCAATATACCAAAAGCAGCCCAGGCTCCGCCGGCATACCACCCCATCCAGTTGCCTTCTTTGGTGGGAACGTTCCACGGCTTGGGCTCGGCACCTTCTTCAGGTTCACCGGTAACCGCCATGACTCCTGAGCGGGCCTGATCACAAATATCATAGTCGGGCTTGCCGCAGCCGGCTTCGGGACCGAAATGCCCATAGGTGTAGAGCGAGCAGTAAATCAAGCGCGGGTTGATCTCTCGCAGGTAGCGGTAGCTCAAACCGTATTCATCCATCACTCCAGGTTTGCAGGTCTCAATAACTACGTCCGCCTGAGCGGCCAGTCGCCGGAATGCTTCCTGTCCCTCCGGCTGCTTGAGGTCCAAGGTGATATGAAATTTGTTGCGTCCCTCTACCAGATAGCCCAGCCCGGTTCCTTTGTGAAGATAGCCGAACGGGGTGAAATTTCGAGCCGGGTCACCCGCGGGAGGCTCAATGCGTATGACATCGGCTCCGAACTCCGACAGGATGGAAGAACAAAAAAGTCCGCCGATGTTAGCTTCGCTGACATCCAGGACCAACAGGTCATCAAGGGCCTCGGGCTTCAGATGGTTTGTTTTGGGGTCATCCGCCTCGTGGACCCAATCGACCCAGGTGCGGTCGGTTTCTACCGCAAAATCTTCATAGGGAAGCGCAGTTGTTATCTTTGGCAATGTCATGAGTTGTTCTCCTTCTATACAGTTACAATTCCTTCGCGGGAAAATGGTTGGTGCTATGCCTACATGATCACCCCTGCTTTGCCGTCCCAGTCATTGGGCGGCTTGCGGCCGGGAGGATTTTCAACCCATTTGCCGATGATATTTTTCTCCGCCAAAGCCTGAATCTGATAAGTCCGGAGTCCAAGATATTTCCGGAGAACAAACTCATTATCCAAACCGACTGGTTTATTGCCCCATTTGAGTCGGCCGGGCGTTTTGGAAAGCTTGGCTGGCGAGCTCACCTCTACCGTTTTGCCATAGATCGGATCATCATATGCAAAGACCGTCGCACGTGCTCGGAAGTGAGGTGATTCGTACTGCGCCTTGGCATCCAGAATCGGTGAAGAAGCAAAGCCGAAATCGGCGCCAAGCTGATCGACTTCCGCAACGGTTTTAGTCTTCGCCCACTCGCTGATTATCTCCAGCAAAGCGGTTGCATTTTCGTCTTTAAGCCGGGTCAACAAGTCGCTAAAACGGGCATCTTCTGCCAACTCCGGTTTTCCCATGGCCTGGCAGAGCCCTTTGAGCTCTTCTTTACGTGCCGCGGCCAGAGCAACAGGTCCGTCTTGACACATAAAAACATCCGAAGGACAAATAGCGAGGTCGCGATTTCCCGTCATCGGTCGATTGTATTTCTCCAGATAGTAATAGATCCAGCTCCAATCCAACAGCCGCATCAGCCCTTCGCCCTGGGAGTACTCGATGAACTGGCCCTTCCCGGTACGGTCTCTATAGTGAAGAGCAGCCAGCACTGAAATTGATCCCAGCATCGCTCCAAAATAATCGCCGATGAATACTCCTGTCTTGAGCGGCAGCCGCCCCGGGAAACCCGTTGTCGCCAGCAGACCACTGACGGTTTGCGCCACTGCATCGTAGGAGGCTCGCCCTACCGAATAGTTGCCCCATTGGCCAAACCCGTTCAGCGCAATATAGATGATACCCGGATTCACTTCTTTCAGCTGCTGAAATCCAATGCCCCAGCGATCCATGGTCCCGGCGCGCAAATTCTCAACAACTACATCGCATCTTTGGGCGAGCCGGCGAAAAATTTCCGCACCCACCGAAGTTCTGACATCAAGGGCCAAATGAAATTTATTATGATTCTGTGGCATCTGGCCAAGGCTCTGATTCTGCCAGAACTTGCCGTAGGGAGTCACCGAACGCATGGTATCTCCTGCCCCGGGCAATTCCACCTTGATGACTTCAGCTCCATATTCTCCCAAATAGTCGGGAGTGGCCGGCCCGAGGATAAGCGTACTCAGTTCCAGTACGCGGATGCCCTTCAACGGTTCCGGTTTGGAGAATATCTTGGATGCATCAAACTCTTTGTTGGTCCATGCTAAGTAGTCTTCGCGACTCATGTTTCCTCCTATTATGATTTTAAATACAGGAATGTTGCACTGCATCTTTGCGACATGTCTTGCCGACCCTGCTACCTCCTTTCATTCAAGTTTAGGCCGCTGAATTTTGCGAAAAATCGCACAAAATCATGCGGAGGTTTCATTTACCTCAACCTCACGGGCATGACTTCAAAACTCAAGCGCTAATGGGAAGTTTACCGGGAAAAAAGGTATGAAAAAGCGACAGGCAGAAAAGCATAAAAGTTGACTAAAGGAGGAGGAAATATCGCAACAGATTATCAACTCAGTCATAGAGCCGCAACGTCCTGATCCGCATGAGTAGGAGCATCTAATAGATTCGATTCGCCTATCGAGGTTTACCGTTTAGCAAAAAAGTTTGAAACAGTCAACAAGAAGGGCAAGCACAAGAAGGGAAAACAAGCTTACGGCTTGGTCAAAGAAGTCTTTGGATCTTCATGGATAAGCGTGATGCAAGTTGGTTCAAGTCGGAGACTTGAACCAACTGAGGTGGCCAAGCGGGTATCTCGGGGACAAAAACACAGTGGCCTCTCACCCAAAACGAATGTAAGGTTCCATTCTCGGACGGGAGATCTAGCTCAGAGTTTCCAGCGCACGCTCAATGCGGTCGAATCCTTCTTTGAGATCCTCCATTGCGAGCGCATAAGAGAACCGAATGCAACGATCCTCTCCAAAAGCGCCGCCCGGAACGACCGCCACATGAGCCTTTTCCATGAGAAAATTAGCCATATCCAGTGAGCTCATGATGAGGTGATTGCCATGCTTCTTGCCAAAATAGTGACTGACATTGGGGAACACGTAGAAGGCACCTGCAGGAGCCGGGCAGGTGACGCCCGGCAGTTTAGCTAGACGCTCCAGAACATATTTGCACCGGTTTTCAAAGATTTTTGCCATTTGCGCCACAATCTCCTGATCACCATTGAGTGCCGCTACGCCTGCCCACTGGGCTACGGACGTCGGATTACTGGTGGACTGACTTTGAATATTGGTGGCCGCCTTGATTACCTTGGCATCCCCGATCAAATATCCGATGCGCCAGCCGGTCATGCAATACGATTTGCTGACGCCATTGATGATGAAAGTGCGATGGCGCAAACCTTCATCGAGCATTGCTATGTTCACCCACTCGTATCCCTGAAACAAAATCCTGTAATAAATGTCGTCCGATACAATCATGATTTCTTCATATCTTGCCAGCACCTTGGCCAGCGCTGCTAGCTCTGATGGGAGATAGTGCACTCCGGTCGGATTGGATGGACTGTTCAAAATGATCATTCGGGTATGGGGCGTTATGGCATCCTCAAGATCTTCGGGACGCAACTTGAAGCCATTTTCCTCGGGGCAGGCAACAGTTACCGGTGTGGCTCCCGCAAGCTCCACCATATCCGGATAAGAAACCCAGTAGGGAGAGGGAATAACGACTTCGTCTCCCGGATCCAACACTGCCTGAAAGAGGTTGTACAGGGCATGCTTTCCTCCACAGCAAACCATGACGTTTTCCTTCGCGTAGGAAAGCCCGTAGTCCTCCTGAATCACCCGACAGATGGCATCTTTTAGCTCGTCAATGCCGCTTACTGCAGTATAGCGTGTTTCGCCCCGACCGAGAGCCGCTATCGCAGCATCTTGAATATGCCGGGGTGTATCGAAATCGGGCTCGCCCACTCCAAAGTTGACGACCTGTACTCCCTTCTTTTTCAATGCCTTGGCTTTGGCACTGATGGCCAATGTTGCCGACGGTTTGATTCGAGACACTCGCTGAGCTAGTTTCATTTCCAACCTCTTCTCTCCCGTAAGGCGCGTGATTCTGTTAAGCAATTATGTCCGGTTGTCACTCCTGGTAACGGACGCTCTTAAGATAGAGTCCATGAGCAGGGGCTGTCATTCCTGCCCGGCGTCGATCTTTGCTCGCCAAAATTTCCGCAAACATTTCCGGCGTCGAGACATCCTTGCCAACATCCACCAAAGTGCCGACAAGGTTGCGTACCATATGCCTCAAAAACCCGTTTGCTTCAAACACAAAAACTAAACGATGCGGGTCCGAATGATTCAATTCGGCCCGCAAGAGGCATCGTTCGGTGGATCTTACTGAAGAGCCCGCAGCCATAAATGCGGAAAAATCGTGAGTGCCAATGATCAAGCTCAAACATTGCCGCATCGGCGATGTTACTAGCGAGCGGCGGATGTGCCATGCGAACTTTCTCTGCAGGGCGGAAGGCACCGTACGATTCAGGATCCGATACTCATAAGTCTTACTGGAGGCTGAAAAACGGGCATGAAATGAATGGGCAACCTCTTCCGCATGAAGTACTACGATGTCAGAGGGCAGCAGGCTGTTGAGGCCGCGTTGTATCTCTGCTGCCTGCATGCCGGTGTTGCTGTAGAAATTGACAACTTGACCCTCGGCATGAACCCCGGCGTCGGTTCGACCGGAGGCTCTCACCCGAATGGAACTGCGCAGCATGACTTCCAGACGAGACTCCAGCACTTCCTGGATAGTCAGAACGCCTTGCTGCCGCTGCCACCCGTGGTAGGATGCCCCGTCGTACTCCAGAACAAGCTTGAAGTTGCGTTGCGCCTTCCGGTTCATGCTGCTGCTTGCGCACCTATGACAGATGCCACGAGAACGATGCTTTTTCTTTCTTCCGTCTTCCAATTACGGCTGCCAGGGGGGTGTGTCGAGCCCCGACCCCTCGGGCAGACCGCACATCAAGTTCATGTTGCACACCGACTGGCCGGAAGCGCCTCTTGTCAAGTTATCGATCACCGAGACGATGATGACACGCCGGGTTCGATCGTCCACCCGCCAGCCCAGGTCGCAGTAATTACTGCCCCGCACTTGCAGCGTGGTCGGAACATTTGGACCGCACAGACGCACAAAGGGTGCATTCCGATAAAAGGATTGAAAGGCATCAGTGATCTGTGCCGCATACACTCCATCCTGCAGGTCGGCATATACTGTACTCAATATGCCACGACTCATGGGAACCAAATGAGGTGTGAAGGTAATGCGCACCGTTTCCCCGGTCACGCTGCTCAACTCTTGCTCAATTTCCGGAGTGTGACGGTGCTCCGCTACTTTATAAGCCTTAAACCCGTCGTTTACCTCACAAAAGTGTGTTGCCAGCGACAGGCCGCGCCCGGCCCCGCTGGCACCTGATTTGGAATCAGCTATGAGGCTTCGATGATGGATTAGCTTAACTGACAGAAGAGGCGCAGCCGCCAATATGACGCTAGTGGGATAACAGCCGGGGTTGCCCACAAGTCGGGCGGTCCGGATTTCCTCACGGTGCAGCTCCGGCAATCCATAAACGGTTTGAGCGAGTAGTTCCGGAGTCTTGTGCGGCTGATACCAGGTCTCATATACCCTCGCATCCCGGAAGCGATAATCGGCGCTCAGATCGACTACCTTCAAGCCGCGCCGTAAAATCTCCGGGACAAAATCCATGGCAGCCTGGTGGGGTAAGGCCGTAAAAACCAGATCGACGTTCTTCGCCAATCGGTCGGGATCAGCTTCTTCGAAGGTGAGCTCACAGTGACGCTTGAGCGCCGGATAATACTCATCGACTCTCACCCCGGACTGCCCGCGGGAAGTGACCATCTTTAACTCAGCTTGCGGATGTTGATTCAAAATGCGAATCAACTCGACGCCTGTATACCCTGAGGCCCCTACGATTGCGACTCTTACCATAACCAAATCTTTTCCTGCGCACAGTAGATGAGCTTAATCGGTGTCCGGAGGGAGGCCCCGGCAAACCGGAATCTTCCCTTTACAACACACAGGGGCACCACGCCACCGGCGCGATGCCCCTGTCACTTGTCGAACCCAATTTGATCAGAACTGTTTGTAGTATTCTGTTAACGCTTGGAATATTGAAAACGAGCACGAGCCCCGGGCTGTCCGTATTTTTTCCTCTCCTTAACCCGGGAATCGCGGGTTAAGAAGCCGGCACGCTTCAAAGCTTCACGGAACTCCGGATTATATTCGAGCAGCGCCTTGGAAATACCATGCCGAATAGCACCCGCCTGCCCGGATCCGCCGCCGCCGCGCACATTCACCTTCACATCCAATTTTCCGAATGTGCCGGTCACAATCAACGGTTGAGAAATGATCATCTTGCTGGTTTCACGATCCAGATACTCATCGACGGGCCGCTTGTTGATCGTCACACGCCCACTGCCGGGCTCCAGAATAATTCGAGCTACAGCGGTTTTTCGTCTGCCCGTAGCAATAAAACGTTGATCAGCCATTGTCTCTCCTCGTAGTCCTTTACAATGCTATCTTGGTCGGCTGTTGCGCTTCGTGGGGATGCTCGGCGCCACGATAAATTTTTAATTTCTTTAGCAGCTTGCGCCCAAGCCGATTTTTGGGCAGCATACCCCAGACAGCCAGTCGGATTATTTTTTCCGGGTTTTCCTGATTGAGCTTGCGAGCTGTCACGGCTTTCAACCCACCCACATAGCCGGAATGTCGATAATAGACCTTTTGATCCCACTTCCGACCGGTCAATTGAATCTTTTCGGCGTTGATGACTACTACAAAGTCGCCCGTATCAACGTGGGGGGTAAAGTGAGCCAGGTGCTTTCCCCTCAGACGCATGGCTATCTGGCTGGCGAGTCGCCCCAGCACCTGATTTTCGGCATCGAATACAACCCACTTACGCCGATCCGCTTCAAATTTAGCGCTGATTGTCTTCATTATATAATCTCCAAACATTAGAAAAAGATCGAATCCGAAGCGTTGTTGTATAAAATATCCCAACCGGCATGTCAAGGGCTTGTTTGCCAAGTCGGCCACTTTATTGTTTTCGACCTGAAAGTTCTCCAGTTGATCGAAACCCAACCATGCCAGCAGTTGATTTCTCTCCTTGCGGACGAGTCTATACAAACAGTCTGGAGTTTTGCATTTTTCTCGTAACTTGTTGATTTTATTTCAATCAAGAAGGACACGTGCATCACGAAGAGTAGTTTATTTAACCATCTGTGTTTCTTCGTGCTCTTGGTGATTTGTCAAAAAAAAGTGCAAAGATACCGAAAACATTGAAGTTTAGTATTTATACTTGCGCGTCGAACCGCAAAATAATTTTATCAAAACCTGCCGACCGGCTATTACACTGCCAGATCAAATTATGTAAATTCAAATATTTAAATCCTGTCGGGTAAAATCCCTAATGTAAGTTTTTTGTAACCCTCTCTGAGTTAGTAGGTTATCGTCAGCAATCCACTTCCCATCAGTTTAGATGGTCCCCTCCCCTCTCAAATTCAGTTTGGTGATGACCTGCTTTGAGGGAGCATTAACAATGGCAGGCCTTGATCCCTTAGAATTAAACTGTGTTCGGGAATGGCTGAGCGACTCGAAGAAGACCTTCGACTGGGCCGAAGATTTGATCTTTGTGGTTGATGGCACCCTGCGCATTCAATACATCAATACCTCTGCGGTACTTCCCTTTGGGCTCCCTAAAATTGAAATAATCGGCAAACCTCTCCGTCGGTTTTTTGCACCTCATTCTTATGCGGTTCTTAAACAAAATCTTCTCTCGGTCCTTCAGTCAAACGAGGCCCGTGCTTTTGAAGAGAAAATCCTGTGTTCGCACGGGAAGATTTGGCTTCATACTCGGCTTACTCCCATCTGTGACACAACCGGCCGGACCATTGCGGTTTTGGGAATTTCCCGGGACGTAACGGAGCGCGTGCGTAATGAAGACAGGGTGCTTCGCTCCAAGCTGGAGTCGGAGCGGGCAGTGGACAGCATCTCTTACCTGCTGGCGGTAGTGGACGAGGACTATCGCATCAGAAGGGTCAACAGTGCGATGGCGAAAATGCTTGCCGTCAACTCTCGAAAGGCTGTTGGAATGGTCTGTTACGAGGCGCTGCACGGAGTCAAGCACCCAATTCCTGTTTGTCCCCTGCTCCAGTCAATGGCCAATGGCGGAGAGCATGACATCGAGATCCGCGAAGAGCATCAGGGCGAGAGCTTTATGGTCAATCTGTCGTCACTCCATGACGATGATGGTCGACTCGTGGGCTGCATCTATATGGGACGACCAGGACGACCGGTCAGTAAAGGCGAACGGGCCCTGGCTGCAAAGAGGAAAAGTAAAGAATACATGAAGCTCTTGATGAGGCAGGCGGAATATGTGACGACCGTCCAAGACCGAGACGGGAAATACCTCTTTTTCTCCAGCACACCGCAATACGGCCTCTGCTCGGAAGAAATCATCGGTAAGACGCCCTTCGATTTCTTCGAGCCCGTCAAAGCATCCAAACTTGTTGAGCGGGTAATGCGGGTGGCGGCCAACGGAAGGCCCCTTTCCCAGTTGAGCGAGCTGACCTGGAACGGGGAGACTCTGTGTTTTTTCGAACAGGTCTGCCCCATTTGGGATTCAGACCAGAAGACCAAATCGGTCGTGACCGTCTCGCGCAAAATCAACGGGCAAAAGGGCATGGAAAATGATGCGCCGGCCTCTGCCAGGAATGTCCATGTCGGCCTGACCGGAAGAGAAACCCAAATCCTCAAGCTGATCGCATCAGGTCTAACCAACCGGGAGATAGGCGAACAGCTTTTCATCAGCAAAAAGACGGTTGCCAAGCATCGGGCGAGGATCATGGGCAAGCTCGATGTCCACAGATCATCAGGGCTGGTTGAATACGCGATCAAAACGGGATTGTGTTGAAAAAATGCGTAAGCAGAACAGTAGACCCGCAAAATTTAGGGCTCTGACCGAGAGATGCCCCTATGCATCACAGCACGGCGGCAAGTCCTTTTCGAGGAGCAGGCAAATGGAAATTAATGAGTTCATGTAAAAAAGGACAAGAACTTTTTGACAATACGTCATTCAGTAAACGGGGGGCGCCATGAAAGGTTGGCTGAAATGCTTCTGGTTTAAATGGCTTGCGGCAGTTTTGGCGTTTTTGATGGTTTTCCAAATGGTGCCTTCTTTGTCGCGTTTACCATCAGCAAAAGCACAGACGCCACAACCGCCGGGTTCCGAAATAATAGAATTGCCTTCACCCATAACCCTTAGCCGGGTTCAGTCCGCTTTCTCTGTTGATACGGCCGTTGGCGGACAATTGACGTTGACCTATACGGTCTTTAACACCCAGGATCAAGAGGTTGGCGAAATCCTTCTGGTGACAACACTTGCCTCAGGTGTGATTCTTGCCTCCGCAACCCCGGAACCGGATCAAAAGGACCAGGTTCTGGCCTTTGTTCTTCCTTCCATCCCCGCCTACGGAGAAGTGAGCGCAACTCTTACGGTTGACCTGCCTGTTGATCCCGGACCGATCACGATAGACGATGGCGCACGTGCATTCGGGAACATCCGCACCCGATCGGTGGAAGCCAGCCTTTGCCCTACCGTTTTGAGCGATTCCATCGGTGCAAGCACAGAATATTTGAAATCGACCATCGATGCCAACACATCCGACCGCTACGTTCTGCAAAAAGCTGGAGAACTGGGGTGCGGCGGTGTCGATGAGGTTGCCCAGTCACTCTTTGAGTACGTGAGGGATGAAATCGGCTTTGAGGTCTACCGGGGTTCCTTGCGAGGGGCTCGTGGAGCTCTCTGGAGTCATGCCGGCAATTCTTTGGATCAGGCAAGTCTTTTGATTGCACTTCTTCGGGCCAAAGGAATCCCCTGTCGTTACGTTTCCGGGACCTTACCCGTTCCCCTTGCTCAAGAGCTTATCCTTTCCATGTTCGAGCCAATGAGCAGCGTCGTGGGAGGACTGGACCCTTCCACTCTGCCAGGGATGGACGATGCCGACATCAATCAGCTTATTCTTGATGTCGGCCAGTATATACCCGGTGCTGATGAAGTATCTGACCCGGCAAACGATCCTGAGCTTTTGAGTGAGACCCAGGAGCATTTCTGGGTGGAGTATTTCGACGGTTCGAGCTTTGTCCCGCTTGATCCCTCTTTCAAGAACGCTCAGGCAGGCGAAACCTTCGCCTCGACCTCTTCGAATTTCGCTGAAATAGACGACTCCATGCGTCATGCGGTCCGGTTTCGCCTCGACACCGAGCTTTTGCCTCTCAGTGCGGGAAGCGGCTTGATTCAAGTCGCAGCGGGCCTGGATGAGGTTTTCGAGAATGAGGATTCGAGCATCAAGCGCATAGGCTCCCTGGCGGTGGTTGAGGATACCGTATTGGATCAAACATTCCGCACCGTTGAGCTGGTGGGTGAGCCGGTCTCGATCGGGCATTTCGTGGATCAATCGGTCATGTCTTCCGGATTTGTAAGCGTCACAATCAACACCTATTCTCCCTGGATGCAGGTCGGCGACCTGGATGAGATCATACGGGGAGAGGATTACGAAGAAATCATTTCCAGCATTGGCAGCAATATTATCTCGGGTGTTTTCCTGCGCATGAGCGTGATTGATGCCCAGGGCGGAGTGCAGGAGTTCGAACGGGTGCTAGTAGACAAGATCGGATTCGCAGTCCGCGAGGGGCAAAGCAGTGGCGCCATTC
>ENA-OSEO01001873-OSEO01001873.1-sediment-metagenome-genome-assembly--contig:-NODE-1873-length-33987-cov-4.746240_pt1 | contig 33987 bp, 29 predicted proteins | sample MGYA00237883_ERZ534232 | MGnify/ENA metagenome assembly ERZ534232 | reverse complement strand
GCGATCACCGCCGGCCCCGTGGCCGTGGCCACCTCCACGACCTGAGTGCCCGGGGTGTGCCCGCCGGCCAGGTGGAGTCTTATCCCGGGCAGGATCTCCCGGCTGCCGTCCACCAGAACCAGGCGCCCCTCCAGGTTGAGTTGGACCAGGGCGGCCAGGTCGTCGGCCTCGATCAGCTCCCGGAAGATGGGGTACCTGGCGTGGGGCCCGGCCCAGAACGCCATCTCCCTCTGCTGGGCGTAGAAGGTCGCCCGGGGAAAGAGGGCCGCGTTGCCGGCGTGATCCCAGTGAAAGTGGGTCGGAATGACGTGCTCGACCGAGGCCGGCTCCAGGCCGATGAGCTCGAGGCTCTCCTCGAGGCTTCGCTTTATCTCCCGCCCTCGGGAGCGAGCGGTCTCCCGCCGGAAGCCCAGGTCCACCATCACCGGCCCGCTGGGTCCGGTGATGATCCAGAAGTAGTAGCTCACGGTCATCCGCTCCTGGCTGGCCGAGCGCAGGAACAGCTCATAGGCCTGGGCCTGCCTGGTGGCGAACTCGACGGCGTAGATGCGCTGCGAAACCATGCCTCTTCCCTCCAGGCCCAGGTTAGGGCCGCGGCCATAGCTTAACACTCAACCCCCCCAGACGTCTTTCAGATCCAGCCGCTCCCACTCGCCCCGGCAGGGATTGTCCGGGCAGAAGAGTATCCGCCTGGCGCTCAGGTTGAGGATGATCGAGAGGCAGGTCTCCATGCGCCGGACCGGCTCCTGAGACGGGTTGGGGTGAGCGCAGACCGAAAAGGGCCGGTCAAAGTGATCGCTCAGGACCTCCCTGAGCCCGGCTTCGTCCAGGCGGCCCCAGCGGGCGGCCAGGCCCTGGCCGGCCCGGCGGAGGCGGAGGTAGGTGCTGGGCCAGGCATCGCGGAGCGGCTTGAGGTCGCGAAAGCGCTGGCCGGCCTGGAGGAAGTGGTTGGTGTGGACCAGCAGGCCGTTCTCGGGCCAGAGGACGTGCTCCTCCACCGGCGAGGTCTCCAGGTCGACCCCTTCGCCGGCGGCCAGGGCCAGCATGAAGTTGATGGAGTGGGCCCTTTGGGCGCTCAGAACCAGGCCCAGGGCCTGGGTCAGGTGGCTGGCTTCCAGAACCCGGCGGGCGATGAAGATCCAGGGTACGCCCGGCCGAGGCTGGTCCGAGGTCAGGTTGTTGACCACCAGCCCCAGGCCGGCCCCGTTCAGGCCGATCTTGGCCACTTGTCCGGCCTCGGTGAAGGTCACCAGGGGCGGGACCTCGCCCCGGCCGGCGATCTTGAGCATGACCTGGAGGCCCTTGACCCGGCTGAGCCAGTCCCAGTTCTGGGCCAGCAGGGTCTCGCCCCCGATCGTGGCCTGGGGCAGGGCCAGCAGGCTGGTGCACTCCAGCCCCAGGGCCTTGGCGCCGAAAACTATCTCCGAGCGGGCGTTGAGGAGAAAAATCTCCTCAAAGCTCCGCCCCGAGCCCTGGGCTATGCCCGTCACCTCCTCAATCAGGTCGGGGGCGTACTGGCGGGCCGGGGCCAGGTGAACCCGGCCCCGGTCCACGATCTCCTCCCAGCTCTCGCCGGTGACCAGGGCGAACTGCTCGGCGTAGACCTCCAGGATGTCCCGGATTCTCTGGCGAGCCGCCTCGCCGTAGGCCCGCCCCCGAGCCAGCGGCTCGGCCTGGTCAAGTTCGATGACCTGTATCTGGGACAACTCTCCTCCTCAGACGCGGATTACCTCCCGGGCCGCGGTGTAGCCGTCCAGGACCTTCTCGTTGACTTCGACGCCCAGCCCCGGCCCCTGGGGCACGCTGATGGTCCCGTCAGGGTTGAGGCTGAACTCGGGATCGACGATGTCTCGCGGATAATAGCGCCGGGAGGCGGAGATGTCGCTGGGGTAAATGAAGTTGGGCAGCCCGGCCAGGGCAACGAGGATCGCCCGGCCGACTCCGGTCTCGAACATGCCCCCGCACCAGACGCCCAGGCCGCCCCGCTGGCAGATGTCGTGGACCTCCTTGGCCCTGGCCAGGCCGGACACCCGGCCCTGCTTGATGTTGATGATCCGGCAGGCCTTCATCTCGATGGCCACCCGGGCGAAGTAGGGCCCGTGGATGGATTCGTCCAGGCAGATGGGAGTCTTGAGCTGAGGCTGGAGCTTGGCGTGGTCGAAGATGTCCTCGTAGGCCAGGGGCTGCTCGATCATCAGCAGGTTGAACTGGTCCAGGGCCTTCAAGACGTCCAGGTCATCGAGGCTGTAGGCGTTGTTGGCGTCGACCATGAGGGTGATGTCCGGGTAAGCCCGGCGGACCGCCTCCACCCTGGCCACGTCCAGGCCCGGCTTGATCTTCATCTTGATCTTGGGATAGCCCTCCGCCAGGTAGCCGCCGATCAGGTCGACCAGCTCCTCGGCCGAGTCCTGGATGCCCACCGAGACTCCCGCGGTGACCCGATCCCGGTCGTGGCCCAGCAGCCTGGCCAGGGGCCTATCCTCCTCCAGGGCCTTGAGGATCCAGAGCCCGTTCTCCACGGCCGCCTTGGCCATGGGATGACCCCGGAAGCGCCCGCACAGCTTCCAGAAGTCCTCGGGCCCGCCTAAGGGCTGGCCCATGACCGCGGGCAGGAGAAGCTCCTTGAGCACCACCCGGGCGGTGCCGATGGTCTCGTAGGAGTAGCCCAGGACCGTGCCGGCCACGCACTCGGTGTAGGTGATGAAATCCGGGGTGTAGAACTTGAGAATCAGTTTATCGGAGACGTACCTGCGGCCGTAGCTGGTCTCGAAGTGGCCGACGATGGGGATCTGGAGCTGAATCAGGTCAACCCGTTCTATCTTCATGTTTCCCGTCCTCGCTCGGGTTCAGTGGGCCGGCCCGGGCAAAGGGCCGGCCGATCAGGGGGCGCCTCATGTCGGGGCGCCCCGGGCGATGCGGTTACTTCCAGGTCGCCGTGGTGAAGCGAGGCACCTCGTCGCGGCCGACCACCAGGTCCAGCTTCTTGTTGATGCCGTAAATGGTGTGAACCACGAAGAAGGGCATCCAGTAGGCTTCCTCGACGATCTTCTTCTGGGCCTTGGAATAGAGCTCCTTGCGCTTGTCCGGATCGACCGAGTAGCGGGCCTCGGTCAGCCAGGCGTCCAGCTCCGGATCCGGGTTGTAGCACTTGGATTCCTTGGTCAGGAACCAGGCCGGCAGAATGGCGTCGGCGTCGAAGATGTTGTAGGAGCCCCAGGTCATGTTGCCGATGCCGGTCATCTTCCCGGCGTTGCGGACCTTGATCAACTGGGCCACGTTGCCCCGGTAGTCCTTGAGGTTGACGTTGATGCCCACCTGGCTGAGGTAGCCCATGGCCGCCTGGTTGGGATAGTTCTGATAGCCGTAGTACTGCCACAGGTCAACGTCGAAGCCTTTCTCGCAACCGGCTTCCTTCAAGAGAGCCTTGGCCTTTTCCGGATTGTAGTCGTAGCCCTTGACCGAGGCATCGTAACCGAACTGGAGCGGGTTCATCGGGGCGTCCAGGGGATCAGCCAGGCCCTTCATGACCGTCTTGATGATGGCCTTGCGGTCAACGGCGTAACAGATGGCCTGGCGGACCCGTTTGTCCATGAGCGGGCTCTTGGAGGCCTTGCCCGAGCCGTCGAACTGCCAGAAGTTGACCCTCAGAATGGGAATGTCCAGGGGCTTGATCCCCTTGGCCTTGGCGATGAGGTCCCACTGGTCCGGCTCCAGCTCGGCGGCCACGTCAACGTTGCCGGAGATCAACTCGGCCACGCGGGTGGAGGTCTCGGGGATGATCTTCATGACGATGTTCTTGATCTTGGGCAGGCCCTTGATCCAGTAGTCGGGGTTGGCGGTCATGACCAGTTGGGAGCCCCGGTCCCACTTGACGAATTTGTATGGGCCGGTGCCCATGGGGTTCTCGGCCACCCAGGCGTCGCCCTTGGCCTTGGTCTCAACGGGGTCGTAGACGAAGAGGGTGTTGAGCCTCTCGACCACCAGGGGATAGGGCTTTTCGGTGATGATCCTGAAGGTGACATCATCTATCACTTCGATCTTCTTGACCCACTTGAAGTTGCCCGCCTGGGGGGATTTCTGGTCCGGAGCCATGATTCGGTCTTCAATGGTGAAGCGGACGCTTTCGGCGTTGAAGGGATTGCCATTGTGGAACTTGACTCCGGGGACGAGGTTGAACTCCCAGGTGGTCGGGTCGATCACCTTCCAGGACTTGGCCAGGTGAGGCTTGATCTGGCCGGTGGCTGGATCGCGCAGAACCAGGGGATCCCACATCAGGTAACCGATGTTGATGCTGATCCTCTGGGTGGACTTGTACTGGTCCATGCTGCCAAACTTGGTCGGGAAGGCCGCCACCAGGGTGTCCTTCTTGGCGGCCTGAGCCGGCACCACGATCAGCAAGACCGCGGTCAGGCTGACGACGATGAGAGCCAACAGCTTCCCAATTCTCATGCTTCCCTCCCTTTTCTTCGGACTTGTCCAATCCTTATCCCAGAGGCCGATCAGCCAGGCCGGCCGGCCGGTCCCTGTTGTCCCCAACCAGCGGTCAGCCAGAGCCCTCCTTCTCCAGGAGCCAGCACTTGACGCCGTGTCCGGCGCCAAGCTGGAAAACGGGGGGTCTTTCATAACGGCAGCGGTCCTCGGCCCGTCTGCAGCGGGGCGCGAAGAGGCAGCCCGGAGGCAGGCGGATGAGGTTGGGCACCAGACCGGGAATCTCTTTGAGGGGCTGCTTGCCGGTCTTGAACTTGGAGCCCAGCCTGGGGATGGAGGCCATCAGGCCGATGGTGTACGGGTGGCCGGGCTCGGTGAACAGAGAGTCGATGGGAGCCCGCTCAACCACCTCGCCGGCGTACATGACGACCACCTGATCCGAGACCTCGGCGATGACGCCCAGGTCGTGGGTGATAATCATGATGGCCATGCCCGTCTCTTCCTGGAGGTCGAGCATCAGATCAAGAGTCTGAGCCTGGATGGTCACGTCCAGGGCGGTGGTCGGCTCGTCGGCGATCAGGAGCTTGGGCCGGCAGGCCATGGCCATGGCGATCATGGCCCTCTGGCGCATCCCGCCCGAGAGCTGATGGGGGTATTCATGGACCCGCTTGTCCGGGGCCGGGATGCCCACCAGCTTGAGCATCTCGGTGGCCCGCTCCAGGGACTCCTTCCTGTTCAGGCCTTGATGAGTGAGGTACGGCTCGGCGATCTGGTCGCCGATGGTGTAGACCGGGTTGAGCGAAGTCATGGGCTCCTGAAAGATCATTGATATCTTGTTGCCCCTGATCTGGCGCATCCTGGACTCGGGCAGCCTGAGGAGGTCCTGACCCTCGAAATCTATGGTCCCGTAAAGAATTCTGCCCGGGGGATCAGGGATCAGGCGCATGATCGTCAGGGCGGTCACGCTCTTGCCGCAGCCCGACTCACCCAGGACGCCCAGGGTCCCGGCCCTGGGAATCTCGAACCCCACCCCCTCCACGGCCCGAACCACCCCCTCGGGGGTGAAGAAGCAGGTCTGGAGATTCCGGACCGAGAGCATACGTCCCGTCTCTTGGGATCTCATCGTCTCGCCTCAGCTGAGGAGATGACAGGCCGCCCAGTGCCCCGGCTCGATCTCGCGCAGAGCCGGCTCGTCTAGGCGGCAGCGAGCCGTCACCCTGGGACAGCGGGTGTGAAAGGTGCAGCCCGGCGGCGGATTGATGGGGCTGGGCACATCGCCAGTGAGCAGTTTGCGTTCGCGGCGCCGCTGCCTGGCCCCGGCCTCGGCCACGGGCACGGCCGAGAGGAGGGCCTCGGTGTAGGGATGCTTGGGGTTCAGGTACAGCTCCCGGTCCGAGGCCATTTCCACCAGCTTGCCCAGGTACATGACCGCAATCCGGTCCGAGATGTGCTCCACCACGGCCAGGTCGTGGGCGATGACCAGATAGCTCAAGTCGAACCTCTCCTTGAGCGAGTCTAGCAGGTTGATGACCTGGGCCTGGATGGACACATCCAGGGCCGAGACAGGTTCGTCGGCGACGATGAGCTTGGGCGACATGGCCAGGGCCCTGGCCACGCCGATGCGCTGGCGCTGGCCGCCCGAGAACTCGTGGGGATAGCGGTGGGAGTGGTCGGGCTGAAGCCCCACCTCCTCGAGGAGCTCCTGGACCCGGTCCTGCCAGGTCCCGGCCTCGACCAGGCCGTGCACCCGGAGAGACTCGCCGATGATCTCGCGGACTCTCAGGCGTGGGTTCAGCGAGGAGTAAGGATCCTGGAAGATCATCTGAATCTGGGTCCGGAACCTGATCAGCTCGCGGCGGCCCAGGCTGGTGATGTCTATCCCTTCAAAAGCTATGGTCCCGGCCGTGGGTTCGTAGAGCCTGACCAGGCAGCGGCCGACCGTTGACTTGCCGCAGCCCGATTCGCCGACCAGGCCCAGCGTCTCGCCGGCCCGGATGGAGAAACTGACTCCGTCCACGGCGTAGACGTGGCCGACTGTCTTGCCCAGGACGCCCTTGCGGATGGGGAAGTGCTTCCTGAGGCCCTGGACCTGGAGCAGGATCGGGCCTGATTCCGGGGGGCTGGTCTGGGCCGGAGAAGGTCGGGCCATGGTCAGCTCTTTCTCAGGTGAGGATCTAGCACGTCCCTGAGGGCGTCCCCCAGGAGGTTTATCCCCAGGGCGCTTAAGAAGATGGCCAGCCCGGGGAAGGCGGCCAGCCACCACTGCATGAGCATGTAGTCCCGCCCTTCGGCCAGCATCATGCCCCACGAGGGCGTGGGCGGTTGAATGCCCAGGCCGAGAAAGCTCAGCAGCGACTCGCGGATGATCGCCCGGGCCACCTCCACCGTGGCGATGACCAGGATGGTGGGCAGGAGGTTGGGCAGGATGTGGTGCATGAGAATCCGGTTCGTCTGGAAGGCCAGCGACCTGGCCGCCAGGACGAACTCCTGCTCCCGGAGCTTGAGGGTCTCGATCCGGGTAACCCGGGTGAAGACCGGCCAGCCGGTCACCCCCAGGGCAATGATGATGTTCTGGAGCGACGGGCCCAAAACGGCCACCAGGCTCATGGCCAGGAGAATGAATGGGAATCCGAGCATGACGTTGACCATGAAGGAGATGAGGGAATCGACCTTACCCCCGTAAAAGCCGGCCAGGAGGCCCAGTCCAACCCCGATGATGACCTGCAGAACCACCGCCGAGAGCCCCACCGCCAGGGAGACCCGGGTGCCGTACATGATTCTGGTGAGCAGGTCTCGGCCCAGGTGGTCCGTGCCCAGGAGATGAGCCTCGCTGCCGCCGGCCATCCAGGAGGGGGGCAGGAGTCGCTTCATGATGTTCTGCTGGTAAGGATCCGCCGGGGCCAGAAAGGGCGTGAAGACGCCGGTTATAACCAGGCAGAAGATGACCACTCCGCCCAGCACGCCCAGCCTGAGGTGCCACATCTTGCGCAGGATGAGCTTAAGGAGCGAAGGTTTGGCCTCGAGGTCCACGGAGGCGCGGGGGAGTCCCTTTAGAGCCGCCTGAGCCAAGTCCGTCCTGCCTTTCAGTCCAGTCTGATGCGGGGGTCGATGAAGGCGGCCAGGATGTCTGCCGCCAGGTTGCCCAGGACGACGCACATGGCGAAGACGACCACAATGGCCTGGACCACCGGGTAGTCGCCCATGCGGATTGATTCCACGGCCAGGCGGCCCAGACCGGGCCAGGCGAAAACCGTCTCGGTGACCACCGCCCCGCCGAGCAGAAGGCCGAACTGCATGCCCAGGACCGTGACCAGAGGGATGGCCGCGTTTTTGAAGGCGTGCTTGACCAGGACTCTCCTCTCGGCCAGGCCCTTGGCCCGGGCGGTCCGGATGTAGTCCTGGGTGAGCACTTCGAGCATGCCCGAGCGCACCAGGCGCATGTTGATCGGCAGGATCCAGGCCCCCAGGGTCACGGCCGGCAGAACCAGGTGGGCCAGGGAGTCGCTTCCGGAGATGGGCAGCCAGCCCAGCCAGACGCCGAAGATGATGATGAGCATGATGCCCAGCCAGTAGAGGGGCATGGCCTGGCCCATCAGGGCGGCGAAGGTGGCCAGGTTGTCCAGCAAGGAGTATCGCCTTATGGCCGCGATGACGCCGACCGGAATGGCCACCAGATTGACGAAGATCAGGGCGGCCACGGTCAATCTCAGCGTGGCCGGAAAGCGCTCGCCCAGCAGCCTGACCGCGGGCACCTTGGCCACGAATGACTCGCCGAAGTCACCGTGTAAGACTGCTTTCTTAAGAAAATCAAAGTACTGGACGATGACCGGCCGGTCCAGCCCCATCTGCTTCTTGAACAGGGCAATGTCCTCCACCTCCGCCTCCGGGGGCAGGAGGACCAGGGCCGGGTCAGTGTTGAGGAAGAGCAGGAAGAAGGAGATCATCGAGATGACCAGGCAGACCCCCACCGCCTGTATCAGGCGCGTGATGATGTAAGTCCTCATGGCCAAGACCCCTCTTTAAGCCTGGTGGAGAGCTTGCTCTTGTCCGGCTGGTCCTCTCCCTTGCGCGACGAGGCCGGCGGCCTTGAGGAGAAAATCTCGAACTCCTTGAAGAGACCGTCCACCACGGCCAAGCGGTCGTAAATCTTGTCCTCAAGCAGGTTGGCCATGGCCGCGACCAGGGCCTCGATCACGGCCAGGGGGGCGCAAGCGCTGTCGAACATCAGGACTCCGCCCGTCGGGGCGACCAGGACGAGGTCGGCCAGGTGAGAGATGGGGGTCACCTCGCCGTCACAGAGCAAGACCACCTTGCCCTGGCGCTGGGCGAAGTGGTTGACGGCCAGGGAGGTCTGCTGGGCGTAGCGGCGGCGAGTGATGGCGAAGAGGACGTCCTGGGCGGTGACGTCAACCAGACGGTTGGGCAGGGCCGAGGCCTGATTGTCGAGCAGATAGACCCGTTCCCGGAGGTAACTGGCCATGGACCAGAAGAGGTGGGCCATACCGAAGGAGTTCATTTGGCCGATGACGTAGAGAGCGCCCTCGCCCAGGGCCAGCAGCCGGGCCGCCTCCAGGAACCGCTCCGGCCCGATTCGGGCGTGGGCCTCCTGGAGGTTTCTCATCACCGCGGTGATGTTCTGCCCCAGACACCCGGACGCGCCCTCCACGAGCTCGGCCTTGCTCAGGGAATAACGATCCAGGGGCGAATCCAGTCGGGAGACCGTCTCCTGGCGAAGCTGGTCCCTGAATTCGGCGAAGCTGCCGTAGCCCAGCCGGGAGATGAACCGGACCACCGTCGCCTTGCTGAGGCCGGTCTTGTGGCTGATGGAAGTGACGCTTTCAAAGACTAGCTGCGGGTAGAGGCGCTGGAAAAAATCAGCGATCTTAGCCTGACCTGGGGTGAGGCCTTCCAGCTTGCGCAAGCGCTCAAGCAAGTCTTCTTGAGAACCGGGCGGCAACATCTGTTACAGAGTCAGTGGTGAATGAAATAGATGTTTCATCCAATAGCATCCCCGGCCAGGTCCGGTCAACAAGAAAGTGACCGTCGTCCTCGGGCCGCTGGGTCCGGTGGTGACCTAGAAGCAGGAGCTCACGGTCATCGGTTCCTGGCTGGCCGAGCGGAGGAGGGCTCGGAGGTCACGGCCCGCCTGGTGGCGAACTCAACGGCCTAGATACGATGATCGGCCGTGCTTCGTCCTCTTGAGTTCGGTTCGCTCAGAGCCGGCAGCGGCGGTCCAGGGCGGCGCAGCCGATCCGCTCCAGCTGGATGGTGACGTGGTCGAGGCCGAACCGCTCGGACAGGAATCCCTGCATCCGCCCCAGCACGGCCTCGTGGTCGGCCTGGTCGTCGATGAGGGCGTGCAGGGTCAGGAGCGACTGCTGGGGGGTCAGGGACCAGGCGTGGACGTGGTGGACCTCGCGGACCTCGGGCACGGCCGCGACCAGGGCGGCCTCCAGCTCGGCCAGGTCCAGATCCTCGGGCGCGCCCTCGACCAGGATGTGCCCGGAGCGCCGGACCAGGTACCAGGCGCTGTGCAGGATGAGCAGGGCCACCAGGATGGAGAGGAGGGGGTCAATGGGCCGCCAGCCGGTCTTGAGGATGACCCCGGCCGCGGTCACGGCCGCCAGGGAGCCCAGCAGGTCGCCCAGCACGTGCAGCAGCGCCCCCCGGAGGTTGAGGTTGGCCCGGTCGCCGCCCTTCAGGACCAGCAGGACGGCCAGGTTGACCAGCAGCCCCAGCCCGGCCACGGCCAGCATCAGCCCGCCCAGGACCTCGACCGGCCGGAAAAGACGGTGGATGGCCTCGAAGACGATCCAGCCGGTGATGGCCATGAGGGTCAGGCCGTTGAGAAAGGCGGCCAGGACCTGGACCCGGTGGTAGCCGTAGGTCCGCCGGGCGTCGGCCGGACGGGAGCCCAGCCGGGCGGCCAGCCAGGCCAGGGCCAGGGCGGCCGCGTCGGCCAGCATGTGGCCGGCGTCGGCCAGGAGGGCCAGGGAACCGGAGAGCAGCCCCCCGGCGGCCTCGGCGACCATGAAGCCGCTGGTCAGGAGCAGGGCCCAGCCCAACCGGCGCCGGCTGTCGCCGGCGGGAGGACCGGTCTGGTTCGCCTGAACCATCCGGACTCAGGCCAGGAAGCGCTGGACCGCCCGGCTGAAAATCTCCACGCCGAAGGAAAGCACCGCCTCGTCCAGGTCGAAGTGGGGCGAGTGGAGGGGGTGGGTAAGCCCCTTGGCCCCGTTGCCGCAGCCCAGGCGCATCATGGCCCCGGGCCTCTCCAGGGCGAAGTAGGCGAAGTCCTCGGCCCCGGTTGAAGGGGGCATGTATTCGACCTTGTCCGGCCCCAGGACCTCGGCCGAGATCTCGTAAAGGAAAGTCGAGACCTCCTCGTCGTTGACACAGGGCGGGTAGCCCTCCAGCAGGGCCAGCTCGCAGCCGACCTGGAATGTCTGCTCGATGCCCCGGGCGATCTCGCTGATCCTATGCCAGAGCCGCTCCCTGACCGGCTGGCGGAGGGCGCGGATGGTCCCGCCCAGCTCGGCCTCCTCGGGGATGACGTTGGCCGCCCGGCCGGCCGAAAACCGGCCCACCGTGATCACGGCCGCCTCGAGGGGATCGATGTTCCGGCCGACCACCGACTGCAGGGCGGTGACGAAATGGGCCCCGGCCACGATGGGGTCGAGGCCCTGGTGGGGCCGCCCGCCGTGGGCGCCCCGGCCCTTGATGACCAGGCTGAAGCGGTCGGCCGAGGCGTGGCTCTGGCCCCGGAACAGGCCGGCCCGGCCCACCTCCAGCTCGGGCAGCATGTGGCAGGCCACCACCCGGTCGACCCGGGGGTTCTCCAGCACGCCGCGCTCGATCATTTTCTGGGCGCCGCCGCCGCCTTCCTCGGCCGGCTGGAAGAGGAGCTTGACGTTGCCCTTCAGCTCCCGGACCAGGCCGGACTCGACCAGGTTCTTGGCCACGCCGAGCATGATGGTCGTGTGAGCGTCGTGGCCGCAGGCGTGCATCCGGCCCTCGTGCTTAGACCGGTAGGGCGCCTGGTTCATCTCCTCGACCGGCAGGGCGTCGATGTCGGCCCTGAGGGCGATGGTCCTGCCCGGCTGGCTCCCCCTGATGAGGCCGACCGCCCCGGTCAGATCGTCGAAGCCCTGGTTCTCCACGCCCAGCTCGGTCAGGATGGCCCTGATCCTCTCGGTGGTCCGGACCTCCTCGTAGGCGGTCTCGGGATGCATGTGCAGGTCCCGGCGCACCTGGCTCAACCAGGCGGCCAGATCCCGGCTGGCTCCGGTCTTTTCAGTGCTCATTCTCCGCTCCTGGATGGGTTCTTCGGGGCAAGCTCCTCTCGGCCCCGCTCGGGGCCGGCCGGACAAGAAGAGCAGGGAAACGCCCGGCCGTCAAGAGGAGGGGCGCTCCGGCCACTCGTGGCCGGAGCGCCCCTTTCGCTGCCTGATGGCGCCGCCCTGGCGGGTCCTGGCTCGCCCGGCGCGGCCGCCCGCGCCTAATCCTTGGGTTTGGTGAACTGTATGTAGGCGCAGAGCTTGCAGATGTTGAAGCCGGGATAAGTCTCCCCGGTCCGGGGGAACGACACCCCGCCGTCCCGGATGATCCGCTCCAGCATCCAGTGAACCGTGGGCTCGAGCTGGTCGGCCGGAAAGATCCAGTTGATCTCGGACTGTTCGGTCTTGCCGGCTGTGTAAGAGCTGGAGCACATGGGCGTGATGTTGGGCTCATGGGTGACGTAGCACTGGACGCAGCCGTGGCAGACCGAGCTGTTCATGGTCATGACCATGTTGAAGGGGTGCGTGTCCATGGCGGCGCACCAGTCGTTGCCCAGGTGGTAGGCCTGGAGCGTGTCGCACATGCCGTGGATCAGGTCCGGCTCGAAGGGCGCCTGGTGCAGGGGGGCGGTGGCGTAGGCCAGGCAGCCCGGCGGCATCCGTTTCTTGGTCAGCAGGAACCGCTCGGCCTGGGCCCAGTCCTTGGTGTACTTGAGGTGGCTCTTGATCTCGGCGTCGTCCATCTCTTTCCAGCCCAGAACGTACTTGGCGTTGGTGCAGCCGGTTCCCTCCGGGGTGCCCAGGAGGATGTCGCCGCGCTGGCGCGAGGCGGCCACGAAGTGGCACATGGTCAGGGGATGGAGCGGCACCCGGTAGCCGACGGCGTCTTTGAATGCCTGCAGTTCCTTCTCGGAGTAGAAGTATTTGACCGCCACCGGGTAGTACTTCATCTTGAGGAAGTTCCGCAACGCGAAGACGATGTCAAACGCGCTCAGTTTCTCTTTTCCCGCCAGCAGCTCCTTGGCGAGTTCCACGTCATTGAGGTATTTGACCGTGTCTATCAATTTCTTGCCTCCCTTTCGCAAAATCGGCCGGGCCAGGGTCATTTGGCCGCCTCGGCCCGGCGAGGTCAGTTTACCATCTCTCGATCCGTTAACCGCCTCTGGTCGCGAGTCTCCTGAAGTACGGCAGGCGCCGCCTGGTCTTGGCGATGATCACCCGGGCCAGGATGTACAGGATGATGTAGGGGCCGATAAAGTTCAGCTCATACCCCACCCAGGGCAGAGGCCAGGTGATCTTGCCGAAGCGCTCCTGCAGCCAAGCCGCGCCTAAAAAGGCCGGCCACAACGCGGACATGCCCATGGCCATTTGAAGGAAGAAGGTCTTGCCGTAAGCCTCGTTGGCCAGCCTGTTGATGGCCTTGTAGGACCGCTCGTCCCCGGCCCGGCGGGCGGCCAGGGACTTTTCGTGCAGGTCCTCGGTCTCCTCGGCCACCTCCTTGACCTTGAACCGGTTGACCCGATAGGCCAGGGCCATGGTCAGCTCGCCCAGGATCGTCGCCCACAAGGACAGGATAAAGGTGCCCCACAGCCAGCCCAGAAGGGGATTGGACAGCCAGCGGTAGGGCGCGATCAGGAAGGGGTCGACGTTCTGGACAAACCAGTCAAGATAACTCATTCTCGCCCGCCGGGAGGAAGCCCCCGGCCCGGTTGCCCGGGCCGAGGGTTACGGTTTTTCCGACCGCTTAGAATGGCGGCACAACACTGTAGCCGAGGAAGCCCTTGGTCGTGTAGCGCAGACCGACGTAGAAGGCCAGGATGATGAAGATGATCTTCAGGACCTTGTCCGGGATGTACTTGGAAGTCCGCGGGCCGATCATGGAGCCGATGAAGATGCCGATCAGCTCGCCGCCGATCAGGCCCCAGGAGACGACCACGGCGTGACCGACCATGTACGAGAAGATGGACACGACCATGCCCACCAGGACGCACAGGGCGCTGGTGCCGGCCACCAGGAACATGGGCAGGCCGGCCACCGAGGTCAGGAAGGGCACGTAGAGGAAGCCGCCCCCGACGCCCAGGAACGAGGCGATGGCGGCGATGAAGATGCCGCCCAGCATGGGGATGTAGGCCTTGAACTTGAACTCCACCCCGAAGAAGGTGAAGCGGATCTCGCCCATGAAGAAGGTCAGGACCAGACCGGCCAGGGCCAGGAGGTAGGCCATCCATTTGGCCCCGCCGACCAGGTTGACCCACAGGGCGCTGGCCACGGCCAGGGCCAGGGCCAGCCACATCAACCACTGGGAGCCCGAGCTAATCTTCACGCCCTGCTCGACGGTGTCGGCCTTCTCCTTGACGGCCTTCTCAAAAGCCGCCGCGGCCGCCTTGGCCTCTTTCTTCCGGGCCGCGCCCTTGGGGGTGACCTCGTAGATGAGGAAGATGCCCAGGACCCAGACGATGACGCCGAAATAGCCCAGGTAGGCCCTCAGGGATATTTTCCCCGCCGTCAGGTCAGGAACCAGCCAGGAGCCAGCCACGCCGCCGATGGCCAGGCAGACGCCCAGGGGAGCGACCAGCCGGCCCATACGGTAGTAGTTGATGGATGAGATCAAGCCGCTTAGCCCGACCAGCCACTGGTTGGAGACCCGGATGGAGTCGGTGATCAGGTTGTTGACCGGGCTGCCCCGGCCAAAGCTCTTGGCGTAGTCGGCTAAGCCGAAAACGGTGATGTGCCCCACACCGGCCATGATGCCGCCGAAGGCGCCGACCGTGGAGAAGATCCAGCCCACCCAGATGGCCCAGAGAAGACCGATGATGAAGCTGGGGTCCACGGCTCCGGGAATGCCCAGGTAGCCGGGCTTCTTGTCGGGCTTGATGACCGCCTTGGTCTTGGCCGCGAACTTCTCGTCCGCCAGACTTTTTTCAATGGCCTGCTTGACCTCGGCCGACATGCCGGGAGTGGTGAGGCCGCCGCCCTTGTCCTGAGCCAGGGCCAAGGCCGGCAAGGACAAGAGCACCAGGAGAACCGCCAGACACAATGCTCGTCTTTTCATTCCGTTACCTCCAAGCTGCAATTCCGACCCAACCTCCCCCTTTCCTAGAATAATGACAGCGCAAACCCATTCCCGAGCCAGGGCCCGCAACCTGGCTCACCCCCCACCTTTATCGACCTTCTATGCCTCTTCAGGCCGGCCAGGTCAAGTCTTTTTTGATCCGCCCCTTACCAGGGCGACGGTCAGCCCGCGCCGGTCGATCCGGCTGGACAGCATCCTGGCCCCCTCGATCTGGCCGAGGATCTCCCGCCAGACCGGCCTGAGCCGGTCGATTCCGCTCCTGGGGCCCAGGGCCCAGAGGCAGCCCCCGCCCCCGGCGCCGCTGAAGCGGGCCCCGACGCCGATAGAGCTGGCCGCCTCGAAGAGCCGCCGGCCGGTCTCGGGCAGGACCTCGGGCGTCAGCTCAAGGCGGAGGCGGCACTCGGCCTCCAGCCGCCGGGCAGCCTCGGCCCAGTCGCCCCGGGCCACGGCCTCGGCCAGGCCGCGGGTTTCCCGGACGATCTCCCGCCAGACCCGGCGCCCCTCTCCGGCCACGAAGCCCTTCAGCCAGCGGCCGTTGATGTCGGCCGAGGCGTGGGTCTGGCCGGGATAGGCCACCAGGAGGCGGTCCTCCAGGCGGCCCAGGGAGGCGCCCTTCAAGAGCTTGCGGGCCCTGTAGCCCCGGGGCGAACGGCTCGACCAGGTCCAGAGGTGGACGCCGCCGTAGGCCGCGGCCAGGTGATCCTGGCGGCCGCAGGGCATCATGAAGAGGGCCTGCTCCAGCTCGTGAGCCAGCCTGACCGCCTCGAAGCGGGACATCCTCCGGCCGGCCAGCCTGGCCAGGGCGGCCACCGCGGCCAGGATGGCCGCCGAGGAGCCGCCCAGGGCCGAGCGCGGCGGCGAGGCCGAGCGGATTACCAGGCTGACGTCCCTAAGGCCCAGGGTGTGGGCGGCCAGGAAGAAGAAGCCCAGGGGGCCGGAGTAGTCGGCCTCCTGATCGGCCGTCTGGGGCTCGAACCCGGTCGATTCGACCCGGACGCCGCCCGTGGGGTTGGGCCGGACCTCGACCTCGGTGGGCAGGTCGAGGGCGATGTTGAAGGTGGCCGGCTGCAGGGGCTCCAGCCCCAGGGCCAGGGGGGCCAGGTCCAGGGTGCCGCCGCAGTCGAGCCGGCAGGGGGCCGAGGCCTTGACCAGGCTGGGGACGGGGCGCTTTTGGGGCAAAGGGATCGCCTCCTCGGGGTCCGGACCGGGCTAGACCCAGGCTAAAAGGGGAAGCAGGGCCTGGAGCCCGGGCCCGCGGTGGAGCGGTTGGAGATGCTGGAAGAGCTGCCACAAACCCAGGCCGGTCAGGGCGGCGGCCAGGGCCGCCAGGAGCGCCTGGACCAGGACGAAGAGGAACCAGATCAGCAGGGTCCTGGGCCAGGTGGTCTTCAGGAAGGACTTGAGCACGGCCAGGACGGCGGCCAGGCCGATCAGCCCGCCCAGGGGCGGCGAGGCCAGGATCGAACCGACCAGGGTCGCGGCCACCCCGACCGCCCCGGAGACGAACACGGCGACCATGGCCCTGGCCAGGCCGACCTGGACCCCGACCAGCCTGGCTCCCAGCTTGAGGCACAGCCCGATAAAGGCCAGGACGGCCAGGTAGACGAGCCAGCCGATCGGGTTGAAATCAATCACCGCCGCCATCTTAGCCTCGGGCCGGACCGGGCGTCAAAGGGATTCGGGCGGCCGCCTGAAGGCCCGTTCCGACGGGGCAGTTGATAAGACCGAGGGTTTTCCGTATATTGTCGCCATGCCCCGCGCGCCCGTACCGGTTTTTGATGACCTGATCGGCCAAGAGACGGCCCAAGACCAGCTCCGCCGGCTGGCCGCCGGCCCGCTGGGCGGACGGGTCTACCTCTTCGCCGGCCCCAGGGGCGCGGGCAAGCTCAAGGCCGCCCTGGCCCTGGCCGCGACCCAGCTCTGTCAGGCGGACGGGGCCTTGCTGGCCGAGGGGGACGGGCGGCCCTGCCTGACCTGCCCGGCCTGCCTCAAGCTCGCCGCCGGCAGCCATCCCGACCTGAGGCTGGTCGAACCCGAGCCGGGCAAGGAGACCATCTCCATCGACCAGGCCCGGGAATTGAGGCGAAATCTGCACTTCGCCCCCCTGGAGGCCGGGCTGCGCGTGGTCATCATCCCCGGCGCGGAGCGACTGGGTCTGGAGGCGGTCAACGCCCTTCTGAAGACCCTGGAGGAGCCGCCCGAGCATGCCCTCATCATCCTCACCGTCGCCGAGGCCGAGGCCCTGCCCCCGACTGTCCTGTCCCGCTGCCAGAAGATCAGGTTCCGGCCGATCCCGGAGGAGCTCGTCCAGGCCGAGGTCGCCCGGGCCAAGGGCCTTGAGCCGGACCTGGCCCGGCTGGCCGCTTCGCTGAGCCGGGGCTCCCTGGAGGCGGCCCTGGAGCTGGACCCGGCGGAGATGGTCGCGGCCCGGGACGGGTACCTGGCCCGGCTCAAGGGCCTGAGGGCCGGCCAGGCCGAGCCGCTCCTGGAGCTGGCCCGGGAGGCGGCCGGTCCAGAGGAGGCGGCCCGCTTCCTGGAGGTTCTGGCCGCCTGGTACCGCGACCTGGCCGTCCTGGCCGCCGGCGGGGGGGCGCGGCTGGCGGTCAACCAGGACCGGCGGGAAGAGCTGAGCCAGCGGGCCCGGCGGGCCGGCCTCGATGTCTGGCTGGGCAGGCTGGAGGCGGTTTTTGAAACCCAGCGGGCCCTGGCGGCCCGGGCCAACGCCAGGCTGGCCCTGGAGGCTCTCCTGCTGCGGCTGACCCCGGGTCTGGTGGAGGGCCGATGAACCGGATCTTCGGCGTTCGCGTCGGACTGAGCTGCCAGGTGGTCGAGGGCTGGACCGACGCGGTGGTCATGGGCCTGGGCGATCGGGTCGTGGTCGACACCGGCGAGGGCCTCTACCTGGGCCGTATCGTCTTCGGTCCGCTCCGGACCGAGGAGGAGCTGAGCGAGGGCGAGAACCTCTACCACATCGTCCGCCGCCTCGACGGCCAGGACCAGGCCAAGCTGAGGGACCAGGCCCGCCTGGAGCGGGAGGCCTACAACTTTTGCCTCACCCGGATCCAGGCCCGCCAGATGCCCATGAACCTGGTGGCGGTGGAGCGGCTCTTCGACGCCTCCAAGATGATCTTCTACTTCACCGCCGAGGGGCGGGTCGACTTCAGGGCCCTGGTCAAGGACCTGGCCGGCCGCTTCCGCTGCCGGGTGGAGATGCGCCAGATCGGCGTCCGCAACGAAACCAAGATCCTGGGCGGGGTGGGCAGCTGCGGCCGGCAGCTCTGCTGCGCCACCTTCATGAAGGACTTCACCCCGGTCTCGGTCAAGATGGCCAAGGAACAGAACCTGAGTCTCAACCCCAACAAGATCTCGGGGCTGTGCGGCCGGCTGATGTGCTGCCTGGCCTATGAGTTCCCGGTTTACATGGAGCAGAAAAAGGGCATGCCCAAGCTGGGCAAGCGGGTCATCACTCCCCTGGGCGAGGGCAAGGTCATCCGGCAGAACGTCATGGCCGGCCGGATCACGGTCTGCGTGGAGGGCAAGGAGACGGAGTTCGAGGCCGGCCAGGTCCGCCTGGCCGCGCCGCCGCCGCCGCCCAGCAAGAAGACCAACTCCGGGCGCCACAACAATCGAGGCAAGCGGGAGTAGCCATGGCCAGCAAGACCTTCTACGTCACCACCCCCATCTACTACGTCAACGCTGAGCCGCACCTGGGCCACGCCTACACCACCATAGTCGCCGACGTGCTGGCCCGCTTCCACCGCCTGGACGGCTACGACGCCTTCTTCCTGACCGGGACCGATGAACACGGGGACAAGGTCCTGGAGGCGGCCCGGGGGACCGGCGAGACGCCCCGGGCCTTCGTCGACCGGGTCAGCGGGCTGTTCCGGGCCCTCTGGCCCAGGCTCAACATCGAGCCCAGCCGGTTCATCCGGACCACCGAGCCGGAGCACGTGGCCGTGGTCCAGCGCATCCTCTCCATCGTCCACGAGAAGGGCGACATCTACTTCGGCGAGTACGGCGGCTATTACTGCCAGGGCTGCGAGCGCTTCGTCCTGGAGCGCGAGCTGGTCGACGGCCTCTGCCCCGACCACCGGACCAAGCCGACCTGGATCGCCGAGGAGAACTACTTCTTCCGCATGTCCAACTACCAGGACTGGCTCATCGACCACATCAGCCGCCAGCCCGACTTCATCCGGCCCCAGCGCTACGCCAACGAGGTCCTCTCCTTCCTCAAGGAGCCCCTGGGGGACCTATGCATCTCCCGGCCCAAGAGCCGCCTGCCCTGGGGCATCGAGCTGCCCTTTGACGACCGCTACGTGACCTACGTCTGGTTCGACGCCCTGATCAACTACCTCACCGGCGTTAACTGGCCGGCCGGCGACGGCTTCGGCAGGTACTGGCCCGTGGCCTGGCACCTGATCGCCAAGGACATCCTCAAACCCCACGGCATCTACTGGCCGACCATGCTCCAGGCGGCCGGGATCCCCATCTACCAGCACCTCAACGTCCACGGCTACTGGAACTTCGCCGGCGGCAAGATGTCCAAGAGCCTGGGCAACGTGGTCAAGCCCCTGGACCTGATGGACCGTTACGGGCCCGAGGCCTTCCGCTACTTCCTGATGCGCGAGATGTCCTTCGGCCTGGACGCCGCCTTCTCCGAGGAGGCCCTGGTGGCCCGGCTCAACGGCGACCTGGCCAACGACCTGGGCAACCTCTTCTCCCGGGTCACGGCCATGCTCCTGCGCTACAGCCAGGGCCTGGTCGAAGCCGGCTCGCCGCCCGGGCCGGCCGAGCAGGCCCTCGAGGACCTGGCCAGGGAGACGGTGGAGGTCTACCGGCGGGAGATGGGCGGGCTCCAGTTCCACATGGGGCTGAGGGCCGTCTGGGATTACGTCAACGCCCTCAACAAGTACGTCGACGAGGCCCAGCCCTGGGCCCTGGCCAAGGACCCGGCCAGCCGGCCGGATCTGAGGCGGGTCCTCCTGGCCCTGACCGAGGGCCTGATCCGGGTGGCCTACCTCATCTGGCCGGTCATGCCCCAGACGGCCGAGCAGATGCTCGATCGCCTGGGCCTGAAGCTCCACCTGGCCCCCGAGGGGCTGGCCGGCCTGAAGGGTTTGGGCTCCCAGGCCCTGGGCCGCCGGGTGACCAAGGGGCCGGCCCTGTTCCCCAGGATCGAGACCGAGCCAGCCAAGGCCGGGTCGGAGAAGCCCGGCCTGGCCGCGGCCCAGGCCCCCCCGGCCGAGGACGTGGACATCGAGGAGTTCGCCCGCCTCCGGCTCAGGGTGGGCCGGGTTTTAGCCTGCGAGCAGCCCCAGGGCTCCAAGAAGCTCCTGGCCCTCAGGATCGACCTGGGCGAGCCGGAGCCGAGGCAGGTTCTGGCCGGTCTGGCCGGGCACTACCGGCCCGAGGAGGTCGTCGGCCGGCTGGTCGTGGTCGTGGCCAACCTCAAGCCCAAGAAGATGATGGGCCTCCAGAGCCACGGCATGGTTCTGGCCGCAGTGGCCGGAGACCGGGTCCGGCTCCTGGAGGCGCCCCAGGGGGCCGAGCCGGGGGACCTGGTCAGGTAGCCCGGCGGCCCGGGCCGAGGAGCCCCCCTAGGGGCCCAGGGCCGCCCGGGCTTGGGCCTCCATCTCCTGGCGGAGCTGGAAGATCAGGTTCGTCTCCACGGGCTCCACGTCGGCGTAGGTCACCGTCTTTCCCCTGGCCACCGGCCTGACCACCCTGGCCTTCTTGCTCAGTCCCAGCGGCAGCGCTCCGGCGGCCAGGCTGTCCTCGACCCGCTGGAGGCGGCCGAAGACGGTGTAGCCGCCCTCGCCGTCGAGGACGTCGCCGGGCTTGAGGTTTCTCTTGGCCGTGGCGGCCACGTCGGCGACAAAGGCCTGGCTGGAGCCGGTCGGCTCGCCCCTCAGGGCGGCCGAGGCGACGCTGACGGCCAGCTCCAGGCCGATAAAGTGGTAGGGCCGGTAGAGGGCGGTGTAGCGGCCCGATGAGTCGGTCCTGAGGCCGTACTCCTTGAAGCAGCGCTCGACGTAGGGGCTGGGCGCCTCCAGAACCACGTAGACCCCCCAGCGCAGGTCCCTCTTGAGCGGGGCGCCCGAGCGGTCCTCGCTGGCCACCACCTCGACCGTGCCGCCGTGCTCCAGGACCCCGCCCGCGGAGCGGGGCTTGAGGATCTCGGCCAGGTCGTCCAGCTCGGCCGGCGGGAACTGGAGGCCGCTCTTCTGGGGAACCAGGCCCGAGCCGTTGGCCACGGCGCACATCTCGATGGCTGACTTGGTGCCGTCCAGGAAGGAGTTGAACATCTGGGCGTTGTAGTCGCCGCTGGCCACCTGTTCCTCGCTGAAGCCGTAGTAGTCCCAGACCGTCTCCGGGGTCGAGTAGTGGTACTCGGGCTGGTAGCGGGTGCCCTTGCCGGCGCAGACGACGGCCAGGCCCACGGTCCGGGCCCAGTCGACCTGCTCCAGGATCAGGGCCGGCTGGTCGCCGTAGGCCATGGAGTAAACCAGGCCGGCCCGGTCGGCCCTCTTCTTCAGGGCCGGGCCGACCAGGCTGTCGGCCTCGACGTTGACCATGACCACGTGCTTGCCGGCGGCCAGCGCCTCCTGGGCGTGGAGCGCCCCCGCCTCGGGGTCGCCGGTGATCTCGACGATGACCTCGACTTCGGCCCGGATCAGCTCCAGAGCCGCCGGGGTGATGGCCGTCCGGCCCGAGCGGGCGGCCTGGTTGATGGCCGAGGTGGAATCGACGTGGATGGTGGCCTCCTCCGGCCAGCCGATCCTGAGGCAGGTCTGCCTGGCCCTGGCCGGGTCCAGGTCGGCGATGCCGACCACCCGGAGGCCCGGCGCCAGCCTGGCCTGGGACAGAAACATCGAGCTGAACTTGCCGGCGCCGATGACCCCGACCCGCACCGGCTGGCCGGCCGCGGCCCTCTTCTGGAGCAAAGCGTGCAGATTCATTGATCTCTACCCCCGCCCCTGTTCTCGATATCCGGGAACCCGCCTTAAGTCTCTCTTCGAGATTTCTTTCTTAAATCAAGCCTGCACCGCCGGGCTCGACTCTGTCAACGCGTCCGGGCGGCGGCCGGGTGGCGGATTCTCGACTCCGGGCCCGGGCGCAGGGGGGCCGCGGGCGACGGATCCGGTTATTCAGGTAAGAAGCGTCCAGGAGGAAGGGAGATCGCGACCCTTCTCAGGCCACGGAGGGCTCGTCTTCGATCTGGACAAAGGCGCGGGCGATCTTGCGCAGGTGGTAGCCGGTGGCGGCCAGGTTCATGGCCAGGCGGAGCTTGGCCGGCCGGGTCAGGCCGACTTTGGTCAGGAAAGTCCAGAAGAAGCGGCGGCCGCCCTCGCGGAAGCCCAGCCGCCAGAGGATCCTGACGGCGGCGGCCAGATCCTGGCGGCGGAAGGAGCCCCGGGGCCGCCTGAGACCCTCGCCGCTCAGGCCGCAGCGGCTCAGGAAGGTCAGGACCCGGCGGTAGTAGGCCCTGGGCTCGTAGAGCCGGCTGAGGATGGCCTTGTAGCCGGCAATGAGTTTGTCCCGGCCGATCTTGGGCACGAAGTTGAACCCGCCCAGCTCCATGATGCTGTCGCCGCTGGGCAGTCCCAGGAGGCGGCCCTCCCGTTTCATCCGCTCGTGGAGCCTGGTGCCCGGGATGACCGAGAGCAGTCCGACCATGGCCGTGGGGATGCCGGCCTGCTCGATGAAGCTGATCTGGTCGTCGAAGATGGAGGGCGGGTCGGCGTCGAAGCCGACGATGAACCCGCCGGTGACCTCGAGGCCGTAGCCCTGGATGGTTCTGACCGAGGCCAGGAGATCGCGGTTCTGGTTCTGGCGCTTGTTGCATTCCTTGAGCGAGTCCATGGCCGGGCTTTCGATGCCCAGGAAGACCTGGTCGAAGTTGGCCTCGGCCATCAGCGAGAGCAGCTCCGGGTCGTCGGCCATGTTGACGCTGGCCTCGGTGATGAAGTTGAAGGGGTAGCCGTGGTCCTTCTGCCAGGCGACCATCTCCCGGAGCAGCTCTTTGGTCTTGCCCTTGTGGCCGATGAAATTGTCGTCCACGAGCATGACGCTGCCCCGCCAGCCCAGGCGGTGGAGGGAATCGAGTTCGGCCAGCACCTGGGGCGGCGTCTTGAGCCGGGGCTTGTGGCCGAAGAGCACGACCACGTCGCAGAAATCGCAATCAAACGGGCAGCCCCGGGAGAACTGGACCGACATGCTGCGGTAGTTCCGGAAATCAATCAACTCCCACAGGGGCGCCGGGGTCAGGGCCATGTCCGGGTGCCTCTCGGCCCGGTAGATCGGCTTGGGCTCGCCCCGGTTCAGGTCGGCCAGGAAAACCGGCAGCACCTCCTCGGCCTCACCGAGGATGAAATGATCAACGCCCTGGATCTCCCGGTAGAGGTGAGTGAAAAGGGGGCCGCCGGCCACGACCTTGACTCCCTTGGCCCGACAGCGGCCGATGACCTCGTCGGCTGATTTCTTCTGAATCACCATGCCGCTGATGAAGGCCAGGTCGGCCCAGGCCAGGTCGGCCTCGCTGAGCGGCTCAACGTTCAGGTCGACCACCTTCTTGGCCCAGTCCGCCGGCAGCATGGCCGCCACAGTGAGCAGCCCCAGGGGGGGATAGGCCGCCTTGGTGCGGACGAACCTGAGGGCGTGCTTGAAGCTCCAGAAGGTATCCGGGTAACTGGGATAGACAAGCAGGACTTTCACAATCTCTTCCAAATACGATCACGCGGCCGGGCCGCGCCTGAGGGAGGAAAGGATAACAATTTAGTATATGCTTCCTGCCGCAGACTGTCAAACATCTGGCCAGAAGCCTCAGGCGACCAGCCCGATGGAAAAGGCCAGCAGGAATTGCCCCCCGTAGTAAAGCGGCAGGCCGAGCAGCCGGTTGAGATACTGGGCCGCCACGAAGCGGTTCCGGGCGACGAAGATGTCGGATAGATAGAACAGAATCGCCCCGATGAGGATCGACCAGTGGCCTGCCGGGCCGAGGTCCCGGTTGAGCTGGGCCGCCCAGGCTCCGGCCAGCATGACGGTGATGACCGCGATGTACAGGAGCACGGCCAGGCGCATTTCCCTCAGGTGAGGCTTGAGCCACCACCACACGTCGGCGCTGAATCCGAGGACGAGGAGCTGGACCGGCCTGAGCCAGTCGCCGGGCCGGGTCAGGCCGGCGAAGGCCAGGGCGTAGCAGACGTGCCCCAGCAGAAAGGCCAGGAGTCCGGCCCGGAAGACCCGCCGGCCGGGCAGGGCAAGGCAGACGTCGCCACAGAGGCCCAGGCCCAGGCCGGCCAGGACGAGGTGCTGATAGGCCGGCCGGCTAGAGGGCTGGATGGCCGCGGCCAGGACGAACAGGGCCGACAGCCCGCCCTTGACCACGACCCTCCAGGCGGTCGGGCCGCGCCACTCCAGCCCGAGCAGGACGGCCAGGAGAACCAGCGCCACAACGACGAGGGCCGGGCTGATCACTAGGCTTCCGGGAGCGGGCTTGGCTTCATGGCTTCGGGCTCGAGTCCGTCAATCGTTCTTTACTCAGCCTGGTTCTCGTCTCCGCGGCGGCCCGGTCAGTCCTCCAGGACGAAGATGACCTCCATGCGCACCCGGAACTCGACGACCCGGTTGTCCTCGACCGCCACCCGCTGTTCCATGATCTTCAGGCCGGTGACGCCCCGGAGCGTCTTGATCGCCCGCTCGAAGCCGACCTTGACCGCGTCGTCGAAGCTAAGCGACGAGGCGGCGATTATCTCTGTGACTCTGGCTACCCTCTTCTCAGCCATCTCTTCCCCTCCCTTCTCTCCTTTTAATGTAGGTTAGCACACCAGCCGGGAAACAAACAAGTTGGCGGCGGGGCCGGCTTGCGCCCCCTGGCGGGTCTGATAGACTGCCCTCGGCCCCCGGGCCGATCAACCTGCCCGCGGCCGGAATGGCCGGCAGAGCCGCAAGGGCGCGATGACGTTCGCCGAGCTCAAGAAGAACCGGGAGATCACCGGTCAGATCGACTGGGACCTGACGCCCCAGCAGGCCTTCGAGGCCTACCAGATAAAATCCATAAACAGCTGGAAGTACCGGAACCTGCCCCCGGTGTACTACTTCGCCGTCTCCGCCTGGGAGGGGCGGGCCAGGGTCGTCCTGATCAGGCGGAGCCTCAAGGACAGCCAGGAGATCGCCGAGATCCCGGTGCCGGCCGACCTGGTGGCGGCCTGCCTGGGCCAGGGCCAGGGGGAGCCGGCCCCCTCGGGACACCACCCCATCGACCAGGCCATCCGGGATTGGCTGGCCGCCGAGTTGGAAACCTAGCCCGGGCGGAAAACCCGGGCTCCCCGGAACGGGATCAAGACGAGCCAAATCTTACTAAGCGATAATTGATGCTTAACGGGAAAGGTCCCTTTTCTTTATTTGAGATCATCTGGCGGATCATCCTACTCCCAGCTCTTCCCTGAACCAGATCCGATAAAACCCCTGCCAATCCTGACTTTGGAGCCGTTTGATGAGGGGATTCCCTGCTCGACTTCCCGGATCGGCCAGGAAATATTTCAAGCAGTAAATATTTTTGTTGCCATATCTTTATTTGTCTATCATCATTCAAGCTGATCGTTCACGCCTCGTGGTTGGGGCTTTTTGATTCCATGACGACAAATCAGCAGACGAGCCGCCGGAGGGGCGGCCCCGGGCCGGCCGGGAGACCCGCGGTTCAGTCGGCTGAGGCCGCTCTTTTACGCCGCTGGAGAGGCGGGAAGAGATGTACGACCTGCTGATTCTCAACGGCCGCATCATCACCGGTTCGGGGAACCCCTGGTTTTACGGCGACCTGGCCGTGGCCAACGGCAAGATCGCCAGGATCGGCCGGCTGGCCGGGGAGAGCGCTCCCACGATCATCGACGCGCTCGGCTGCGTGGTCTGTCCGGGTTTCATCGACGGCCACAGCCATTCCGACCTGTTCCTGTTCGTCGATCCAGAGGCCCAGCAAAAGGTCTTGCAGGGGGTGACCACCGAAAACCTGGGCCTGGACGGGATATCGGTCGCCCCCATCGACCGGAAGAATATCGCCGCCTGGCAGAGGAACATCGCCGGGCTGGACGGCGACCCGGGACTGGAGTGGACCTGGCGGAGCTTCTCCGACTACCTGGACGCCATCGACGCCCTGCCCGCCTCGGACAACGTCACCGCCTACGTCGGTCTGGGAACGATCCGCCTCAAGGTGATGGGCCTGGCCGACCGCCCTCCGACCGGCCGGGAAATGGCCGAAATGAAGGAGCTGGCCGCCCGGGCCATGGCCGAGGGGGCCAGGGGCGTCTCCTCGGCCCTGATCTACCCCCCCAGCATGTATCAGTCCGTGGAAGAGATGGCCGAGATCACCAGGGTGGTCCGGGACTGTGACGGCATCTTCGACGTCCACCTGCGCAGCGAGAGCGACCACATGCGGCCGGCCCTCGAGGAGGTGCTCGAGGTCGGCCGGCGGTCGGGCGTTCCGGTGAACATCACCCACTTCAAGGTCATGGGCCGAAAGAACTGGGGCCGCTCGGAGGAGATGCTGGAGCTGATCGACCAGGCTCGGAGGGAGGGCCTCGATGTTCACCTGGCCCAGTACCCCTACATCGCGGGCAGCACCATGTTCCAGTCGGTCATTCCGCCCTGGTATCAGGCCAGGGGGCCCGAAGGCCTGATCAGGGCGCTCAAGGAGAACAAGGAAGAGATCAAGAGGGACATCGGCCAGCGGACGGACTGGGAGAACTTCGCCGGGAGCAGCGGCTGGGAGAACATCTTTGTCTCCTCGGTCGGAAGCGAGGCCAACAAGAGCTGTGAAGGCAAGAACGTCGTTGAAATCGCCGCCCTGAGAGGCCTGGACGACCCGGCCGAAGCCGCCCTGGACCTCCTGGCCGAGGAGGAACTGGACGTCGGCATGGTCGTCTTCAGCATGGACGAGACCGACGTGGTCAACATCATGCGCCACCCCGCGGTCAGCTTCATCACCGACGGCCTCCTGGGCGGGGCCAAGCCCCACCCCAGGGTCTACGGCACTTTTCCCAGGATTCTGGGGCACTACGTCCGGGAAAGGGGCGTTCTCAAGCTGGAGGAGGCCATCCGCAAGATGACCTCTCTTTCGGCCGAGAAGCTGAGACTGAAAAGCAAGGGGCTTCTGGCCGAGGGCTACGACGCGGACATCACCGTCTTCAACCCGGACACGATCATTGACCGGGCCACCTTTGCCGAGCCCAGGAAGTTCTCGGCCGGAATCGAATGGGTCCTGGTCAACGGGCAGGTGGTGGTCGAGAAAGGACGCCACACCGGGGCCAGGCCCGGGAGGACCGTCCGGACCCACTAGGACAGGGCGGGTCTGGCCTTCGGGGATAAGGTTGGACTCGAGCCGGCCGGACCCTCAGGTCCGACCGGGAGCGGCTTTTTTCCGTCCGAGGCAGGACCGAGGGAGGTGCAAGCATGCCTGAAAGTTTAGACATACTCATCAAGAACGCCCGGATCGTCGACGGCACCGGCAACCCCTGGTACAGAGGCGACATCGGCCTGGCCGGAGGGCGGATCGCCCGCATCGACAGGGAAATTGATCCGGCGGGGGCCAGAAAGGTCATCGACGCGACCGGCCTGGTCGCCAGCCCCGGTTTCTTTGACTCTCACAGCCACGACGACGCCTACTTCATCTTCAATCCCCGCTGCGACGAAAAGGTGCTCCAGGGCGTCACCAGCGACGTCATCGGCAACTGCGGCGTTTCTCTGGCCCCGATCTCGGCCAGCCACCGCCAGGACTTCCGGAACGTCTTCGGGGCCACAACTGGCGGCACCATGCCCGAGGACGCCTGGGGCATAAATACCTTCGGCGATTTCCTGGCCCGGCTCGAAGCGGCCGGGCCGGGCATCAACGTCGTGCCCCTGGTCGGCCACGGGGCCATCCGGCTGGCGGCCATGGGCATGGCCCGGCGGCCCCCCGACCGGGCCGAGCTGGACGAGATGAAGCGGCTGACCGCCGAGGCCATGGAGGCCGGGGCCTTCGGCCTGTCGACCGCCCTGATCCTGGCCCCGGCCAGCTTCGCCGAGACCGAGGAGGTCATCGAGCTGGCCCGGGTCGCCGGCCAGCACAGGGGTCTCTTCGCCATCCACCTCAGGAGCGAGAGCGACCAGGAGCTGGAGGCGATTGATGAGGCCCTCCGGATCGGCCGCGAAGCCGGGGTCCCGCTCCAGGTATCCCACCACAAGGCCGCGGGCAAGTCCAACTGGGGCCTGAGCGTCGAGACCTTGAAGAAATTCGACCAGGCCAGGGCCGCCGGCCAGCAGATCACCCTGGACCAGTACCCCTATTGCGCCGGAAGCCTGTTCCTGGCCGCGGCCCTGCCGCCCTCCATCCAGGCCGGGGGGCCGGAAGTTTACGCCGAAAGGCTAAAGGACCCCGATCTGAGGCGGGAGGTGATCAGGGAGATAGAGGCCGGGGGCGGCGACTGGGAAAACCTGATCAAGCACTGCGGCTTCGAGGGCGTCGTCATCGCCTCCTCCAAGAATCATCCGGACTACATGGGCCAGTCCCTGGCTCAGATCGCCGAGAAGGAAGGTAAGAACGCCTACGACGTTTTCTTCGACCTGATCGTCGAGGAGAAGGCCACCACGACGGTCATCCTGTGGATGATGGACGAGGCGGACGTCAGGCGAATCATGAAGAGCCCCCTGACCATGCCCGGCTCGGACGGCCTGCCCGGCTTCGGCCAGAACCGGTTTCATCCCCGGATGAGCGGCACCTTTCCCCGGGTCCTGGGCCGCTACGTCAGGGAGGAGGGCCTGCTCAGCCTGGAGGAGGCCGTTCGGAAGATGACCTCCCTGCCGGCTCAGACCTTCGGGATCAGGAACAAGGGGCTGTTGAAGGAGGGCTTCGACGCTGACCTGGTCCTTTTCGACCCGGAAACGGTTCTGGACCGGGCGACTTTCGAGGATCCGACTCAAAAGCCGGAGGGAATTTCCTGGGTCCTGGTCAACGGCCAGGTGGCCGTCGAGAACGGCCTGGTTACTGGCGCCGCCTCGGGCCGGGTTCTTAGGCGCTCTTCTTAGGGCGCTCATTACTGGAAAAGGGGGAATCATGAAAGGCAGGACGGTCATTTTCACTCTGGTTGCGCTGGCCGCGGTGCTGGCCCTGACCCTTACCCCGGCCCTGGGGGCTGACAAACCCAAGGTCATCAAGCTGGCCCACGTGGCCATGCCCAACCCCATGGAGTCGCCCTTTGAGGCCGCTTGCTACGGCTTCAAGGAAGCGGTCGAGAACCTGACCGCCGGAAGGTTCGAGGTCAAGATCTATCCCGGCGGCACCCTGGGCAAGGAACTGGACCTGATGGAGGCGGTCAAGACCAATCAGATTCAGGCCCACCTGGCCACGCCCGGAGGTTTGTACCGGGTCTTCCCGCCGGCCTATCTGTACAGCACGCCCTTCATGTTCAGGAACGCGGCCGTGGGCATGGCCGTGGTGGACGGGCCATTTTCCGAAAAGATCCTCGAGGCCTTCACGGCCAAGACCGGCATCAAAGCCCTGGGGTTCATTGACCTGGGCACTCACGCGCCCTACACCAACAACGTCCGCCCCATCAGGACCCCGGCCGACGTCAAGGGCATCAAGTTCAGGGCCATGGACCAGCTCCAGATAACCATGTTCAAGGCCCTGGGCGGCAGCGCCGTGCCCATCGCCTGGCCCGAGGTCTACACCTCGCTCCAGACCGGGGTGGTTCAGGGCCAGATGAACCCTTGTTTCGTCATCAACCTGGCCAAGCTCTACGAGGTCCAGAAGTACCTGACCTTTATCCCGTCCAACTTCTCTCCGCTGCTCTTTGTGGCCAACAAGGGCTGGTACGACTCCCTCTCGCCCGAGGACCAGAGGGCCATGCGGGTGGCCAGCATCTACGGCAAGTTTGCCGCCCGGGGCCTGGGCCTGCTGGTCGAGGGCATGGCCCTGGAGGCTTTGAAGAAAAAGGGCATGGAGGTGACCGTCATCCCGGAAAGCGAAATTGCCGAGTTCGCCAAGATCGTTCAGCCCAAGGCCCTGGAGGTTCTCAAGTCGCAGATGGACGCCGAGTGGGTTGACGGACTGATCAAGGCCACCCAGGAGGCCGAGGCCAAGCTGGGTTACTGAGAGCGGCCGAGACTTTTCCCGGAAAGGACCGGCCCGCCAGGGCGGGCCGGTTCGCCGGCTGACGGAAAGGGTCCCGGGAAGTCCCTATGCGGGCCGCCGGGGCATGAGACTGGTGAGGAGTTGAGCATGGAGCACGGTTCGCCTCGCGCCCGCCTCCTGATCCGGGCCAACCAACTGGGCCACATGATCGAGATGGTTTCCGGGGCCTTTTGCGTCTTGTTTTTCGCGACCCTGGTCGCCGTCATGCTGTTGGGAGTCTTCTTCCGCTACGTCCTGAACGATCCCTTTGACTGGACCGAGGAATTGTCCCGCTGGCTCTGGCTGGCCTTCAGCTTTCTGGCCATCAACATCGCCCTGAGGCGGAACGAGCACATCGGGGTCGACGTGGTCGTGGCCCTGTTTCCGGCCAGGTTGGCCAGGGCCCTGGATTACCTGGTCGATCTGCTCACCGCCCTGTTCCTGGTCGTCCTCATCAAGCAATCCTTTGCCATGGCCAACAACACCATAATGACCGGCGGCGCCGTGCGGGTCTCCATGTTCTGGCCCTACCTGACCCTGGTTCTGGGCGCCTTTTTCGCCCTGGTGCAGCTAGTGCTCCGTTTCATTCAGAAGGCCGCCGGGCCCAAATCCGTCCCGGGGCGGGCCTAGGCCTGGGACGGTCGATCGGATGACCTGGAGGCCGCGGCGGAGAGAGCCCTCCCTGGAAAGCATTTTTAAGTAAGGTACCTATTATGGCAATTTATCTCCTGGTGGTTTTCGCTTCCCTGATGATCATCGGCACGCCCCTGGGTCTGGTTCTGGGGCTGACCGCCCTGTTCGGCTTCTTCAAACTGGGCGACATGAGCCTTCTGGGGGTCATCTCCCAGCAGTTCTTCTCGGCCATGAACAACTTCGCCCTGGTGGCCATGCCCCTTTTCTTCCTGGCCGGCGAGATCATGAACCGGATCGAGCTGACCGACCGGCTGGTCGACTTCTCCAACGCCCTCTTCGGCCGGCTCAGGGGCGGCCTGGCCCAGGTGAACATCATCACCAGCATCCTCTTCGGCGGCATCTCCGGCTCGGCCGCGGCCGACACGGCGGCCCTGGGTTCGATCTTCATTCCCTCCATGACCAAGGAGGGCTACGACAAGGACTTCGCCACCGCCGTCACGGTCGCCTCGTCCATGATCGCCCCCATCATTCCGCCGAGCATCATCATGGTCGTCTACGGCGCCATCATGGGCGTTTCCATCGCCGGCCTCTTCGCCGCCGGCATCATCCCCGGCCTGATGATCGGCTTCGCCCTGATGATCCTGACCCGGTTCATCTCCAAAAAGAGGAACTACCCCAAGTCAGAAGAGAAGCTGACCCTCAAGCGCCTGGTCCGGACCACAAAGCGAGCCTCGCTGGCCCTGGTCCTGCCCTTCATCATCCTGGGCGGCATCCTGGGCGGGGTGGTCACCCCGACCGAGGCCGCAGCCGTGGCCGTGGGCTACGCCCTGTTCCTGGGTTTCTTCGTCTACCGCAACCTCAGAATCAAAGACCTCTACTGGATGTTCTTTCGCAGCGCCCTGGCCATGGGCGTCATCGCCCTGATCCTCTCCTCGGCCGCTTCCCTGGGCTGGCTCCTGACCAGCGAGCAGCTCCCCGAAAAGGTGGCCCAGGGCTTCCTGAGCGTGAGTCAAAACAAGTACGTCATCCTGCTCCTGATCAACCTGTTTCTGATCCTGGTGGGCATGTTCATGGACATCATCGTCTCGCTGCTCATCCTGGCCCCCATCTTCGCCCCCCTGGCCACCAGCCTGGGCGTCGATCCGCTTCACTTCGGCGTGATCATGTGCATCAACCTGAACCTGGCCCTGATGACCCCGCCCCTGGGCGGCTGCCTGTTCGTGTCCATGACCATCAGCCGGCTGAGCCTGGTCCAGACCGCCAAAGCCCTCTTTCCCTTCATGCTGGTGGAGTTCGGGGTCCTGTTCCTGGTGGTCTACATTCCCCCCATCTGCATGTTCATCCCGCGCCTGCTGGGCTTCGCCGACTGAGGGGTGACCTGGCGCCGGGGCGGGGCTTGCCCGCCGGGCTCCCCGGCGGGATAATGCCCCTTCGTGAGCCGAAGGACCTGCATCCGAGCCGGCTGGCTCATCGACGGCTCGGGCCAGCCGGCCTCAGGCTCCAAACCTGTCCGGGACCATCTCTCCCAGTTCGACGAACCCCTGGCCGGTCCAGATCATCAGCCTGGCCAGCCTGGGCGGCGGGCTGCCGCCCGGGGGCAGAAAGACCCGCAGGCAGGTGTGGGGCCAAGCGTCCTTCTCGGGCCGGGCGCCCCAGCGTTTCTTGTGCCAATAAACCCCGTCGTCCGCCTGGGGGCGGCTGCGCACCAGATCCACCCGGTCGATAGATTTCTCCTCGGCGAACCGGAACAGAAAATAATAGAGCGCCGAGATAGCCCCCCGGGCCAGGTTCGTCTCGTAGTCCGGCCCCAGACCGAAAGCCAGAACTATCAGCCGATCCGACCGCCGGAGGCAGACCGACCCGGCCAGCCACCCCTCCGGGTCGAGAACCTGCAGCAGGAAACCGGACCTCAAGGCCGTCTTCAGCTCTCCCAGGCCTCTCGGGTTCGCCTGGGCGCCGAACCTCCAGGACAGGTAGGGGACGTAAAGTTCACGGTGAAACCTGACCAGGTCCGCCCGGTCAGAGGAGACCCGGCACCTGAAGCCCTGCTGGCGCACCTTGCGGGCAACCTCGCGCTCGACGCTCTTCTTCCGCTTCTTCCGGTCAACCTGGCTCAGGGCGACCACCTGCCTGAGCCAGGGGAAAGTCAGCCAGCCCCCGTGGGGATTCAGGAAGTCGAGCCAGCGGTTGACCTCGACGAAGACCACCGCCCCCCCGGCGGCCAGCCTTTGAACCTCCTCGCCCAGGGACAACAAGGACTGGCGGCCGACGGCTTGCCGGTCCACCCTTTTGAAGTAGGCCCCCTTGAGCCAGGCCAGGCTTTCGCCCTCGCCCAGGTAGGCCACCTTGTGACGGCTGTCCCCGGTGTTGGCGGAGCCTTCCACGAGCACCCGCTTCAGCTCGAAGGACCTGGCCAGGAGGGCCAATCGCTTGACCCGGCTGAGGACCCACAAGGCCGCGGGACCATCGGGCTCCCGGACGCGCATCCGTCCCTCCTCCAGACAGGCCCCTTGGCTCGGCCTCAGGCTCCAAACCTGTCCGGGACCATCTCTCCCAGCTCGACGAACCCCTGGCCGGTCCAGATCATGAGCCTAGCCAGCCTGGGCGGCGGGCTGCCGCCCGGGGGCAGAAAGACCCGCAGGCAGGTGTGGGGCCAGGCGGCCTTCTCGGGCCGGGCGCCCCAGCGTTTCTTGTGCCAATAAACCCCGTCGTCCGCCTGGGGGCGGCTGCGCATCAGATCCACCCAGCCGATCGACTTCTCCTCGGCGAACCGGAACAGGAAATAATAGAGCGCCGAGATGGCCCCCCGGGCCAGGTTCGTCTCGTAGTCAGGCCTCAGGCCCAAAGTCAAGGCGGTCAGCCAGTCGGACCGCCGGAGGCAGACCGACCCGGCCTGCCATCCGTCCGGATCGAGGATCTGCAGCAGGAAACCGGATCTCAAGGCCGTCTCCAGCTGTCTCAGACTCCTCGGGTTCGCCTCGGCGCCGAACCTCCAGGACAGGTAGGGAATGTAAAGTTCACGAAAAAACCTGACCAGGTCCGCCCGGTCGGAGGAGACCCGGCACCTGAAGCCCTGCTGGCGCACCTTGCGGCCAACGTAGGCCTCGACGCTCTTCTTCCGTTTCTTCCGGTCAACCTGGCTCAGGTCGACCACCTGCCTGAGCCAGGGGAAAGTCAGCCATCCACCGGGGGGAACCAGGAAGTCGAGCCAGCGGTTGACCTCGACGAAGACCGTCGCCCCTCCGGCGGCCAGCCTTTGAACCTCCCCGCCCAGGGACAACAAGGACCGTCGGCTGACGGCTTCATGGTCCACCCTTTTGAAATAGGCTCCCTTGAGCCAGGCCAGGCTTTCGCCCTCGCCCAGGTAAGCCAGCTTGCGCTGGCCGTCCCCGGTGTTGGCGGAGCCTTCCACGAGCACCCGCTTCAGCTCGAAG
>ENA-OSEO01001872-OSEO01001872.1-sediment-metagenome-genome-assembly--contig:-NODE-1872-length-33992-cov-7.878402_pt1 | contig 33992 bp, 27 predicted proteins | sample MGYA00237883_ERZ534232 | MGnify/ENA metagenome assembly ERZ534232 | reverse complement strand
ACCCGAACTCGCAGATGCCTATATCATGAACCACGCCATGCAGTGTGGCTACTGCACACCCGGATTCCTTACCACTGTAAAGGCTTTGCTGGATAGAAATGCCAATCCGTCTGCCGATGACATCGTTGAAGCAATTGCCGGCAATATGTGCCGTTGCGGAACCTATCCGGCACATATCAAGGCAACGCTGGAGGCAGCCGCTGCTTTGAGAGGAGGTGCTTAAATGGGTGTTTGGCATGGAAGTTGGGACGGTAATCAAATATGGGTCGATACCGATGTTAAGGAGCAATACAACTACGTGGGCCAGCGTGGCATGAAGCGAAAGGATGGATATGATAAGGTAAGCGGCAGGGCAGTATACACCAGGGATGTCAAGCTCCCCGGTATGCTTTATGCCAAATATCTTACTTCGCCTTATGCCAATGCAAAGATTCTAAGCATCGATACCAGCCAGGCTCAAGCCCATCCCGGGGTAAGGTATATTCTTACCTACGAAGATCCCCAGATAGCGGAATTGAAACTGGCTACACGGACAATACCTACTTTTTACCTTGGGAACAGAGCTTACTACTATGGGCAAACCGTGGGAGCAATTGTAGTAGCCGATACAGAACAGATAGCTGATGAAGCGGTCAAGCTGCTGGATGTAGAATGGGAAGAACTTTCATTTGTCCTGGATGAAGTCGAGGCAGCCCAACCCGGCGCCACACTGGTAGATGAAAATCAGGAGAACAATTCCATCCCTTATGGTTACAGCGCAACGCGTCACGTTCAGGGTGATGTCGAAGCGGCCATCGCTCAGGCTGAACATACGGTAAACTTCAATGCCAGGAAAGCGATGACATACGGTGCCGATGTCGAATGCGTCAGCTGCTTGATCAAGTGGGAGGGAAAACTTGAATGCTGGTTTCATACCCAGTGCCCGGGAAGGTGGCGGCAGAGCCTGGCAGCCTTTTTCGAATTGCCCTTGACCGACGTACTTGTCCACAGCGTCTATCAGGGTTCTCAGTGGGGTCAATGGAACTGGACCACCAGTCAGTACGATACCCTGCCCGCCATTACGGGTATTTTGGCAAAAAGAACCGGAAGACCGGTCAAGGTACTCTTTTCGAGAAAAGAAAATTTCCTGGCTGGTGAAATGGACTGCTCGACACAGTCGGGGACGATAGCTTTCAAGGATGATGGGACTATAACAGCTGTCAAGAGCACCACCTATTTTGCTAACATGGGGCTCGGCCCCTTCGAACATTTTGTGGAAAACAGCCGTATTCCCAATCTCGATATTTACGGGCCCATCAACCGGGTGAACAAGCCGCCCATGGGAGCAATCCGGTGCGAACAAAGCATCAACTCCTATCAGTTCTGTATAGTGAATGACTATGTAGCTTCTGAGTTGAACATGGATCCCACCGAAGTTGCCTTGAAGAACGATGGTGCCGAAGGCAAGGATACGGCTTACCTTAGCCAGTTCAAGCTTGCTCATGGTTTTCCGGACAGGGACAGCCTTAGAGAATGCATTGAACTGGGCAAAGCGGATTTCGACTGGGAAAGCAAATGGCACGAGCCCGGTGCACGAAAACTGCCCAACGGCAGGATGCACGGCATCAGTTTTACCTGGGATCACGAGTGGCAGGATTGTTGCGGAGACTCCAGCGTAGGAATAGCAATCAACAAGGATGGTTCCGTGTCGCTGATGGCACAGGTATCGGATATCGGTGTCAATCATCGCTCTGCGTGCTGCCAGATAGCAGCCGAAGAAATGGGAATACCTTACGAGAAGATAGCTTTTCTCAATAAAGCCCACGAAACAGTTACCTTTGAACTGGAACCCCCGGAAGGTTCGGCTGCCTTCACTGCCCTGGGTTGGGCGGTTAAACGGGCTGCCATGAAAGCTAAAGCCAGCCTGCTTGAGTTCGTATGCTCCGAGTTTGAAACATCGGCTGGCTGGGGTGGCCACCCCAGGCTTACCAGGTATCCGGCTTTCTTCCCGGACAAGGATCCTGAAGACCTGGATATCAAGGACGGTGTGATTTTCGAGATTGCAAATCCTGAAAACAAGAAAACCGTAGCCGAGGTAGCGGTAAGAACAGGCTTTGGAGGCCTCAGTGCGGGCAGTTCAGGGCATGCGCCGGGTGTGTTTGTCTGGCAGTTTCTCGCACAGCCGGCTAAAGCGGACTCTACCTGTAAGTTCTACCATCACTGGATGTGCCGGCAGGGTAATTTCCTCGAAGTCGAGGTAGACACTGAAACCGGTGAGGTTTTTGTTACCAACGCAATGCCGATAAACGATGTTGGCAAGGCAATCTCACCGGAAGCTGTCGAGGGTCAGCAGTATGGCGGCGTGTACTGGGCATTTACCCGGGGCATGCTAGAAGAGTATATCTGGGACCCGCTTACCGGCGTACAGTTGAATCCGAACTACCTGGATTACCGCGTTGCAGGCGTAAAAGATGTCGCCTGGGACAAGATCAACTGCCGGATTGTCGAATCTGGCCTTGGTTTCGGCCCCTACGGGTCCTGCGGTGTTGGCGAAGTTCCCGGAACACAGATGCCCTGGAACCTGGGCCAGGCAATCTACAACGCCATAGGCGTTCGCATAGATGATTACCCGATCACTCCGGATAAAGTTCTGAAAGCCCTGGGGAAAGGGTAGGAGGAATAAGATGAGAAAATTCGCCCATATAAATGCAACCAGCATCGAGCAGGCAGCAGCGATGTTAGGCAAAAGCAACGCATATGCTATTGCCGGCGGGACCGACATTCTGGGTACCATGAAAGATGAAATCCTGCCGGTATATCCTGAAACTCTCGTCAATCTCAATACCATTCCAGGGCTGGCTTATATTAAGGAAGAAGGCGGCAAGCTGCTTATCGGAGCCCTGACCATTTTGGAAGATATAGCTGTCAACGATATCGTGAAAACCAAATACTCCGCCCTGGCTCAAGCTGCTTTTCGTACCGCCTCTCCGCATCTGAGGGAGATGGGTACCATCGCCGGCAACATTTGCCAGATGAACCGGTGTGTATACTTCAGGAGCCCTGACAACAGGTTTGAATGTCTCAGAAAAGGCGGCAACATGTGCTATGCCATGGCTGGATATAACAAGTTCCATGCGATCTTTGGTGCTGTTGGTGGTTGCGTCGCGGTAAATCCCAGCGATACGGCACCGGCGCTGGTAGCGTTAAACGCTACGATAAAAACCAGCAAGCGCGAAATTGCAGCAGAAGATTTCTGGGACTTTGCCGTACCCGGCTCAACCGTTCTCGATGCAGATGAAATCGTAACGGAAATACAGATACCGGCCACCAGCGGTAAAAGCGCTTTCGTTAAATTCGCCCTCCGGAAGTCCATTGATTTTCCGGTAGTAAATTGCGCGGTCTTGATCGATGGCAGTTCCGCCCGGATATGCTTGAACGCGGTACACAACAAACCATACCGGGCCAGCGGAGCGGAAGAAGCTATCGCCGGCAAGCCGATTAACGAAGAGAACGCCGAAGCTGCCGGTACCGCAGCTGTAAAAGGGGCACTGGCGCTTCAAGCCAACAAATGGAAGATACAAATCGCCAGGACCATGGTTAAAAGAGCAATACTTGCCTGTGCTTGATTAACATAGGGCTGCCTTTTTTGAATGCAGCCTCAAGGGGGCTGAACCGTCGTGCTAAAAACCGGTTCAGCCCCTGCTTCAGGGAACATGATGGTTACGTCGGTGTTTGGATAACGGGGATTTTGCCAAGGAGGGTAAAAGCTGGTTATGAGTGCCTTTGAGTTTTCCGCGCCATACAACAACGATATCGAAACTCTGGAAGAACTTATCAAGCTAAAGGACTACAACGGCTGTTCAATACGCGAAATATACCTTTCGGGACCTCAGCAATATTCAGGTTCCGGCAGAGTAATGCCGGAAATTGATTTAAAGAGCCTGGTAGATACAATCGCCACGATTCACTCAGCCGGGATCAGGGTCAATCTGTTGATGAATTCGACCTGTGAAGGCATTAACTGGTATGCGGAAGAAACCTTCAATAAAAAAATGGAATACATTCGCCTGCTGCATGAAGATTACGGCGTGGAATCGATAACCGTTGCCAACCCCCTGTATCTGCGTCAAATCAGAAAGAGGTTTCCGGATATCGAAATTTGTGCTTCAGTTCTGGGTGATATAGATTGTGTTCAAAAGGCCTTGATTTATCGAAGAGCCGGTGCTGATGTAATAACACCGGAGGTCAGCATAAACAGGGACCTCCGGCTTTTAAAAGATATTAAAGAGGCCACCGGGGCTGAATTGAAACTTATGGTGAACGAAGGTTGCATGTACAAGTGCCCCTTCAGGAAGTTTCATTTCAATTACACTTCTCACCAATCCTTGGAGGCAATACAGGAAAGCAATCTTTTCTTTGCAGATTGCCAGGCCATAATCGGCTCGGATTATTCGCAGATTTTAAAATCCTGCTGGATAAGGCCGGAAGACATCGAAAAATACGGCGGGATAACCAGCTATTTCAAAATAGTCGGCCGGGGAAAGTCGAAGAACCACGTTCTAAGGACGGTCAGGGCTTATGCCGAACAGAACTGGCAGGGTGATTTGCTTGACCTGCTTTGTGCCAGCCTTAACATGTTCACCCTGGAAAACGGGGTTTATCTGGATAACAAAGGGCTGGACAAATACAACTTTTTCGAGAAGGTGACTACGTGCGGCCATGACTGCACCCGGTGCAGTTATTGTGCCGATGTTGCTGCACGAGAAATTCGTACCGGAATAATGACCCGCGAAAAATTGGAAGATTTCGGCATGGCACGGGTAGCCGACCGGCTGCAAGCCAGGGGGAAACTGGTAGGGAACCAGGGTATGAAGCTCTAAAAACAGCCAAGCGGTCCAATTTATTTATGGCAGGTAATTATTATGGCAAAAAACTGGTTGAATGAATATGACGCTCTCCGGCAATTCTTAAAAAGTCATCCAGATATAAAAATCGACCAGAAAACAGTGTGTGTTCCAGCCGAACTGCGCCAGGAATACTTTCAGTTGTTAGACGATATCAAGGCAAGCTTTATCCGGCAGTTTTGGACAGGGGCGCTGACCGATTCCGTTGTAATAGCTGAACGCTTCACCGCTGTTTGCGAGCTGGTTATGAAGAAGATTGGCCTGGAACGCATCACCGTCACCGGGGAAGTGGACAGTTTCTTAGCAAGCCCGGTTCAGTATGTTACCAGCGCTGTTACTTCGAATTTAACCGACCTGGTAAAAGGCCTGACCGATTGTGACTCTTTCGAAGCCGATGCTGGTACCGCCGTAAATGCCAGGTTGGAGTCTTCGCTCGGAGTCGCTTACGAAAAATATATTGTATTGGCCGTTATTAACATGCTTGGAACCACAGAAGTGCTGGATGTACCACTGCCGAAACCTACGGCACATCAGCTGGTCAAGTATTCATCGGTAGAAAAGAGAGAACCACCACGGGCGGCAAGAACCACAGTTTTGAAACTAACGGATGAACAGTACCCGGTTTTGGGTGTACCCGATTTTATTGCAGCCGTATCCGGACAAGTTGAGCACCTGGCTTTCAAATCCAGTTTTATCAGGCCGCACTGGTTTGCCAGCGAGCATCAGAATGAAGCCGAGTGGTACCGCATCAATGAAATAGATTCAGCCCTGAGTTCCGATCTGCTGCTGGTATTCACGGATGATTCGGCTGACAGGCTGGCTATGATAGCCGATGCCGAATTGGTACGCCGGCCAGATATGGTAATCGTATGCCAGGCTCGAAAAGCCTGGATAAATGAAGAAAAAATTAAAAAATTGAACTTCCAGCATAATACCCTCAAGCCCATTAACGGATCCTTTCTTGTATTAAAAGAAACGGCAGGCGATCGCATTCTGGAAGGCCTGGATGAAGGCATCCGGGTGCTAGAGGTCGGGTTCGAGCAAGCTAAACTGGAGCCTATAATTAGTGTTATGAGCCGCGTAAGAACTTGATTTCGTGGCTGTAACCTGAAAAGGGAGTCTCTTAACCCCCCGACACCCCGAACCCGAACGTGTAGCTCTCCTCCATCGGCAGGCCGAAGCTGGAAAGAACCCCCGCCGGGACGGTAATCGAATACTGCCCGCCCGGCATCAATGAACCGGCGGGTGTTATCTGCAAAACCATGTCGGCCTCGAACCATTCCACCGTGTAGGCGAACCCGGTGCCGAACTGCAGGTTCCCTTCCACTGAAGCCCGGTCCATGGAGAGGCTGAAAACTATCTGGATGGGGTAGTTGGTGGGGATTGAACCGCCAGAAGCCGCAACCGTATCCCCCAGCACCCGCGGACGGGCCATCAGGCTGGGCATGAAGCTCAACTCGAAAGCCTCACTTAAAGCCACCCCGTCGAAGGCAAGAGCGCCGGTGCCTACCGTAACCGTGTGCAGGATGTTGACCGTCAGGGGCTGGTGGGATTGTATGGTGGCCACGGTATCGCCCTGGCTCCACACCACGCTGTAATCAAAGCCGGGCGAAACCACCAGGACAGCTTCCACCGAAGCCGTGTCCATGCGACGGTCGAATGTAATCACCACCGGCTGGCCGGCCATATCCCCCACCGCCCCGTACTCCGGCAGAGCCGAAACCACCCGCGGAGCCGGTCCGGCTGCGGCGGTGATAAAGCTGAACTCGAAGGCTTCCATCAGCGGCATACCTTCTGCCGAGGTAGCCAATGGTGAAACCGCAATAGTATAAACTGCATCCGGCTCCATGGCCCCCTGCGGCTGGAGCAGTACTATGAAAGGCTCCTCGCCCATGGCTACGGCGGAAAACTCCGTATCCCCGGAAATCTCGATGGCTCCGGCCAGCGTCTCCAGGTCCATCGGCTGATCGAAGATGATAACCACCGGCTGGTCGGCCGCCACCCCCGTCTGAGCGTTCTCCGGGTAAACCCCGGCAACTGCCGGCGGCGGCCCCGGCGGCACGGTGAAGAGGCCTTTCAGGTGGTCCTGCTTGAGCAGTTTGACCGCCGGCGGGCAAAGCTCCCGGTAAATGTCGGTGGTCTGGAACTGCACCAGCCTGGCGATATCGCTCATAAAGGAGGTCGAAAGCGGGTTGAGCGCCCCCAGCAGGCGGGAAACGTAATCTCCCACCTTCGAAGCCAGCTGCTGTTCCTTCCACTGGTGGACCGAATCCAGGATGAACAGTTCGTATTTTTCGGTGCGCTGCAGCACCCGGAGCATCTCCAGCTTTTCCAGGAAATCCGGGTCTTCCGGGTCCAGGTCGTTGACCCGGTTCTCGATCCACTCGTTGAACTTGCGCTTCATCTCGGCTTCTTTGTATTCGTGCGTCTCGGGGGAGGCGTACTTTTCGTACTTTTCGCATCCCTGGATATTCTGCAGCCAGAAGAAGAACTTGAGGTTGTCCTCCTCGGCAGGATCGATCTCGTCCACCCGGGCTCTCACCCAGGCATTGAACTTCTCTTCCATCTGCTGTTCTTTGTAGTCGTGGGTCTCCTGGGTAGCCAGTTCGTCGTACTTTTCGCACGCCTGGATATTCTGCAGCCAGAAGAAGAACTTGGTGTGGTCCGGGTTTGCCGGGTCTATTTCATCCACCCGGTTCCTGACCCACTCGTTGAACTTGTCCTTCATCTGCTGTTCTTTATATTGCTTGGTCTCCCCGTCCACCAGTTCGTCGTATTCCGGGGTGCGCTGGACCGCCTGCAGGTCGAAAAAGTCCTTGATTGCTTCCGGTTTGGCCGGGTCGATGCCGTCCACCGCTGCCCGGGTCCAGGCGTTGAATTTGGCGCCCAGCTCGCCCTTGAGCTTGGCCGCCTCATCTGCCGAAACCGAACCGTCTCCCTCTGACGCCTCGATTTCCTGCGCCGACCCCAGAATGCCGGCCAGCGAGGCAGGCAGCAGCGGGTTGATGGCGGCAATAGAAGCCGAAAGGGCTGTATAGGCCGGGGAAGGCGCGGTGGTGGTAGGCGCGGGAGTGGTGGTTGCAGGTGTAGTCGTAGTAACCGGGATGGTAGTGGTTGTAGTCGGTGGTGTAGTGGTTGCCGGTGAGGTGGTGGTGGTTATGGGATTGGTAGGCGGAGCCGTGGTAGTTGGCGCGGTGGTAGTAGTGGTGGTGGTTGCCTTGCCGCCCGTACAGCCTGGCACCATCAACCCCAAAACCAGGATAACCGCCAGAAGCAGGACAAACGCGCTTCGCATCTCGCTTCCTCCTTGCACCCGGTCCCTCCGCTCAACGCACGTCTATAATAATCCCGCCGCCGGTAGAATTCAATTAGTTTTTACTAATAATTTTTCGCTTCACCATCCATATGTTAACGCGTACCAACACATTTACGTCATCGCGAGACTTACGCGAGTAAGTCGTGGCGATCTCGCAGACTGCCACGCCTTCTTCGAAGGCTCGCAGTGACGGGGTGTAAGGTCATCGCGATGAGGGCTCCAGCATCCATACCGTCATCGCGAGGAGGGCGTCAGCCCGACGTGGCGATCTCAACCATCCAGCCGAAAGGTCATCGCGAAGCCACCGCAAGGTGGCTGTGGCGATCTCATACAACTGGTGGTCTCGCCCGTCAAAATGTCTGCATTGCATGTATTTGTTATAATTATCACAGAGGTTAAGCTGCAGGCAGGTGGTTGTTAATGGAAACGTTGAAATTCGTTTACTATCAGGAAGATGCCTATTGGGTAGGCTGGCTCGAGGACTACCCGGATTACCGCAGTCAGGGTAAAACCATCGATGAACTAAAAGAAAATCTCAAGGATATTTATGCTGACTTGAATACCGGAGATATTCCCCATGTTCGCAAGCGTGGCGAAATCGTTGTTTGATGAAAAGAGTGCCGAGGCATCGTGAGATTGCCGACTCCCTGGCAAAACATATAATAAAAATGTTGAATGGATAGTTGCCATTCACCTGTCACCGTGGGGAACACTACCATTCATACCGTCATCGCGAGGAGGGCGAAGCCCGACGTGGCGATCTCATACAGCTCGGTGGTCTCATACAACCAGCCAACCAACCTGGCAACGACAAATCGAGTAAAAGAAAAGGGCTTGCCACAAGGCAAGCCCTTTTCGAAACTGCTCTAACAGCCCTTACCAGGCTATCGAGTCGATGGTGGTTCCGGCAAGAGCATACACAACCCCGTCTTTAACCACGCTGTCAACTTCGAAAGTAAACACAAGCCCGGCAGGGTTCTTGTAGCTGGCGGAGGTAAACACGATACTGCCGCCGGAACCGGCAACCCCGGAAACAGCACTTGTTACCGGGCTGGACCAGTGGCCCTCGACCGTAGCTCCGGGTACGTCGACCGTCACCGTCGCAATCACCCAGCCGAACAGGTTCTTGCCGGCTGTCCGGGAGGCTTTGTCCATGCTGATGTTCACGTTTGCCGTCGGGTTGACCGGGGCTTCGGTTACTTCAAGAGTGGCTGAACCAACAAAGCCTTCGTAGCCGGCGGCAATGGTAGCAAAACCAACTGCTGTCCCGGTTGCCAGCCCGCTAGCATCGATGGCGGCAACCGCGATATTGCTGCTGGACCACGCTGCCTGCGAAGTGATGTCGGCTGTCGAACCGTCATCATATGTACCGGTTGCCGTAAACTGCTGGGCTGCCCCTACCGCAACTGAGGCGGATGCGGGCTCAACCGCGATCGCAACAAGTTCCTTCAGCACGGTCGGCTCGACGGCTATGCCCAGCCCGTCGATAATGTGGCTGGCCTTGCAGACTATCGAATAACTGGTCGAACCGGCAAACACGAGTCCCACGAACTGGCCGTCCTTGGCTACCGCAGAACCGGAATCGCCGGAACCCGAGAAAGGCTGATAGATTATGATCTGGTCCACGAACCGGGCAACCTTGCCGCCGCCGTAATCCACCGTGGTCGAGGCGTTGGTCAGATACACAGTGCTGGTGGTAACGCCGGTAGTCCTGCCGGATTTGGTCACCGTGTCCCCCGCAGTTACCGTAGTCGTTCCGGAAATGGTGAAGTTGCCGCTTTCCCCGAACTGCTCGCCAGGGGATGCAGCAATACCATCGTCTATAGTCGCAATAGCAACATCTGCCTTGTTCTGTGCCTTGCGGGAAAAGGTAATGGGAATGTAATCGTAAAGCTCCCCTACCTGATCCAAGTAAGTCCCCCCGTCATAGGCGCCCGGCTGGATAACCGGGGTGCCGGCGGGCAGGAAATTGTTGTTCAAATCCAACGCCAGTACATGCGCGTTGGAAAGAATCATGTTGTCGTAGGTCACCATGCCGAGAGTCCCGGCCCAGCTCTGCCCGGCAACGTATGCCGAAACGCTGACGCCGCCCACCAGCGGGTCTACCGGCTTCAGCCTGTCAGTGCTGACTGCGTATTCGGCAGCCGGTGCTTCCGCCACGGCTGCAGCGGCGCTGCGGGCCTTGAACGCCCCGGTTACCATGTTTCTGACCGGGAAGCCTTCGAACACCGCCGGTACCCGGTCTTCAGCCCCTTCATTTTCCAGCAGAACCACGATTTCACCCGTCTGTTCCAGGTGGGCTATGCCGGCAATTCCCGGAAAGCCGATGAGCTTCTCTTCGAGAACCTGCCTGGCCTTTTCCAGGGGCATTTTGCCATTTTCGGAATTACCGCCGGCAAACGCCAGGCTGGAGGTGCCCAGTAAAAGAATGGTAATGAGTAAACCGGTAAAAACCAACCTGAGCCAATTTCTGTTCATCCTGCTGCCCCCTTCGGTTGCTCTTCTAGAGTACCAGCGTATGTCATATAACCCGGTTTTTCGGGTTATTGCCGCCTGAATTATTATATATCCGTTTTAGCGTTTTTAATATACATTTGTGAGGAAAATTTGAGGGGCCATTATTAATTACAGCCTTGTAATCCCCCAACCTATTGACATACGCCTGAAAGGGAATACAATAAAAACAACTGCCCGGCAAAGCTGCTTATGAATAATAACTCTTATTTATACATATTTAAGCTTAAAGGGGGCGCCATATGCATGCAACCATCCAGAAGCCGATAGAGGAGATCGTCGGATATCTGAAACCCGGCGAGAAAGTATTCGTTATAGGCTGCGACAACTGCGCCGCCAAGTGCCGTTCCGGCGGCATCCCGGAGACGGAAGAAATGGCAAAGCGCCTGCAGCAAAGGGGCGTGAACGTGGTCGGCTGGTGCGTGCCCCAGCCGAAAGGCGTATCGCTCTGCAAGCTGGCCAACACCAGGAAAGTCCTCCAGGAAGAATATGGCAGGCAGGTGGCAGAGGCCGATTCCTACCTGGTTCTTTCCTGCGGGCAGGGCTTCCACACCGTGATGGATGCCACCGAAGGCGGCATGGTCCACCCGGGTTGCGATACCATCTTCGGCGGCGAAACCGTCAGCGATAATTTCATCACCGAGTACTGTTCGTTGTGCGGTGAATGCATCGTCGAATACACCGGCGGCCTGTGCCCGGTAACGCTGTGTGCCAAAAGCCTGCTCAACGGCCCCTGCGGCGGCGCCCGGGACGGCAAGTGCGAAGTCGACCGCAACCGGGACTGCGGCTGGCAGCCTATCTACGACCGCCTCAAAGAGCTCGGCCGCCTGGACGACCTGTACGCCTACCGCGCCCCCAAGAACAATTCCAGGTGGAGCCGCCCCCGCTCGCTCACCATCGGGGAAAATGAGGCTACCTTCATTTCCCTGGCCGGCTCCCATACCGTCCGGAGCAGTGATTGAAACCAGCTACCGGTAATAAAATGCAGGGAGGCACTAGTTTATGAGCCAGCTCAAAGAAAAACTCGCCAGGGGGCAGTTCGTGGTAACCGGTGAGGTAGGCCCTCCAAAAGGGGTTGACCTATCGTCCTGCCTGGCCGAGGCGGCTTCCCTCGGCAGCTCGGTAACCGCCATCAACGTCACCGACCTGCAGAGCGCCGTGCTGCGGGTTGGCTCCATGGCGGTTTCGGCCAAGCTGGTGGAAAGCGGCATGGAACCCATCTTCCAGCTTTCCTGCCGGGATAGAAACCGGCTGGCGCTACAGTCCGATTTGCTGAGCGCCTGGGTCTTCGGGGTGGAGAACGTGCTGTGCATTACCGGGGACCATCCCATCCTGGGCGACCATGCCGAAGCCAAGCTGGTTTACGATCTGGATTCGGTTCAACTCCTCAAGGCGGCGGGCATGCTCAACCAGGGCATAGACCTGGCAGGCCACAGCCTGGAAAGCAGCCCGGATTTCTTTTTGGGCGCGGTGGTAACGCCGATGGCAGAGCCCGTGGAGCCGCAGATAATCAAGATGCAGAAAAAGATCGACGCCGGGGCGCGGTTCTTCCAGACCCAGGCGGTTTACGAGCCGGAAAGGTTCGAGCAGTTCATGGGCAGGGTTGCCGGGTTCGGCGTTCCGGTGATAGCCGGCATGGTGCTGCTCAAGAGCGCCGCCATGGCGAAGTATATGAATTCAAACGTGGCCGGCATCCGCGTGCCGGATAGCATAATCGAGGAACTGGAAAATACCTGCAAGACCGACCGAAAGCGGAAAACCATCGAAATAACCGCCCGCATCATCCGCCGCATCAAGCCCTTCTGCCAGGGGGTGCACCTGATGCCGATGGGCTGGGGCGAGTGCGTGCCGGAGATAATAGAACAGGCGGGCCTTAGCCAGGTTTAGCTTGCCAACCGGGAGTCATGGCGAAGCCGTTTCCAACCACACATACGTCATAGCGAGGAAGCCGTAAGGCTGACGTGGCGATCTCGTAGATTGCCACAGCCACTTCGTTCGAAATGACGATTCGGGTGGTAGTGAACCATTCGGTAGGTCATTGCGAGATTTGCGTCAGCAAATCGTGGCAATCTCAAAAAGACAAACCAGCCTCCAGCCTTGACTTCGATGTTATAATGGCAGGGTAACAGCACTCAGCTCCATCTATATGGCTATCATGCATGGCAAACAGTTCTATATATACATCCTCACCAATGCAACAAACACTACCCTGTATGTTGGCGTAACAAGCAACCTCGTCCAACGCACGTACCAGCACAAAACAAAGTTGGTCGAGGGGTTTTCCAGCAAGTACCATCTCAACAAGCTGGTTTATTATGAAGTTGCTGATAGTGCTTATACAGCCATTAGCCGGGAAAAACAATTAAAGGCTGGTAAACGCCAAGTTAAGCTGGACCTTATAAATGCATACAATCCGAAGTGGGAAGACCTTTATTATGGTTTGCTGTGATTACGTTGGAGATTGCCACGCTCACTACGTTCGCTCGCAATGACGGGGTGTAAGGTCATCGCGAAGCCGCCTCCAACCACCCATATGTCATCGCGAGGAGGGCGCCAGCCCGACGTGGCGATCTCCGAGACTGCCACAACCGCTCCGCGGCCTCGCAGTGACGAGGCATAAGGTCATCGCGAAGCCGTTTCCAACCATCCATACGTCATCGCGAGGAGGGCTTCAGCCCGACGTGGCGATCTCGAAACTCGTGACAATCCAACAACCGGTTTTACTGAAACCTCTGCTCTGTCCAGGGGTCGCCCCGGTTGTGGTAGCCGGCCCGCTCCCAGAACCCCGGCTGGTCATCCACCCTGAACTCCACTTCGGTGACCCACTTGGTGCTTTTCCAGAAGTACAGGTGGGGAACCACCAGCCTCGCCGGGGCGCCGTGCTCGGCAGTCAGGGGCTTGTTGTCATGCCGGGTGGCAAACACGACATCATCCCGGAGAAAATCTTCCATCATCAGGTTGGCCGAAAACCCGCCGGGAGCCTTGATTATTACGAAGCGGGCTTCGGGCTTGACTTGAGCCAGTTCGGCTATCATCTTGGAACCCGGGCCTTCCCAGAGGTTGCTCAGCCTTGTCCAGGTGGTGACGCAGTGCATGTCGGAAAAAACCTGGACCGTGGGCAGAGACATGAATTGATCGTAGCTAAGCACCGCTGGATTGTTAATGGCGCCGGAAAGGGTGAAGGTCCACTCCGGAGGGTCGATGCGGCGCACCCCGCCGGCCTGCAGGACCGGCCAGTTGTTCGTCTGGTACTGGCCGGGTGGAATGCGGTCGTCCCTTAAAGTGTCCGGGCTGATTATGGTATCCGGCGGCAGGGTACTGGTGGGGCTGGTGGAAGTGCCGGTTGTCCCCGGCTGGTTGGAACAGGCGCCGGCAAAAAGAGCCGAACCAACTATCAGACTGCCTGCGATAGAGCCGGCACCGCCGATAAATTCCCGCCTGGTTAAACCACCGGGTTTTTCATCCTTGCTCTCTTCGGATTTCCCTTTCTTACCCATTTCCCACCTCTTTTCAGGCTGACAAAATCGGAAACAGGACAGGTGTCGCGTTTATTATAGCCATATACCGGCATATGTCAAACGCATTCGATCTCGACCTTCCAACGGAGAGGTCATTGCGAGGCTTGCCCCCGGCAAGCCGTGGCAATCTCAAACATCCTGGCGCTCTCCGAGACTGCCACGCCTTCTTCGAAGGCTCGCAGTGACTTTTTGGGGGGTCATCGCGAGGAGGGCGCCAGCCCGACGCGGCGATCTCATACCTCCACCCGAAACGTCATCGCGAACTTTGGCAATGCCAAAGCGTGGCGATCTCATACAACTCAAGGATCTCGCGTCTCCACTCAACTCGGCTGATCTTACAATCCAGCCACTTCCTTTTCTCGGTCTACTTCGGGAATTGGCTTCAGCTTCAGGTTGATTTCCAGTTCGGCATTAAGCGCATCGGCCACTTTTCTAATGGTCGAAAGTGATGGCAGGCGGGAACCACTTTCAAGTCGGGCAATGCTTTCCTGTTTGGTGTCGAGAAGCGCTGCAAGCTGTTCCTGCGTCAATCCTCTTTCAAGCCTTAAACGTATCAGGGTTGATGCAAGCTTATATTCAGGTTCAAGGGATTCATATTCTTCCCGGAAACCAGGTTCGGTCAACAACTTTTTCTTATGCTCCTTCCAGTTCATGACATCCTCCTGGATATATAATCGGTTTTTCTATACTCCACAAACCGGAGATATTATAACAATATAGTTATATTAAATCAATGGCGCAATCGCCATCAAGCACAACCATAGATGCGTCAACGCGAAGCCGCCTCCAACCATCCATCTGTCATCGCGACCCCAACACATCTGTCATCGCGAGGAGGGCTTCAGCCCGACGTGGCGATCTCATACCTCCACCCGAAACGCCATCGCGAAGCCGCCGCAGGTGGCTGTGGCGATCTCATACAAACTAATAACCTCAAAACCGGGTTAAAACGCCAAACCCGGCTAGTCTACACTGGCACAAACCACCCAGAGTTCAATCGGTACGTCTATGGTGTAAATCTCGTTGACGAAATTGAAAATCCAGCAGCTGCCGTCTGCATTGGGATAGTCTTGCATAAGGGGAACTTGTATGTATCGGGATGAATGCCCGGCGGCAAATACCTTTTTACCTGTAGGGGCGTATACTTCAAACGTCCACCAGGTAGCGCCTGCTGGAAGCACTACATCTTCCTTTACTACTACATACCCGGATATTCCGGCAGGCCCCTGCTCTCCCTGTATCCCCTGAATTCCCTGTATTCCCTGCTCGCCCTGGTCTCCCTTGGGCCCCTGTATCCCCTGGATGCCCTGATCTCCCTGCTCGCCTTGAATTCCCTGCAATCCCTGTTCGCCCTGCTCACCCTGTATCCCCTGGATACCCTGCTCGCCCTGGTCCCCCTTGGGGCCCTGCTCACCCTGAATTCCCTGGATACCCTGAATACCCTGTGGGCTCTGTTCTCCCTGCGGCCCCACGAGTCCCTGTTCGCCCTGAGGACCCCGCAGCCCGGTAGGCCCCGTTTCACCCTGGACCCCCTGCAGGCCCTGGGGGCCTTCTACCCCCTGCTGCCCCTGCGGCCCTGCTGGCCCAGCCGGCCCGGCAGGACCCTGTTCGCCGGGCGCTCCCTGCGGGCCTGGTTCTCCCTGCGGCCCGGCAGGCCCCTGAATCCCCTGAGGCCCAACCGGCCCGGCAATTCCCTGTATGCCCTGCGCTCCCTGTAGCCCGGCAGCGCCCTGTTCCCCGGTCAAACCCCGGGGGCCGGTGCAACCGGCTATCGACAACACAAGTACCAGGGTAACCAGAATCGAACCCACTGTCCTGAGTGACCTGTTCAAAGGTTTCTCCCTTCGCCTTACGAGGGCAACAAAAAACCAGCCGCACTGTTTACTGATTTGCGGCTGGCGTTATTCATAATTAACTGTATGATAACGTTACGAACGCCTGGTTTCAATAGGTTTGACGGTTTTTATTTTTTTATATTGCCTCCTGTTGGATTATTGCGAAGCCGTCACAACCACACGTACGTCATCGCGGGCATATTAGTCAAAAATGTGTGCTGCCGCCCCCCTGGATTTACGCATGGCTTAATCGTAGTATTAATGCTTGATCATTAAACCGGTTTAAGGATTGATATTATGGTTAAAAAAAAGATGCCCTTTATGCCACAGCAATTTCGTTAAGAAAAACGGGCTTTATGCCAATGGAAAACAAAGGTGGTATTGTAGAATATGCAAACATTCCTACCACTGGGGCAACCTCTCAAGCAAGCAAAGCCGTGAGCAGTCCTGGTTCAAGCTGTGGGTAATTGAAGGGTATTCGGCCAGGCAACTGGTTAAGCAAAGCGGACACAGTCTATCAAAGATCTATCGGATAATAACCCACTGGCTAACGCAATTACCTCCCAAGGCTGATTGTGGCAGTCTAGATAATCATAAATACCTGATCTTTGACGGGACATTCCTTCACCGGCCGACAAGCGTGGTTGTACTTATGGATGCCTCGAGTAACACTGTAATAAGCGGCAAACACGGAGTGAGCGAAAACTCAGACAAACAACTGATCTCTTTCTTCCAGCCTCTTGTAAAGATTGGTTTAAATCCAATTAGCTGCACGACAGACGGCAACCCTGGCGCCATAAGGGTAATAAGACGATTGTGGCCAGAGATCATCATCCAGAGATGCCTGGTGCATGTTCAAAGACAGGGATTGAGCTGGTGCCGGATGTACCCTAAAACAGCTTACGCCCGACAGTTAAGGCATCTGTTTCTCATGGTAAGTAATATCCGCAACAAATTGGACAAGGATCGCTTTATCGAAATGGTTATTCAGTGGGAGGAAAAATACGGATGCTTAATTGGGCCCAGCCCCCCTAAAGGAAGGGTATTTAGTGACATCAAAAAAGCGCGCAGCATGCTCTTAAAAGCACTGCCCGACATGTTTCGCTATCTAGACAATCCTGAAATTGCCCGCACGACAAACGGGCTTGAAGGTTATTTTTCGCGCTTAAAAGGCCGCTACAGACAACATCGAGGGCTATCTAAAGAAAAACTTGGCAGATACTTTGCTTGGTATTTCCATTTCAAGCCAAAGTAGCACACATCCGTGAATAATATGCCCATCGCGAGGAAGCCGTAAGGCTGACGTGGCGATCTCTTGCGTCTCGGCGATTTCGCAGATTGCCACGCTCACTTCGTTCGCTCGCAATGACTGTCCGGGTGGTATGGAGATTGCCCAGGGCGATTACGCGCCTTCAAACCCTCTATTCCATACAGCTCCGGCTGTCCCCCGGTTTGCCGGCCGGAGCCGGGGAGCCGTGGCGGCGCCGGTCCCAGCCGTCCCACAGCACCAGCATGCTGGGCAGCACCAGCACCGCCGCAAACAGTGAAAAGACGATGGCATAGACAATCACGTAACCCAGCTGCTGAAACGGTATCAGGGTTGAGGTAATAAGCACCCCGAAGCCGATGGCAGTCGTCAGAGCCGAACCGGCAAGGGCGCTGCCGGTTTGCGAAACCGTCCGCCTCAGGGCCAGTTTGCAGTCGGGCGTTTTTTCACGCTCTTCGAGGAAGCGCGAGGTCAAATGGATGGTAAAGGGAACCCCGATGCCTATGGAAAGAGCCGCCAGCGTGGCCGTAACCGGGTTGATGGGGATGCCGGTGACCGCCATAGCGCCGAAGGTGAGAGAGAGCACCAGCCCCACCGGCAAAACCGTTATGATCCCGATAAGCGGTTTGTGCGAATAAATAGTGTAGTGGACGGTAAGCAGCAGCATGGCGCCGCCCAGGGCGATCAGCAGGGAAAGCACCTGCGAGTTTTCTATCGCCTGGCTCTGGCGCGCCTGGGCAATAGTCTGGGAAGTAATCACGATATCAGCCCCCGCCTCTTCCATCGGTTCGAAAACCTCGCCCAGCCCCGAGGTAAGCGCCGCCACCCCGTTCTGGCCGCCGGAAGTTCGAATATCGACCCTCGTAATCAGCGAGCCGTCGTTATCCCGCGCCAGGACCTGCCCGGCGGCGGGGATATTGGAAATCAGGTAATCGTAAAGCCCTTCCACGTCCGCATCGTTTCCGACCGTAAGGTCCGCTCTGACCCCCAGGGCCCCCAGTTCCCCGCCGTAGCCGGCGGCAAACGCCTGGCCCAGCACTGAGGCGATCGAGTTGGCATCCGCAAACCCTCCGGCGCTCTGGACTCCCGCCACGTCCGCCGAGGCGGCAACGGTGCCTATCAGGGCGTTGTGTACCCCGGGCACGCCAATTTCCCCGGTCACCAGCACCTGGGTCCTTTCCTCGAAGCCGCCGCCGAATTCCTCGGTCAGCGTATCTAAAGTTGCCAGCAGCGGTTCGTTCTTGGGCACGAAATCGGTCAGGTTGAACTCGCTTTCAAGCTGGGTAAACCCGTAGCCGCCCAGCACGGTGAGAAGCACCGCAATGATTACCGTGGCAGCCGGTGCGCGTTCTGCCGGCCAGGCCGCTTTTTCGGCAATTCTGGATAAACCGCTCTTTGCCTGCCCGGCCAGGGCTTTCAAAGGCAGGTTGCCCCTGCGGGCCCCGCGCCGGTCCAGGATGATGCGCACCGCCGGCAGGAAGGTCACCGCCAGCAGGAAAGCCGCCGAGATGCCCACCGCCGCCAGCACCCCCAGAGTAGCCAGAAAGGAAACCGGGCTGGAAAGGTTGGTCAGGAACCCGATGGCCGTAGCCCCGGTAGCCAGCAGCAGGGTAAACCCGGTGGTGGTCATGGCAATGCGCAGCGCCTTCTCCGGGTCACCGCCGGCGCCGGTTTCAAAGCGGTAGCGCGCCAGGAGGTGAATGGCGAAATCCACCCCGAGCCCCACGATCAGAATCGGCACCACCTGCGTCTGCGGGGAGAAATAGTCTATCAAGCCCAGGTAATCCGGACCCAGCAGGACGCCGGTGCCCTGCATCCAGACCACGGCGATTATTATTATCACCAGCGTAAGGCCGACATCGGCAGCGGTGCGCCCCAGGATCAGCCGGCGCTGGCCCGGACCGGGCCTCAGCCAGTACACCACTGCCAGGATGAGCAGAACTATAGCCATGGCGATGCCGAACAGGCGCCCGATTTCTGGCCCGGGGTCGCTGGCTGTCAGCAGCAAACCGAAGCTGAAAGGCGTTACCGAAACCCCCTGCGGGGCTTCCGCCGTTTTGATGACATCGAAGAGCTCGCGCTGCTGTTCGATCACCTCGAGCGTATCGAGCCCGGTGGTATCCTGGAACACCAGCATCAGGCCGGACGTGGGCGGCTCGCCCGAACCCATCAGGCTTTCATAAAGGGCCGCAAACTGCGGCGGCGCCATCTCGATTGCCTTCTGCTGGAAGGCCGCCACCATTTCATCGCTGAGTTCTGCCGGGTTCAACCCGGCGGCCTCGGCAGCCTGGGCCACCCCGGTCAGAAAGCTTACCACCGGCGGCTGCTGGCCTCCACCAACCAGCGTACCGGCTGCTTCGCTTTCAAAAATAGCCTTTTCGATGGAACTCACCGCCGCCAGGGAAGCCGCCGAGCGGATATCCCCCTGGGCTTCCAGCACAACCTACAGCACCGAAGTAGGCTCCCCGAAAAACTCCTCGATGACATCCAGCGCCCGGGTGAGTTCGTTATCTTCGGTGACCACCTCCTGGACGGTTACCGACCGGGTGGCAAAAATTCCAAGTACGACGGTCACAACTAAAACGGCGGCAATTACCACTGCCGGCCGTTTGATTATCAGTTCAGCCAGGGCGCGAAACAGCGTTTGCAAATAAATCTCCTTAATTACCAGCACTAATTATCAATTGTAAATTTGCCTGCATTATAACAGAACATTTTAAGAATATGTAATTTGGGCATATGGTTATTTTTTTACAATAATGATATATTGTTTGGAATATTTTCCGCCGGGTAGTTAACGGAGAAAAACTTGAAATTCTTTATAGACAGCCTTGCGTGAGATACATCGACAACAGCGCCGACTACAAAGATTACATCGATCATTTCAACGATCGCCTCGCCGGCTATATTCCACCCCATGAGGCATGGACCCCTGCCGAAGAAGCCCTTTTTGCCCCCGACGACCTCTATGATATCCCCCGCGGGGAAGCCCTCTCGAGGCAGTTTGCGGCAATCCACCATGCTTTTTCACACCACTACGAACTCAATCCCATGTACCGGAACTTCTGTGAAAGCAACTCGGTCAGCCCTCGGGATATCAATTCAACTGCCGACCTCTTCAAAATCCCCTTGATACCCGATGCTTTCTTTAAAAACTACCCTACCGGCAAACCCTTCGCCACCTGGCTGGGAAATCTCGTCACCGGGAACCTGCCGGAAATCCGGATCAGGCAAAACAACCCCAGCCTTGACCAGGTCATAGATTCATTCAACCGCTCGGGGATGTGCGTCACCTACAGCAGCGGTACCGGCGGCCGTCACACCGTCATCCCGCGCGATTCGGCTACCTTCAACGCTTCCCAGTATGCCCTGGCCAAATGCATGCTTGCCATGAGCTACGGGCGCTGGATCGACCGCTCCGATGCCTGCCTGCTGATGCCGGACCCCAGGGAGAACTACCTGCACGCAGGTAAAGCCCTGCAGGTGATTTTCGATATTGTCGGCCACGTCCAGGTGGCCATCAAAAGCAGGATTTCCATTTCCGTGATGGGAGCTGTCATGAACAACGGCAGCGGATTGAAAGCCAGGACGGTCCGTTTCGTTTCGGCTCACCGCTCGCGTCAAATGATCCGGCAGGTCATCGACTGGCTGGAAGAGCGGCGCCACGCACCCGATTTTACTTTTATACTGGGTGCGCCTTACCTTATATATCACGTGCTCGTGCAGCTTAAAAAGGAGAACCGGTCTTTCAGCTTTGGTGAACGCGGCGGGGTAGTCACCGGGGGCGGCTGGAAAATACACGAACATGAAAGGCTCCCGGCCGGCAGGTTCCGGGAACTGGTGGAACAGGTGCTCGGCATACCGCCCGTATACTGCCTGGATATCTACGGTATGGTGGAAGGCAACGGCTGGATGATCCAGTGCCCCGAAGGCCACTACCTGCACGTGCCGTGGTCTTATTTCATGCCCATGGTACTGGACGAAAAACTGCAGCCGGTGCCGGGCGGCGAATGGGGCAGGTTCGCCTTTCTGGACGGTTCGGCATCGAGCTATCCCGGGTTTATCCTCACCGGCGACCGGGCCAGGCTGCTGGATAAATGCCCGGTTTGCAGCCGCCCCGGGCCCGTGCTCGACCCCGAAATCAGCCGGCTGGCCGGTCAGGCTGGAAGAGGCTGCGGCGAAGAAGTAAGGCGGATGTTTGCTGTCAACCGGCAGGAATGAGCCATATGTGATAAAACTCTACTATCTGCCTGGTTTTTTCGTGACGAAACGCCTGGCAACGGGCGCGTTTTTCATGTTAAGGCTGTCGGCACTCAACCTGCGGCACCTGAAGGGTTCAGGCCGCAAAGCTGGCTACCGCCCTGTTTTCCAGCGTCCTGCCCGCAGATACGATCTCCCCGAAACAATCCGAGGCGTCGAACCAAAGCCATCCAGCCTCAAGTACCTGCGCCGGACCCTTTACTGCAACCCCTGTGCTCCCGCCGTCGCTGCCATGGCGGGCCGGCTCGGCGCCCGGAAACTGCCGGAGCGTGAATATGCTGCCGCGGCGTTCGAATTCGTCAAGCGCAATATTTGTATTGAAATTTTACCTCTGGATGAAGCCGAAACCACCCTGGAAAGAGGCACCGGCACATGCCTGCATAAACTTTCCTTGCTTATAGCTCTTTGCCGTGCAGCCGGCATCAGGTCCCGCTACAAACTTTACGTGCTCTCTTCTGCAGATACCCTCGGCCAAACCCTGGGAAACGACCCGGCGGCACAAAAGCGCTACAACGAACTCGGCAGGCTGCTTTTCCACGGGGAAGCCGAAATACTGCTGGATAATGCGTGGGTAGCCTGCAGCCCCGGCCTCAGCGACGAAAGGCAGGCATCCCTCAACCTGCCCATCACCCGTTTCGGGGAACAGGCTCTGGGTGTGTGGTATTCTGCAGAGCCGGGGTCGATAACCACGGCCGAGTCAATCCCATACGGCATGAACATCCTGATGAAAACGGCTGCCAGGATGGCGCCTTCCATCATCGACAGGGCCAATCTGAGCCTGGCGCAGCAATGCCGCCGCGGCCGGGCGATCCTGGAAGATGCCGGAGAAACGGCATACGACGCCACAGCCAGAACCCTGGCCAGGCAGTCATCTCCTGAAATTATTATGTCGGAAAGGCAGGAAATCAGATTTGAAAAGTAACCCCTCAAGCCTGACAATCAAACAAAAACTGGGTTACGGGCTGGGCAGTTCGGCATCCAATTTCATCTGGCAGATGGTAAGCTTCTACCTGCTGTTCTTCTACACCGATGTGTTCGGCATTCCTGCCGCGGCTGCCGGTACACTGCTGTTGCTGGCCCGGGTTTTCGACGGGCTCAACGACCTGGTGGAAGGCCATATTGTCGATCTTACGCGCTCCCGGTGGGGCAGGTTCCGGCCTTACCTGTTATTCGGGGCACTGCCCATCGCACTGCTGCTGGTGCTTACTTTCTATACGCCGGATATTTCGGTAAATGCCAAAATTGCATATGCCGCGGTTACATATGTGCTCCTCGGTATAGCCTATTCGTTCATAACAATCCCGCATTCAGCCCTGATGGCTTCGATGACACAGGACACCAACGAGCGCTCCAGCCTGGCTTCTTTCCTGATGGCATCCGTATATGCCACCATACTGGTGGTCGCGGCAACCACCATGCCGCTGGTGAACCTCTTTCCCACCCGCCAGATCGGTTTTACGGCCACGGCCGCCATATTCGGCATACTGGCAATCATTCTTTACCTGGTGTGTTTTGCCAGCACCCGTGAAATCAAACCCGCCCCGGTACGCAAAAACAGCGTCAAGGCCGAATTCAAACTGCTCGCTCGCAACAAGTACCTGCTCATTATGCTGGCGGCACTGCTGTTTACCCAGGCCGCCAACGACATGCGCACCAGTTCGGCTATTTACTTTTTCAAGTATAACATTGGCAGCGATTCGCTCTATCCGGTGTTCATGGCCGCCATGATTATCTGCATGGTAGCCGGCGCGCTCGTTGCCCCGATCCTTGCCCGAAAACTGGCCAGCAAACGCAATCTTTTCATCGCCGGTACGCTGGTAGTCGTCCTTTCCAGCACAGCGGTAATATTTGTGCCTTATTCCAATATTGCCCTGATTACTGCCGGCCTGGGCATATCCAGCGTAGGTATAGGCATTACTTACGTAATGATACGATCCATGCTGGCTGATACGGTGGAATACGGGGAGTGGAAAACAGGCACCAGGGGTGAAGGCATTATTTTTTCGACCTTCGGCATCACCAACAAGCTGGGTTATGCACTGGGCGGTTCACTTTCGGCTTTTCTTCTGGCGAGTGCCGGCTACATACCCGATGTTGTTCAAAACAAACAGGTTTTGGACGTAATACTATATATGCTGACGTTGTTTCCGGTAATAGCCGGTGTCCTGGCTATCGCGATAATGTTCTTTTACAAACTGGATAACCGGCATTATGACGATGTTTTAAGGGATCTTAAGGAAAGAAACGGTTAGGAAGCCGCCTCCAACCACATATACGTCATCGCGAGACTTACGTCAGTAAGTCGTGGCGATCTCATATCTCCACCCGAAACGTCATCGCGAAGCCGCCACCACCATACATACGTCATCGCGAAGCCGCCGAATGGCGGCTGTGGCGGTCTCTTGATTCCCCTTCTTTTACACGAAAGTTACGTCCCCATCCTGCTCTAAAGTACTATTGATTAAGCACCACAGGATGCTATACCATGTGGCATATCATCCGAAACTTAAACTCAACCGGAGAACCAGTGCCGCCTATCGAACAAAAAATAAGGCAGCTTCGCTCCACCATGGGCTGGAGCCGGGAAGAACTGGCCCGCAACCTTAGCGTCAGCCTTTCTTCGGTCAACCGCTGGGAGCTTTACAACGTAACCCCCTCCCCGCTTGCCCGCAAGGAGCTGGAAAAGCTCTTCAGGAAAGCAGGCATAAGTTGAACCGGGAATATTTACATGCTGGCGCCATAGCCGCCGCGTTCACCCTTCTGGCGGCTTTTGTTTCTATTTACTTGCTTTATTGTTCATTCGAAGCTGCCGCTCTGGATCTTGGACTCTTTACTCAAACTTTAAGGTACACCCTGGAAGGGAAAATACTTTATACAACAATAGACCAGGCTTCCTTTTTAGCCGATCACTTTTCTCCCGTGTTGTTGCTCATGACACCAATTTACTGGCTGTTTCCTTATGCTCAAACACTGCTGGTGGTCCAGGCAATTGTTCTTGGTGCTGGAGTGTACCTGTCATACGTGCTTGCAAGAAGCTTTGGATTTTCCCATAAAACCAGCATATTGGTGGAAGTACTTTTCAGTTTGAATCCCCTTCTTTGGGGTTTGGTGATGTTCGATTTTCATCCAGTAGCATTTGCAGTTCCTGCTTTGTTGCTTATGTTTATCGGTATGGTCAGAAAACGGCAATACTTATTTTTTACAGGATTCATTTTTGCCTTGTTGACTAAAGAGATAATCATAATGGCGCTTGCAATTTTCGGGTTTGCAAGGATCATTATTGTTTATGTAAAAGAAAAACATTGGGAACGCCAATCTCTAATCATATTAGGAATTTCGTTAACGTTTTACGGGTTGGCAGTGCTTACTGCCGCTTGGGCATCTGATTGGGAATTCCCACCCAAAATGTTGCAATATACCGATGTGCGTTATGGATTTCTGAAAGAGCCGATGTATGCGGTACTGCCGGAAGCCATCAGAACTTTCATGAGCGCAGAATCCATTTTTATGCTCATGGCTTACTTGCTGCCATTTGCATTTTTACCTTTACTTTCACCGGGTCTGGCTCTTCCTGGTCTTTTCATACTGGCAACGAACATGCTGGCAACTTATACCGACCAGAGAGCGAACTTTCACCAGTATGCGGCTCCTGCCCTGCCTTTTTTGTACGCAGCTTTTCTGTATTCCTTAATAAAAATACGAGGTAATATTGAAATCCAGCAATTGTTAAACAGATTGTCACCCCGCTTGGCAATTTATTGTTTGGAAAGTTTGCTCATAGCTTCGCTATTATTTAATATTTCGCCAACAAGCCGCTTCTGGCAACTGGAACTGCCTGATTCGCACGATAAATCCACGCGAGAAATAATTGCTTTGATCCCTGACGGCACAACAGTAACCGCTCAAAATACTATTTTCCCCCACTTGTGCAATCGCACTGAAGTATTTTTGCCGCACTGGGTCGGCAAAGCAAGCTTTTACGATGAAGATATTACCTGGGGGTATCCAGAGAGGTTTACCGAGTATGTAATTATCGATTGGACCAAACTACAACTAACTGACGAGGGCTTTTGGGAAGATATTGTGTTAAAACAAATTCACCAGAAATATGACTCAATTGCCGAAACCGACAACGTGCAGCTTTTCAGGTTGCGATAGCTTTAACCAGGATTTGTAATTTACGGAGGCAACTACCAATGAAATCGGTTTGCAACACAGTCGCTTTGAAAAGACAAACCAGCAGACTATATCTGGGCATCTTTTTAATTGCCTTCGCTACGCTAGCTTTCGAGATTACGCTGACAAGGCTCCTTAGTGTAACGACCTGGTATCACCTTGCTTTTTTCGCAGTTTCCACCGCAATGCTCGGCATGACAGCCGGCGCGGTGACAGTTTACTTAAAACCCCTTTGGTTTGTTAAAGAAAAACTTGCCAGCAGTGTCGGAAAAGCCTGTATTGGCTATGCAGCAATAATACCCGTCTCGTTACTGGTGCTCTGCAACACACCTATCAAGGCTGATATGGTTACCAGTAACTACTTCTGGCTTCTGGTATTGACGATTGCTTCTTCACTACCTTTCTATTTTTCTGGTATCGCCGTGACAGCCGTGTTGACCAGAAGCGATCTGCCGATCGGCAAATTATATGCCAGTGATTTAACCGGTGCTTCTTTGGGTTGCCTGTTGGTGCTGGGGGGTTTGGAGGTGTTCGATGCGCCCAGCCTTGTGTTATTAAGCGGAGTGATAGCTGTTTTCGCCGCCATGGTTTTTGCAGCCCCTTTTGAAACGGTAAGTTATAAACGCCTGTCTATCTTTCTGTTGACAACTTTGACAGCACTGATTCTATTAACCTATTTCACTCCATATGGCGTTAATCTGAATTTCGTAAAAGGCAAGGTTGACCCGGTTGCCGATCACGTGTACGAGGAATGGAATTCATACTCAAGGGTGGTTGTGTACCAGCAAACCTACAAAGAACCCTTTTATTGGGGAGCGAGTCCGAACGCGCCGAAGGGCAAGTTGCTGGCACAGTACAGGGCTAATATTGACGGCAGTGCCGAGACCTGGATAGGCAATTTTTCTACCCTGGAGGACATTTCTTACCTGGCATATGATGTAACCAATATTGCATATTATTTAAGGCCTGAAGGAGGTGCTTGCATAATAGGTGTTGGTGGGGGCAGGGATGTACAGAGTGCCATACTGTTTGGCCACGAGGAAGTAACCGGCATAGAAATAAACCCGATTTTTATCAATCTGCTCACCGATGAGTTTGCTGAATACGCCGGTATTGCCAACTATCCGGGCGTTACTCTCATTGTTGATGAGGCTAGAAGCCACCTGTCACAAACTGGTCAAAAGTTTGCAGTGATTGAAATGTCGCTGGTCGATTCGTGGGCCGCAACCGGGGCCGGTGCGTTTTCACTTTCCGAAAACGCTTTGTATACAGTCGAAGCCTGGAAGATGTTTTTTTCCAGGCTGGACGACGACGGAATATTTACGGTTTCGAGATGGTTCAACCCGGATAACGTAGACGAGACGGGAAGAATTGTCAGCCTGGCAACCGCCACCTTGCTTCAATCGGGTATTTCGAACCCGTCACAGTACATAGGATTGGTAGCCTCAGAGAAACTCGCCACTATCCTCATAAGCCGCCAGCCGTTTACCCAGCAGGATATTAGCACGCTGTTGACAACAACTGACGATTTGGGATTTGACCCTCTTATTGTTCCTGGTCAGCTTCCCGAAAACAGTACTTTGAAGGACATAGTATCCGTCAACTCGATGGCTGATTTGGCACTTGTGGCTGATCGTCAAGTGATGAATATCGTGCCGCCGACTGATGAAAACCCTTACTTTTTCAATTTATTACGCTTAGAGCACTTGGACCTTGTTTCGCTATCTGAGCCGGGTGTACTCCACGGCAATTATATTGCTACCATGATTTTGATCGGGCTCATAACCTGCCTGGCGTTTGTATGCATTATAACGGTAATAATTCCTTTAGTTGTATCCAGGGTCAGAACAGGAACGAGAAATTCCCCAGTTTTCTGGCAGGCAGGTGCATACTTTTCACTGATTGGTGCCGGTTTCATGTTTTCCGAAATTGCGCTTATCCAGAAGCTTTCGGTTTTTTTAGGACACCCGACTTATGCTCTCGGAGTTCTGCTGTTTACGATAATCGCCAGTGCGGGGATTGGCAGCTTCATAAGCGAGCGTCTTCCGCTGGGCAGGAAGCCATGGATATATATCTACCCAGTTGCGGTTGCGGCTTTTATCCTGTTGCTGAGATTTCTTGTTCCGGTAGTCATTTCAAGCTTGATTACCTATCCCATATTTGTTAAAGCAATCGTCTCTATAGCTTTGATCTGGCCTCTCGGGATGCTGTTGGGATTATGCTTTCCAGCAGGCATGCGCCTGGTGAGATTCGCCAAAATGGATGAAACCCCGTGGTACTGGGCGTTAAACGGGATTTTCGGTGTTTTGTGTTCGGCCCTTGCGGTGTTTATCTCCATTTATTTTGGGATTTCAACAAGCCTTTACATAGCTGTTGCTTGTTACGCAGCCTTGCCGCTCTTCTTGAGTGGTATGTACAAGCTGGCTATTCGCGCTGACCAACCCGATTCAATTTCAAGGGAGGCCAGCGAATAATGCTTGCGTTAGCGATCTACGACTCCTCTATCACCCAACGGTTTTCCCAAAAAATTCCTGGAATCTTTGCCAGACCTTTGTCACGCCAAAGGTATATAATAATGCCCCGGTGTTATTAATAGAAAACAACTAAGAAATGAACAATATAAAAAACAAAACAATATGCGTAGTAGGCTGCGGTTATGTAGGCCTCCCGCTGGTAAGGGCTTTAGCCAAACACGTAAAGGTCATCGGCCTCGATACCAACGAGTCTCTGATCGAAAAAATAACCAGCCAAAACAATAACCCCAACCTCACCCTCACCACCAACCCCACCGCTATAAAACAGGCGGATTTCGTAGTCATCTGCGTACCCACCCCTGTTACCGAATCCAAAGAGCCGGATTTAAGCCCGGTGTTAAACGCCACCAGGGCAATCAGCCGGAATCTTAAACCCGGCGCTACCGTGATACTTGAATCCACCGTCTACCCCGGTGTCACCGAAGAACTGCTCGTGCCGGTGCTCGAAGAGTCCGGTCTTAAAGCCGGCGCGGATTTCAAGGTGGCTTACTCTCCGGAGCGCATCAACCCCGGGGATGATGAACATGGCGTGGAAAAAGTAACCAAGGTAGTTGCTGGCATGGACGTTGAAACCACCGAAGCCGTAGCCGAGCTCTATTCCCTGATAACACCCCACATCTTCAAAGCCACCAGCATAAAAACTGCTGAAGCCGCCAAGGTTATCGAAAACACCCAGCGGGATTTAAACATCGCCCTTATGAACGAGCTTGCCATGCTCTTCAACCGTATGGGGCTTGATACACAGCAGGTGCTGGATGTTGCCGCCACCAAGTGGAACTTCAACCGCTATTCCCCAGGTTTGGTGGGCGGCCACTGCATCCCGGTGGACCCATATTATTTGGTTCACAAGGCCAGGGAACTGGGTTTTGAGCCCAAAGTGATAGCCGCCGGCAGGAAAGTTAACGATGGCATGCCCAAATATGTAGCCGGTCTTGCCGTCCAAGCACTGGAAAGTGCCGGCAAGCTCATTCGAAGCTCCAAAGTCGTGGTGATGGGCTTGACTTACAAGGAAAATGTAGCTGACCTGCGGGAAACCCCCGCCATGGGCATTATTAATGAACTGGTTGAATCCAGGATGGATGTCCACGGCTATGACCCGTTGCTTGCCCCACAGGAAATTGAGCAAATCTTCAATATCCCCGCTCTGAGCGATATGACCCAAGTCGAAGCCTTGAAACCGGATTGCCTTATTTTCACCGTTGGTCACAAAGAATTCATGGAACTTTCCGTTGATGAGCTGGCAAGAATGACAAATACGAGCCCGGTGCTGGTAGACGTCCGTCGCATATTCGATGCTGAATCAGCTATAAGCGCCGGATTTATTTACAGGTCATTATGAACACCAAGCCTAAAATTGTCGCAATCATACCCTGCTACAACACCGCAGCTCAAATTGCTGCGGTTGTGAGTTCTGCCAGGCAGTATGTTGACGAAGTAATTGTAGTGGATGATGGTTCGACTGATGCCACGGCTGAGATAGCTAGGGAGGCAGGAGCTAGGGTAATCAGCCACGGAAAGAACTTGGGCAAGGGCGCAGCAATGAAAACCGGTGTCAATCAAGTTGATGATAGCGTAATCGTTTTTATCGATGGTGACGGTCAGCATGACACTGATAAAATTCCCAATCTAATAGCTCCAATATTAGAAAACGGGGTAGATGTAGTCGTTGGTTCCAGATTTCTGTCGAAATCCAAATTATGCAGCCCTCCAATAACTCGCAACTTTGCCAATCTAATAGCTTCGGTGGTTATTTCTATATTCGTATCCGTGTCTTTTGCGAGAAAAAGAAAAGCAGGTTTAATAAAGCTGCAAAATAAGTCAAGAAAGTCCAACTATAGAATAGTCAAAGGGCCGTTAAAGTGGTTTACCGACTGCACTTGCGGGTTGAGAGCTATAAGGACACAAGGATGGCATATGCTCTCAATAATATCTAATGGGTATCAAATCGAAACTGAATTGATATTTGAATTTGTGAAAAATGGTTTGTTGATAGCAGAAATACCTGTTGATTGTACTTGGAAAGACAAGTTATCAAAACTGAGCATTATTCGAGACGGCACAAAAACAATTGCGTTAATTATGAAAAAAATGATTAAAGGTTGAAAATTCAGAATATTTTTATCAATGTTAATAATTATGACTTATAGTCTAACCGTTTGCTTTATTTATTCGTCCTTACTACTCTGGTGGCAATTCATCGGTTACCCATTATTAATGCTTTGGGTTTCAAAATATAAGATTAAATGTTTTAAAGACTTTGAACTACAGAAACCATTTATTTCAATAATAGTGCCAACTTATAACGAAGAATTGTCAATCGCGTCTCGCGTTGAAAACTTATTAGGACAAGATTATCCAAAAGATAAATATGAGATAATCGTGGTTGATTCAGGCTCAACTGACGATACCCCCACGATCGCCGAAAAGCTGAGCATTATTCATCCCCAGGTATTATTAATTCAGCAAGGACAGCGCAAAGGTAAAGGCTCCGCAATAAACTTGGCAGCGAGATCAGCTAACGGGGAGATTATTCTCGTGACGGATGCCAACACAAGCTTTGACAGTAATGTTTTAAAAACGATGATTCCACATTTTTCCAATAGTAAAGTTGGCGCTGTAGGGGGTCGTTTAATCTTGGCGAATACAGATAACAATCTTGTTAGTGCCTCCTCTGTCTATTGGGAAATTGAAAAGATATTGAGGCAAGGTGAGGCAGTTATTGATTCTGCGTGCTTATTTCATGGAGAAATCAATGCTTGGAGAAAGGGCGTAGTTCAAGCAGACGAGTATTCCTTATCGGAAGATCTAGACATGGCCATTCGAATTAGACGAAAAGGTTACAAAATAGAATATGAATCTAAAGCAATTGCATTAGAACCAGGCCCAACTACTATTTCAGAACAAATAATACAGAAAAAGAGAACAACAATCGGCACAATTCAATGTTTAATTAATAATATTAGCTATCTATTCTTCCCGTGCGACTGGTATAGGTTACTAATATTTCCCTCCCACAAATTACTTCAGATTCTTTCACCTTTTCTGATGATAGGATGCATAATGTTAGGGTTGTATTTATCAATTCATTATTTATGGGAATTCGTTCTTATATATTCTGTCTGTTATGCTATTTTCTCTTCTGTTTCCTTCATTATTCTGAGTAATAAACTTAATTTCAACTGGACCAAAAAAGAGAATAAGAAAAATAACAACGGGTCACCTCCACTAGCAGTTATTTCATATGTGTTACTTCATGAAGTTATAATTCTTTTAGCTTGGTGGCATTATATTCGTGGAACTTATACAGTGACATGGCAAAAAACGAGAACGACAAGAGGCTAATTAAGTATTTGTAATTAAAGTATAAAAAATTAGTATGGAACGAACTGAAGATCTTAATTATAAGGAGCTGGCTCCCTTGGTGAGTGTAGTCCTTGCTGTATTTAATGAAGAGCAAAGATTAGATAAAACCGTTAGGAGCATTCTTGAACAGACGTTCAAGAACTTCGAATTTATTATTATTGATGACGGATCTACTGATCACACTTTAAAATTATTGAAGGAATACGAACAAAGGGATAAACGAATAATACTGCTTATTAATCATGAAAATTTGGGGTTAACCAAATCAATAAATAAAGGGCTTAAGATCGCGCGTGGTGATTATATAGCTCGTATTGATGGAGGCGATAAAGCTCATCCCGATAGAATAAAGACACAAATTGAATTCATGGAAAATAATCCAGCGGTATATATGGTTGGAACATTTGCGTATTGGATTGATAACACAAACAAAATAATAGGTAGGTGCCGTTTTCCTATTGAGCCAGAACAAGTAAGAAAAAAAATATTTGGACAGACTAGCGTAGCATTGCATCCTTCACTACTAATAAGAAGAGCCCTGTTTGCCAAGATAGGACTATTCGATGAAAGGTATAAAACTTCCATGGAATATGAGTTGTATCATAGAACGATCAGCAATAATTTAGACATAGCTAACATACCTGATTATTTGATGTACATATTAAGAGATAATAAAGGTGTTTCTGTAGATAAAATAAAGACCGAATTTATCAACCAGTTTAAAATAAGATCAAGATATCTTTTTAGCATGTTAACCTTATGCAATGTTTATAATACTGTTTTTTCATTCATATTTATCATAACCCCGACTTTTATATTAAGAAAAATCGTTGATGTTCGAATAAACTTCACGAAATCAACCTAGTATGTAGCCTAAAGAGAATTTTGAATAAGAGCGCTGAATAGAGATTTTGAGTAATTGCGTATCTTTAGAAGGAATGTATTTGTCCAAGAATGAAAAAACGTTTGATTAAATTAATAATCGTTTTCTTGCTGGTGTTCATATGTTTTTTATTGGTACATAACTGGGCCTATCCAAGAACAGCGGATCCCTTTACCCTTAATCGTCTTGGTAATTTGGCTTCTATTTTAAATGGTGGAAACATCAGCAATTTAGAACAAAGCTATGAAGCATTTCCCTTTTTTGCGTATATGTTGACAACGGTCCATTCTATATGTGGATTAGAATTGCTTGACATATTATATCTTCCCATTATTTTTATAGCATCGTTTTTTATGGTATTTGTACTTGCTACAATATTTTTACACGATAAAATCCATATATTGTTGTTAGCAACAATAGTTTATATCTACGTGTTTATTAAAATGATTCCTTATGGGGAGTATTTTATAGGGTGTTTACTTTATCCGTTATTTATTTATTCACTTTTTAAATATGTCACCGGAAACCACAGAATAAAATATTTCATAATTCTTTTGCTTATATTTAGTGGTATTAAGTTTTATGCTCCACCAATAGAAATCTGGTCTATTGTATTTGGTGCGTCGCTAAGTATTGCGTTGTATATTTCTTCAATAATGAAGCGCGGTGATAAAATTAATGAATATAACCCAATTATTGTGGTGATTTTGATGATCGTGATTTGGCTTTTCATTAATCCCAAACTATATAGCGATATAGCCAGCCGAGCGGTAAGTTGGGACACGTTTATTTATACTATAGGAGATTATTATTATGGCATAACCCATTCTGGTGCAAGCTTGCGCGAACCTTTTGCTGCGTTGATATCTTCTCCGGTGCCTTTGAAAATAGTGGATTTCTTTTATATTTGTTTTTTAATAGTGCCAGTAGCTATCAAATTTATATTAGATTTAACAATAAACAAAAGACGATTTATTATTTCTCTAAACATGACACAAATATTTGCTATAAGTTTAATCCCCCCTTTTCTGTTTGAGTTTATTGTGTATGCTTCTGCTGGTTATTTTACGATTCGATATATTGCTTTAGTGTTTCCGTTTATTTCGCTCTATTTTATTCAAAAGTTTATTTTTCCTCCTACTACAAATATCAAAAAGAACATATTTTCAATTATTATCACAGCTTTACTTGTCATTACTATTATTGATATAAGCCTTATTACATATTATGGGATTCAATATCGTTCACTCGGTAGAGAACATTCGCATGTTTGTTGCAGAATAAAATAGGACGAAATTGCAAATAAAATTCCCCATTATTGCAACCAAAATTCCCCACTATTGCAAAGAGGTTATTGGAGGCACCAGACAATAAATAATATCCTTGTAACCGGTAATAGCGCAGTTGCAAGGAGGTAAGGAGGTTGCTAACAATGACTGAAGT
>ENA-OSEO01001871-OSEO01001871.1-sediment-metagenome-genome-assembly--contig:-NODE-1871-length-33998-cov-6.300846_pt1 | contig 33998 bp, 29 predicted proteins | sample MGYA00237883_ERZ534232 | MGnify/ENA metagenome assembly ERZ534232 | reverse complement strand
AGATGCGCTCGGATTGGTTCCTGCCGATTTGCACCGGCAAGGAACGCCTGAAAGAAGACGGCAAAAAGGCGCACCCCACCCAGAAACCAGAGGCGCTGCTCTACCGCGTGCTGCTTGCCACAACCGAACCCGGGGATGTGGTGCTGGACCCATTCTTTGGCACGGGGACCACTGGCACTATGGCTAAGAAACTGCAAAGGCGCTTTATCGGCATCGAATTGGAGCCCAATTACATCCGCGTGGCACGCAAACGCCTTGAATCCGCTATGCAGCTCGAGTTTAATGCCCCGGTTTTCCTCACGCCTGACCCGCGCAAGCGCCAGCGCGTGCCCTTCGGCACGCTGGTTGAACAGGGCTTCATCAATCCAGGCGACGCGCTGTTTTTTGGCGCTGAGGGGCAGCAGAAGGCCATTGTGCAGTCAGATGGATCAGTGGTGCTCAACGGGCATCGCGGCTCAATCCACGCCGTGGCGCGCGCCATGCGCAACGGATCAGCCAACGGCTGGAGAATCTGGCATTTTTGGGATCCTGAGACCAACGCCCGCCAGCCAATCGATCTGCTGCGCGAACGCTATCTGGATCAGATCGTGGAGCTTTAAGCCTCTTTCCTCATATTTCAATCAACAAACACCGCGATTTCTTGTTAAAAATAGAGATATGCCATTAGTCTTTTCACAAAGTGTTGATTTACCTATCGCCGATTGAATTGATGGGGCGATGATCAAGGTGTGTACGCAAAAATCGCGCAAGAGGGCTCTCTTGGGTTATCATAGAGCGAACAAAATACTAAGAAAAGGATCTTCTATGAGCGAAAATATTCCCACTTATACCCAGTCAGGCTGGAAGTTGAACGAACTCTTTGCGAGTTTTTCAGACCCGGCCATCAATCAAACCTACCAGGACCTTGAAGCACGCGTGGAAAAGTTTGTCAGCCAGCGCGAAGAACTGAATCCCCAGATCAGCAGCGAAAAATTCCTGCAGCTGGTGCGCGAGCAGGAAGAAATGTCCAGGCTTGCCTATCGCCTTTATGGCTTTGCCTCGCTGAGTTTCTCCGCCAACACCCAGGATCAAACCGCGCAGATCAACATCGCCCGCTTCCAGCAGTTTGAAGCCGAGATGGAAAACCGCACCATGTTTTTTAGTTTGTGGTGGAAGGCGCTGGATGATGAAAATGCCGCTCGTTTGCTGGATGCCAGCGGGGATTACCGCTATTGGCTGGAGCAGATGCGCAACTTCAAGCCCTACACCCTTAGCGAGCCGGAAGAAAAGGTGATCAATATCAAGAATGTAACCGGTCGTTCCGCCCACGACATGTTGTACGATTCAATCACCAACCGCTATGTTTTCAAAATTGAGATCAATGGCGAGGCAAAAGAATTGACTCGCGGTGAGCTGATGGCGCTGGTGCGCACAGCGGACCCGGACCTGCGCGCCAGGGCATACCAGGAACTCTACCGCGTCTATGGTGAGGATGCGCCAATCCTGGGGCAGATCTATCAGAACATTGTGCGCGACTGGAAAAACGAAAACGTGACTCTGCGCGGATTTGCCAGCCCGATCTCGGTGCGCAACACCATCAATGACCTGCCCGATGAGGTGATCGATACCCTGCTTGAGGTGGCGCGTAAGAATATCGGCATCTTCCAGCGCTACTTCCGCCTGAAAGCCCAAAAACTCGGCATGGAAAAACTGCGCCGCTATGATATTTATGCGCCTCTGGCAGAGTCCGATAAGCGCTACTCTTTCAAGGAAGCCGCTGATATGACTTTTGAAGCCTATGAGCGCTTCGATTCCAAATTTGCCCGCTTGGCAAAACGTGTTTTTGACGAAGGTCACGTGGATAGCGAAGTCCGCAAGGGCAAAATGGGCGGTGCTTTCTGCTCCACGCTCGGACCAGATCTGACCCCGTGGGTGCTGCTCAATTACCAGGGCAAATCGGACGACGTTTCCACCATGGCGCACGAACTGGGGCATGCTGTGCACTCTATGATGGCTGAAGAGCATAGTATCTTCACCCAGCATGCGTGTTTACCCCTGGCAGAGACAGCTTCAACCTTTGGTGAAATGACCCTTACGGATCTGATGCTCGAACGCGAGAGTGACGAAAGTGTCAAGCAGGATATCCTCTTTGGGCAGCTCGATGACGCTTTCGCGACCATCATTCGCCAGATTTATTTTGCACTGTTTGAGCGTGAAGCGCATGAGATGATCGCCAACAATGCCTCTGTGGATGAGCTGAATGAAGCCTACCTGGCAAATTTGAAGGAAGAATTTGGCGACAGTGTCGACGTTTCGGACGAGTTCAAGTATGAATGGGTTTCAATACCGCACATTTACGGCACGCCTTTCTACGTTTATGCCTATGCTTTTGGTCAGCTGCTGGTCTTTGCGCTGTACAAGCGCTACCAGGAAGAAGGTGAAAGCTTTAAGCCCAAGTACATGCGCATCCTCTCCGCTGGTGGCTCTGTGGCGCCTATTGCGCTGCTGGCAGAATCGGGCATGGATGTCACCAAAGCCGAATTCTGGCAAGGCGGCTTTGATGTGATTGATGGCATGGTACAAAGGCTGGAAAGCTTGTAGTTCTATCTTTAAAATTGAAAAAGGCGTTCTCCGATAGGTGTTTACAGGACTACCTTCAGGGACAGTTGTCCAGACTGTCCCTGATTTATTTGCTATTCAGTCTGCGCCATACATGGTATCTTAGTGTTCAGAAAAATGGATTCGATTTGGGTGTTTTTGATTATCTGAAAAATCACAATAAGTCTGGTGGAAACCAGGTAAGCCTCCCTTGTGTAAAGGGAGGTGGCACGGCGAAGCCGTGACGGAGGGATTGTCTTGAGGTATAAACACAACAAGTCGTTGGTTCCATTCGCAAGGCAGCTGCGAAAAGAAATGACCAAAGAAGAACGACATTTGTGGTATGACTTCCTGCGTTCTTATCCAGTTCGTTTCTCTCGTCAGAAAGTGTTGGGGAAATACATTGTTGACTTTTACAGTGCGGAAGCAAAACTGGTTATCGAACTGGACGGTTCTCAGCACTTCGAAAAGGAAAACATGGATTACGATGAGGAACGCACAGCATTTCTGGAAGGCTACGGTTTGAGAGTTCTGCGCATTCCTAACATTGAAGTCACCAGGAACTTCCATGGCGTATGTGAGTATATCGACAATGCCTGCGAACAATCCCTCAGTCAGCCTGACGGCTGACAGCTCCCTTTACACAAGGGAGCCTTTCTCGCAAACTTGCTGCCATATTTGCCGCCATTAGTGCGCTTTTTGGTTGTTATGGACTTTCATACTGAAGACCTTGCCGAGCACGGGGGTTAACCGAAGGTTTCCAGCTTTGTGTGGTAAAAATGGAGACCTGTCGGGTCAATTTGCGCGCTCGGTCCGGAGACCGGCGCGATCCAGTAATCCGATCGGGTGGTCTGTACCCATCGGGTAGGCTTCGCACTCATGAGACCTTTGCGAGCAGAAAGAGACATTTGGGGTAATTCGTGAGAGACATTTGAGGTCGCAATCTTTCCTTACTCAAACCCACCCGCTTCAACGTAATAGCGCACGCCATCCTTGCTAGCAAAAAAGGCGACCATATCCTCGTAATGCGCAGGATTGTAAACACCAAAGCCACAGCAGTAGTGGTGGGCAATCTCGTCGAAACCGAGCATTACTTCCTCCTCGGCGTAGTTTAATCCAAACTCCCCATCTTTTTTGAAGAAGTAGAAGGGCTCGCCGGCTAAGATCTGGAAACCGAATGTTTCGTCGTAACCAAACAACTGGCTGAGCGAATCACCACTCCTAAAAATTTCCCCCAGGGTGATGCCTTTGAAGATATTTCCATCAGTTTCATACGCGACATGCGCCATCTCCATGTACCAGTGCTCCCCATGCACCCAAACGCCAAAAACCGGATCCATACCGGCAGAATGTGTCAAATCTCCTGCGGGAACACTCAGGATGATTTCGTCATCCAGCCTGACTTCCACCTTCGCGTCTGTTAGGGTATCAATGTTGGTAGCCGCGGTAAGAAATTTTCCCTGGAATAGCGGTGCAGCCTGGTATTGAACCAAATCCTTGCGTTCCGTTTCATGACGCTTCATAACCCAACCCGGCAGAGAACCAGTCGGTCGGGATTGAATGTGCTCTTCGTCCGGCCAGGAACCATCCTGCAGCTCGAAAGCCTCAATGGTGAGACCCGCCCCGGAAAGGTCCAACATCTCTAGATCGAAGGCAGAAAAAAGACCTAGCTCGACGTAATAATTCGTCTCTCCCTTGCTTGCAAAAAATGTGACCATCGTGAGATAGGATAGGGGGTTAAAAGCTGCCCCGCTGCAACAGGCGTAATGCCACACGCTATCAAAACCGAGCATGCTTACTTCACCGTCGTAATGAATCCCAATCTCTTCGTTCTTGGAGAAGAAATAAAACGGCTTATCATCCAGGGGTTGAAAACCAAAGCTTTCATCGTAGCTATATTGCTCATTGAGCGAGACACCATTCAAAAAAATCTCGCCCTTTGCATAGCTGGCTATATTGTTGTCATCATCTTCATTATCAGTGTGTGCCACTTCAACGTACCAGTCATTGCCTATCACCCAGGTCCCCCGCAGGTTGTTCACCGGGCCGGGGTCCCCACAATCGATGGAAAGCACTTCTTCATCATCGAGTTTGACGACCACGAGCATTTTTTCATCAACAAATTTTTCAGCAGCTGTCAACTGACGGCCATTGACTGGTGGCGGAGAGAAAGGTTGTGCAAATACGTCCCGCAGCGGGCGGCGGTTTTTGAGGATTTCGCTGGAAGGTCCAGCTGTGGTGTTAAATGTCCTACCTTCATCTGGTCGTGGTTGAAACATGGCGAACTCATAGACTTCCATGGTCAGGTCGCCTATTTGGGCAACTATAGGACCAGGAACATGAGTAGGAGTCGTGATAATTCGATTCATATCGCTGCCTGCAGTCTCTGTCACTGGGATTGAGGTCGGGAGAAGGGTCTGGGTAGGTTGAATGTCGGGGATTTGCGTGACGACACAGGCTGATAACAAGAGCAAGGGAACAAATAAGCAGTACAAATTCCGTTTTGTTTTCATCGTTTCTTCCTTTCAGTTCGGAATAGGTGAACACCGATGCTTTGATTGTAATACACAACAGAAACCCTGATCGTACCGACGTCCTCAACGAGCACGGGGGTTAGCAGAAGGCTCCCAGCTTTGTGTGGCAAAAATGACCCGTCGGTCAATTTGCGTGCTCTGTCCGGAGACCAGCGCAATCTAGCAATCCGATCGGGTGGTCTGTACCCATCGGGTAGGCTTCGCACTCATGAGACCTTTGCGAGCAGAAAGAGACATTTGGGGTAATTCGTGAGAGACATTTGAGGTCGCAATCTTTCCTTACTCAAACCCACCCGCTTCAACGTAATAGCGCACGCCATCCTTGCTAGCAAAAAAGGCGACCATATCCTCGTAATGCGCAGGATTGTAAACACCAAAGCCACAGCAGTAGTGGTGGGCAATCTCGTCGAAACCGAGCATTACTTCCTCCTCGGCGTAGTTTAATCCAAACTCCCCATCTTTTTTGAAGAAGTAGAAGGGCTCGCCGGCTAAGATCTGGAAACCGAATGTTTCGTCGTAACCAAACAACTGGCTGAGCGAATCACCACTCCTAAAAATTTCCCCCAGGGTGATGCCTTTGAAGATATTTCCATCAGTTTCATACGCGACATGCGCCATCTCCATGTACCAGTGCTCCCCATGCACCCAAACGCCAAAAACCGGATCCATACCGGCAGAATGTGTCAAATCTCCTGCGGGAACACTCAGGATGATTTCGTCATCCAGCCTGACTTCCACCTTCGCGTCTGTTAGGGTATCAATGTTGGTAGCCGCGGTAAGAAATTTTCCCTGGAATAGCGGTGCAGCCTGGTATTGAACCAAATCCTTGCGTTCCGTTTCATGACGCTTCATAACCCAACCCGGCAGAGAACCAGTCGGTCGGGATTGAATGTGCTCTTCGTCCGGCCAGGAACCATCCTGCAGCTCGAAAGCCTCAATGGTGAGACCCGCCCCGGAAAGGTCCAACATCTCCAGATTGAAGTCTGAAAAGAGACCCAACTCAATGTAGTAATTCCTCAATCCTTTGCTGGCAAAAAATGTAACCATGTTCAGATAAGCCCTGGGGTTAAAAATCCCTGCACTGCAACAGGCGTAATGTGAAATGTGGTCAAAGCCAAGCATGCTGTCTTCACCGGCATAGTTGATGCCAATCTCACCGTCTTTTAAGAAGAAGAAAAAAGGCTTATCGTCGAGCGGTTGAAAACCGAACGTTTCTTCATAGCCGTATTGCTTGTTGAGCGAGATTCCATTCTTAAAAACTTCTCCGCGTATGTCAATCGGAGTATCAGGAACAGTAGAAAGGGTTGTGTGTGCCACCTCTACGTACCAATCCTCACTGATCACCCACAAGCCATGAAGATTATTCAGTGGGGTGCCAACGCCGACATTAACTGAAAGCACTTCTTCGTCGCCCAAGCTTACTGTTATGATTACCTCGCCGTCAATTTCTTGTCGCACAGCTTTCAATTGCTGTCCGTTGAGTGGTGGCGGCGAGAAGGGTCTGTGCATGACATCACGCAATGGACGACGGGTTTTGAGGATTTCACTGGAGGGTCCGAATGTTGTTACAAAGTCATAGCTATCGGTTGGTCTTATCTTGATCCGTTCATAGACTTCCATGGTCAGATCACCCAATTGGACAACTTCTGGTCCGCTAACCTCGCCTGGCATTGGATCGGTGGTCGTTGGGCTATCACCAGTGGGTTCTGTTATAGGGAGTGCAGTCGGAAGCAGGGCTTGAGTTGGGGTTGGGTCAGGATCCTGGATTGGTGCGCAGGCGGAAAGCAAGACAGTTATTAAAACAGCATAAATGTAAGGTTTTCTTGTTTTCATTGTTCCTTCCTTTCAGCACGAGATTGGTGGACGCCGACTAATTAATTTTACTGCACAACGCCATCCACATTTAAAAAGGGAAAATGCCGGGCTAATTGGAAATTTTCAGCCCAAAGATTGTGCTGATGATGGATGGGTAACCAGGCAAAGGGTAAAATTGTTCTATAAGAGCAGATTGGATACCGCTAAGGCAAGAATGACCTCTCCCGCTGACATGATGACGTGCCCAAATAGGTTTAGTGGCGGGAGCAAGCCCCCGCCGTACGAGGTGAGTCTTCTCGGGAGCAGATTCTTGTACGGATGGGCCTTGGTCCATCCGCTATGATGGCGATAACCAAGACTTTCGGCGGGAGCAAGCCCCCGCCATACAGAATTAGTCTCCACCGCACGATATTAGTCTTTGGGGAGGCAGACTTTCGTACGGATGGGCTTCAGTCCATCCGCAATGCCGGCACAATGATAAATATGCGGTGGGAGCAAGCCACGGCGGGAGCAAGCCCCGCCGTACGAGGTGAGTCTCTCCGTTCTTACTGAACAATAAAAATGAACAATAAAAATGACGGCACAGAGTCGTACTATAATTAAAACTAAGATTGGAAGAACAACATGACAACTAACAACCAAACCAACGAATTAGTCCTTGCCGGCGGTTGTTTCTGGGGGATGGAAGAACTCTTCCGCCGTCTGCCTGGCGTATTGGACACCGAAGCTGGTTATACCGGTGGAGAGAATGACCACCCCACCTACCGCAACCACCCCGGGCATGCCGAGGCGCTCAAAATCGTCTTTGACCCACAGCAGACCGATCTTCCGCATCTGCTGGATTTCTTCTTCCGCATGCACGACCCCACAACCCTAAATCGACAGGGCAATGATATCGGCACCTCTTACCGCTCCGCTATCTTTTATGCCGACGAAGCTCAGAAACTCGCAGCCAAACAGATGATCGATAAAGTCAATCAAAGCGGCGTCTGGAAACGTCCGGTGGTGACCACGCTCGAGCCGCTTGGCACCTTCTGGGTGGCTGAAGATTATCACCAGGATTACTTGCAGAAGCTGCCGAATGGCTATACCTGCCACTTCATCCGGCCTATCCCAAGTTTTCTGGATTAGGTTGGCTAAAAAGGGGTCTGATATGCAGAAAAAGCCTTCAGCACCACCCGAAAGTAAGGTGCGCAATTACCTGAAAATGCTCAAAGTATATGGTTTGATTGCGTTAGGGATCGTGCTGCTCTTCACTGGCGCGGGCTTTGTGACTGGCGGAGTGCCCGGGCTGCTTAATGGTCTGAATTTGGGAATAATTGTCAGTGCTGTTGGCTTGCCATTTTTGGGAATAATCATTAGCATCACCTACTGGAGCGAATTTGCGGGAAGGTGGGGGGAGGAAAAGTACAAAGAGCAATTAGAAAGCAAGCCTGATGATAAAAATAATCAGAACAAGTAATGTAATTAGATAAGCCAAGAAATGAGAGGTTGGCAATGAAAAATAGTCTAATTCTCCTAATTGTGATATTTGCGCTTGGTTTGAGCGCTTGCGTGCCTACGGCTAAAATCCCTCCCACAGCAATCCCTCCAGTCGAAATCAGTCCCGAACCCACCAGCCTGCCTGCCACGGAGCCTCCTACCGCAGAGCCCCCAACCGCGGAGCCGCAGCCTACGCTGGAACCCACGGCAGAGGCGGTAACTCCTGCCACCAATCTTTATGCTTATGCCAAGGAATCTCAGATTTTCCTCCTCAATCCCGCGGACTTTTCAGTGGTGAGGATGGGTGATTCCAACCACCCCATTGGTTATGCCTCCGATTGCTGGCTAAGTTCTCCGCGTCTTTCGCTGGATGGACACTACCTCGCCTTTGAAGCCCGCTGCGTGAACGCTTTTGTTGTGTATGACCTGCTCCAAAACAACAAAATCGCGGAGATTGTGAAAGCATCCGACCCCGAAATCCTCGGCGACACTCTACTCGGTTGGGCAGAAAATGGGCGGCTTTACTATACCCGTATGGTTGGTGGCTGCAGCTTTGATCCCGAACTCGTAGGTCCGGAAAGAATGGAAGTTTACTCCTACGAACCTGTTACCGGCAGCACGCGTTACGAATTTGACCTGCCCAAGGTCGATGCCGCCTCACATGCCTACAGCATCGGTATCATTATTGACCCCCAGGCAGAGCATGTGATTGCCTGGAATGCCGCTTGTTCGGTGGGGCTCGGCACTCGCTTCCTTCTGACTACCAACACCGGAGATTACGAGATTTCCCCCAATAGCTGGCCGGCAAGTTTCGGCGACCTGAACGGACATTATTCAGCCTTCCCCGCTGAGCAGTATGTGTTCGGGGCGGATGGTGGAAAACTTTTCGTTCTCAAAGACCCTCAGCTCGAATGGGATCCCAACTCAAGGCTGATGTTCCTTGCCCCCGGAGCCAGCCAGGCGCAGCAGATCGACTCGGGCAGTTTCAATGAGCTGGTCAGCCAGGCGCCTTTGGTGAATTAGAGCTTTATTAATATTTCATCATAAGTCTTCTCCAGCCAGCAAAATGACTGGATATTTTGGTATACTCCAATTACCGGAAACTGTATTTCCGGGATATTGTGAACCCTCTTTTTTGGGTTCCCCCGTCTGATTTCCCCTGCCAAAATCGAACACCGGGACTACCAAGGCAGGATTTGCCTGACAAGGCTATGAAAGGTTTTGAGGTTTACTTTGGCTAGTATGTATCAATTAACTCAAAAAGCCAAGAAGATTCTGAGCAACGCCCGCAGGATTGCCACGCAATTCAACGCGGACACGATTGGCACTGACCACCTGGTGGCTGGTATCATCACCGAGGACAGTTGTGTGGCATACCGTGTGTTGCGCGATCTCGGAATCGAAGAAAACGTGATTTTTGACGCCATCCCGCAGGGTGAAAGTGAACTGCCAGATGATCGCGAACTACGGCTTGGTGAAGACATTAAAAAAACACTCGAATACGCCATTGAAGAGGCTGAGAAAGAGCAGTCTCCCATGGTTGGAACGGAACACATCCTGCTCGGTTTGAGCAGAGATATTGAATTCAAGGGCATGGACATTCTGATCCGCTTTGGTATCACTCCGGAACAGTTGCGCCGCCATACCAACCGCGTTCTGCGGGAAGCGAAAGAAGCCGGTGAACAGCGGCAGGACCGCTCGGAAGGGCGCGAGGAACGCCGCAGCAAATCGGAGACTGAAGGGGTCGGCGCCTCACGCCGTTTACGTGGTAAGGAAAAGGATTCCGATAGCAGCTCACCCCTGGTGGACCAACTTGCCACAGATCTGACCGCCCTGGCGGAAGCTGGCAAGCTTGATCCTGTCATCGGGCGTCAGAAAGAAATAGAACGCGTCATCCAGATTTTGGCGCGCCGCACCAAGAACAATCCCGCCCTGATCGGCGAACCGGGTGTGGGCAAGACCGCCATCGTGGAAGGTCTGGCGCAGCGCATCATTGAAGGTGAGGTGCCGGCGCTCTTGCTCAAAAAACGGGTGCTGCAATTGGACGTCGGCTCCCTCGTAGCTGGCACGATGTATCGCGGTCAGTTTGAGGAGCGCCTCAAACGCGTGATTGACGAGCTCAAAGCCAGTGGCGCGATCGTCTTCATTGACGAATTCCATATGCTGGTTGGGGCTGGTTCAGCCGGTTCCTCAGTGGACGCCGCCAACATCCTCAAACCCGCGCTCTCACGCGGCGAACTGCAGGTGATTGGCGCCACCACAGTCAACGAATACCGCAAAAACATCGAGAGCGATGCCGCCCTCGAGCGTCGTTTCCAGCCTATCATGGTCGAACAGCCATCTGTTCAGGAAACGATCGAAATTCTGCGCGGTATTCGTAGTAGATATGAAGAGCATCACCGTCTGAAAATCAGTGATGGCGCTTTGGATTCAGCTGCAAAACTCAGCGCGCGCTATGTGACCGACCGCTTCTTGCCCGACAAGGCAATCGACCTGGTGGACGAAGCCTCCTCCCGCGTCCGCATGTACAAGAGCGAGGCAGCGCTTACGAGCAAGGATATTGTGAGCGAACTCAGGGAGATCAACAAGCAATTAAATGACCCGGATGCCAACCTGGATAACGATGCCACTGAGGCACTGACACAAACACAACTCAGGTTGGAGGGTGATCTTCAAGCGCTGCAGACAGGTTGGGATCGCGCGAACGCCCCGACAGTCAGCGAGGAAGATGTTGCAGAGGTCATTTCCATGTGGACCGGCATCCCTCTGATGCAGATTGCCACTGAAGAATCGACCAAGCTGCTTCATCTTGAAGAAGACTTGAGCAAAGTGATTATCGGACAGACTGAAGCTATTCAAGCGGTCTCGAAAGCTATCCGCCGGGCGCGGGCAGGACTCAAGAGTGAGCATCGCCCAATCGGGTCCTTTATGTTCCTTGGACCTACCGGTGTTGGTAAAACTGAGCTGACAAAAGCCCTTGCCAACCAGATGTTTGGGTCTGAGGATGCTTTGATTCAGATTGACATGTCCGAGTTTATGGAACGCCACAGCATGAGCCGGCTGGTTGGCGCGCCTCCGGGTTACATCGGTTATGATGAAGCCGGTCAGCTCACCGAAGCCATCCGCCGCAAGCCCTACTCGATTGTTGTCTTTGACGAAATCGAAAAAGCGCATCCGGAAGCGCTCAATATGCTGCTGCAAATTATGGAAGAAGGTCACCTTACGGATGCCAAGGGGCGTAAAGTGGACTTCCGCAATGCCATCATCATCATGACCACCAACATCGGCGCTGAAATGATCCGCCGCCAGTCCGCCCTGGGTTTTGCCTTGGATTTGGATGAGGTCCGCGAGGAACAATTTGCCTACGATGAGATGCACAAGAAGCTGATGGAAGCGCTGAAACGCAGTTTCCGTCCAGAATTTGTCAATCGGCTCGACTCGGTAATCGTTTTCCGCGCGCTCAGCCGTGCGGACATCCGCGAGATCGTCATGCTTGAGATTCAAAAGGTCCAGGAACGCCTGGTGGAACAGCGCATCAGCCTGACCCCCACCGATAGCGCTTTGGATTACCTGGCTGAGCTTGGTTATGACCCTGAAATGGGCGCGCGCCCAGTGCGGCGTGTGATCCAGCAGCAGGTGGAAGAGCGGCTTTCGGATGGATTGCTGGCTGGTGATTTTGGGGAGGGCAATCGAATATTGATCGACCTCGAAGAGTACATCAGCGAGGGAGGCGAGCCCCAAAAGCGTATCGTGCTCAAACGTGATAATCATACAGAAGAGAAAGAAGAAACCCCTGAGATGATGGGAGCATAAAACACATGGCAAAAACCTACTCACGGTATGTGTGTCAGGTCTGCGGGAAGGTTAGCTCCCGCCCCTTCGGCCGCTGCCCCGGTTGCGATAGCTGGGACTCAATGGTCGAAGAAATCGTTGAAGCCGAAAACGGAAAATCAGCCCGCGCCACGCGCGGGCTGACTGGTTCTTCCAGGGTGCATTCGCTGGTAGAGATCGAAGGTCAGGAGGAAGAACGCCTGCCGCTGCCGATTGAGGAGTTCTCGCGGGTGTTGGGTGGGGGGATCGTGCCTGGTTCGGTTGTTTTGATCGGTGGAGATCCAGGCATAGGCAAAAGCACACTCACGCTGCAAATGGCAATGCAGCTGGCGGGAAAGCACACCGTACTATATGTTTCGGGTGAGGAATCCGAACGTCAGATCAAAATGCGCGCCGACCGCCTGGCTGAAAAAGATAAGAACGGCAGCCCCAAATTGCCCGCGCGTTTGTTGCTGGTGACCGAAACCAATCTGGGGCAAATCTTCAAACACATTGAAGACACCAAACCCGCCCTGGTGATTATCGACTCAATCCAAACCATGACCCTGCCAGAGATGGAATCGGCAGCAGGCTCGATCTCGCAGGTGCGCGAAAGCGCGGCACGCTTGCGCGAACTGGCCAAAAGCAGCGGCGTGACTGTGTTCCTGATCGGGCACGTTACCAAGGAAGGCACCATTGCCGGTCCGCGCGTGTTGGAGCACATTGTTGACACGGTGCTCTACCTGGAGGGGGAGCATTTCCAGTCTTACCGCCTCTTGCGTTCGGTCAAGAATCGCTTTGGCGCCACCAGTGAAGTTGGTGTGTTTGAGATGCAGGAAAAAGGCATGGTGGAAGTGCGCAACCCCAGCGAAGTCTTTCTGGCAGAGCGCATGATCAACGCGCCGGGCTCAGCAATTGCCGTGACCATGGAAGGCACCCGCCCGCTCCTGGTGGAAATCCAGGGGCTTACCACGCCCACCAATTTCGGCAACCCGCGCCGCACAGCCAACGGGATCGACTTTAACCGCCTGCTCATCCTTGCGGCAGTGCTGACGCGTAGATTAGGGATCAATCTTGGCAACCAGGATGTGATCACCAATGTGGTCAGCGGTTTGCGAATTGAGGAGCCGGCAGCCGACCTGGCGGTGGCAACCGCGATTGCCTCCTCCTATCGGGATACTCCGGTAAGGGCAGACACGGTGCTGATCGGTGAAGTTGGGCTATCGGGAGAACTGCGTATGGTGGGGCAGACGCAAATCCGCCTGCGCGAAGCCGCAAAGCTGGGCTTCAAACGCGCTGTCGTGCCCAAACGTCTGAGAATGAGCGAACCCTGGCCTGAAGGTATCGAGGTGGTTGAAGCCCGCTCCCTGCGTGAGGCGCTCAAAGCGGCCTTGTTGGAAGAAGCACCTGAAAAAACAGCCCGGGGAAAAACTTCCGGCTCTCAGATAGAATAACCGCTCCCCTGCCTGCCATGGTAGGATTTAAGCAGATAACAGAAAGAGCACTTTATGACTTCAATCATCGATTTCACCCGTAAAAACCATGCCCTTGAGCATGCCACCATGACCATCCTGGCTGAGCGCTACAAAGGCGTGCGCATGATGGGGCATTCCAGCCCTGCCGGTTTTATCCTGGTGGCTGACCTGCCGACCGAGATTGTCACCGACGCGGTACTTGAGGCCAAACGGCGTCTTGAGAACGGTGAATCAAACCTGGCGGTGCATCCTAACTGCGGCACGAATATGGCGGTCTCCAGCTTTGCCGGCAGTGCCGCGGCTTTCAGTGCGCTTGGCTTATTGAGCAGAAAAGGCAAAAATGCCTGGTGGCACTATCTGGTTGCCACACTTTTTGCGGTTCCGGCGTTTCTGCTGGCAAAACCGCTTGGTCCTAAACTTCAGGAAAAATTCGCCACCGATCCTGAAACGCGCGATATGGCTGTCCGCATGGTGACCAGCCAAAAAACCGCCAACAGCTTCGTTCATTTCATCCGTACCAGCGCCAGTTAGGGGCAGTGTGAGCGGTCAGGCAAAACCCACCTTCTACCTGCTGCGCGGGGATGACAACACCCGCATTAAAGAAATCATTGCCGGTTTCCAGGCTGGGCTTGGCGATCCATCCATGGCGGATCTGAACACAACGCGTCATGAGGGGGCCTCGCTTGGCTTTGAAACCCTGCAGGCGGATGCCCTGACCATGCCTTTTTTGGCTGACCGTCGTTTGATCATCGTTGAGAATGCGCAGGACTTTCTTTCCAGGATGGCCAAAGAGCGTGCCCAGGCTTGCTTGGACCTGTTTGGAAACCTGCCCGAAACGACCGCCCTGGTGATGCTGGTAGAAGATCAGCAAACCAAAAGACGTGGCGAACGCTACTGGGAGCACGGCAAAACTTATGCCTGGCTGACGGATTGGATGCGCGGGCATAATGATCAGGCACTGCTCATTGACTGCGCCCTGCCGGATGATGAAGATATGCCCTCATGGATCCTGCGGAAGGCAAAGGAGCTTGGAGGCGGCTTCAGACCGGATGCAGCACGCTTGCTGGCAAGTTATGTGGGCAATAACACCATGCGGGCGCGCAACGAAGTGGAAAAGCTGATCACCTATGTTGGTGAGCGCCAGGTTGTGGAAGAAGCCGATGTAAGCTTGCTGACTGCCCAGGAGCAGGAAGGCAACATTTTTACGCTCACGGATGCCCTTGGTGAACGCAATAGCAAAGCAGCCATGCAGCAATTCATGCTGCTGATGGAAGACAACGACCTGCTTGAACTGACAGGGATGATCCACCGCCAATTCCGTCTCCTGATCCAGGCGCGCGAGATTCTGGACGCGGGCGGCAAGGCGCAGGATATCGAGAGAGAACTGTCGGTCCTGGGTTTTGTCTCGCGCAAACTTGCAGATCAAGCCCGCCGTTTCAGCATGCGGCAGTTGCTTGAGATCCATGACCGCCTGCTGAAAATTGACCTGGACATGAAGTCCGGGGGTATTCCTGGCGACGTTGCCTACGAGCTCCTGATCGCTGACCTGACCCGGTAAGCCAACTCGTTTGAGGAAGAAAAATGCCATTTAATATCATTCGCAACGATATCGTCAAAATGAAAGTGGATGCCATTGTCAACGCGGCCAACTCCGGGCTCAAACAGGGCGGTGGCGTGTGCGGCAGGATTTTTTCGGCTGCCGGCGAGCAGGAGATGACCAAAGCCTGTGACGCGATTGGCTGGTGCGAATCAGGCAGTGCTGTGATCACGCCCGGCTTTAATCTGCCCGCAAAATTCGTGATCCACACCGTGGGTCCAGTCTGGCAGGGCGGAAAACAGGGCGAGGAGGAGGTTCTGCGCAGCGCTTACCGCTCCAGCCTTGAGCTTGCTTTGCAGCACGGTCTTGAGAGCGTTGCATTCCCGTTGATCTCCTCTGGTATTTACGGATACCCCCATCAAGAGGCTTTGGCTGTGGCGCTGGATGAAATAAACCGCTTTCTCTTTCAGCACGATATGCAGGTGACTCTGGTCATGTTTGACCAGACCGCTGTCGCGCTGGGTTTCAAACTCCGTAAAGACCTGATAAGTTACATTGACGATCATTATGTAAGCGAGCATCTCGATCGTGATCGGCAGCGAAGGTACCTTGACGAGTCGCGCCCATCTTCCAGTCAGGTTTTTCAGGATTCACTGCAATTGGATGAACCACAGTTCATTTATGGTGCACCACTCACCCAACCAGCCGATGAAATCAAAGGTTTTAAAATTCCGAAAGAAAAAACATTTTCGGAAGCTCTACTCGACATCATCGATGCCAAGGGCATGACCGATGTGGAGACTTACAAGCGCTCCAACATCGACCGCCGGCTCTTCAGCAAGATCCGCTCCAATGCCGGTTATGCGCCCAGCAAGTCCACCGTGCTGGCTCTCACGATTGGGCTGCGGCTCTCGGTGCAGGACGCGCAAGACCTGCTGGCGCGCGCGGGTTTCGCCTTCAGCCCCTGCGACACGCGCGACCTGATCGTGCGCTATTTTTTGGAAAAGGGTGATCACGACATAGCCCGGGTGAACGCCGCGCTTTACGATTTTGATCAGAGTCTGCTCGGCGTGTAAAATGTCGCCCGCCAGGCGACCACAACAAACGCTTGGGGGGATATCATAGACCTCAGATCAACAAGGAGGTCTACAATGAACAAAACAGAACTGATTTTTATCCTCGACCGCAGCGGCTCAATGGGAGGCTTGGAAAGCGATACCATCGGGGGCTTCAATGCCACCATCAGCGACCAGAAGAAGATTGATGGGGAAACCCGCGTGACCACCATCCTGTTCGACAACTTCTTTGAAATCCTGCATGACCGCATTAACCTCCAGGATATTCCACCTCTGACCGACAAGAATTACTTCGTCCGTGGAAGTACTGCGCTCTATGATGCTGTCGCGCTTGGCATTCGCAAGATCGCCAATGTGCAGAAGCATATTAGACCGGAAGGTCGGGCAGACAAAGTCATCATGGTCATCACCACCGACGGCTACGAGAACAGCTCGCGCGAAACCAACGCCACAATGCTTCATCAGATGATTGACGACTGCAAGAAACAAGGCTGGGAATTCCTCTTCCTGGGTGCCGATATCGACGCGCAAGCTGCCGCAGGAGAGATTGGCATTGAAAGCCACCGGGCTGCCAACTTCGTCAAGGATAAACAGGGGGTACAGGTGCAGTACGAATCGCTCAATTATGCCATTCGTAATATGCGCTCTGGCGCTCCATTGCCCGCAGATTGGAAAGATAAGCTCGACGAAGACAACAAACGTGCCAAATAGTGGGGGCTATGAGGGGGTAGAGGGGTTGGGCTGGGGCAAAAACTGCCCCAGCCTGTTTTATTCAACAAAAATACTCTCAGTACCTGATAGTGTCCTAACCAGACGTCATTGCAAGTTTAATCTGTCATTGCGAGGGACGAAGCAATCTAAAATCTCAACCCAGAGGACAATTAACTAATCACAAAGACGCCAAACAAATTTGCCTCGCGAGTAATGAACCTGATCCTGCTACATCCAGTATCCTTAGCATACCCAGAGTCTAGATTGCTTACGAAATAGTACACTACGTGTCACAAAGGAGGTTCGCAATAACAGATAAAAGGCAGATCTTCGATAAGATAAGAGTTTTTATCTTATCGAAAGCCCTTTTTTGTATTCCTGTTAATGGGACTACTTGACTACAAAATAGGCCCTGCACCTTGTGAACTATTTTCGTCACAATTTATAAAATTATTCTATGAGGGTGCTGAAATCCTTTTTAGAGTCCTAAGGTATAGCTTTGTCCTTGTAGATAACTTTTTTTGTCAATTTGGGAAACTCAGGTGTTTAGATAAACAAGAATTTACTTTTAGAGGTAGTGTATATTACGGAGATCAAAAAAAACCGCCTATTCGATGGTTGTTGTGCTTGCTTTGGCGGGCTCTTTGGACGAGCTCTCTGTTTTACTCTCTGAGGGCGATTTGGAGCCATTGCCGCCATCCCCTTCAGACTTATGGCTGTACTTTTGCCCGGACGGCGAGCGGTTGTCGGTGGCGTAAAACCCTTTACCCTTGAAAACAATGCCTACCGGCTGGTAGACCTTGCGCAGCGCGACCGTATTGCAATTGGGGCAAACGGTGAGGGGATCATCGGTGAAATGTTGGAATTGATCGAGATGATAATCGCAATTCTCACACTTATAACTGTAAATTGGCATTTTCTACTTACTTCTCCTGGTCAAGAGTCATTATAGTACCACAAAATGACATACAAACATCTTACTGCTTGTGCATTAGATTTGTGTCAGATTGGGTCCCCCGATGAAGGGTTTGAGAGCACTAAGCATCCCCCACACCAGGAAAGCCGGTACACAAAAACTACCTTATCTGTCTTGCGATATAATCGAAACCTGTATGACTGAAGAAAACAAAACCATCAAAGCGCGCGCTAATCGCAAACGTCCGGTTTGGCTGATCATCCTTGGCATTCTGCTCGTTGGGGTAGTGGTGCTGTTTGCGCTGTACCAGGTACCCGCGATCCACGACCGCGCGTATTTTTACGTGACCACGCTGCGTTCCCGCGTCTATTATTTCTTCAGACCCCCTGCTGCGTCGACCTTTAACCCTTCGGAGAAATCCACCCCTGACGCAAATGTCGCCGCCACCCTTACAGCGCTTATCCCTACCCCCACAGCTACTTTCACCCCCAAAGCTACGGCTGGAACCACTCCTGTGAATACAGTCATTGTTTCTCCCACGCCAAGCCCCACCCCAATTCCTGCCGCGGTGCAGCTCGAGGGTGTGGTGCAGGAGTATCAGCGTTTGAACAGCTGCGGTCCAACCAACCTTGCCCTTGCTCTGCGCTATTGGGGTTGGGTGGGTGAGCAGATTGACATCGAGCAGGTCGTCAAACCCCGCCTGGAAGACCTCAACGTCACGCCCCAGGAAATGCTAACCTATGTGGAGGAGAACACGCAACTGGATGCTGTCCTGCGCTTTGGCGGCACTGTCGATTTACTTAAACGCCTGGTAGCCGCCGGTTACCCTGTGTTGGTTGAACGCGGCTATGTCAACCTTGATATAGATTGGAATGGCTGGATGGGGCATTATGGCGTTGTTGATGGTTATGATGACGCGCAACATGCCGTTCACATTCCCGACACCGTCAATGGCAACATCTGGGTTGATTACGATACGCTTCAGAAGTTCTGGGATGAATTTTCGGGCACCTACCTGGTCATTTTCCCTCCGGATGAGCGGGAGATTGTAATGGGGCTGCTTGGAAATCATGCTGACCCCGAATACAACCTGGATGCCACCCTGGAACTCTTTCGAAACCGATCTGAAACAGCCGCTCTTTCTGAGCAGTACTTTGCTTACTATAGCCTGGGTGAACTGCTGGTCATGAAGAAAGACTACGTCAACGCTGCCGAAGCTTTTGATAAAGCTTTCGAGGTCTACGGTTGGCTGCCGGTGGACGACCGCCCCTGGCGCATGCTCTGGTATCAGGTTGGTCCTTATGAAGCCTATTATTACACCGGTAGATACAAAGATGTGGTCAGCCTGACGTTTAAAACCATCAGAGACGCCAGCACAGCGGCTCTGCCCGAGACGTTCCTCTGGAGCGGTCGGGCAAACGTGGCTCTGGGCAATACTCAAACCGCAATTTTCGATTTCAGACGCGCCTTGCAGTGGCACCCTGGCTGGCCTCCTGCCCTGGCTGAGCTCAGAGCTCTGGGCGTTGAACCCTGATCACAAACCATTAAACTGAAGAGACACTATGTCAGCATCAAAAAAACACCTTAAGAAAACTCTTGGAAAGCGCTCACTATGGCGCAAGCCCTGGCCTTACCTCGCGATCCTGGCGGCAATAGCAGTGCTCGGATTTGCTGCAATGCAAGTTCCCGCGGTGGAAAGACGCGTACTTAACCTGTATTCAACGCTCTACTATCGACTCAATCCGCCATCAGAAAACGTCTTTGGTCCATCTCAGCAGGGCACACTCGACGCGAGTGTGCTGGCTTCGCTGACTGCCATGGCACCCACGCAGACGCCTGTCCCAGAACAGACACCGACCCCAGAAGGCAATCCTGCCCAGCCGACTGCCACGCCCGAACCGACTCCTACCCTGGTTCCAGTTCCTGCTGCTTTTACCCTGGATGGCATGGGACTGGAATACCAGAGCTTCAACAACTGCGGACCCGCCAACCTCTCGATGGATATCACTTACTGGGGCTGGCCGAGCAACCAGGCTGTGACCGAAGCCGGTCTCAAAACCCACAAAGACGACCGCAACGTGATGCTCAGCGAGATGCGTGATTATGTGATCGAAAGGACCGACCTGATGGCTTTGATCCGTTATGGCGGCACGCTCGATACCCTCAAACGCCTGGTTTCAAATGGTTACCCGGTCTTGCTGGAACGCGGTCACACTGATCCTGATGATGGCTGGATGGGGCATTACAGCATTGTGACCGCTTACGATGATGCCAGGCAGACTGTCCGCATTCCGGATACACTTCTGGGCGTCATGACCCTCAGTTATGACGAGCTGGTGCTCGACTGGGCGCATTTTGACGGGATCTACCTGGTTGTCTACCCACCCGAGCGTGAGGCGGAGGTGTTGACGCTGCTTGGACCGGATGCTGACACTGCCGTAAATTTGCAAAACGCGCTCGATCAGGTTACTGCACGCATCCAGGATGTAAGCGGGCGCGAACTGTTTTTTGCCTGGTACTCGCGCGGGAGTATTTTGGTTGAGATGCAAAACTACCTCGAGGCAGCTCAGGCTTATGACCAGGCTTTTGCTGTCTATGCCCAATTGCCTCCTGGGGAACGTCCCTGGCGCATCACCTGGTACCAGGTGGGAGCTTATCCAGCTTACTATTACACTGGGCGCTACCAGGATACCCTCGACATTGCGATGCAGACCATCACCAACACCAGCCTCCCCTCCCTGCCCGAAACCTGGTATTGGGCTGGGCGTGCTGCGGCAGCCTTGCAATTAAACGATGACGCCATCTCACACTACCGCAAAGCGCTCGAGTATCACCCCGGTTGGGCTTTACCCCTCGAAGGCTTGGCTGAGCTGGGTGTGCAGCCCTGAGCAAAAATCAGCATTTCTTTGCACTGTTATAATGCCAAGTAGTTATGAGAAAGAACGCTAAACAAACTTTTCGCCAGCGGCTTAAGCCGCGCTCTGCCTGGCGCAAACCTTGGATTTTTCCAGCCTTAATAGCGGTTGGGTTTCTGTTACTTGCGGGTCTCTACCGGATTCCTGGCGTTCACGATCGCGCCTATTTCTATCTCGCCAGCGCGCGTGCCAGAATTTATTATTTCCTCAAACCGCCGGCTGCCGAAGTCTTTGAGCCCACTCAGCAAGGTACCCTGGATGCCAGCGTTTTTGCCACCCTGACAGCCATGGCGCCTACAGCTACGGTGACTCCAATGCCCACTTATACGCCAACTATTGAGCCTACGGCTGAGTTCACTTTCACCCCCACCATTACCCCAACGGCGACTCTGGTTCCCACACCCCTGCCGCCGCTGCCTTCATCGGCTATGATCGAGGGCATCGAGCCGGAATACCAGGGCTTCAATAATTGTGGTCCAACCAACCTGGCAATGGCGTTAAGCTTCTGGGGATGGGAAGGCAACCAAAAGACCACCGAAGCAGTTCTAAAGCCCTTCATCAAGGACCGCAACGTCATGCCCTATGAAATGCTGGGCTATGTGCAGGAACATACTGAGCTCAACGGCATTGTGCGCTATGGCGGTGATCTTGACCTGGTGAAACGGCTGGTTGCATCTGGTTTCCCGGTCATCATAGAGCGCGGTTACATTGACCGGCACGAAGGCTGGATGGGGCACTATGGTCTAATTGTCGGTTACGATGATAAGCTTCAGGAAGTAACCATCCCCGACACTTACCTGGGCATGATCAAAATGAGTTACGAAGAGATTACCCGTTATTGGGAGCAGTTTGATCGGATCTATTTGGTAATTTTTCCCTATGAACGTCAGCAGGAAGTTTATGACATCCTCGGTGCCCAGATGGATGCTCAATATAACAAAGAATACACACTCAACCTGGTCAGCAGCCAGCTCTATGAGCGTGAGGGACTGGATCGCTTCTTTGTCTGGTACAGCCGAGGTTCAATCTGCGTGGAACTAAATGACTACCTGTGTGCAGGCGAGTCTTATGATGAGGCCTTCCGCATTTACGCGACGCTCAAGGAAGAGGAACGCCCGTGGCGCATGCTCTGGTATCAGACCGGTCCCTATTATGCTTATTACTATTTGCAGCGCTACCAGGACTTGTATACTCTGACCAAGCAGACCCTCGATAAAACGCCTGAAGACGCCATCCCCGAAACCTGGGTCTGGAAAGGTCGGGCAGAGGTCAAACTGGGGCTGCGCGATGAGGCAATCGAGAGCTTCAAACAGGCACTTTTCTGGCACCCTGACTGGTGGGTGGCGAAAGATGAACTGATCGCGTTGGGCGAAACAGTAAACTGATCTATGGAGAACAGGGTTATGGATAATTACGTTGCCTACAATGCCCGCATGTGGGATGCCTGGAGCGAAGATCACAACACCTGGTCAATCCCTCTGACCCCCGAGCAGTTCCAGCAGGCAAAAAACAGTCCAATTGAGTTTGTTCTCACGCCCACAAAGAATGTTCCCCTCAGCTGGTTTGAAGGCGTTGGTAAGGACGTGTTGGGTTTGGCGAGTGGCGGCGGGCAGCAAGGACCTGTGATGGCGGCACACGACTACCGCGTGACCATCCTGGATAACTCCATGCGCCAATTGCAGTCTGAAAGAATGGTGGCAGAGCGTGAGGATTATCCTCTCCTGGCAACTCAAGCTGATATGACCGCGCCCTTTCCATTCAAAGACGAGAGTTTTGATGTGATCATCCACCCGGTTTCAAATTGCTACATTGAGGACTTGCAGCCAACCTGGAATGAGTGTTACCGTGTGCTCAGGCACGGCGGGGTCGTGATGGCAGGTTGGACCAATCCGATTCTGTATATGTTCGAAGACGAAGCGCTTGAAAATCCCGATTTGCCGCTTATTGTCCGCAATAAACTGCCCTATAACGGCAGGCTGGAAGTGGAAAAGGGCGGGGAATTGAGATTCGATACGGGCTATCAGTTCAGTCACACATTGGAAGCACAGATCGGGGGGCAGCTTAAGGCGGGCTTTCTTCTCAAGGATTTCTACGAAGACTCTGACCCCGGGATCCACCTGGGGGATTACACCAGTCTTTTTGCCGCGAGCCTGGCAGTGAAACTTTAGAAGCGACCCTGACTTAAGTTCCGCCCCTTCGCCTCCTCGCAAGCCTACACTGCAATCATTTTTCTGTCACATCGTGCCCGTAGGGTATTGCGAACCTCTGTTGTAAAGCAATCTAAACTATTGGTTGTCAAAGATTGCTGGTTGTAGGAGGGATGGGTTCATTCTCTGCAGGGTAAGAGAGTTTTGATGATTTGTGAATCACTAATGTTCATACGGGTTGAGAGGTTAGATTGCTTCGTCCCTCGCAATGACAGAAGGGCACGATGTCTGGTCTGCTTCGCTGTCATTGCGAACCTCTTTTGTGAAGCAATCTAAACTCCTGGCAAACCAAACCGTTTGATGTAACAGGATCACGGTAAAAAATTCATGAAGTCCGTGTGAACCTCTCACGTACTTGAATGCAAACGGTTTAGATTGCTTCGTCCCTCGCAATGACAGATGAAAAATAGAGCTAAGTTGAAGTAATAATTTTTTTTCTTTGGTCTTTCTTCAAAAAGGATGCTTAGGCTAGAACAATCGCTTGACATTGAGTGTCAATCTCTCACTCAACTTTCTTGCTTGCAAGGCTTCAAAATAACACCGGTAGGTATAAAACTTATCCGCCGGTTTAACGGCTCTTATCTCATCTTTTCGGGGTAATTCTTGAGCAGTTCCTGACCGGGCATCAGGATCGCTTTTGGCTCGCAGACGCTCTTACAAAAACAGCAGCCCACCATGCACAAAAACGGTTCCGCCACCCAGATCTTGCCATTCTCATCGCGTTCGTAGACCTCGCGCGCGCACAGATCCAAACATGCGCCGCAATCGTTACACAATGCCTCCGAGATGGTGGGAAACCAGGGGATCTGCTCACGCGGATAACCGCGCCAGGTGCCATAGTCGCGCGCGACGATCGCTTTGCCGGTACGCCGGCGTTGATAATAGCGCTGGTATTCCAACGTTAGCGCGTTGGCGTAATCCTGCATCGCTGGTTTGGGAATGAAATTGTTTTGCTTTACCCCATTTACAAGATGCTCTTGGATATCCTGCTGGCTTGGGGTCAATCCCTCCTCGTACAAAGCTGAAAAGAGTTCTTCCAGTCCCAGCAAACCTGCTGGTTGACCACCGATTTGGAGCATGCGGTAACTGAGCGCCATAATGATCCCGATCAACCGCCTTTTGCCAGGCAATCCACAGCTTCAGCCTTAAGGTGCGCCACCATGGCGGTGAGTCCGTTGCTGCGCTGGGAGGAGATGTGGCGCCAGAGGCCGAGCTCCTCAAACACGCTCAATTCCGCTTCGAGCACCTCTTTGGCAGGCTGGTTATTCAGTAACTTGTGAAGCATTGCCACCATGCCCTTCACCACCAGCGAATCACTATCAGCCTCAAAAACCAAGATGCCGTCCTGGCACTTCACATCAAACCAGACACTTGACTGGCAGCCTTTCACCAGGTTTTTGTCCACCTTGCTTTCGGGCTTCATCGCGGGCATGTCCATGCCCATTTCGATCAGATACTCATATTTTTCTTCCCAGTTCGCAAGCAGCGCGAAATCATCACTGAGGTCCTTTTGGAGTTCCTGGATACCTGGCATACTTACCTCTTTAGCATTTTAATGACACGCCTGACGCCATTCGCCAGATTTTCGAGGTCTTCCCGGCTGTTATAAAGCGCCAGCGAAGCCCGCACTGTGCCGCTGATGTGCAGGGCATCCATGATTGGTTGGGTGCAGTGCTGACCGGTGCGCACCGCGATGCCCATCGTGTCGAGCAGCACGCCCATGTCGTAGTGCTGAATGCCATTCACATTAAAGGGCAAAATGCCTGAACGCTGTGCCGGAGAGCCATAAATGATCAGGTCAGGGATCTCTGACAGAAGGTTCAATCCGTAAACGAGCAGATCCTCTTCGTACCCTTGTAATTCAAGCGGATCAAACTGCTTCAGGTAATCTATGGCAACGCCCAGCCCGATTGCCTGCGCCACGTTGGGAGTGCCGGCTTCAAATTTATATGGCAGAACATTAAAAGTAACCTTCTCGGGGGTCACCGTATCAATCATCTCGCCGCCGCTGAGGAAGGGAGGCAATGCTTCCAGCCATTTTTCCTTGCCGTAGAAGATGCCAATTCCCATCGGTCCGTACATTTTATGACCGGAAAAAACATAAAAATCGGCATCCATGCTCTGCACATCATGCGCGATATGCTGCACAGACTGGGCAGCATCCACCAGCACGGGGACTTCGTGGGCGTGGGCAAGACGAATGATTTCCTCAACTGGATTGACTGTGCCAAGAGAATTAGAGACATGGTTGACGGCTACCAGGCGGGTCTTTTCGTTAAGCATGCGCTCAAACAGCGCCAGGTCGAGCTCGCCGTGCTCGTTGAAGGGCAGAATGCGGAACGTTGCTCTACGTCTAAGGCACATTTGCTGCCAGGGAACGTAGTTGCTGTGGTGCTCAAGTTGCGTGACGATGACCTCATCACCAGCCTGCACAAACTTCTCGCCATAGGTATAAGCCAGCAGGTTGACCGATTCAGTCGTACCTCGGGTGAAGATCACCTCATGGTTGCGTTCCGCGTTGATATACCCTGCCACTTTCCGCCTGGCTCTCTCGTAGGCTTCGGTAGCCTGTACCGCCAGGGAGTGGTTGCCGCGGTGGATATTGGCATTCAGACGGGTGTAATAATCGATAAGCGCGTCGATTACCACCTGGGGCTTTTGCGTGGTGGCAGCATTGTCCAGGTAGACCAGCGGGTGGTCATTGACACTTTGCTTCAAAATAGGAAAATCAGCTCTTGCGCTGTGGATGTCTTTAGTCATAGTTATTCCTTAAGGTGCTTTGATTTTACCATTGCCGCGGGGCGAAGATGCGGCTTGTAATGCTCGGAGAGCCAGGAGGAATGTGATGGGTGTGTGTTAAATCGTTAAAAAGAAGTAAAGATTGGGTTATCACTTGAACATGACTTGAACATGAGCCTGAACATTATTAGCTTTGGGATACAATTGTTAACAAGTTAAATATCGTTTCTTTTTGTTTGACGTACTGGAGGAAGTATGGCTGAAAAGATATTGGTTGTAGACGATGAGATATCCCTGCAGGAAACCTTAACCTACAATCTTAAAAAAGAAGGTTACTTAGTTGAAGTGGCTGGGGATGGTATCGCCGCGCTGGAGCTTTTCAGGAGCTCCAAGCCAGATCTGGTTATTCTGGACGTCATGCTGCCCGGAATGGATGGTTTCGAAATCTGCCGCACACTGCGCCAGGAATCCAACACACCTGTGTTAATGCTGACTGCCCGTGACGATGAAATTGATCGGGTGGTTGGTTTGGAGGTTGGAGCTGATGACTACCTGCCCAAACCCTTCAGTATGCGCGAGCTGATTGCGCGCGTGAAGGCGCTGCTGCGGCGTGTTCGTCTGATCCGCGAGGAGGTTGGCACTGCTGCGCAGGAAGCCAACCAACCCAAGACGCTTGTTTTTGGGAATCTCGAAATTGACCTCAGCCGGCGGGAAGTCCGCCTGGATGGGAAAGCTTTGCCGTGTAAACCCAAGGAATTCGAGCTGCTAACCTTTATGGGTCAGCACAAAGGTCGTGTGCTCACCCGCGAACTGATCCTTGAGCGCGTTTGGGGTTGGGGGTATGTGGGCGACTCGCGTACGGTGGATGTGCACATTCGCTGGCTGCGTGAAAAAATTGAGGCTGTCCCCGAGACTCCCCAGAGAATCATCACAGTCCGTGGGGCAGGTTACCGCTTCGAAGGGTAAAACGAATTATGAAAATGCGCATCCATTCGCGCATTGCCTGGCCTTTTGTTCTGACGCTGGTGCTCACACTGGTGGTCTGGCTGATTGCCTTGCCATTGCTCGAACAAAGCGCCTACCAAAAAGCTCTCACAAATAATGAGCCAGTAGACCTGTCGTTTATTCACAATGCGGCCTTTCTAATTTCATTGGTTGGTTTAATCGCGGGTTTGAGCATCAGTCTGATTCATACCAACCGTTATGTTGACGATCTGAAGACCCTCACCGAAGCTGCCAAAGAGCTTGGTGAAGGCAAATATCAAGAGATAGATTTGCTTCCGATGCAGAATTCACTGCGTGAGATGGGCGAGTTGCGGGAAGCTTTGCAAAAAACCGCCCGCCAAATTGAAGACCAGATCGCAGACCTTTCCAAGGAACGCGCTATGCTCTCGGCGGTACTGGGGCAAATGACCGACGGAGTCCTCATTGCTGACAACAGCGGCAGGGTGCAATTGCTAAATAAAGAGGCAGAAAAGTTATTCATGGTTAATGAACGGGATGCACTGGGGCGTTCCGTTGTGGAAGTAATGCGCCATCACCGCTTGGTTGAACTTTGGGAAGAAACACGCAATGGTCCCGCAAAAACCATCACCATGGAAATGGGTGCGCTGCATAAGTACCTTCAGGTGGTTGGTATTCCCCTTGGGGAGGATTTGCCCGGGCGATCCATGCTGCTTTTTCAGGACCTCACCCAAACCCACCGCCTCGAAACAGTCCGACGGGACTTTGTCTCGAACATCTCTCACGAACTCCGCACTCCGATGGCGGGCTTGAAGGCAATCAGTGAAACTTTGCTGGATGGTGCTCTGGAAGATCCAGTCGTCGCTCGTAACTTTGTATTGCGGATGGACAGTGAGGTGGATAATCTCACCCAGATGGTCAACGAACTGCTTGAACTTTCCCGCATCGAAGCAGGGCGGTCCAACTTTGATTTTCAGCACATCGAGCCCTGTCAGTTGATCCAAAAACCTGCTGAACGCATGATTTTGCAGGCAGAAAGGGTGGGAGTCACGCTGAGCTATGATTGTCCGCCTGACCTGCCGCTGGTTTTTGCTGACCCGGAACGGATTTCACAGGTTTTTATCAACCTGATCCATAATGCCATCAAATTTACCTTAAACGGCGGACGAGTTCATGTAACCGCCTTTCAGGACGGGCAAATGGTAGTTTTCAAAGTCAGCGACAATGGTGTTGGCATCGCGCAGAAGGATATTACCCGCATCTTTGAACGCTTCTATAAGGCTGACCGGGCAAGAGCTGGTGGTGGAACGGGCTTGGGTCTTTCGATTTGCAGGCATATTGTTGAAGCCCATGGCGGGATAATCTGGGCTGAAAGTGTTGAAAATTCCGGTTCCAATTTTTTCTTTTCAATTCCTGTGGTGTATCGTAATAGCCAGAATTAACCGTCCTTTTACAGTTTGGCAAAGAAACCTTAACCGATTTTTGCGCGGCAGGATGGGAGCCTATGTTATAGTAAATCAAGGCAATATCTGATTTTTTGTGTATCCCCCGAGAAGGATTGTGAGGGTCAAGATGGTATATAATTTTTGGAGATCTCATTTTTCTTTGGAGGCATTATGTCTCGTTTTACCTTAGATCAGGAAATAAAACTTGTCCAGGATGAAATGCTGCTTTTGGGAAGCCTGGCAGAACAGGCAATCCTGAACGCGGTTGATGCTTTGCGTCGCAGGGATGTTGCTGCCGCTAAATCCATTTATGCTGAAGATCAGAAAATTAATAGTAAGCATTTTGCCATTGAGAACCACATCCTGATCATTTTTGCCACGCAATCCCCGTTGGCTCGTGACCTGCGTATTTTGGCTGCCATGCTTGAAATCATTACTGAGTTGGAGCGTATCGGCGATTACGCCAAGGGTATCGCCAAGGTTGCCATGCGGTTGGCAGATGATGAGACACCCATCCCGGTACGTGAAATTTCGACCATGGCGGACAAAGCCACCTCCATGCTCCACCGTGCTTTGGGCGCCTTCGTCTCGGAAGACCTCGCGGCTGCGTATGCCATCCCCAGGGAAGACGATGAAGTGGATGAGCTGTACATCACCATCTATCGCAAGATCGTTCAGAATATGATCAAAAACCCAGAGACCATCGACCATACCAACCAGATCCTCTGGGTCATCCACAATCTTGAACGCACTGCCGACCGGGTGACAAACATCTGCGAACGCATCGTCTTTATCGTATCCGGAGAGCTGCTCGAGCTGGACTCTTCGGATGATGAAGATTTGGATGACTAAAAATTAATTTCCTTGAGCAAAGAGACGCGCCGAAAGCGCGTTTTTATATACGCAGAATCGCAAAAAATAAGAGAGTAAACTATAATCTTGATATCTCTCTTTTTGGGATGATGTATTCATCAGTGCCAGGCGTAAGAAAATAGGAGGTACAGCTTGTGTTAAGAAAAAACGACACCAAAGGAAAACTGATTGTAGTGGAAGGAATTGACGGTTCCGGAAAATCCACGCAAATCGACCTGCTTTATAAGTGGCTTTTGGGTGCTGGATACTCAGTTTATTTCAGCGAATGGAACAGTTCAGCCTTGGTAAAAAGCACCACCCGAGCCGCGAAAAAGTCGAAATCTTTCACCCCCACCACTTTCAGTATTCTGCACTGCACTGATTTTGCGGATCGGTGGGAGAACAGCATCTATCCCCTGCTCAAGGCGGGTGTCATTGTGCTGGCGGACCGTTATGCTTTTACCGCTTTTGCGCGTGACGTTGCCCGTGGCGTTGATCCGGATTGGGTGCGTAACATGTATTCCTTTGCCATTATGCCTGACGCAGCTTTATATTTCCGCGTGCCTTTGGATGTGGCTGTGGAGCGCATCACTGGCGCAAGAGCCAGCCTGAAGTATTACGAGGCAGGTATGGACCTGGGACTGTCCGAAAACATCAACGAGAGTTTTGCACTTTTCCAGGGCAAGATCCTGAATGAATATGACAAAATGGTGGACGAATTCGGATTGACCTTGATCGATGGCACCAAGTCTGTCAAGGAACAACAGAAAAAAGTACGTTCCATTATCAAAAAAATTCTGGTAGGTTTTGAAGGACTGCCTAATCCCAACAAGATGCCCATCACCATGACCAACATTCAGGCGGGCAAGCACAAAAAAGGAGGCTCAAAATGAACAAAGCAACCTTCTATGGAGCTGGCTTCCCCTACCGGGATTTTGGCAAACTCCCTGGCAAGTTGATTGTGCTTGAGGGGACTGACGGCGTTGGTCGCTCAACCCAGGTCAAAAAATTGCGCACATGGCTCGAGGAGGAAGGCTATGCCGTTTCAGACACCGGGCTGACGCGCTCTGCTTTAACCACTTCCGGGATTGAGGCTGCCAAGAGCGGGCATACGCTTGGTCCGATCACAATGAGTCTCTTTTATGCTGCTGACTTTGCGGATCGCCTCGAAAATCAGATCATCCCCGCCTTGCAGGCGGGTTTCGTGGTGCTTTCAGACCGTTATTTCTACTCTGTTGTAGCCCGCGACAGCTTGCGGGGCATCAACCGACTCTGGTCAAAGCAGTTGTACGGCATCGCCCTCAAACCGGATCTGATCCTCTACATGAAAGCCAGCGTCCCTTCCTTGGTCATGCGTCTGATCCATGGGCGTGGGCTAAACTATTGGGAATCGGGGATGGACCTGCACCTGGCGGATAACTTCTATGACAGCTTTGTGCAGTACCAGGGCATGATCCTTGAGCAGTTCGATATCATGTCGGAAGAATATAACTTTATGACCATTAATGCTGATCAGGACCCCGAGATGATCTTTGAGGAATTGAAAAAGCCTATTCTCGAGTTACTGTATAACCGGTTGGCTAAAGGCAACAAACCCAAGTAGAGATAGTGACTTACCCCAGCATGCCTGGGGTAAGGTTTTTAAGGAGAAGTAATGAGCAAATTCCGATCCGAAGCTGTTTGCGTCTATGGCGCAAAGATCATTAACACATATGTTTTGGCAATGCATGCCGAGATTGAAGGCGTGCTTGAAGCCAAGGATATTGAGTACATCCATCGCATGCGTGTTGCTTCTCGGCGGCTGCGCAGCGCACTGGCAATCTTTGAAGGCTGTTTCTCGAGGAAAGACTTCAGGAGTTATTCACGCGACGTGAGGGATGTTACCCGTTCTCTCGGGGCTGCCAGGGATTTGGATGTGCAGCTCGCGGTACTTGAGGGTGTCATGCCCGATTTTTCCGACCCTAAACTGGCTCCGGGTCTGCGCCGGCTGCAATTGCGGCTCAAACAGCAAAGGGCAGAGGCACAAAAAGGCGTTTTGGCTGCCATCCTAACGCTCCAGAAGGATGATACTTTAGTGAATCTTGCCAAATGGGCGGCGCCTTTCAGGGAGTCATCGGAAGGAATCTATCTGTTTTCCCCTGCGCTTTATGAGCTTGCCTTTAGTGGCATTAGCGCCCGCTTTAATGAATTAATGGATCACGCCGCATATATTCAGGACGAGCGCAATGTGACTGAACTACACAATATGCGCATCAGCGCCAAGCGCTTACGCTACACGATGGAGGCGTTTGAAGATCTGTACGGCACGAATTTGAAGCCGTTCATCAATCAAACCCGGAAATTTCAGGATGTCCTGGGAGATATTCATGACGCGGATGTTTGGGTTGAAATGATTCCCCGCTTCATTAGGGAAGAAGGGGAGCGGATAAACATCTACTTTGGCAATACACGCCCTCTCAGGCGACTGCTGCCTGGTTTGGAGGCTTTTCGGGCGAACCGCACAGAAAAACGCAAGGCAGATTATCAGCGTTTTCTCGGGATGTGGCTGAAAGCGGAGCAGGAGCATCTTTGGGATGAACTCCTCAAAATGATCAATGTGCCGCTCAATCTTGAAGCTGCCTTACGTTCCTTGCAACAGCTTGGAGATTCTCAAATGGCACCAGAGGATAGCGCTGAGGACAACTTCGGGGAGGATTAGCTCCCAGCAATGTTCCGAATAAACCTGCTAATTTCTCGATTATTCTCTTGTCAAATTGCGTTCCATGCGCCGTAAAAGTAAAAAATTAATGACAGCTACAACAACCATCATCACCAACAAAACCAAGTAGCCGATTCTCCAATTTTCCTGCCCCACCATCATTGTGTATTCCGACATACCCCCGATGCCTGAGATAAGCGTGAGGGGCATGAAGATGCTGCTGATCAGCGTCAGGCGTCGCATGATAGCATTCGTGCGGTTTGAGGTCTCAGCCATTCGATTGCTGGCCAGCGAAAGGTGTATCTCCATCAGGCTTGTCACCTGATCCCGTGCAGTTTCGGAAATTTCATAATAGCGCGAGAGATGGTCGTATACATCCCGGAAGAAAACCAGGGATTTTTCGGAGATGAAAGGGCTGTCCTGGCGTATCAGCTTGCTGAGCACTTCCCGTTCGTAGAAAACAGATTTTCGGATGGTATTCAAGTCGCGCCGGGAGTCCAACAGCCGTGAAAGGTCGTAGTCTGGTGAGCCTTGCAGTATCTCATCCTCATCCTTGTCCAACTTGGTTTCGATACGGTCGACAGCTAAAAATTTCCGATCAACAACGGTATCAATCAACAGGTGGAGCAGGAATGAAGGACCATTTCTGACTTTTTGACTTTCCCGCTCAATCAAGCGCTCCATGCCTTGTAATAATGGTTGATTTTGACTATCAGAATGCGATATGCTGATGACGAAATATTTTCCGATTGCCAGGTCAAGTTCATGTGCCAGCAATTCATCAGAAGAGCTCTCAAAGACGTTAAACACCAGGAAGGAGTAGTTTGGGTATAAGTCAAGCTTGGGCAGTTGCTCTTCGTTGAGGCTATCCTCGATGCTCAGAGGGTGAAGGTTGAGTTCGGTGATCAAAGGTTCGAGATCCTCTATCTTCGGGTCGCAGTAATCAAGCCACATATACCCCCCATCCTGCACTGCATTGATTGCATCATGAATGGAAGAAACAAGCGAAAGCTCTCCAGCCGAATCAATAAAGAAGAAGCGCGAATAGGGTTCTTTGGGGGTGATGGATTGTTGGATAAGTTCAGTCATTTTGATCCTTTGTAGAAGGGTTGCGCGTAAGAATTTTGACCAGTGGAGAGAATGGATTCCAATCCAGTAATTTAGCAAATTGAAAAGGCGTAATCTTGCGTTGAGCTTGGATGGCACTGCGTTTTTTGAGCATCGCTGAAAGTCCCCGCAGAGCGTCTCTTTTACCTCTGAAGAGAGCTTTGCCGGAAGGCATAAAAATTCCCGCGAAAAGATAGAGCAGGTTGAAGAAGATATGGACAGGTAATAACAAGTAAAACAGGAAGCCCGGCATGTTTTTTACAAATGCCCAGATCAGGTTGCGCTGCCCGTAATAGGTGGCAAAGTCACTGCGGTAGCCGGTGCTGCCAGAGCCGATATGCCTGACAGTGGCTTGCGGCAGGTAGAGAAAAGGATGTCCAGCCAGCTGCAGGCGCATATCAAGGTCGAGGTCTTCCATGTAAGCAAAGAAATCCTCATCAAATCCCCCTGCTTGCTCAAAGGCCGTCCGAGGGTACGCTGAGGCTGCCGCGCAGGCACTCATCACAAGGCGGGGGCTGGTTGCGCTTTTTGCGGCAGATCGATTGTGGTTTTTGCGCCACGTTAAGCCGCTGGCGTGGTAAACATTCCATTCGCCGTCCAGCAAGGCGGAATTGTCTGCTTGCAGGAGGCGCGAGGCAAAACAGTGCCCGGGGTGTACCACCGCAGCCTGGTGGAGCGTTGCAAGCCAATCTGGCTCGGGAAAAGCATCACCATTCAAGAGCACCAGGTATTCCCCTGAAGCTGACCTGGCAGCCAGATTGTTTCCGCCAGCAAAGCCAAGATTGATATCAGAATGAATTTGTTTTATTTCAAGATCTCTGAAATTTGCCAAAATCTCGGGGGCAGGCGGCTGATTGGCGCCGTTATTGAGCAGAATCACTTCAAAATCCTGAAAAGTTTGCTCCAGCAGGGACTGAAAACAGCGCTGCAGGTATTGTTCACTTTGCCAGAACAGAATCAGGATCGAAAAGAAAGGTTTGCTCATATTATCATCTCTGCTTACCCATATTATAGTTTAGGTAAGCAATGTGCAAGGATTTGAAAACGGGGGTATAGGTTTTGTATAATCAAAGGAGGGCATTTCCCCGCAGCTTGCTGCGAAAAACAGTAAGATAGAAGTATGAGTGAAACATGGCGGA
>ENA-OSEO01001869-OSEO01001869.1-sediment-metagenome-genome-assembly--contig:-NODE-1869-length-34030-cov-5.150679_pt1 | contig 34030 bp, 33 predicted proteins | sample MGYA00237883_ERZ534232 | MGnify/ENA metagenome assembly ERZ534232 | reverse complement strand
GGGGGCGTAGCTCTAATCGGGAGAGCGCTGCGTTCGCATCGCAGAGGTTGGCGGTTCGAATCCGCTCGCCTCCACCAGGGGTGCCTCATCCCTCATCTCGTGGCCGCAGGTCGCGGCGAAATCCCTTCGAACGGCCGATGCTGTAGCGATTGGCTATCCGCGACGCGTTCGGCGCTCACGGTCGGCTCGCATCACTTGACAGCGAGCCGGCGCACCAGAGCCATTTGGGGTCAGATCTTGATTCTTAGGGTTTGCTCTCTTCGTCGACCCGCTTCGCAATCACGCTGATCGTTGAGTAGCAGAGCCCAAGGTGATCGCCGACCTCCTTCAGCCTGTATTGATGCCTGCGGACGGCTTCGTGAATCCGCTGGTTGCGCGTCGGCCTGTCCGTCACACCAGCGAACAGCTCCTCGAGTGTGGGACGCGCAGCCAGGCGCTCTTCGCGCCGGATCTCGCGGTTCTCGACCACATCCGCCAGGAGAGGTCTCAGAGACCGGACGAACGCCTCGTTTCCCAGAAGCACGCCTGCCGACAGGTCTTCCCAGACGTCGACCCCCTTGCCCTGCTTGACGAAGTCGCGGTAGCGATGGATGGCCTCCTGACGATCTTCGGCGAACTGAGAGAGCAGCCAATCCGTCGTGAGAAAGGGGGGCGGATCGACTTGCCCCGCGGTGGCTCGGAAGCTGCTCCACAGCCAGGCACGTGCGCTGCGAGCCATCCCCGCACGAACCGGATTGAGAACGATGTAGCGAGCGAGCTCGAGCAGGTAGCTCTCCTTTTCTACAACGGCTGACTTGAAACGTCCCTGAACGAGGTGCCCAGCGCGCGAATGGCGTCGATTGAACCATTGTGTATACACACCATTGAGATGCTGCATCCCTCGTGAGAGACTCGGTTGTGGCGTCTCGATGAGAAGGTGATAGTGGTTGGTCATCAGGCAGTAGGCGTGGCAGATCCAACCGAACCGCTCGATGACGGAGCCGAGGACCTCCAGGAAGTGACGCCGATCGGCATCATCGAGGAAGATGCTTTCCCCTGCGTTCCCGCGGCTGGTGACGTGATGCACCGCGTCTTCGTACTCGATTCTCAGCGGACGCGCCATGCAGGCAGTGTAGCACACGGAAGCCTAAGAATCAAGATCTGACCCCGAACGACGGACCCCGAACGACGCTTGACAGCGAGCTGGAGCGCCAGCAAGTCAGGAGGATCGGGGGTGGGGTCGGTCTCTGCTCTCGATCTACCAGACCACTCTCACGGCGAGGGCCCACTTGGTGAACCCCGTGGTATCGATCGTGATCGAGCTCGATGTGGTCACGGAGGTGCCGAGGGCGAGCTTGACGCCCATCGTGCTCTGCGCCCAGTCGAACAGGAGACCGGTCGACGTGCTGAAGAACGTGTCGACGGAGAACGAGAATCCGCATCCGGCCGGCGGCACGTCAATCTCGAGCGATACGACTTCCCAGTACTCCTGTGGGTAGTAGAGGTGCCCCTCCTCGATCGCGGTCGCCAGCGGCTCGATGATCGACCCGAACCGCGGAGTGGTGATCACGTACTTCGTCGTGTCGAGGTTCGAGATGCTGCTGAACCGGGCGCCGCCGAGCTCGACTTCCAGGGCGATCCCGTAGATCTCAATCCCGGTGATCGTCGACGCGCCATCGAGGATCAGATCGGTGTAGATCGTCAGGCAGCCAAACTCGGTCCGGAGCGAGGGTGTGAACGAGTGGCTCGCGGTCTGCACGGTGAAGGCGTAGTTCAGCGTCAGGTCGAGCGGCAGCCCGAGGAGCCCCATGTACGTCAACTCGAACTCCTGGCTGAGGAACCCGAGCTTCCCGAACGTCGTGATGCTGGTCAGATCGAGGCAGCCGAGCGCGATCGCCCGGAACGTGAGCTCCTGCCCGGAGAAGCAGAGGGGAGGCACGTCGATCGTCGGATCCGTAACGTAGGTCTTCGTGAGGAGCGACGGATCCGTCTGTCCGGCGGATTTCGTGAACGAGATGCCGCTGAGATCGGCACCGAAGAACGTCGCGCTTTCGAACGTAAACAGCCCGCCGATGATCTCGCCGTAGATGTTGAACACGTATCCGTAGTTCATCGATTCGGTCTGGGTCGGTCCGACGGCCGCCGCGTAGATGCTGAGCACCAACGGAGGCAGCTCAAGGGACAGGATCCCCTGTGTGTAGAGAAACGATCCGCTCTGGGGTTCGAAGAGCATCAGCCCGTCGAAGGTGATCAGCCCGAGCGCGGCGGTCAGATCGAACTCCTGCCAGAGCCACCCGTCGAACGTGAAGTCCGACACGCTCCCGAGCCGGAGGAAGCTGATGCAGAAGCCCACATCGAGCGTGGCAGCGAAGGACGAGAACGGCGTGGCTTCCTGCGGCGACAGGCCGATCTCGGCCTCCCAGCTCCCGGTGAACCACTCGCCGCCCCAAACTCCGATCCCGCACCCAACTACGAGAGCGGCCGCTATGAAAAGGATTCGGTACTTCACCTTGCGTTCCCCCTCGCTGCCCTCTCGAGCATCCGCCCGACGGAGGCGCTGTCTGATGATCTTCGTTCTCCGTGCATCGACCCGACCGTACCCGCTCCCTCGGAGATCCCCTACGCTCTGCGACCGCGCGGCGGGGGAAATAGATCACCTCCCCGGCCAGCGCTCGTCCCTCCGGCCGCCGACGAAGCGACGGAGGGTCCCCGGTGGCGCAGCCGACGCTCCCCCGGTAGACTCCTACCATGCGACGGTTCTTGATCCTCGGCCACAAGGTCCCCCTCGACGGGGCGTTTACGCTAGACGACCTGCCCGGGAGTGCAGGGCGGATGGACGTTCTCTGTCGAGCGATCGGGGCGTCGCTCTTCGTCTCTCACGGGATCCGAACGGATGTGGAGGTGGTGCTGCTCCTGCAGAACAACATCCAGATCCGGATCGTCGGCGATCGAGTGAAGCGATTGAACCCGGACGAGCGGTCGACAGCGGCGCTGCTGCAGAAGGCGCTGCAGCGCGTCGGCGACGACGAGATCGAGAGCACACCGGGGATCTTCGCGTCGCGTCGGAGCCTCGCGGAGGCCATCGACCGCTTCTATCAGCTCGAGGCCCGACCGTTCGTCCTTCACGAAGCCGGCTCCCCGATCGAATCGGTCGGCATTCCGAAGCACCCGGCGTTCGTCCTGTCGGACCATCTCGAATTCAGCGATGACGAAGCCGCTCTCCTGGCCGACATTCCTCGTATCTCGCTCGGCGATCGCGTTCTCCACACGAGCCAGTGTATTACGATCGTTCATCATCTCCTTGACCGCCGCGACGACGATGCGCAAGCGGACCTCGTCCTTTGCCACAAGGTCTGGGGGGAGCCGAAGGCCCAGCTGATCCGCGGATTGCTGGACGACTTCGACATCCCGGTGAACCTCCTCCGCCATGCGCCCCAGACGATCTACCCGATCGCGATCGACGGGCTCGGCGAGGTCCGAATCATGGTTCGCCCGCGCGACCTCGTGCGGGCACGTGAGATCATCCGCGACTACTTCGAGGAGCCCGTCGAGGATTGACCTGATCTGCGCTCCCATCGGGTAGAATGTGCACGGCATGGGGGACGATCATCGGGAGAGGCTCTATCGCCACCGGCGCGACCGCATGGTGGAGCTGGACGTTCGCCGCCGCGGCATCGCCGATCTCCGCCTCTTGGCTGCGATGCGCCACGTGCCGCGACATTTCTTCGTTCCCGAACCGCTCCGCGGTCAGGCGTACGCCGATTACCCGCTCCCGATCGGGGAGGCCCAGACGATCTCGCAGCCCTACATCGTCGCACTGATGACGGAGGCGCTCTCGCTCACCGGGTCGGAGCGGGTGCTCGAGATCGGGACTGGATCCGGATACCAGACCGCGCTCCTCGCGGAGTTGGCGAACGTCGTCTGGACCATCGAGCGAACCCCGACGCTCCAACGGGCAGCCGCCGAGCGCCTGTCGGCGCTCGGCTACCGGAACGTCCGCTTCGTCGTGGGAGACGGTACACTCGGCCTGCCGGAGCACGCTCCGTTCGACCGGATCCTGGCGACGGGGAGCCTCCCAGCGGCCCCCGACGTCCTCCTCGACCAGCTCGCGGGCGGCGGGGTCTTCGTCGGACCGGTTGGCGGGATGGATGAGCAGGAGCTCGTGCGGATCGACGTCGGTCCGCCCCGTCGCCGGCGTGACCTGGGGGCGGTTCGTTTCGTCCCGCTCGTCGGAGCTGCCGGATGGGACTGATCGGGCCCTCCGGCCGGGCGGCGTACTCGTCGAAAGGAGACGAAAGAAGAGATGAGTTGGATTGATCTTCGCAGTGATACGGTCACGCGTCCGACCGAGGGGATGCGACGGGCGATCGCGGCCGCGCCGGTCGGCGACGATGTGTTCGAGGAGGACCCGACCGTTCGGAAGCTCGAGGAGCAGATGGCCGAGCGGCTCGGCAAGGAATCGGGGCTGTTCGTCGCCAGTGGAACGATGGGGAATCTCGTCGCCTTTCTGACTCACGCCGGCCGTGGAGACGAAGTGCTCCTCGGTGATCTCTCCCACACGTTCCTCTACGAGGCCGGGGGAAGCGCGGCCCTCGGTGGGATCCACCCGCGGACGGTTCCGAACCGCCCGGACGGGACGCTTGCGGTCGCGGATCTCGAGCGCGCGGTCCGCACAGAGAACGTCCACTTCCCGCGGACCCGTCTCCTTTGCCTGGAGAACACGCAGAATCGCTGCGGCGGCGCCGTCCTCCCGCCGGAGTCCTTGGAGGACGCGGCCGCGTTCGCGCGCCGCCACCGCCTTTCGATCCACCTCGATGGCGCCCGCCTGTTCAACGCGGCAGTGGCCCTCGGAGTGCCACCGGCGTCGCTCGCCGAGTGCGCCGATTCGGTGATGGTCTGCTTGTCGAAGGGGCTCGGCGCACCCGTCGGCTCGGTCCTTTGCGGTTCGCGCGGGTTCATCGCGGAAGCGCGCCGGGCTCGGAAGATCGTCGGCGGAGGGATGCGGCAGGTCGGGATCCTGGCTGCGGCTGGGCTCTACGCGCTCGACCACCACATCGCCCGACTCGCCGAGGACCACGAGGCTGCCCGCCGCTTGGCGGAGGGAATCGCCCGAATCGACGGTCTCTTCTGCCCGCAGTCCGGTCCGCCGACAGGGGCCGCCTGGACAAACCTGGTCTACGTTCGCCTCGACCGATCGGCCGTCGAGGATCCCGACGTAACCGCCGTCATCCTGTGCAGCCGTCTCCGCGACCGCGGGATCCTGGCGCTCCCTTCCGGGACGGAGCCTGCTGAGGAAATCCGCCTGGTTACGCACCTCGATATCTGCCAGGAGGACATCGAGAACACACTGACCGCCCTGCGGTCCGCCGTCCGCGGGACGTAGGTCCCTCCCTTCCCTGAACGACGTCGCTTGCCCAGACCGTCGATGCGCTTCCGCGACGGGAATCGGGCTCCTATCCTCTCGGGGAACCGGGTGGTGAGAGCCGCTTCCTGTGTGGAGCGCGGCTCCCCCCCTCATGCAACAAGAAAGGGGGAACCGATGAAGGGGCTAGCGTCTGTTCTGCTCGTTGCCCTGATGTGGAGCGCCGCGTCGGCGGCCGGATCGCTGCAGATGTCGGTCGGCGCGGGACCGTCGGCCACTTCCCTCGACGCGATCAACAATGCAATCGGCGTCTTCAACGCGCTGATCGTGCATCTCAACGAAACGTTCGACGTCCATCCAAACGTCGAGGGGGCGGTTGGGACGATCGGAACGATCGGCAGTGGACTCTCGTTTCACGCGAGCGAGCGATACTGGGTGACCGACTGGCTCGGGCTCGGCGGCCGGATCGGGTACCTCGGCGCATCGACGGGCGTGCGCGGCGAGTACCGGGGGAGCGAAGTATCGCAGATCGACGTTTCCCTCGGCTTGAGGACGGTCAGCGGCATCCTGTGCGCATCGACCGTCTTCCTCGACGTCGGACTGCAACTCGGAGCCGAGATCGGTGTCGGATACTACCACACGACCGTCGACCGATCGGTTGTCTTCGAGATTCCCTCGGAGTACCCACAGGCGATCTCCGGCGTCCCTCCCCAAGGATCGGGGCGCTACTCCGGCGGCACAGTCGGATTCGAGGCAGGGTTCTCGCTCACCTACCCGCTCTTCCCCTCATTCGCGCTCGGCACGACGGTCTCCTACCGATCCGCCCGGATCGCGACTGTCCGTAACGCCGAGGGAACCGGACTCGACCTCGACGGAGACGGACGGACCGAGTCGATCGATCTGAACGGAATCACCGTCCAGTTGACGCTGTCGCTCAGCATCGATTTGTCCCTGGACGGGAGAAAGGAGTGATGAGATGAAGGGACTGCGGTGGTGCGCGGTGTTCGCCGTCGGGATTCTGATCGTAGCGGCGCTCACCGGCTGTCTAACGTTTCGGAATTCCCGGCCTCAGGCGTTGTTCACCGCGTCGACGGCCCGGCACGTCATTCCGTTCACGGCGTCGTTCGACGCGACCCTGTCCTACAACCCGGAGGGTACGATCCAATCGTACCTCTGGTCGTTCGGTGACGGCGGCTCGGATAGCGGGCCCCTCGTCGACCACACGTTCATTCAGAGTGGGACGTTCGAAGTCCGATTGACGGTGATCGACGGGCAGGGTATCTCCAGTTCGACAACCATGACGGTCGAAGCGTTGAACCCTCTTCCCGAGGCGACGTTCAGCTACAGCCCGAAGAGCCAGATGGAAGGGGAATACGTCGTCGGAGCGAGCGAGTGGATCACGTTTGATGCCCGTGAATCGACGGACGACGGGGAGATCGTCGGCTATGAGTGGAACTTCGGCGACGGCACGTACGGGGTCGGCCCCGTGGTCGAGCATCGTTATCTCTATCCCGGGACATACAACGTCGTCCTAACCGTCACCGATAACGAGGGCGGGGCGACGAGCCACATTCAGAAGATCAACATCGTCGGTGGGCCGCCGTGCCACGCCGACATCACCGGGGACGTGCAGTGGAACTACGGGGGGGGCAACGAATGAAGCGCCTGATCGTCGCGTCCTTGATCCTCGCGCCGCTCTTTCTGTCGGGGTGCATTCTCGACACGATCATGAAGGACGTCGTGGTCAACCGGCCGCCCCGTGCGGTCGTCGACGCCAAGCCGCAGGAGGGGAGTGCTCCGCTGACCGTCTCGTTCGACGCTCGCTACTCGCACGACGATGACGGAACGATCGTCGACTACCATTGGGACTTCGGAGATCCGACCGATCCGTCCCCCGTGCGGGCGGCCGCCTGCACCCACACGTACGCGCACCCGGGAACGTATCTCGCCAAGTTGACGGTCACTGACGACGACGGCGCGACCGGATCGCAGCAGATCGCGATCGTCGTCACGAACGCGGCTCCGGTCGCTCAGGCGACCGTGAGCAAGAGCAGTCCGTACCCCGGGGACACCGTGACGTTCGACGCGTCGGCCTCCACCGACTACAACGGACAGATCGTCCAGTACGCGTGGGATTTCGGAGATGGAAACGCCGCCGAGGGCGTCCGCGTCACGCATTCTTACATCGAAGGCGGGTACTACATCGTGACGCTCGTCGTCACCGACGACGAGGGAGCGACGGCGACGACGCGCTTGAACATGAACGTGCAGCCCGGGAGCAGCAACTGCGGCGGGTCGACGGACAACACGTGCGGTTCGAGCGGCTCGGCGCAACCGTACGCGGTGATCACCGGGAACTTCTCCTGCTCGGGCGGCATCATGGGCGAGCCGATCCGTTTCGACGGTAGCTACTCCCGCGCCGGCACCGGGCAGATCACCTCGTACTACTGGGAGTTCGGCGACGGGGCGACGGCGACCGGAGCGATCGTCACGCACACGTACGAGCGGACCGGGCGATTCGTCATCCGGCTGACCGTGACCGACGAGGGCGGCGGCACGAACACGGCCGCGGGGCAACTCAGCATCGGGACAAGCTGCTACTGACAGGCTGGGCGGGCGGGTGGCTCCCGGGCTCAGCCGCCCGACGAGCTGTCGGAGATCTGCTGATAGTACGGCGTCGTGACGACATCGACGTCGATCAACTCGCCCGCGGCGTCGAAGTACTCCCCGACCACTAGAATCGGCGCCGTTGCTCGAATGTCGATCACTCCCCAGTTCGCCTCGGTCCGCGCGAACTCACGCTCCAGGCTGAAGTAGATCGCGGCCTGCGGATCGAGCACGAACTCGTCCGACCCGAGCGCCTCCCCCGCTGCGTTATGAACCCAGATCGCACCCGCGACAGGCATAGAATGAGGGTTCAGCACCGCAATCCCGGTCGTTCGATGGTGTGTGTTCGCGTGATTCAGGGTGAACCAGTAGTAGGTCGACGTTATCTCGTCGGGGGAGAGGACCCGCGAGACGATGTTCTCGGCGGCGATCCACGAACCGGCGTCCCGGATCCAGACGCTCAACGACAGAAGCGCCGGGCAGTCGACGAGGACGATCCCCCAGCGGGTCGCCTCGTCCGGACCCAGGTCCTCGCTCAAGAACAGGACCGTTGAGGAGTAGCTCGTCAGTGTGGTCCGCCGCGCGGCGACCTGCGCCCCGGTCGGATCGAAGATCGCGATCGAGCACGCGATGTCCCCCTCGAACGCGCTCAGGCTCGATAGGGTCAACGCTGTCTCCTTCCCGTCCGTGCAATCGTAGTAGGCCACGTAGATTCGGCCGACCGCCGGAAAGCTCTGCGCTGCCATCAGTGCCCCGACCGCGGCGACGATCACCCAAGCTGCCCATCGTTTGCTCATGCTTTCCCTCCGTTCCGGTCACTCGCGCGCCGTAGGCGCACCGGTCAACCGCCTGCCCGCGCTCCGACCGCCACCCTCAGGACCTCGGCGAGAAACCGACCGGTGTGCGATCCCTTCGCGCATGCGATCTCCTCCGGCGTTCCGATCGCGATGACCGCCCCGCCGCCGTCGCCGCCCTCCGGGCCGAGGTCGATGATCCAGTCGGCCGTCTTGATCACGTCGAGATTATGCTCGATGACGATCACCGTGTTCCCGGCGTCGACGAGGCGATGAAGAACCTGCAAGAGCTTGCGCACGTCGGCCGCGTGCAGCCCTGTCGTCGGTTCGTCGAGGATGTAAAGGGTCTTCCCGGTGGAACGTCGCGACAGCTCCTTCGCCAGTTTGATCCGCTGCGCCTCGCCGCCGGACAGCTCGGTCGCCGGCTGCCCGAGCTCGATGTAGGAGAGCCCGACGTCGAAGAGCGTTTGGAGGCGCCGGCGGATCCGCGGGATGTTCTCGAAGAACCCGAGTGCCTCCTCGACCGACATCGAGAGGACATCGGCAATCGACTTCCCCTTGTAGCGGACCTGAAGGGACTCGCGGTTGTATCGCAGCCCCTTGCACACATCGCAAGGGACATAGATGTCCGGCAAGAAGTGCATCTCGATCTTCTCCACCCCCTGCCCTTGACACGACTCACAGCGCCCGCCCTTGACGTTGAAGCTGAACCGCCCGGATGAGTAACCCCGCAGTCGTGCGTCCGGCGTCCGGGCGAACAGGGCCCGGATATCGTCGAACAACTTGGTGTAGGTCGCCGGGTTCGATCGGGGCGTCCGTCCGATCGGAGACTGATCGATCTCAATCACCTTGTCGATCCGCTCGACCCCTTGGATCTCGTCGTGAAGCCCCGCCCGGCGAGCGGCGAGGTGGAGGCGGTGAGCGACGCCACGGTAGAGGACTTCCTCCACAAGCGTGCTCTTCCCCGACCCGGAGACGCCCGTCACGCAGACGAACCGGCCGAGAGGGAACTCGACGTCGATGCCGCGTAGGTTGTGCGCCGCCGCACCGATCACCCGGAGGCTCCCTCCGTTCCCCTTGCGCCGCTTCGCGGGGAGATCGACCCGAAGGACCCCGGCGAGGTACTGCCCGGTCAGCGACTCCGGGCAGGCAGCGATCGCGTCGGGCGGTCCGGCCGCGACGACGCGGCCGCCGTGAGCGCCCGCCCCGGGACCGAGATCGAGGATGTAGTCGCTCTCCCTCATCGTCTCCTCGTCGTGCTCGACGACGATCACCGTATTCCCGAGGTCTCGCAATCCCTTCAGCGTCTCGAGCAGTCGGCGGTTGTCGCGCTGGTGGAGCCCGATCGACGGCTCGTCGAGGACGTAGAGGACGCCGGTCAGCTGGCTGCCGATCTGCGTCGCGAGGCGGATCCGTTGCGCTTCTCCGCCGGCGAGGGTTCCCGCCTGGCGGTCGAGCGTCAGATAGTCGAGCCCGACCGCGACCATGAACCCGAGGCGAGCTCGGATTTCCTTGAGGATCTGCGCCGCGATCATCTCCTCCCGCGGCGAGAGTGACAGGTTCTCGAAGAACGTCAGCGCGCTGCGAATCGACAGGGTCGTCACCTCGTGGATGCTCAGCCCGTCGACCGTGACTGCGAGGACCTCCGGCTTCAGCCGCGCACCGCCGCAGACAGGACAGGGAAGCGTCGCTAGGTATTGCTCCAACTCCGCCCGCCACTGCTCCGAGGTCGTCTCGCGGTACCACCGCTCGAGCGACGGGACGACCCCGCGGTACGGCCGTTTCACCGTCCGCGTATGCCCGCTCGACGACGTGTATTCGAACCGAATCGGCGTCCCGTTCGTCCCGTGGAGGATGATCTCAAGTTTCTCCTTCGGCAGCTCGCCGAGCGGGCGCTCCGGATCGATCTTGAGCGCTTGGGCGAGCCCGAGCATCTGCCCCTCGAACCAGCGGCTCTTGCTGTTCGCGAACGGGAGAAGGCCGCCGGTGAGCAGACCGCGGTCGGAATCGACGATCAGGTCCGGGTCGACTTCCTTTCGCTGGCCCAAGCCGCTGCACTCCGGGCAGGCGCCGTAGGGGTTGTTGAACGAGAACATCCGGGGGGAGAGCTCCTCGTAGCTGATGCCGCACCGGATACAGGCGTAGTGCTCGCTGTAGAGGCGTTCGGCTCCGTCGTCGGTGAGGAGGCTGACCCGTCCGTCGCCGTGCTTCAGCGCGGTTTCGATCGAGTCGGCGATCCGGGAGCGCTTCTCCGGGTCGACGACGACCCGGTCGACGACGATCTCGATCGTGTGCTTGCGCTGCTTCGCGAGCTCGATCTCCTCGTAGAGCGTCCGCGTGACCCCGTCGACACGGACGCGTGTGAACCCTTCTTGGCGGATCTCGTCGAACGTCTTCCGGTACTCGCCCTTCCGGCCGCGGACGACGGGCGCCAGAACCTGAACGCGGGTCCCCCGGGGAAACCCCATCACGATGTCGATAATCTGCTCAGCCGACTGCTGGGTGATCGGGTCTCCGCACGTCGGGCAATGGGGATGCCCGACCCGCGCGAACAGGAGGCGGAGGTAGTCGTAGATCTCGGTGACCGTCCCGACCGTCGACCGCGGGTTGTGACTCCGGGTCTTCTGGTCGATCGAGATCGCCGGGGAGAGTCCCTCGATGAAGTCGACGTCCGGCTTCTCCATCTGGCCGAGGAACTGCCGCGCGTACGCCGAGAGCGATTCCACGTATCGCCGGCGTCCTTCCGCGTAGATTGTGTCGAACGCCAGCGAGCTCTTCCCGGACCCGGAGATCCCGGTGATCACGATCAGCTTGTCGCGCGGAAGCCGCACCTCGATGTCCTTTAGGTTGTGCTCCCGCGCGCCCTTGATGTGGATGACGCTCATAGTCCCCTCTTCAGGTCCCGGATCCGATCGCGCAGGCTCGCCGCGAGTTCGAACTCGAGCCGGTCAGCCGCCTGCAACATCTCCCGCCCTAGCTTCTTGACCAGACCGATCAGCTCCTCGCGCGAGGACGGCTTCTCCTTCACGAGGGTCGGCGCCTCCACCGGCGCGGCCCCGCGCAACGCCTGGACGATGTCGGTCACCTCCCGTTGAATCGTCTGCGGCGTGATCCCATGCGCTTCGTTGTGGGCGAGCTGGATCGCCCGCCGGCGATTCGTCTCATCGACCGCGCGCGCAATCGAATCGGTGATCACGTCCGCGTAGAGCAGGACCCTCCCCCGGACGTTCCGCGCCGCCCGTCCGATCGTCTGGATCAGCGATGTCCCCGACCGGAGGAACCCCTCTTTGTCTGCATCGAGGATCGCGACGAGCGCGACCTCCGGGAGATCGAGCCCCTCCCGGAGCAGGTTGATGCCGACGAGAACGTCGAACCGCCCGAGCCGCAGCTCGCGGAGGATCTCGACCCGATCAAGCGTGTCGATCTCCGAGTGCAAGTACCTCGCCCGGATCCCGAGATCGATGAGGTATTCGGTCAGGTCCTCGGCCATTCGCTTCGTCAGCGTCGTCACCAAGATTCGGTCGCCCCGATCTACGACAGCGCGGACTTCGCCGAGGAGGTGGTCGATCTGCCCCTTCACCGGATGGAGCTGGACCTCGGGATCGACGAGCCCGGTCGGGCGGATCAGCTGCTCGACGACCCGTTCGCTCTGCCGCTCCTCGTACGGGCCGGGGGTCGCCGACATGAAGATCGCCTGACCGATCCGGTCCTCAAATTCAGCGAACGTCAGCGGCCGGTTGTCGAGCGCTGACGGGAGCCGGAACCCGTAGTCGACGAGCGTCGTCTTTCGGGATCGATCCCCGTGGAACATCCCGCGGATTTGCGGGATCGTCTGGTGCGACTCATCGATCACGAGAAGGAAGTCGCTCGGGAAGTAGTCGAGGAGCACTGCGGGCGGCTGCCCTTCCCGACGCACGTCGAGGTGCCGTGAGTAGTTCTCGATCCCCGAGCAGTATCCCATCTCCTGCATCATCTCCAAGTCGTAGCGCGTCCGCTGTTCGAGCCGCTGCGCTTCCAACAGCCGTCCCTCCGACCGGAGCCGCGCGAGCCGCTCCTCCAGCTCCGCCTCGATCGACTCGATCGCCTGCCGCATCCTCTCTTCGGGTGTGATGAAGTGCGAGGCGGGGTAGATCGTGATCGACTCGAGGTCTCGAATCGGGTGCCCGGTAATCGGGTCGAGCAGCGCGATCCGCTCAATCTCGTCGCCGAAGAACTCGATCCGGATGACCCGCTCCTCGTAGGCCGGGATGATCTCGACCGTGTCCCCGCGTGCCCGGAACGTCCCACGGTCGAACCCGATTTCGTTCCGGACGTACTGGAGCGCGACCATCCGCCGCATCACGTCGTCGCGGTCCCTCGACTCCCCGACTCCCAGATGGAGCGACATGTCGGCGTAGTTCGCCGGAGACCCGAGCCCGTAGATGCAGGAGACCGACGCCACGATGATCACGTCGCGGCGCTCGAAGAGGGCCGACGTCGCAGCGTGCCGAAGTCGGTCGATCTCGTCGTTGATCGACGAGTCCTTCTCAATGTAGGTATCCGTCTGGGGGATGTACGCTTCCGGTTGGTAGTAGTCGTAGTAGGAGACAAAGTAGTGGACCGCGTTGTTTGGGAACAGCTCGCGAAACTCGTTCGCGAGCTGCGCTGTGAGGGTCTTGTTGTGGGCGATCACCAGCGTCGGCCGTTGCACGCGATGGACCACGTGCGCAATCGTGAACGTCTTCCCGGTCCCGGTCGCGCCCAGCAGGGTCTGACAGCGCAGGCCGGCCTGGAGTCCGTCGACGAGCTCATCGATCGCCTGCGGTTGGTCTCCGCACGGGCGGAAGTGCTCGGAGATTTGGAATCCGGCGTTCTCGCCGATCGTTGGCAGTTTCATCCTAGTCTAGGATGGTACCCGGCGTCTATGGGACGCGTCAACGCGTCGCCGCGAACGGCGGGTGCGACGCCCCTCGGACGGTGTCCGTCCGCCAAAGTCAGTCGGCGACCCGGAACCCGCTGAACTCCCCGCTCGGATCGCCCCAGGACGCGTCGACGTTCGTCACTCGCGCGTTCTCCGGTCCCCGCTGGAGCCAGGCCAGGAAGCTCCGGAGGTCTTGCTCGCTCCCCTCAGCCACGACCTCGACCGTCCCGTCGGGCCGATTCCGAACCGACCCGACGAGGCCGAGCCGTTGCGCCTGCATTCGCGCGTTCGCCCGGAAGAAGACGCCTTGCACGGTCCCGTGGACCATCGCATCCAGTCGCTTCCGCTCGCTCATCGGAGAATGCGCGGAGACTGCACAGAGACGCCCGGCCGGTGCGCTCGTTTCTGGTTCAACGCGCGTGCGGAACGACCCAGACAGTCGGCGCTGCCGGGAGATCCTGGTCCGTCAGAACGACATGGTCGTCCTCCGCCTGCAGCACGGTCCACGATCTCGGGACAACCTCAAGGAAGTCCGACAGCGGTCCGATCTCCGCCCACGGCGTGATCCCCTCAACGCGGAAGTGCATCGGGAGGATCACGCGGACGGTCGGCAGGCTCTCGATCACTGTGATCGCCTCTCTTGCATCGATCGTGAACGCGCCGCCGACGGGGATGAAGAGCACCTCGACCGGACCGAGCGCCTCGATCTGCGCATCCGTCAGCGGACGACCGAGATCGCCCAAGTGGGCGAATCGGATCCCGCCGATCTCGAACGCGAACAGGCAGACGTTCCCCTGCCCGCCGCCGCTTAGGGTCACGTGGGTCGCCTCGATGAACCGGACGCTCAACCCTTCGACAATCCGCCAGTTCCCCTCGCGCACGCGGCCCGTCGAGTCGAACGGCCAAACGATCACCGGATCCCCTGTCACGCGATCGGTCTCCTTGAAACAGAACGGGCAATGGTCGATGTGCCCGTGCGTGATCAAGACGACGTCGGCCGCCCGCGGGAGTGCGGGATACGGAACGTACGACCCATACGGGTCGAGCATCACCACCGGCCCGCCTTCCTCGCGGACCGTGAAGCACGAGTGCCCGAGGAAGGTGACGGTGACCGGAGCAGCCGAGACGACCATCGACAACACCGTGACGGCCGCCAGCCATACCAACCTGCTCTTCATCGCAATCACCTCCGCATCATTGGATCCATCTTCCCCGTGCAGGGCAAGTCCGCGACGATACGGCGAGCCGGGCCGGCCCGTTGCCCTGGGCCCCGTAACGCGGTACAAACCGACCGGAGGAGAGAACGAATGCCGACGCCGATCGAGATTCTCCAGGAGCTGATCCGCTTCGATACGACGAATCCGCCGGGGAACGAGCGCCCGTGCATCGACTACATCGCCGGCCTCTTCCGAGACGCGGGACTCGAGTCGCTTCCCATTGCGCGGGACCCGGACCGCCCGAACCTGATCGCACGCCTCCCGGGCCGAGGCGACGCACCGCCGTTGCTTCTCTACGGGCACGTCGACGTCGTTCCCGCGGGCGGGCGGGCGTGGACGCACCTTCCGTTCGAGGGCCGGATCGCGGACGGCTTCGTGTGGGGACGGGGCTCCCTCGACATGAAGGGCGGGCTGGCAATGATGATCTCGGCGCTCCTCGGGGCGGGGGAAGCGGGCGTCGTCCCGGCAGGCGATCTGCTGTTCGCCGCCCTCGCGGATGAGGAAGCGGGCGGCGGTGCGGGAGCCCGCTTCCTGGTCGAAGCGCACCCTGAGCTGTTCCACGGCGTCCGCTACGCGATCGGGGAGTTCGGCGGGTTCCCGCTCCACATCGGCGATCGGACGTTCTACCTCATCCAGGTCGGGGAGAAGCGGCCGCTCTTCGTGCGCGCCTGTGTCCGCGGGCCGGCGGGACACGGCGCGCTCCCGGCGCGAGGCGGGACAATGGCGCGGCTTGCGCGCGTCCTCGATCGCCTCGATCGTCATCGTTTCCCGATCCGGATCCATCCGGTCGTTCGTCGCATGGTCGAATCGATCGCCGACGAGCTGCCCGGCATTCAAGGGCGGTTCTTCCGCCGGATCCTCGACCCGCGACGCTCCGAGCGGGTCCTCGACCGGCTTGGAGAGACCGGGCGAAGCCTCGAGCCGTTGCTGCGCGACACGGTGAATGCGACCATCGTCCGGGGCGGTCGTGCGCCGAACGTCGTTCCGAGCGAGATCAACATCGGTCTTGACGCACGGCTCCTTCCGGACATGCCGGATGACGAGTTCCTCGATCAGCTCCAATCGGTCGTCGGCGATGGTGTCGCGCTTTCGGTCCCAGTCCGCGAGGTCCTCGCGCCAACAGCCGATCTCGGGCTGTTCGACGCGCTCGCCGGACTGCTCCGGGAGGCACGAGCGGACGCCATCCCGGTCCCCTATCTTCTGCCCGGAAGCTCCGACGGCCGTCTCTTCGCCCGTCTCGGGATCCAGACCTATGGGTTCACGCCGATGACGCTCCCTCCTTCGTTTCGCTTTTTCGAGACGATTCACGCAACCGATGAGAGGATCCCGGTCGACGCGGTCGAGTTCGGCAGCCGGGTGATCGGGCAGTTGATCCGCACCTACGATCGAACATCCATCCGATCAGCGGAGGAGAACAGCGGATAGAGGAGCGAAACGATCCGCTCCAGCGGCTCGACGTCGGATGGGCCGAATTGCGCCGCTTCATGGGAGTCGATGTCGAGGATAGCGACGACCCGGCCGCTCCCGACCACCGGGACGGCAATTTCGCTTCGCGATCGAGGATCGCACGCAATGTGCCCCGGGTAGCTGCGGACGTCCGGGGCGATCACCGCCCGCCGCGCGCGGGCGGCATCAAGGCAGACGCCACCGCCCTTGAGCAGTTGACAGGCAACCGGTCCCTGATACGGTCCGACGCGTAACTCATCGTTGGACACGACGCGGTAGAAGCCCGTCCAAGAGTGGTGTGGCATCTTCGCGTGAAGGACGGCGCAGATCGTCGCCATCGCAGCCGTCGCGTCCGGCGAGCGCCCTTCGATCAGCGATCGCAGCTGCTCGTGGATCCGTTCGTACCGGTGGGCCCGCCGGTGATCGTCCACACTCTTCTCCTCTCACCGATTCGTTGCACCTCGCCGGCGCCGACATCGAAGCTATGGGTCGGCCGTCGCCGCCTCGATCGTGGGGGCGCCGGGCGAGGTCCTCATCGCCGCATCTGCCGACGCCGCTGGGACGGCCCTCAACCTCGGAGGGTTCGGCACGAACCACAGAATCACCAGACTCGCCGCCAACAGCGCCGCGGCGGCCGCGCAGGACGCCTGGTACCCGAGCCACTGAGCGAGGTACCCGCCGCCGACGCCGGCCAGAATCCACCCGATCCCCGCGAGCGCGTTGTAGAGCCCGAGAGCCATCCCGCGGTTCTCCGGCCTCGCGAGCCGCGACGTCAGCGCGATCCCCGATAACTGGAAGTACGACCACGTGAACCCGTACAGCAGAAATGCCGCGATCAGCGCCCACGTCGGCGGCGTGCCCGAGCTGAACGCCAGATAGACGCTCACCGCGCCGAACAGGACGAGCCGCACGAAGATCGCCGAGAACTGGACCCGTTTGTTCCCGTGGCGCCGGATTCGCTGAGTTGCCAACGGATACGCAGCGACGATCGCGAGGTGCTGGATCATGAAGTAGAGGAAGACGAGCGACGACGAGAACGAGAACCGCTGCGCGAGCATCAGCGGCAGGGGGATCCCGAAGAAGCCGAGTCCGGTGAACGCCACCAGCGTCGCTGCGAGGAATCGCTTGGTCCCGACGCGGAATCCCTGCGGCCGAGTGAGCGCCGCGATGATCCGCCGCGGCTGGAGTCGATAGTAGAGGTGAAACGGGCCGTAGCGCACCCGCTCTACTACGAAGTTGCCCAGCGCGAGGACCAGACCGCGGAACGGCCGGCGGGTCAGCGTGGCGATCGCGAATGGGATCGTGCGGATCGCGAGGAACGCCGCAGCGAACGCGGCCGCCCCGATGATGAAGAACAGCGATCGGATCGCCGTCGCTTCACCGGCGACGTGTGCTCCCGCCGCCAGCGCCGCGCTTCCGAGCGCCAGTCCCGCGACCCATCCGAACGCGCCGACCTGGTTCAGGTGGCCGATCTTCCGCTCCCAGTGCGATTGGTCTCGGTTCTCGATCACGATGAGGACGGTGACCGAGGCGTTCGCGACCCAGAAGAAGTTCATCAACATGTTCACAATGACGAGTTGATCGAACGTCGGGATGAACGCGATCGCGAGGAAACACGCGCCCACGGCCGCGTAGCTCAGGACGACGAACGGCTTCCGACGATGCGCCCCATCGGAGAGCCGTCCCCAGATCAGGCTCCCGATCACGCCGACGAGGCTCACCAGGCTCGACAGTACACCAAGCGCACTGACCGTCCGATCGAGGACCTGGGAGACCATCAGCGGGATGAGAACCGAGGAGGTCCCCAATACCAGGTTCGCCAGGCCGACAGCGGCGTACCACGGCTCCCCTTCTCTCCACCACGCTCGCAACGATGCACGCATCGAATCGCTCCCGTTTCGTTCGGAACTCGGCAATCCCGTCGCCGGAACGCGCGAAGTATAGCATCGCCCGCCGCTTAGGCAAAGGTCGCGCGTCGGGCGGGCGGCCGAATCCGGTACAATCCCGGGACTTCGACAACGAGGAGGCACGAATGAACGATTCCATTCTCGATCTTTTCGCCCGTCGCCGGTCTGTTCGTCGCTTCACCGACGCCCGCGTCGAGCGATCGGCGCTGGAGACGGCCCTCAAGGCAGCGATGGCGGCGCCGTCAGCGAGCAACCGCCGGCCGTGGGAATTCCTCGTCGTGACCGATCGCAAGACCGTCGCCGGGATTTGCTCCGCGCATCCTCACGCAAAGTTCGGCGTCGACGCCGGAGCGGTCATCATTCCTTTCGGCACGAAGGCGGGGTACCCGTGGTTCGACCAGGACATGGCCGCTGCGACTGAGAACCTGCTTCTGGCAATCGCCGCCCTCGGGCTCGGTGCAACGTGGTGCGGGATGGACGATGCTCGCCAGGCATCGATCCGCCAGATGACAGGGATTCCGGAGAGCGCCTACGCCTTCGCGCTTGTCCCCGTCGGCGTCCCCGCCGAGCCGCCGGTACCGCGCACGCAGTACGATCCCGCGAAGGTCCACTGGAAGTAAGGGCTCGACGTTAGACGTCAGCGATCCGATGCCCGGCTGTTCGAGCAGCGCATTCGGTTCGAAGGAACTCCGCGTAGCGAGCGGCCCATCGTTCGGCGGACACAGCTGGCTCAGCGCTCGGCGCGTACAGGACAGCAACGACGCTGTGCGTTTCCGGTCCGATCTTCGTCGTCATCGCGTCCTTCACCGGGTTCCCGATCGGGTCCCAATGACCGTCGACGCGACGGCAGACGAGGAGGAGGTCCTCGAGGTCGATCGTCTGACCGGACGGGTTGAAGACGTACGACTCCCCTGCCCGTCCCCGACGCATCAGGATCTCGTGACCGGCCTTCGCCCCGTCGAAGATCGACGCGGGGAACCCTGAGGACAAGCTGATCGCGTTGTTTACGTCGACCGGCGGGTTGACGAGCGGGAACGTCCCGTCGAGCGCAGCGCGCAGCAAGAACTCGCTCGCCGGCTTCCCTCGCCCTGTCGGCTTGTATCGTCCGTGTCGGAGCATGTCGCGGACCCGTGCGCGAACCGCCGCCGGGATCGCCTCTTCCCCAGCGACCCGGACTGCCGATATCACGTCCGCTAGATGCGAAGACGGTTCTGCCGTCGCGATCGGCCGGGCGATCCCCTCCGCCCAGATCAGGGCGGGTCTCGTCGGCCCCGGCGCCAGTTCCTCATCGACGATCAAGCGGTATTCTTCTTCCAGCACGCGATTCCCCTCCTTCGCCGCATCAGGAACCGCCGAGGTTCCAGCGGTCCATGAACCCCGCGACACCGAAGCCCGCTGCCTCGACTTTTCGTCGTTCCGCTCCGTTCCGTAGCAGCGGGTTCGTGTGGTTGATGTGGATGAATCGGACGATCGACGGCACGCCGTTCAGCCGTCGCAGCGTCTCCTCGACCGGCGGATGCGCAACCGCCCCACCGCCCACGCTCTTAGTTTCCCGTCGATCGTAGAACGTCCCGTCCAGAAGGGCAATATCGTGCTCGGCGACAGTCGTGCGGACGTCGCGGGCCCATCCGTCCCAGTCATCGGTATCGGGACAGAAGAACAGGCGGCGCTCCGGTCCATGAATCGACCATGCGACGGTATCGCTCAACTCGTCCCGGTGCGGAACGACCATCGGTCCGACGAGCACGTCCGGCCCGAGCGCCACGCGCTCCCCGGGCGGGATCCCGACGGGGTCGATGTGCCCGTCCATCGCCAGCCGTTTCCACGGCTGGTTTGCCCGGAGAAAGGCGACCATGCGAGGCGAGCAGTAGACAAAGAGGCGGTTCGCGGAGAGCGCCTCAGCCCCCAAGTAGGCAAGGCCGAGGTAGTGCCCGAGGTGCGCGTGGGTCAAGAAGAACCCCGCCGGCGGACACTCCGGCGCGTACCTCGCCATGACCGCCCACTGCGCTTCGATATCGGGCGTCGCCTCGAAGATCCACGACCGGCCGCGAGGGCGATCGACGAGCCCCAGGCAGACGACGCGGCGCCGGTGAACGATGTTCCGCCGGGCTTCCTCGCAGTTCGAACAGACGCAGCCGATGTGCGGCACGCCGCCGTCTTGCGCGGTTCCCAGGACCACGACCTCCACGCCGCGGGGGCGCTGCATCTCGATCGCTACTCGCGTTCCTCCGGCGAGGCATCGGCGATCGGCAGGTCGAACTGCGCCCGCGCATCGCCCGCCACGACGGTGTACGTCCCTGCGGGAAGCCCCTCGATCGGGAGATCGACGGAGATCTCAAACGGCGTGATGACCTGAGCACAGATTGCGTCGGAAGGGCGCCGCGTGATCAGCCGCAGCGTGAACGTCGTCTCTTCTCGACTCCGGACCACCTCGTGGATCCTCGTACAGGTGTCCGGCAACCCGCCGAAGAGGTGGGCCCGAACCTGCAGCGGAAACGACTCGAGGACGTCGATCTCGACGGCGTCGACGATCGCTTCGCCGAAGAGGTCCGCCGGCGGAGCGACGTCGGGCCGGCAGCCGCCGATCCCCACTCCGAACAGGAGAACCCCTGCCAGTCCGATCAGCCAGATGATCGGTGGTCTCATGCGCATCCCTCCTTTCCCCCTATCGTGCCGTCCGGGGCCGTCGCGATCAACCGGCAGCCGTCCGTGCCACTCGGACTGTCTTTCCGCCCACCTCCGAACCGCTGTGCCTTCCCCCATCCGCGCGCACGGCATATAATGGTCCAAGTTGCGGCTATCAGTTAGGAGGAGGCATGAACCCAAGGATGTTGCGCTACGCGATGGTCGGAGGCCTGTTGCTCGCGCTCTTCGCTGGAGGCGCTTTTTCCGACACCCTCGAGACGTGGGACAACCGGATCTTCGAAGGGAGGATCCTGACAGGGATTCCCGACATCGTGCGGATGGACGAACGCGGGGTCTCGGTGACGGTCAAGCGAGCGGCAATTCTGGAGATCACGTTCACCCAAGGGACGGAGATGGCTCGGCTGACCACGACGACGGGCAAGACGTTCGAGGACCGCGTGCTGTCGGCGGTCGGGACCGTGACGATTCGAACCGACTCGGGCGACACCGAGGTCCCAAACAGCCAGGTCCGTCGAATCACGTTCCCGTATCAGCAGACGGAGAGCCCCGCGTACGATGCGACCGCGTACATGCTGGACGGACGGTACTACGAAGGGAACCTCTCCGGTGCATTCCCGCAGACGATCAGCGTCGATGTCAACGGAATCACGTCGAACGTGCGCACTGACCGGGTGATCTCGATTCAGTTCTCACCGACGGCGCGCGTCGAGACGCAGGAGAGGGTCTACGAAGGGCGGATTGTCAGCAACCTGCCGGAGACGATCCTCCTGACGACGAAGTACGGGGAGCTCGGAATCAAGCGGGCGGACATCTCGCGGATGACGCTCGCTCCGAAGCAGACTGTGTCAACGACCAGAACCCGCGTCGCCACCACCGGCTCCGGGTTCGGAATCGGCGCCAAATCCCTGGATGGCATTCCGATCGCGTTCGTTCACCTCGGGATCGGCGCTCTCTCTCTTGAAGCGGGTGCCGGACTCACCGGCGGAGCCATCGTGTTCGACGGCCTCCTGCGATACACCCTCGGGCTGGTCGGTCGAACGGTCTCGCTGTTCGGCGCCGGCGGGATCCTCGGAATCACCGGCGGCGGGCTCACGTTCACCGGGATGGAGATTCTCGCCGGGCTGGAGCTGTCCGGCGCGGAGTTCGGCCTCCCGATCTCGCTGTTCGGCGGCGGAGCGTACTTGTCGGTCGCGGGCTCGGGATTCACCGGGTACGTGGCCGGAATCCGCTGGGACTTCTGACGGACTGAGACGACCGCAAACTGCGCGCGGCCGGGGCCGCCGGCGACCGATGGTCGAACGGCACCGGCCGCGGGCGTTCTTCTAGCCTAGATCCGATGGGCCTCGATCGTCACGGATGGGGGCGTCTCGAGATGCTTCTTCACGGTGCACTGCGACGCCGCGTGAACGCATGCATCGACGTATCGCTCCGGGAATGACGCCGGGAGCTCGACGCGAATACGAATCGATGTCAGACGTCGGGCCGCCTCGTCGCGCTCGGCCGTGAGGTGCAGATGGATCTCTTCCGTCGGGATCTCTCGCTTGCGACAGAACGCCAGGATGTAGTACCCAGTGCACGCGCCGATCGAGGCGACGAACAGCTCGAAGGGATTCGGCGCGGTCCCCGATCCCCCATCGCAGATCGCCTGATCGGTGGCCACCGTGTGCCCGCTGGTCTCGGCGTCGACTCGCATGCCCCCGGGAAACCGAATCTCCATCTCCATCGAACCCACCCCTCTCCGTGTTTATCGGATCGTCACTCGTCGACGGTCTTCCCGCAACCCATCCGCTCGCGGTCGACTCACCGCCGGTGCGGCAGGCCGAGCCCCGACGAAACACCGCGGACCTGACGGCGTAAGTAGAGCGAGGTGATTGACATGTTCCGTCGTGCAGGGATTCCGTCTCTCGTCGCCGCGTTGCTCAGCGCCTTCTCCGTCGTTGTCGCCGCGCAGGTCTTTCCGCTCGGGCTCCTTCCATCGCCGCCGTCATCCGACCAGCCACTGCGCGCGTTCGTCTGGACTGAGCAGTCCGTCGTATCGATCGGCGAGGACGTGACGATCTTCATCCGAGCGAACCGACCGGCCTTCTTGTACCTCTTCGATCTCCAGCCGGACGGGATCGTCCGCCTCGTCTTTCCGAACGCGTACTCCGCCCAGAACTACGTAGCAGGAACGCGGGAACTTCCCGACGGCGCGTACCGACTCATCGCGCAGCCGCCGGCCGGAATCGATGAGCTTCTTGTCGTCGCGTCCGACGTGCCCCTGCCGTTTCCGACCCCTTCGCCGGTCGATCCATTCCCGCTGGTCGCCGCCTCGCCCGAAGGGGCCATCCGCGAATTGGTCAGCCTGTTGAATGCCCTCTCCCCGGAGTGGGCGATCGGCTGGCACGCATTCCAAATCGTCGGCGGCTCCTCCGGCTCGCCGCGCGAGGTCGAGACTGAGATCACGCTGTCCGCGCCGCCGCCCCGCCCGCTGTTCAGCGGTCTACCGGGCGATTCCTGGTACGCAGAGGGGGGCGGTTGGTATCCGGGCATCCCGGCTTCCGGTTGGTACTGGCATTTCGGGGTTGACAGCCGTTGGCACCTGTGTCTGGTGACCGGAGCGGAGTGATCGCGGAGCCCCTTGGCTCACTGGCCGAGTGGCCGAACGGAGGGCGATGCATGTCTGACGATGGGAGCGTGGTTCACGCATCCCAAACGGCTCTCCATGGGCCGACACACGAGCCCTTTGTCTGTGCTTCTGTCCTGAGACGTCCTCCTATCTCTCGCTTCATGCTCCGATCATATTGTATCGTCATTGCCCTATCTGCAATTGACGAGAACGGCCGCGCCCGCTATAGTCGAATCGATCCCCGGGAGGCACGGCAGGCCCTTTCGCGTAGCGACATGCGGTGCCGTGAATCGGGCATCAGCGGAGTGCGGAGCCGCGTCCGACGGGCATCGGACGGCGGAGCGTTGCTTTCGGAGTCAGGAGGTTCTGGAGTGGGCAATCGATTCGGAGCTCGCAGGTTCGTTGCGGCCGCGCTCGTCCTCGTCGCACTGGCGGCGTGGGCGGTCGCGGGTGTCGGAGCAGAGCAGGTCCTGCGCATCTCAGCGAAGGATTTGGAGAACATCGACCCGATGCTGCTGCTCGGGCGAAACGACGACATTCACGTGGCCAGTCAGATCTTCGACAACCTCGTCATTCTGGGCAAGGACGACTTCCTCCCGAAGCCCGAGTTGGCCGTCAGTTGGGAGGTCCTCGATGACCTGACGTGGGTCTTCTACCTCCGTCAAGGGGTGACGTTCCAGGACGGAAACTCCGTTTTCCCCGAAGGGCAAGGGAGAGAGGTCGTCGCCGACGATGTCGTCTACTCGGTCTTTCGGGCGAAGGAACTCGCCTCCAATCTAAACCTGGGGGCCATCGAGAGCGTCACCGCGCTCGATCGGTACACCGTCGAAGTGAAGACGAGTCAGCCGGCGCCCCTTCTCCTCGACGTGCACCATCTGAGCAGCGTGATGATCGTCCCGAGGGAAGCGGTCGAACAGCTCGGCAACGCGTTCTCGATGCGCCCGATCGGGTCGGGGCCGTTCAAGATCCAGGAGTTCGTCCCCGGTGAGCGCGCGGTCCTCGTGAAGAACGAAGATTACTGGCTCCCGACGAAGCTCGATCGCGTAGAAGTCATCGTCATCCCGGATGCCACAGCTTCGATCATCGCGCTCGAAGCCGGGCAGGTCGATGTCGTCGCCTACGGTCCTGCCGATGAGGGACCCCGGCTGATCGCCGACGGGTTCATCATGTCCGGTCGCGGCGGCTCGTACCGCGGTGTCGGCTTCAACGTCGCAAAGCCGCCGTTCGACGACTACCGGGTCCGGCGGGCGATCTCGCTCGCTCTCGATATGGACGCCATCTGGCAGGCCGTCATTCCCGCAGACTTCGGCGAGCGCGCCTACGGTCAAGTCCCGCCGTGGGTGCCGATGGGATACGACCCCGAGGGGTTGAAGGACCTCGACGGGTATGATGCCGAGGAAGCGCTCTCGCTGCTCGACGAAGCCGGGTTTTCCGATTCCGACGGCGATGGATGGCTCGACCGAGACGGAAAGAGGTTCTCGTTCGACATCAAGGTCTTCTCCGGCGCGCAGGTGCGTGTGATGACGATCATCGCCACGAACCTGCAGGAACTCGGGATCGAAGCGAAGGTCCTTCAGCAAGATGTCGGCGTTTGGGTCGATGACCTCCTCAGCGGGAACACCGGGATGTTCTTCGACTTCAGCTACGCTGGATCGACCGGTCTCTACTCGATGTTCCACGGCAGCATGATCGGTTCGAGCAACACGCACTTCTACAACAACCCGCAGGTCGACTCCCGTCTCGACCAGGCGAATGTGACCGTCGACTTCGCGGAGCGCAGCCGGCTCTGGAAGGCCGCTCAGCGGCTCGTTGTCCAGGACCAGGTCATCATCCCGATGTACTTCGAGACGACGACCACCTATGTCGCTCCCTATGTGAAGGACTGGGTCTCTCCCTGGGGCGGGCTGCAGCTCGTCAGCGTCGAGAACAACGTCTACATCGACAAGTAGAACGGGCGAACAGCACTGTACGGCGGATGGCCGACGATTGTCGGCCGTCCGCCCTTCTTCGCCCCCAGAGACGGAGAGAGGGTAGAATCCAGGACGGAGCCCGACCATGGCCGCCTACTTCCTACGCCGGTTGCTGATCGCGATTCCCGTGGTATTCGGGATCATCTTCATCGTCTTCGCCATCATCAGCCTGACGCCGGGCGATCCGATCCGGATGATGCTTGCGACCGAGAAGATCACGCCCGATGTTGCCGACCAGCTAACCGCCTACTACGGGCTTGATCAACCTTGGTACATCCAGTTCGCGAACTACATCGGTCGCCTGCTCCGGGGAGACCTCGGGATTTCGATTACGAGCCGCGCACGGATCGCCCCGACCATCCTACAGCGCCTGCCGAATACGCTCCTGCTGGCGTTCTCCAGCATGCTCCTCGCGCTGCTGATTGCCCTCCCCGTCGGAATCATCAGCGCAACGCGGAGGAACACGCTTCCGGATTACCTGTCGCTGACGGGGGCCATGATCGGCGTGTCGATGCCGAACTTCTGGCTCGGTCTCTTGCTCCTCCTCCAGTTCGGGCTCCGCTGGAAGCTTCTTCCCATCTGGGGAGTCGGGAGATTGAGCAACGGCCTTTGGGATGTCATCAGTCATCTCATCCTCCCGTCCGTCACCTTGGGGACGAGCCTCGCTGCGCTACTGACCCGACTGACCCGAGCGAGCCTTCTCGAGATCCTGTCCGCCGACTACGTCCGAACGGCGCGCGCGAAGGGCCTTCGAGAGCGCCTCGTCATCTACAAGCATGCGCTCCGCAACGCGTTGATCCCCGTCACTACGACAGCCGGTCTGCAATTCGGAGCACTGCTCGGCGGTGCAGTGATCGTCGAGAGCATCTTCTCGTGGCCGGGCCTCGGCCGGCTGACAATCCAGGCGATTCAGAAGCGCGACCTCCCCGTCATTCAGGCAACAACGCTCGTCTTCGCTCTGTCGTTCGTGTTCGTCACCCTCTTCGTCGATTTCCTGTACGCGATCATCGATCCGAGAATCCGATATGACTGACAAGAAGACGCGAAGCCTGCCGACTGAACGGAGTCATGACGCCGGAGACGTACGCGCCCGCGGCGTCAGCCAGCGGCGCCGGGCCGCCCGGACATTCCTACGGAATCGCCTGGCCGTCCTCGGAGCGCTGATGCTCCTTGCGTTCGTCGTATGCGCTACGTTCGCGGAGTTCATCGCTCCCGCCAACCCCTTACGGATGACGCTTGAGAAACCCTTTCTGACACCGGGAACGGACGGCTACCTGCTCGGCACCGACAACTTCGGCCGCGACATCCTGTCCCGGCTGATTTACGGATCCCGGATCTCTCTCACTGTGGGGATCGTGGTCGTCAGCATCGCCACCCTGATCGGCGCGACCCTCGGCGTCATCTCCGGCTACTATGGCGGTGCGGCCGATATCATCGTGATGCGGCTCGTCGAGGTCTTCTACTCGTTCCCGTTCCTGATCCTGGCCGTCGCCGTGATGGCCGTCCTCGGTCCGAGCATCTACAACGTCATGCTCGTTCTCGGTCTGGTGAACTGGCCGCTGTACGCGCGGCTCGTCCGATCTCAGGTCCTATCCCTCCGCGAGGAGCCGTTCGTCGAGGCGGCACGCGCGATCGGCGGGAGCAACCTGCGGATCATGTTTGTGCACATCCTCCCGAACTGCATGTCGGCCCTGATCGTAACCGCCGCGATGAGCATGGCCGGAGCGATCCTCGCCACCGCCGCCCTTGGGTTCCTCGGGCTCGGCGTCCAGCCGCCGACTCCCGAATGGGGGATGATGTTGAACGAAGGGAAGGATTTCCTCCGCCGGGCACCGCACATGATCACCTACCCCGGGATCGCGATCATGCTCGTCGTCCTCAGCCTCAACTTCATCGGAGACGGTCTGCGCGACGCGCTCGACCCGCACCTCCGAAACTGACCCCCACCCCCACGCGGGGTCGTGTCTTGCATTTTGACGTTCGCGCGCATTCGCGGCACCCGTTTCGGGCGCAGATCCCCCTTCCCGCGAGGGCGAAGGTTCACAGCCGCTCGATGAATCGGAGAGCGGCTCCGAGCTGAATCTCGACGAGCGTCTTGATCGGGATCACGCGGTAGTCGATCTCCTCTTCAAGCCGCTGGGCCCACAAAGAGAACTGGTTGTCCAGTTGATGCTTCGCCGCCTCGACGGCCGGAGCGCGTCGCTGCGCAAGCTCGGCCGCGAGCGCGCGGCGCGCCATCCCGACGATCAACAGGTTGTAGAATCGCCCGACCGTGAGGTTGTCGAAGCGCTGCGCCACCGTCGCCGGCTCCGCCAGTTCGGGCGTCCGCTCCGCCCAAGCGCGCTTCGTCTCCAGATGATCGAGGACGAGCCGTGACAGCTCCCGAGACGCGGTACGAAATCGCGACACTGCAGACAGCTCGTCCCCGAGGCGGTTGAACGTCTCCACCACCACGCTCAGGATCTCTTGGGTCCCCTCGATCCCCTGGAGGATGGCGTCTCGTCGAGGTAGATCAGTCAGGGAAGTGTCATCGATCCTCTCGTCGTAGAAGTACGGCAGCTCGCAGACCAGGTGCGCCGCGCCGCAGATGCCGGCGGCGTACCCGTAGCTCCCCTCCCCTCCCTGCATCTTCGAGGCCGGATCGGCCTCGCCGAACCGCTCGAGGAAGTCGTAGTGATCGACCAGCGATGTCGACCGGTAGATCGCCGGCGAAAGCTGAACCCCCCACGGCATCTCCGGCTCGCCGAGTGACAGCGGCACCCCGCGGTCGGTCATCAAGGTTCGCAGCGCACCGTCGATCTCCGGCTTGTGCGGCGACAGGTAGTAGTATCCGCCGCCCATCCCGGCGTTGTGCAAGGAGTAGATGAACCGGGGGCGCAGGCCGCTGATCGCGGTCATCAGAGCGACGGTCTCCGGGATCGGGCGGAAGAACGAGTACCCCTTGTAGACGACCGGGAAGCTCCACTCGGCCTGGTCGAAGCTCGCCGGCCGGTAGAATTCGGACGCGTAGTGCGTGATCGTGAACGGCCCCTTGAACCAGCCCTCATTTAACCTGGTGCTGTCCGGGTCGATGCACTTGATCAAGTTCCACGTGTACTTCGTCCCGCGGAGATCCTCGTCGACAGCGAGCTGGGCCGAGAGTGCCTCAAGCGTCATCGCGCCGATCGGCTCGTTCGGGTGCGGGCAGGCGAAGAACAGCAGTTGTTCCGATCCCGTGCCGATCCGAAGCATCTCGATCGGCTCCCCGTCGGTCGATGCACCGATCCGCACCGTGCGGACGATATCGGGGTGCGCTGCGGCCAGGCGGCGCGAGCTCTCGCTCAGCTCATCGACCGTCAGGAACGCGGAGTAGGCGGGAACACGGTTCAGCACACGCTGGATCATCGGCAAAACTCCTTTCCTCTGTCCTCGATACAATCGACGAGATTCTCCGCCTCAACCGCAGAATCTCAACGGGAGAACCGCAGTGAACACGATCCCTTCTGCGAGAATCTCCTCAGGGACGGTTCGCACGGCCGACCGGCCTCGGCCCCCGGGGCTCTTCCTGTGGAGAGAGGCGGACCTGCGGCACCGCGCGCGAGCCTTCCTCGATCTCAAAAAACTCCGCCGAGCGAAACCCGAAGAGCGACGCGATCCCGTTGGACGGAAAGACACCGATCCGGGCATTCAAGTCGCGCACGTTCGCGTTGTAGAAGCGCCGTGCCGCCTGGATCCGATCCTCGGTCACCGACAGCTCCTCCTGCAGCCGAAGGAAGCTCTCGTTCGCCTTCAGCGTCGGATACGCCTCCGCGACCGCAAACAGCTGGCGCAACGCGCCGATCAGACGGCTCTCGTCCCTTGCCTGCTGGCCCGGCGAGCCGGTCGATGCGACGGCCCGCGCCCGCGCCTCAACCACGGTCTGCAAGACGGACCGCTCGTGGGACGCATACGCCTTGACCGTCTCGACGAGATTCGGGATCAGATCGTACCGTCGCTTCAGCTCGGTCTCGATCGCCGACCAGCTCTCGCCGACGTGGAGGCGGGTCCGCACCAACACGTTGTACGTTCCGATCACGTACAGCAGGACGCATCCCACGGTTCCCAATATGATGTAGATCCCGATCATCTCCCCCCTCTCTCCGCCCCGCGACGGACATATTCGGGCAACCGATCCAGCAAACCCTCGGCCACGCGGATCGCGGTCTCGAAGTCGCTCGGACGAAACCAGCGATGACTCCGGACCATGACGTGTTCGCCGCCGAATTCGATCGAGTACCGGGGCATCGACAGGAGGAACTCCATCGTCCGCTGATGGATCACATCGTACGCCCACCGCTTGTCCGGGCTCTTCACGTAGAACACACGGCTGAACTCGGCGGACTCGAAGTCGATGTCGTCGATCCCCAGAAACTCCCCGATTCTGTCGAACACCCGCTCCGGTCGGATGTACAGCGGCTGAAGCGCGATCTCACTTCGCAGCAGGACGCCGGAGAAGTGGCGCGTCTGTTCATTCTTGCCGGAGCCCGTCTGGTATCGGTAGTCGAAGGTCGTTACCCTGCGGCCGTTCCAGTCGCCTTCCGCCAGGTTGTGGGCGAAGCGATTCTGACCGCGTCGCAGAGACCCGAATTCGGAGAAGCGCGCATCGAACGAACGATCGCGCGCTGGATCATAGACCAGTCCCCGGGAGGCAGCCCACGCCGCGATCGTGCGACGCCGCGCCGCGTGCCTCCAGATGGCGCAGCCCACGAAGCCGATCACTGCGATCGCGAACACCAGATAGACCCCCGGCATGTCCCCCCCTCCTGTCGGCTGCGCCGCGGCATCATCCGGCAGGCTACCGGCTCCGAGGCGCGGCGGCAAGTCAGCGTTGCGGCCTGCGCGAGTCCCCTGTTCGAGCACCTGTGGCAACGCTACCTGCGCGCGGAGCTGGGTTGATCGCGCGCGACGCGCCGTCCGAACCCCCCCGCGGCCAGACAGCCGAGCGCTGCCCCGGCTGTGTTCAGCCCGATACCGAGCCAGTTGAAATGTCGCGTGGGGACGGCGATCTGCCCGACTTCGAGCGCCGCCCCGAAGAGGACTGCCAGACCGAAAGCGCCCGCGAGTCGCCGCAGCCGGTTCGACCCGAGAGCCGTCGCCAGCAGCGCACCGAGGACCGCGTAGGCCGGCAGATGGAGATACCCGCGGCCGAGGGAGTCGACGGCGACGTCGATTGCCCCCGTCCCGACCGGCCGGAGCGTCATGGCAGCGAGGAACAGCGCGTAGAGGGCGGAGAGAATGCCCGCCCATCGTCTCACTTTGCGTCCGAGCATCGGCATGGAGGAAGTGTACCCCGCCGATCGGGGGTCGACACCGGATCGACCGCTCGACATTTCTCTCATGAGAGGGTATGATCGCCTCCTATGAGCGACGAAGCGCATCGTGAGCGGACAGCGGAGCCGCCCATCGGGCGGTGGGACCCCGACGGCATCCGGCGGATCCGGGAGATCCCCCGGGTCGATCGCCCGCGAGAGAAGCTGATTGCCAAGGGATCCGAAGCGCTCTCCGACGTCGAACTCCTCGCCGTCCTCCTCGGAAGCGGCACGCGGCGCCTCGGCGTCCTCGACCTCTCGGCCCGCATCCTGCGGAAGCACGGCGGCAGCCTGCACCGAATCGACGTCGACTCCCTTTGCCGGGTACAGGGCATCGGCCCGGCGAAGGCCTGTCAGATCGCGGCGGCGCTCGAACTCGCCCGCCGGCACATCACGAAGGCTCGGACAACCCTGCGCACGGCCGGCGATGCGCTCCCGTACCTGCGCGAGATCCGCGACCGCAAGCAGGAGCACTTCGTCGTTCTGTCGCTCTCCGGGGCGAACGAGGTCATCGCCTCGCGCGTCGCGACCGTGGGCTTGCTCGACATGAACCAAGTCCACCCGCGCGAGGTCTTCGCCGATCCGATTGCCGATCGAGCGGCCGCCGTGATCGTCGCCCACAACCACCCTTCGGGGACGCTCGAGGCGAGCCCGGAGGACATCGCGTTGACGCGCCGGCTCGTCAAGGCCGGCGACATCCTGGGGATCCGCGTCCTCGACCACCTGATCGTCACCGCCGACGGATACCTCTCGATGAAGCAGGAAGGAGCCATGTAGGCCCTCCGCCGCCCGGTCCGCTTCCACCCGCGGTCATCCGGCGGAAGTCCCCGTCGCTTCAGGTGATCCAAAGGCTCCGGGTCGGTGATCCAGCAGTCAGTCCTGCGCTGAGGGTCGAGCCCGCACAGCGGATCGCCGCCGGCGGACGCCCGCTCCACCCGTCCGAAACTCGCGGAGCGTTCCGGGTTACATCTCACTGAGGTGATGAATATGATTACGGGTTGGCGTCGATCGGCCGGGCTGGCCTTTCTGCTAATCCTCGGAATCGGAGGAACGATGATCGCCCAGACGAGTGCGAGCACCTCAGCGTCGAGCTCGTTCGGCTCCGACTCGCCGGCTCGGGTCTCCGTCGGAGGATTCGCTTTCGAATCTGGCGCAACGCTCGCTGTTGAGATCGCGCGCGACGGGGATTCGCGCTGTCTGCCCGATCCTGTCTTCGTCGAGCGGTGGGTGCTTCTCGGCGCCAACGAGCGCCGGGTGAGCGAATCGCCGGCCGAGCCGCAGGCAGCAATCGCTGATTGGATCGGGATCGTGCCGCTTCGATCGGAGAGTCAGCCGCTACCGCCCGGACACTACGCTCTCGTCCTGACGACATCGGTCGGTGAGTTCCGGGCCGAGTTCGAGATCGCCGATTCCCCGGCGTTCGCGCGGTTCGGCCGCTTCTCCGTCGAAGCATCCGTCTGCGGTCTCTCGCTTCGCCTCTACCGACTACTGACCGATGAAGACCACGGCGCGCAGATCGCGCTTCGCCAGGGGGATCTCCTGATGGTCGCTCTTCCGGGGAATATCACGACGGGGTACGAGTGGACCAACACACTGTCCTACGAGTACGCCGTCCTTCGCGAGATCGCCGAGCGCGAGTATCGACCGGATCCCGTTGCGCCCGGCATCGTCGGGAGCGGCGGAACGTTCCTGTTCCGCTACCGGGCGATCGCCCCGGACGAGCAGGCGTTCCGCTTTGTCTACCAGCGACCCTGGGAGTCCGTGCAGCCGGCGCAGATCGTCGAGTTCACCGTCCGCGTCCACTGATCGCCCCGAGGGGCTCGATCAAGTCGCGGGACAAACGACCGCCGGGGCAGAAGCCTCAGAAAGACAGGCGGGGTCCCGCCGGGGACCCCGCCTTCGTTTCGCACCTCTGTATTGCTCGCCCTACCAGACGAAGTCGAACCCAAGCCGGGTCCACTGCAGACCGTCGACCGTCACGCTCATCCCGTAGGTAAGCGCCGCGTTCGACCCGATCCCGATCCGCAGGTTCGCCCGCGTCTCGATCCAGTCGAAGATCCCGCTGCTGTTTCCGGTGTCGAACCACGCGAACGCGGAGAAGTCGTACGATCCGCCGCAGCACGCGTCACCGTCGATCAAAAGCCCGAAGTACTCGTCGTACCCCGACGGCACCTTGCACTCCGAGTAGTAGGTCAGCTCGCCGTCCCACGCCCAGCCGTAGGCGTAGTCGACCAGCGGATAGTTCAAGTACGTCGTCCACCCGTCCTCGTCGAACAGGTGCCCCGACTTGAACGTGATGCCGTTCCAGGAGTAGGCGAGCTTCAGCGCCTTCAGGCCGATCCCCTCGATCTGTGTCCCCGATCCCTCGAGCGCGAGAATCGGCGTGATGCACACCGTCTCGGCGACCGTCAGATCGAAGACGGCGTTCACCGACTTCGAGTCGACCGTGAACAGCACGTCGAACCACTTGATCTGCAGCCACGACAGCCCGAGATCGATCTCCTTGATCTCGAACAGCACACTGTCAAACCCCTCGCAGGAGAACCCCACGTGCGTGACCAGGTCGAAGCACGCAAACGGCATCTCGAGCCAGATGTCGGCTCCACTCCAGAACGCGGTGCAGCCGCTCGTCTGAACGTCGATCAGGGTCGATGGCTTGTACCAGTGACCGCATCGTCGGTAGATGAACTGATCGAGGAGCCACGCGTAGCCGTACTGGTAGATCCAGCGAGACGTGTCGGTCATGTTGAACTGGAGCTGCGCCCAGATCGACAGATCGCCCGCCCGGCCCCAACCACCCAGCGTGAACCCGCTCCCGATCGCCGGTGTCTGCACCGACCCGACATTGTCGAGCATGAAGATGGCGTAGAGATTCATCCCGGCCATCGGCGTCATCGCCGACGCCAACCAGGTGCCGAACGACGCGTTCGCCGCGTCGAAGTCGAGGATCGAGCGGATCGCGAACCCGCCGAGCCGGCCTGCGACGTCGAAATAGAGGTTGTTGAAGCCGTCCAGGTCAACGATCGCCGTCGAAGAGAACGTCCATCCGCTGATCGCGTAGTCGACCTCGAGGACCGATTCGATCCGCGAGATCGCGAACGGGTCGATCTCCGTCTCGAGCAGAAACGACCAGGATCCACTCAGCGGGGCGGCCGCCGCGACGAGAGCCCCTGCGATCACTGCCAACGCTCCGAACACCAACGCTTTTCTCATGTCGCCCCCTTGCAGCGCACCGCGCCCTACGGCTCCTCGATCTCGATCGTCAGG
>ENA-OSEO01001868-OSEO01001868.1-sediment-metagenome-genome-assembly--contig:-NODE-1868-length-34062-cov-11.993468_pt1 | contig 34062 bp, 43 predicted proteins | sample MGYA00237883_ERZ534232 | MGnify/ENA metagenome assembly ERZ534232 | reverse complement strand
TTTAAGCAACTCAAGAATTGCATCACAGCATGAACAAGGTGTTGCTGCAAAAGACTTTTCAGACAACCTTGCCTCCGGTAAATGCAGTTTCCGGGTTAATACATATTCGCCAGCCGTCCGAATTCGTCAATACTGAGTGTCTCAGGTCTCCTGCCCGGGTCGATTCCGGCACGTTCCAGCCAGTCTTTCGCGTCTCTCCGCAAACCTTTCAGGGAATTTGAGAGGATTTTTCTCCTTTGAGAGAAAGCAGTTTTTACCACACTCTTAAAGAGCCGTTCATCTTTTACATCTATTAAAGGTGTTTTGAGGATTTTCAGGGTGATAACAGCTGAATCTACTTTTGGAACAGGCCTGAACGCACCTCTCGGGATGATAAATGCCAGATGAGGACTTGCATGGTATTGAACCATAATTGAAAGGACACCATAATCTTTGCCCCCTGGTCTTGCTATTATCCTTTCAGCAACCTCTTTCTGCAGTGTCAAAGTCATTGATATGAGATTTTTTTTCGCCTGATAATCCCCCCTTCCCCCCTTTGCTAAAGAGGGGTAAGGAAGGATTATTTCATTTGTTTTTAGATTTATAGGTTGCGTACAGCCTATATCAAGGAGCCTGAAAATTACAGGGGTTGTAATGTAGTACGGTATATTTGCAACGACCTTGAATTCGGGCAGGTTCTCGTAAGGGTACCTGAGGGCGTCTCCATGTATGAGATCAACATTCCGATAGTCAACGAGTTCGATCTTCAAATTTTCGAACAAGTCTCCATCGAGTTCAATAGCGATTATTTTCCTTACATGTCCCGCAAGCATTTTTGTCAGCCTTCCGTGTCCAGGGCCGATCTCTACGACAAGATCATCAATACAAAGCTGTGCAGCCTGAATGATCCTTGTCAGGATCGAAGGGTCATAAAGGAAGTTCTGTCCTAAGTATTTTTTTGTCATAATCAATTATGAATAATACAGTTTAGTTCATTCACGGAGTAAATAAAAGGTGCCGGTTGAGTATGAATAATCCGGGTCCGAGGTATCCCGGTATTTATCGGGATAAAGCCGCTCAGATACAGCATCTGCTCTGATTGATCAGGAAATTTATGAATAATGAAGGTTAGAAATCCAGCGGGCTTTTTGCCTCTTTTAACGTCCTGCTCGGAATGCAGTGAGTATAAATCATAGTCGTTCTTACATCGCTGTGACCAAGAAGCGTCTGGATTGTCCGGATGTCATAATTGGCCTGAAGAAGGTGCGTTGCGAAACTGTGGCGGAAGGTATGCGCAGTGGCGCGCTTTGTGAGCCTTGCACGTCTGACTGCCTCGTGTAGCGCTTCCTGGACGTGGCTCTCGTGCAGGTGATAACGCCGCAGTTCTTTTTTTGCAGGGACTGGAGTCAGCGATTGTTGAGGAAAAAACCATTGCCAGTTGAAATCTTTTGCAGCCTTCGGATATTTATTTTCGAGCAGACCATCCAAAAAAGCGCCTGAGTACCCTGCAGCACCTCATATTTATTGCCTTGACCATATAGGTGCTTTCTGGTATTATCGAGAAACTATCTAATAACTTGTTGGGGCTATAGAATTCTTAGGATGAAATCAATGCTTGAGGAACTGAAAAAATATGCACAAGAATCAGATCGAGTTTGCCCTGTTCCTGATAAATGGAACCAATTATGGGAAATGTTGCCAAACCGTAAAAGAACTTCCAGCGGTGGCTGGATACCGCCGTTACCTCTTATAACTGCAGCGTGGTGGGAAACACCAATTTTAATGAAGCGGTTACGATTATATGAGCATCTTGAATATGCTGCTCAAAATGGTGTTCTTGAAGACATCGATAACTTTTTAAAAAATATTCCTGAAAAAGACTGGGCTCACATCTCGGATTTTTAAAAATTGTGCATTTCTTTTGTGGAGGCTTCTAATGATACATCTTCCATACGGCGGAAAATTTGAAGAATCTGATCTTGTTAAACACATTAGAGCATCAGGTCACAATTACATAATTCAAGGTCAACAAGCTGCCTCTAAAAAGAACCATTCCAAACCAAAATCACTGGACTATTGGCTCCGTCAATTCGCGAACAATCCCGATACAAAGCAGGCAGAGAATTCAGTGATTGAGGCATTGGTAGAGACTGGACATTTCAAAATAGAGAGTAACTTGATTTGCCCCGACTCGGGTCATCGCTGTAAAGGATTGCGATTATTATTCTAACAGGCCCCAACAACACGCTGGTGTGGGACGGCTCGTACCTCGCCGCCCCACAGCTCCGCGTTCCCCCTCGCTTCGCTCGGGGGAACGCGGCGCTGAGCAGCATCGTGTCCTTGGTTCCCCTCGTTCCGCTTCGGGAGAACCAGGACACTTGAGACGGACTCGCCCTTCGGGCGGCCGCTCAGCGCCGCATTGTGCTGAAATAGGAGAGCCAATGAATGCATCGCCCAATGTTCAAGATTACATGCTTCCGGTTCTAAGTCTATTCGGAGATGGCGACGAGCACGAGTACAGGGAAATCCCCGCTTTTCTTGAGAAGCAGAAGTATTTGTCCCTGAAGATGCGATTGCCTCTGCCTACGATGTGCACAAGAAGAGCCTTGCAGAGGAGTTACTTGACCGTGTCAAACAGGGGACATGGCAATTCTTCGAGATGCTGGTTAGAGACCTTCTCGTCGCAATGGGATACGGGGACCCTCACGACGAAGGAAATTTGATAAAGAGGGGCGCAGACGAGGGTATCGACGGTACCATAAAGGAAGACAAACTCGGCCTCGATGTAATCTGCATCCAAGCGAAAAGATGGGGGAACCCGGTTGGCCGTCCAGAACTACAAAAATTTGCCGGAAGCTTGGAAAGCAGGCATGCCAAAAAGGGGGTCTTTATCACGACATCAGTTTTCACAGTAGAAGCACAGGAGTACGTGCAAAAAATAGAGAAGAAAATCGTCCTCATCGATGGCAAGCGGCTATGTGAGCTGATGATCGACTACGATGTTGGCGTCGGTACCTTGAAGACGTATAAGCTGAAGCAAGTTGACAACGATTATTTTGCAACAGTCTAAAAAAGGCACAACATGCCGGTGGAGAGGACCGGGCTACTTAAGTGCCGTTTCGAAGCAAGTCCCTTTAAAGGTCGTGAGTGCTGGCAGCGAGCCCGCTCTTACTAAGCCGCCCGGCCGCTCAGCGCCGCATTCCCCATAAAAATTACCAAAAGCATTCTTGACTGGATTAATCAATGGTGATACAATTAACAATACAATAGGAGGTACAACCAATGCCAAGCGCACCGAAAATTATACCCATTTCCGATCTTAGGCAGAATGCCAGCGATGTAGTGAAAAATGTTCTATCTTCAAGAGAACCCATTTTCATTACTCAACGTGGCAGAGCAGCTGCTGTTATGGTTAGCATGGAAGTCTATGAAAGCACACAGCACGAACTTGATATTTTACATTTGATGGCCAGAGGCGAGAAGGAGATAGCTGCGGGAACAGGATATGAACTTGAGGACGTATTAAAGGAAGCTGACCGTTACCTTAAGGCTGCAAAACCTTGAAAATCTTGTTTACACCTACAGGCCGCAGCCAGTTCCTTGAAGCTGTTGCCTACATTTACCGCGACAAGCCTTCTGCAGCAATAAATTTCTTTCAGAAATCGGAGAAATCTCTTTCCAGACTCAAGAAGTTTCCCGAGTCGGGGAGACCAATACCGGAATTTCCTGAACTTCCTTTTCGTGAAGTTATTGTAAGTCCTTATCGTTTTTTTTATAAAGTTAAGGATGATATTGTATGGATTGTGGCAGTATGGCATGGCGCTCAATTGCCTGACAAGCCTGAAAAATAATGGGTAACAACCGCATCAACTCGGGCCGGCAATTACGCTGCGCTCCATTGCCGGCGGGTTATGCGGAGCGTTCCCCCTCGCTTCGCTCGGGGGAATGTGGCGCTGAGCAGCATCGTGTCCTTGGTTCCCCTCGCTCCGCTTCGGGAGAACCAGGACACTTGAGACGGACTCGCCCTTCGGGCGGCCGCTCAGCGCCACATAAACCTGAAGAAAAATATCTTTCACGAAAATTTGGAGAAGAATATTTAGAGTATTCTGCAAAAGTAAGACGATGGATTTAGTGAGGCGCTCAGAATTAATGCCGAACATACCCCAACACACATTTCTAAAGCCTGTGACTACTACTTGATGTCGTTGTCCTATTACGCAGCTTTCGTTGACAAAGAGTGATATGAAGGCATACAATTTATCTGAAGTCTTTAGAAATCTTGGGAGAAAAAATTATAAGGAGGTTGTAGTGTTTAAAAAATGCATTGCCACGGTTTTGTTTATACTGCTTATCTATGGGATTGCGTCAGCGCTTGAACTATCAGCTGATTTTGTGACAACTCATGGAGGATTTACGTCTTCTGGTAAGATGTATTTTACGGCCGACAAAATAAGGATGGATATGAAATCACCACAAAACATGAGCTCGATAACAAGAATGGACAAGAAGGTTGTCTGGAATGTCATGCACGACCAGAAGTCGTACATGGAACTGCCATTTGTGGAGGACAGGAAGCCACGTGTAGAAAAAACGTACCAAGGCGAGATAGAAAGAAAACTTGTAGGAAAAGAGACCATTGACGGACATCCAACAGAAAAATATCTTATTACCTATAAGGACAGAGATATCACGAACAAACTGTACCAGTGGTGGGCTACTGACATAAACTTCCCGGTGAAGACAGAAGATTTTAAAGGTCAATGGAAGCAGGAATACAAGAATATTAAAATGGGGAAGCAGGATGACAGTCTCTTTGAGATTCCAGCAGGGTATAAGAAATTCGAGATGCCGGGTGGAATGATGATGCCAGGTGGAATGAAAACCCAATAGGGTTCACATTGTCTCTCTTATCGCGAATGTACATTCGTTCCTTGAATAGTGATCAGTACAGAGCATGAGAATAGTAATAGTTGGTGGAGGAATTTCCGGACTTTCACTCGCATATTTTCTCCTTGAACGAAAACCCTATCTCGACATTACCGTCCTTGAATCGGATGCAAAAGCAGGCGGCAAGATCTGGACTGACAAAGTAAGCGGCTACCTGTGTGAAGGCGGGGTGAACGGTTTTCTCGATAACAGACCGAAGACACTTGAACTCGTCGGGAAACTTGCGCTTACTTCATTACGGAGCAGTGACAAGGCAAGAAAGCGGTATATCTTTTCGGAGAAGAAACTTCATCGGCTTCCTGAATCCCCCCGTTCATTTTTTACTTCGGATCTCCTGAGCCTTTACGGGCGGCTGAGGCTCGTCTATGAGGTGTTCGTGCCACGGAAGAGAGGCAATGACGAAACACTTGCTGACTTTGCACGCCGCCGGCTCGGCAGAGAGGCATACGAGAAATTGATAGACCCGATGGCCTCGGGTATTTTTGCCGGGGACCCTGAAAACATGAGCCTCAAGAGTTGCTTCCCAAAGGTACACGCACTCGAAGTACAATACGGAAGCCTTATCAGGGGGATGATAAAGCTCCGGAAAGATGCAAAAAAGTCCGGAAAAAAAGTTGGTCCTGGACCTGGTGGGGTTCTCACGTCATTCTATGATGGCATGGAAGCCCTCGTGAATGGACTCACCCGTGAGGTGGGAGAGAGACTGAAAACAAGCAAGAAAGTGGCATCAATTGATAGACAAACCAGTATCTACAACATCTACCTGTCCGATAATACGAGCATAGAGGCTGAATCAGTCGTTGTCGCGTCTCCTGCGCATGTTACCGCTGAAATTGTCAAAGATATGGATAGACAATTATCTATGAAACTCGATGAAATTTATTATCCGTCGATTTCTGTTGTCTGTCTGGGATTTAAAAGAACTCATATACAGCGTTCTCTTGACGGGTTCGGGTTTCTCATTCCGAACAGGGAAAAGAGAAAAATACTCGGAACATTATGGGATTCGAGCATATTCCCGAACAGGGCACCGGAGGGTTATGTATTACTGAGGAGCATGATCGGGGGCATGAGAATGTCTGACCTCGCAATGGAGCATAATGATGTCCTTGTAGAGGTTGCCTTGAAAGAACTTCATGATATTATGGGGATACATGCAGCACCTGATTTCATGAAGGTGTACAGACACGAAAAAGGGATCCCCCAGTATTCTCCAGGACATGAAAAGAGACTAGAGTCGATTAATGAAAAAGTCAACAAATTCAATGGCTTTTATCTGGCAGGGAATGCCTACAGGGGGATTGGTGTTAATGATTGTATTGAAAATTCTTATAATCTTGCAGAAAGGATAATTAAGGAGTATAATTCTTGATAGAAACTCGAGCACGATGACTTCCAAGAAAACAAATCTTTTAAGCATTTTAGTCTCGCCGGTACAGCTCTGTCAACTTAATATGAAGGAGGGAACATTGAAGGAATACGAGATTGTTGAATTCTTGAAAAAAGAAAATGAGGAATTCAGAAGGCTCAGCGAGGAACACAGAAATCTTGACAGGCTTCTTATCGACATTGACAACAGACGCTATCTGTCGCCTGAAGAGGAAGTCGAGAGAAAGAAATTGCAAAAGCAGAAGCTTCTCAGGAAGGACAAGATGGCGGCAATTGTAAGGCAGTATAAGAAAAACCAATCTTTAAATTAGAAAAGAGCACATTGAACTTTAGATAAGCAGAGATTTCAACCTCTCTGCATGTGGTTGTCCTGTTTTTTTCTGCCTTTCTTTATTTTAGAGTGAGAAAAATGTCTTCGAATTAATGTACTAAGGGGGGTAAGTATTTTTTATGAGGAGTAAGAAAATTAAAGCAGGTCTCGAACGTGTTCCGCACAGGGCGCTTCTGTATGCAACGGGTATCCCCAGGGGTGAGATGATGAAACCCTTTATTGGTGTTGCTACGGGTTTTACCGACATTATCCCCGGTCACATCGGGATGCGTGACCTCGAGCGATTTATCGAGAAGGGAATACACACTGGCGGGGGATATCCTTTCTTTTTCGGAATTCCGGGTATCTGTGACGGTATAGCAATGGGACACAAAGGAATGCATTATTCGCTCCCTTCAAGGGAGTTGATTGCGGATATGGTGGAAAGCATTACAGAAGCCCATCAGCTCGACGGACTCGTACTCCTGACGAATTGTGACAAGATCACACCCGGGATGCTCATGGCAGCGGCACGCCTTAATATCCCTGCAATAGTTGTTACGGCAGGTCCAATGCTTTCAGGTCATCTGCGGGGAAGAAGACTGTCACTCGTCAACGATACCTTTGAGGCACTCGGGAAATATAAAAAGGGCTTGATAAAAAAGGATGAGCTTGAGGCTCTCGAGATGTGTGCATGCCCCGGGGTTGGCTCATGTCAGGGGATGTACACTGCGAATACCATGGCGTGCGTTACAGAAGCTCTCGGGATGAGCCTGCCGGGATGTGCTACCTCGCTTGCGGTATCTGCTGACAAGAAAAGGATCGCCTTTGAGAGTGGCGAACGCATTGTTACATTAATTAGACAAAATATTACACCAAGAAAAATCATGACGCGGAAGGCCTTTGAGAATGCTATTATCCTTGACCTCGCACTTGGTGGCTCAACGAATACGGTCCTCCATATTACTGCGATAGCCAATGATGCAGACGTAGCATTCCCGCTGGAGACATTTGACAGATTAAGCAGGAAGACCCCGCACCTTGTCAACATGCTCCCGGGCGGTGAGCACTATCTCGAAGACCTTGATCGGGCAGGTGGCATCCCTGCGCTCATGAAGAGATTGCGGCATAAATTACATAACAATATGACGGTAAGCGGGAAAAGCATTTATAAGATTGCTGACTCTGCAGAAATTGTAGATGCAGAGGTCATAAGGCCGCTCCAGAAGGCTCATCACAGGGAAGGCGGTATTGCAATATTACGGGGCAACCTCGCACCGGATGGGGCCGTTGTGAAACAGACTGCGGTAGATAAGACCATGATGACGTTTGAAGGCACCGCACGGGTTTTTAATTCAGAGGAAGAGTGTATGAAGGCAGTGCTCGGTAAAAGGTTAAAGGCAGGAGACGTTGTCGTTATCCGATACGAAGGGCCAAAAGGAGGCCCGGGCATGCGGGAGATGCTCTCTTCGACAGCTACGATTGCAGGTATGGGCTTAAGCAGTTCAGTAGCATTAATAACGGACGGGCGTTTTTCTGGCGGTACAAGAGGGCCTTGTATAGGACATATATCACCTGAGGCCATGGAAGGTGGCACCATAGCGCTTCTCAAAGACGGGGACAGGATAAAAATTGATATACCAAAGAGAACGATAGATGTCCTCTTGTCCGGTTGGGAGATAAAGAAGAGATTCAGTACTTGGAAGCCGATAAGACCAAAGATAAGGAAGGGCTATCTTGCGCGATATGCACGAATGGTGAGTTCAGCAGGGAGCGGAGCAGTCATGAAGTGATACATTATTTAACCTGAAAATTCAATTGATTATTGAACCGGAGGCACAGTTGCACTCAAAGTCTTTTGATTTCAATCCCGACTTTTGTCGGGATAAAAGACTTTTCAGCCAACCATGCCTCCGATAAATGCATTTTTGGGGTAACCCAATAAACATTGTTCGCTTTGCTTTCTGCATGTTCACGCAAACCTAAAAACCTTATTTCATTTCCGTATGGACAACGTAATCATATTTTAGGTACAATTATTTATCTTTTTTAAGGAGTAATGAGCATTTATGAAGATTTCAGGAGCAGAGATATTGGTTGAGTGTCTTAAGAAAGAGGGGGTAACGCACATCTTCGGCTATCCGGGGGGTGTCATCCTCAACATATTTGATGAGCTTTATGAAGATAAGGACATAAAGCTGATACTCACAAGACATGAGCAGGGAGCAATCCATGCAGCAGACGGATACGCACGGTCTACAGGAAAACCAGGGGTTGCACTCGTAACATCGGGTCCCGGGGCAACAAATACGATAACAGGCATTGCGACAGCCTCAATGGATTCGATTCCCCTCGTCGTTTTTTCCGGGCAGGTACCAACGATGCTTATAGGGAATGATGCATTCCAGGAAGCTGATATTGTGGGCATCTCAAGGCCGTGCACAAAGTATAACTATCTTGCAAAAGATGTAAGAGACCTCTCAAGGATAGTACGTGAGGCGTTCTATGTTGCGACATCGGGCCGGCCCGGTCCTGTCTTGATAGACCTCCCGAAGGATGTTACCGCATCGAAGGCAGAGTTCACGTGGCCTGAAGTGAAGATCAGGAGCTATAACCCGAAATACGAGGGCAATAAATGGATGATCAGCCGGGCTGCACAATTAATTGCGAAATCTAGAAAGGCGGTCATCATTGCAGGGGGCGGGGTCATACTCTCCAATGCTGCTCATGAACTAAGGGAACTTGCCTTTCTCACGGATATTCCGGTGACCATGACCCTCATGGGACTCGGTTCTTTTCCCGGAACACATGAGCTTTCTCTCGGCATGCCGGGAATGCATGGTACCTATTATGCGAATAAATCCATACAGGAGTCGGATCTGCTGATCGCCATAGGGATGAGATTTGACGACAGGGTGACAGGGAAGATAGATGCCTTTGCCCCTCATGCAAAGATAATCCACATAGACATTGATCCGACATCGATACGAAAAAATGTTCGTGTTGATGTTCCAATCGTTGGAGACGTCAGGAATGTTCTCACTGCCCTCAATAAGGTTATCAAGGATGAGGAAAAGGAACAGTGGAGTGAGGTCCGCAAGGCGTGGTTACGACAGATTAGAGAGTGGAAAAAGGAAAGGCCACTGAGTTATACCTACGATGAACAGGTAATAAAACCACAGTTTGTTGTTGAAAAGATATATGAACTTACGAAGGGGGACGCAATCATCACGAGCGAGGTCGGTCAGAACCAGATGTGGGCTGCGCAGTTTTACAAGTTTGACAAACCGAGAACATGGCTTACATCAGGTGGTCTCGGGACCATGGGATATGGTTTTCCTGCTGCTATCGGTGCACAGCTTGCGCATCCGAACAAACTTGTCATCGATATCGCCGGTGACGGAAGTATCCAGATGAATATCCAGGAACTCGCTACGGCAGTCCTTAACAAGCTGCCGGTAAAGGTTGCCATACTGAATAACCACTATCTAGGAATGGTCAGACAGTGGCAGGAACTCTTCTTTAAGGAACGATATTCTTATACCCATCTCGAAGTGATACCAGATTTTATAAAAGTGGCAGAGGCTTACGGAGCGGTCGGGCTCCGGGCAACGAAACCAAGCGAGGTTGAGCCGGTACTGAAAGAGGGGTTCAAATTAAAAAAGACGGTCTTTATGGATTTCCTTGTTCATTGGAAAGAGAAGGTCTATCCCATGGTGCCTGCCGGTGCAGCAATAGACCAGATGCTGTTCGAGGAAACCGAAGAAAAACCGGCTAAGAAATTAAAGGCAGTAAAATAAATGAGACACACTATCTCGTTACTCGTTGAAAACAAATTCGGAGTTCTTTCAAGGATTGCGGGTCTTTTCAGCGGCAGGGGATATAACATCGAGAGTCTTTCCGTTGGTGAGACGATTGATCCGCAGATATCAATCATGACAATTGTTACGACTGGTGACGACCAGATCATAGAACAGATCACGAAGCAGCTGAACAAACTCATTGACGTTATCAAAGTGATGGATATGACTGACTATGACCATGTTGAGCGTGAGATGGTTCTCATTAAGTTAGAGCCGAAACCACAGGACAGAGCCGAGGTATTAAGGCTTACGGAAATATTCAGGGGAAGGGTTATCGACTCGAGCAAAACAACATATACCGTAGAAATTACGGGTGACGAGAAGAAGATTGCTGCTTTTGTCGAACTGATGAAACCGGTCGGAATCAAGGAATTCATCAGGACCGGGAAGATTGCGATCGCGCGCGAGGGAATAAAAAAGAAGTAAAAGGAAGTAAAAGTCAAAAGGTAGAAGTCAAAAGTCAGGAAGTGCCCTGTTTAATTTCCAAATTCCTTACCCCCTCTTGTTAGTTATAATGAGTTTCATGCAATCTTTCTTGCTTCTTTTACAAGATGATCTTTAATCCACATTCTAAGAAGCGATGTGTAACTCAGGCCTTTTTTATCCGCTATTTGAACGACTGATTTGATATCTTCAGGGTCAAGCCTGATTGTTATGGATTTCTTGGGTTTTTTAACAAACCGTATCTTAGCTGTTTCTGTATCCTTATAGTAATCCTCAAAACTGTGTTTCTCCCAAAACTTTGCGGCTTCTTTGTCTGTTTTAAATGCAGGTATCTTTTTCATATCATTTTCCACCTCTCTTAAAATATTTCTTTTCCCACTCATTCATATCTCTTGCTGTAATTACACCAACCTCTCCCTGGCGGATAAACCTAACCACAACAAACAGAAATCTGCCGGAATAAGATTTCCCCAATATATAGTGCAGATTCCCTCTACCGGACCTGATAAATGGAGGCTCATCTTCATTGAAACATACTTCTTCAACTTCATCAGCCGAAACAGCATGCTTTGCAATATAATCAATACTTATCTCCGTCCACTTTATTGAACTTATGGTTTTCATTTATATCCTGTTTCCTTATTCCGAACTGATAACCATGTTTATAATTATATTACAAATGCAATACGTTTGTCAATAAATGGTTTCATGCGTTATCGTCATAAATTTAAAAGAGAAATTCGTTATAAAAATCAAAATGTCCGACGGAAGCTTACTTAGCTTTTACTCCTTATTATCATGAAATGCCAAGTTGGTATAACATAGGAAATTTGTCCTTATTGATTTTTGAGAGTACTGAACATCTTTCAGCCCGCTATTCCACGCGCGTAGTTCAGGAAGAACTGAGCGCCTTAGTTGTGATTAGGGATGTCGCAGTATAAACGAATTAGGTCTAAACATGCAGTCTCTCTACTATCTGAAAGAGATAACCTAAACAGCGATTGCTTCAACATGCTTCCATTCATCGGATTTGTGCGAAGCCTGCCATAAATCAAATGCCTGCTGTAAGTTCAACCACAGCTCAGGGGTTGTCTTTAAAGCTTTCGCAAGACGCAAAGCCATGTCAGGCGTTATATCGCCGCGTTCATTCACGATCTTCGAAAGGGTTTTCCTCGATACCCCCAGATTTGCTGCAAGTTCTGAAACTGTTAAGGACAAAGGCTCCATGTAATGCCTTTTTAAGATGCCTCCCGGATGTGTCGGGGGTCTCTTCCTTATCCTCATGCTTTCACCTCCTTAATGATAATCGATATAGTTCACATTATATGCGTTGCCCTCTTTAAAACTGAAGACAATCCGCCAATTACCTGAGACCTTTACTGCCCATAAATCCTTCATCCTCCCTTTTAGTTTGTGAAGATCGGATCCCGGATATCTCATGTCTTGTATTTCTTTCGCTGCATCCAATCTATCAAGAATATCTGCCAGCTTTTGTGCATGTTCAGCTTGTATGCCCTTCTTTGTGCCGTCATAGAAATAATTTTCTAATCCCTTATGTGAGAACGTCTTAATCATCTGTCTTAAGTGTAACCTTATAGGTTACATATGTCAAGTTCCTAATTGGTAGCCGTTTTTTAAGAAATCTTCTTTTTTTCAATATGTCTCTTCTTGCGCTGACTCCGGGAGATAGGATTTTCCCTATAATTTTCATTTCAAGATATCTGAGGCTTTTCACAAAAAATCTGATAAGCAGATCGGCTGTTTTGATGTGATCCTCTTTGTCAGGAAGAAAGGTTCTAAGCTATTTTGCCTTTATTAATGCCAACTATTGAAGATATGCGTATAAATCCTCATAACACTAAAAAGTGGAGCGAGATCGTTCGGTATGCTTCTCAGCTGAAAACTGATTTCACAGGATTGACTCATTAGGCACTTTTCAATATTAATACTTTTACCTCATCATCAAGGCGCTTATCCAATTTATCTTTCTCAATCTCAAGATCGTATCTTGACTGAAGATTGAGCCAGAACCGTTCTGAAAGTCCGAAATAGCGTGCAAGCCTCAGTGCCGTATCAGCGGAAATTGACCGTTTACCTTGAACTATCTCATTTATACGACGAGGTGGCACGTTAATATCCTTAGCCAGTCTATACTGGCTCACTTCCAATGGTTTTAAAAATTCCTCAAATAATATTTCGCCCGGGTGAACCGGAGCCATTCTTTTCGCACACATGGGTATCTCCTAATGATAATCGGTTATCTCAACATCGTAAGCATCCCCTCGATGCCAACGAAAACATATTCGCCACTGATCATTAATACGAATACTATGTTGCCCTTGACGATCACCTGTTAGTTTTTCTAAACGATTGCCTGGAGGCATTTTTAAGTCTTCCAGACGCTCCGAAGCATCAAGAAGCAACAATTTTCTTAAGGCATTACGCCGTATTTCCAAAGAAAACCTTGATACAAAGTGCCGCTGAAAGAGCTTTTCAGTATTCTTGCAACGGAAACTTTTAATCATATCAAATAATAACGTGTAGCGTTAATATTGTCAAGTTGTATTATCAGGTAAAAAGTTATGAAGATGGCTCCTTAATTGGAGTTCTTGTTTGCATCGGTAATAAACAAGGACAACAATTCCAGCCTGTGTTAAATTCTATTTGTATTGGTGCGTTATATAGGAACCTTGCGGGGTGTTTGGTAGGAGGAAGTAGTAAATATACTAAAAATTTAATAGCGTCCAGATCCCTTTATTCTGTATTTTTTTGCATTATGAAAAATTCATATCCAAAATAATCTGAATATTCTTTGTAAAGATTGATTTCATTTTGTAAATCCTCAAATACTTGTAATGCAACTTCATTGCTGTTATATTTCTTCTTTAATATCTTAATTGCTTCCTCCATCGGTGAATGGAAATTTTCTAACCATGAGGACTTCGGCAAGGTAAAGTGTGAAATGAGATTCAAATTTGCTATATTGATTAAGTCTATTTTACTTTGAATATCTCCAATATCAGGATATTCTTTTTTAAAGAATTGCTGCAAAGGAGCTGGAGGGTCAGGCGATAAATATACTATCTCTGTAACAGCAAGATAACCGCGTTTTTTTAATAATTGGTTGCATTTCATTAATCCATTCGCAAACCCCATGAAATACAATGCTCCTTCCGACCAAATGATATCAAAAGTATTGTTTTCAAAGTCCATCTCCAGCATTGACTGATTCTTCGGGATAATTTTTTCTGCAACTCCCTCGTTATGTGCTTTTTCCATTAACTTATCTAAAAATGGCTGATGATTATCAAGAGCAATGATTGTGCCATTTGAAATTCTTGCAAGTTCTATTGTTTGCATACCGACGCCACATCCAATATCAAGTATATATGGATTAGGCGGTATTCCCACCATAAGTCCAAACGCTTTTTGAGTTGATTCATTGTCTCCAGGACCTTGACGAGGCAACATTGAAAAAAGCTCATAGAAATATTTCATTGCTTCCATGTACCCATACCTTTAGCTAAGTTGATTAACAATAGAAATATATATAACATCACAAGCAAGAAAAATATTTAGAGGAAGTATATGATAGATCATATATTCTTTGAGATTGCTTCCATCTCCTTCAGTTCTTTGTGTAGAAAGTAATTCAAAACTGTCCGTATACCTACAATAGCTGCCAGTTGTCCAATATCCTCCCATGTCGGCGCAATGGCTGTTTTCAAAATATCAGCGGCTATTAAGAACTCAAGAGCCACTGACAACGAATGTCCGAGATGTGTTCTGCTTTCCCTCATTACCTTATAATCTTGATGAAAAAGAAAGGTTTTCCTTATATAGATTATTAAAGCTCCAAGAATGCCTATAACAATAAAAATTATCGCTATAGCCTCTGCTGATATTGCGATATAATTTGCTATCAACTTAACGATATCTTGCATGGTTACTACACCCCCGTAGATGTGTTGAATACCCTATTTGCGGATTCTTCTGTACTCTGCGCAATTATATCAGGTTTAGGGGGAATGTTACAGGAAGAACTTGAAAATGGCTTCGGTGGATATCTTGTCGTGAAAGAGCTTTCCTGTTCGCGTTTAGTAGAAGGTGAATTCCATAGGAACAGGGTATTTTTTGGGGGGCATATATGTCAGCATTCTTGAATTAAATTTTCCTCAGCCTATTTGCCCTTTGTCAAAAGACTCCAATACAGAGATAGATGCGGTATTGTTTCATTTCATAGCCTCAGAAAAAGCAAATTTCGAAGACTTCATATTTATTTTATGCAGACGCCGGTGATCAATGTGTTAACCCGAATTTCTATTTGCCATGCAAAATATCCATCCACCTAATGGCTTCAGCATCGCTGATCTTTCCCAGATATACCTGTGTCGTCTTCAGATCCTGATGCCTCAGGATGACCTTGGAAATGATTTCCAAAGGGACACCATTTCTGCTGGCATATGTTGCCGAGTGCCGGCGCAGATCATGGGGTGATATCTTGACGTTCAGCTTCATACCCAGGCCCGTTACCAAGTTCCTCACCGCCGTATAGCAGAGGAGAAATACCCTGGCGTCAGAAGACATCTGCTTAGTTCCAACATACTCCGCCAGCCTGGCTGCAATATGTTCGGGCATGAATGCAACCTCGGCATCCCTGCCGGACTTCGGCTCCTGGATTATAAGCTTTCTGCCGGAAACATCAGAGGCACGCAGGTTGAGAACCTCCCCGATTCTTAGCCCACAGCGGGCCTGGAGTTCCAGTATAAGGCGATCTCTGACACTGCGTGAATTGAAGATAATCTCATCTACTGTCTCCTTGTCCAGTATTTTCCTCGGACGATGCTGTGCGTTCTTGTACGCTTTCAGCAGCACGACAGCATTGCAGGGATTCTTGATATTGAATCCAGCTGTTTCGATGACGTAGTTGAAGAACGCCTTCAACTGGGCGTAACGAAGATGGCACGTGGATCTGCTCAGATTCTGAGTATATTCTTCAAGGAATTCACTGATATCATCAGTTGAAATGGAGACAACATCGCATTCAGAAAACCTCACCTGAAACACATCGAGGAACTTTCCGTAGCTCTTAATCGTGCTTTTCCTTACAGTACCCTTTTGATGCTTTTTAAAGAGTTCTATGGCCTCCTTAATGGTCATGCTGACACCTCCTGTCATTTACCGGGATATGCTTAATTCCATTATACTGTTCAATCGGTCAAACTGCTTGGCATGTGAAGGGACAAGGCACATCCCAGCAGCGGCATTTCATGTGCTATATTATGTGATGGAAATGTCCCCTGATAGGTTTATCGGGCGCCTTCAGAAAGCGCACCGCTGCCAGCCCGATGTCCGGCAGGTTGCGAAAGATATGGAGTGTCTGACCCCGGGGGAATATGACGAACTCGCATCCCGTTTGATTGAAAGGGGCGAAGACCATGCTCTCGGCATCCTCCTCAATGTTGCAGCTGTCAATAAGATAGCATTTGATCCCTCTGTTCTTGCTGAAGTGCTTAAGGTGGTTGACGTTATCATCGATATCAGGCATCCGTACAACTATCAGTGCGAAAGTGCTATCGAGCCTTTATTGGCGGTCGCATTGTCGGAAGAGCTATCATATGAGCGCCAAGCTTTTGCTGCAGGGCTTGCCGTCGAACTCGCGCTCAAATTCAGCTATCCCAAACAGCCTGTCAAAAAGGTCTTATGGGAATTGATGGAAAAGATCTCTTACGGAGAAGGAAGACTTCTTCTGGATGCTGCTCTTGATCTACTTGAAAGAGGAGATGAAGGCAGTAATAGCCGTTTCAGGCTGATCGGGGGAGATGTTCTTTCAGAACTGCCGGCTGAGCCGCCACCTGTCATTATTGGCGATGGTGGCACGGTAAGGCGCCCGGTGAAAAAGCTGGGAAGGAATGATCCGTGCCGGTGCGGCAGCGGCAAAAAGTACAAGAAATGCTGCTACAACGAAGACCAGCTAAGAATGCGGGATGCGTCAGCTTACAGCGGCGTCACAAAATCCCAGCTCCGTGAAAACCCGGGGCTTGTTGACGATGCATCATATATAACTGACCTGAGGCCATACGAGTTGAAGAAACTTGTACCCTCGAGGATGAACGATGCGCAGTTGCTGGCAGCCTATCGCCGTGCGGACATCTTCGGGCTCCGGGAGGTTGCGCTGGAAATGCTTTCGGAGTTAAAGAGCCGGCCGGGGAAAGAAGAGTTGGCCGTAGAGCATATGTGCGACCTCTTTTACTCCGCCCTTACAGCACAAGATATGGAGACGATCCGTAAGCTTTCCCCTCATATCCCTGAAAAAGATCGCTATTTCTCCGGATCAGACAGGCTGAAACATGAACTTTTGGAAAAGCCCGATAAGTTCAGAGACCTTGAAGCTTTGTGTATTAAGGCCTTTGCTAACAATGAAGACCATTGTCTTCTTGAACTGAGTTATGCGTTTGAGGATATTCTGCCCGCCTTGAGTATTGTTTTCGGAAGGGCGGCTATTGTATCGGAGCCGGAGCGCAAGTTTGACAACGAAATATTGATAGACGCTATGCGTAAGCGCAGGATCGCATTGGATCTGGAGCCGTGGGGCGACCCGATAGAGGATTATTGGGACTGGATAATGGGAAGAGATCCCGAGAGGATTGCCGAGGAAGACAAAGACGAAAGGATTAAGAAACTGCAGGAACAGTTGTCTGAAGCCAGAGAAAAAAGCTCATTGGCGCTAAAGGATCTTCAAGGAAAAGAGAAGGCACTCGCAGAACTCGAGAAGAAGCTTCAGGGTGTAACCGCCGTCGCACCATTGGAAGATGTCCTGCCAACTGGGAAGCCGACCAAGAATGATACAATGGCCGAAGAGGATGGGGAAGAAAGAAAACAGGCGATCGTTGCACTTAAAAGCAAGATTGAGGCACTGAAAATGGAAATCAGAAGCCAACAGGAAGCCAAGCTGAGGTTGAGGAAAAAGCTGCATGATGCACATGAAATAATATCCAAGCAGCGTGACCAAAAGGCCCCGTCACAGGAAATGCCGGACAGCGAAGCGGATTTTCTGCCGCCTGTTCCCGAGAAAGTCCGCATACCGGATTTCACCACTTCTTTTCGAAAGAGCTGTGAAAATTTGCCCTCAGCTTTGGTGGTAAAGGCAATGCAGGCTGCTGTCGGATTCGCATCGAGAGACAAAGCCATATTGCGGCAGACACTCGGAATAGAGAGAATGCCGGATTATTATCGGGTGAAGGTTGGTATTCACCACAGGCTTATCATTCATCAAAAACCGGGCAATGAGTTGCAGGTCGTGGAGTTGATTCCACGCAAGCAGTTGGAAACCTGGATACGAAAGCATACGTCGTAAGAAGTGGATGTTCTAAGAAAGACTACGTCGCACCTGTATTTAACGAAAAAAAGCAATTCGTCCCGTAGTCTAGTCAAAAAAGGTCGGTCAACAGTGTCAGATAATTTTTTCAGCTTCTTCCTGAAATAAACGCGGTTTGGTGTCTTCGCGGGATGCAACCTTTCTTATGATACTAAACACTTGAAAATCTGTTCCCTATGTTGATTTCTTTATCAATAAGAGTATCGACTACCGGATTTCGCATAAACTGCAGGAAGTTGGGCTAGAAATGGAAATTCCAGAGAGACTCAAACTGCGAACAGTAAGCTGCTTGTCTGTTAATAAGTCTTAATTCTTTCGGATTAGGGCAAGTGTGCTGTAAACTGTAATGCCTACGTCATCGAAATCCTTATCGTTGCTCCATATCGGACAAGAGAGTTTTAGAGCAAGACCCAGCAAGTGGATATCATCCGGATCTCTTTTACCAATTAGATTCTTGGCTTTCTTTAGGGTGTCCTTATAGAACTCAACTTCACAGACTGAAATAGGAAGTGTAGAAAGAGCTAAATAAAGGTCATCAATAGGCAGGGAGCGTTTAGATGCCAGTATTGGAAGATATTTCTCAACCTTCTTGAAATTGAAAAGGGTTGTATAAAAAGAGACGTGTTCACCCTCAAGAAATACAGACCTTGCTTGCCCACCGATTATGGCGGAGAGAATTGGATTAGCGTCTACGGCGAGTTTTTTTATGTTTTTCAAAATCCTCAATGACTTCTTCCTCTTTCACACCCTGCGCCTGAAGCTTTTTCTTTATCGAATCTGTGAGGGCTATGAATATATCCTTTTTAAGTTCAAAAGGGACCGATTCTAAAGGTGCCGGGAAGAATATCCCCGCAACCTCTCCCCTTCGCATAATGATCAGAGGCTCCTTGCTCTTTAGAGCTTTTGTTGCGCTATCCCGAAATTCTTTGACTGAGAGTAGTTTCATTTATGACCACCTCCATGACCATATTATATCATCTCGTAAATTATTTTTGTACTTAATCCGTGATAATGGAGAGGGGCCTCAGCAAACGGGTGATTGTCAAAACTTATGTGTTGCGGACTATCAGATCGGTAGTACTGCTGCCTTATGAAAAGTTGCATACTATGCGAAAGAGATTTGCAGGTTATACGAAATAATACGTTGTAAGACTTTAGTTTTATAGAAAGGAAATCGTACGTTATACTATAGAGCGTGGAAATATTATATATTACGCTACTGACAGTAATTGCTGGGGGAATCGGTACGCTTACTGGCTTTGGCACATCAACTATAATGGTGCCTGTTCTTCTCCTGTTTTATCCCCTTGCGCCAACATTGTTTCTCGTCGGTATCATTCATTGGTTCGGCGATATCTGGAAAGTTGCACTTTTTAAAGGGGGGGTGCGCTGGCGATTGATCTTTTTGTTTGGTATTCCCGGTGTTCTTTTTACATTTCTTGGTGCTAGTTTCGTTTTCTCTATTCCTGAAACACTACTCTCGCAAATCTTGGGTGGCTTTCTCCTTGCATATGTTTCCTTTCTCTTCATCAATCCTACTTTCAAATTCAAACAGAATGCCTCAACTGCGGTTACCGGCGGAGCACTTTCTGGGTTTTTCGCTGGCATATTTGGAGTCGGTGGAGCAGTACGTGGTGCTTTCTTGAGCACATTTGATCTGCCCAAGGACATTTATATAGCTACTTCGGGGGCGATTGCTCTTACCATAGATTCGGTGCGCCTTATCATTTATTTTTCTAAGGGCGCAACGCTTCCTCCTAAAATCTTTTGGGGACTGTTACTTTTCATCCCCGCATCATTCGTGGGAGCTCAGATTGCCAAGAAGATTGTAGATAGAATCCCACAAAAGAAGTTCCGTGCGATAGTAGCTGTATTTTTATCGCTCGTTGGTATAAAACTGCTTATATTTCCAGCCTGAATCCACTATTGAAATTACAGAAGATTCAAAAAGCCTACAGAAGCAATCATTATCTTGACAATATATTCAAGTTTTTCATATATTAGCATATAAGAATATATTAGAGAGGATTAATCATGATATCTTTAGGTCAAAAAGTTGAGCTTTTAAAGGTTATTGCCCACCACGTCAGAATCAGAATCCTTGAGGAGCTTCTAAAAGGGGTAAAATGTGTGAGTGATCTTGAGGAATTTCTGGAATTGCGGCAACCTAATATTTCCCAGCATTTAGCGCTGCTCAGGCATTCCGGAATCATTGATTATTATATGGATGGCAGGCTCAGGTGCTATTTCCTTGTGAACCCCTATATACCGGATCTGTTGGAAGTCCTAAAAAAAGATTATAGTGATTCCTTACCCCGACCAGCGTGCTGTCCTGTCACAAAAAAGGGAGTATATCCCGGCCAACGGAAAAGATCGGCCCCTGGTTTAATTCGTTGAATAAATGAAATTGTACATTGTTTAACGTAGTTTAGTAGAAAATTTATGATATTGAGGTGGAGGGCTTATGAAAATTCTTTTCATTATTACTTCAGATGATGCTGAGACTGTTTATAATGCCATGCGTTTGGCTAATGTTGCTGCTGAAAAAGGTGATCAGGTAGATGTATTCATGCTCGGGAAAGGAGTTCTCTTTGAGCAAATCATTAACGAGCAATTTAATGTCAAGGAACAGATAGATAAATTTAAAGGCAATATGTTTGTCTGAGGAGTATGCATGAAAGCCCACGGTCTTGTGGGAACAAAAGTCTGTCCCCTTGGCTATATGAATGACCTTTATGAATGTGTAACCGATGCTGACAAGGTATTGACTTTTTAAAGATGTATTGCAAAGTTTGTAGATTGAGCTCTATATAATTTTGTAAAAACCAATCATGGGAAAGTATGAAGAAATAACAGGAGCACTGCAAGTCCTCGGATTATATGAGGTCGCAACAATCAAAGATATCAAAAAAAAGTATAAAGATCTGCTCAAAGAGTGGCACCCAGATCTGCACAATGGAAATAAGGAGATCTGTAAAGAAAAAACTATCGAAATAATAGACGCACACAGAGTCGTAATGGATTACTGTGAAAATTATAAATTTTCTTTTTTTAATCTAAACTTTTCGCTACCACCATGAAGAAACATTGTATTATCATCTGGAAAGAATTCAATTTTTAACATTTGTTGATCATATTTAAATTTGTTTTTACCATAACATTCTAAAAGAAAAGATGGTCTACCTGGAACATTAACTTTTAATTCATTTTCTTCATTGCTTATTGTCGTTTTAAAAGGCAATTCTGAACAAGAATAAACCCCAAGATACTTGTCAATTTCTTCAGGTTTTAATTTTATTGCTTTAAAATAGGAAGGGGTTTTGCTCTTTTCAATACTTTCGTTTCTGTATTTTTCAAGCGTCTCAGTTGATACCCAGTAGAAATTTTGATTGTTTCTGTGTCGGACGAAAAATAAGTATTTTCCATCTGGTGAAACTACAGGAAATCTTTCAGTTGTTTCTGTGTTTATATGATCTCTCAATATAACTGGATAACCCCAATTGCCGTGCTCATCTTTATAACAAATATACAAGTCCAGTTCACCAATTCCAAGATAATGGTAACCAGAAAAAATCATATAATCTTCATCAGGTGAAACGTATATTGAATAAAAAGGATAAAAATCAGGATGGATCTTTACGATAGTAGAATCCCCAAAACTATTATTCTTGTATGTAAATTTAATTGGTTTCACATCAGGAGTGATTTGATAGTTTCCCATGCAGTATGCATTTCCTTTTTTTGTAAAAAATGGTGAAGGATCATTATTTATTGAATTGTAAGGTGTTCCAACATTGATTGGCTTACTCCACTTTTCGTTTTCCCTTTCTACATACCAAACATCAATACCACCTAAACCACCTGACCTATCTGAATTAAAATATAGCCTATTACCATCCGGTGAAAAAGCAGGTTCTGCATTCGTATTTGTTAAATAATCTTTCACAAATTCTGCTAAAGCTGGTTTTGTCCAATAAGCATTTTCCAATTTTGAAAAATAAATCTGTTGTGTATTACTTTTTCCATCTATATGACGGTATTTCCTGGAATATGCAGACCAGTAAATTTCATCTCCTTTTGGTGATATAGCAATCTGACAATGTTCTGCCCACGTAGAATCAGAAACAATGTCTTTGGCAAATATTTCTGGTATATTATCTGGCGTTTTTTGTCCTAAATATTCTCCTTGTAATGGTGGAAAATTTTGTAATGTTTGCGCTGATAAATAAAAAGGTAGAGCGACTATTACTGCAATTAATGTTTTTCTCATATAACTTTTTTCTTTTAATGGAACTAAATGAATATCTGTGTAAAATATTGTCTGATTTAATCTGAATTATTTAAACAAAAGCTATTTTGCGCATAGCGATGCAAATTTGCTTTAGTAAAATACAAATGCCGCTTAGCAGAGGTGAACTAAAATATTCATGGAATAAAACTTCTGGAAACGACGATCGCTTAAACGATATAATATTGATTATTGATCCCTATTTAATTTTTCCATAGGTGTTTTCCATCACATCGAGGGCGAATCTCGAATTGACGGTTACCGGACCAATCCCCATATCTATGGCAACTTCAAGGGCTTCCATTACCTCCTGTATGCTTGCTCCATCCAGATAGGCTTGCTCAATATGCCACTGCATGCAAGATTCGCAATTGGTGACTGCCCCGATTGCTACGGCCATAAGTTCTTTGGTCTTTTTGGGCAGGGCCCCGTCACAGAAAGTAGCATCGCCCATTTCCAGGAATAATTTGTACACTTTTGAATTTAATTTTTCAAATCTTGCATTGGATTCTTTTCTCTTGCGATTTATTTCTTCGAATTTATTCATGATGTTTTTTTTGATTAGCGGTATTTTGTTCAATGATAATTTATACATTGCAAAATTATTTAATCGAAATATTAAAACATAACGATATTATTCGATTCGTGATATCGAATAAAACGATAATAGATTATGGAATTCAGAGAACTCAAAACATTTCAGGTAGTGGCAAGCTTATTAAGCTTTAACCAGGCTGCCAATATACTTCACCTTGCTCAATCGACAGTTTCGGCCCAGATACGTTCGCTGGAGAATAGCCTTGGGAAAGAACTCTTTCACCGATCGGGCAGGACAATCAGTCTTAGCCCTGCCGGTGTTAAATTGTTAAATTATACCCAACGCCTTGTTAATATTGAAAAGGAAATTTTAAGTTCATTTGGAAATCTGGAAGAAAAATATGGAACACTCATCATTAAGACCCCGCAATCTGTCAGCTCTTATTTTTTACCTGAACTGATAAAAGAGTTTCAGATTATTTTTCCGAAAATCGGCTTCGATATTGATTGGTGCACCAGTTATAATTTGCTTGACCTGCTTAACTCAGGTACGATCGACCTGGCTTTCCTGATAACGGACAGCTTTAAAGACAAAGACCTACAGATTGAAGAACTCACAGACATTAAACTTGTATTAGCTGTCCATCCGGATGATCACCTGGCAAAGAATAAAACAATTAGGATCGAAGATCTTGACCATCAAAACTTCATTTTTGTAAAGTCCGATTGCAGTTATAGCAATATTTTAATGAACTTGCTATTGAATGCCCATGTAGAACCGAATAAAATAATTGAAATAAACAGTTTACAAGCGGTAAAAGATTTGGTTGTATTGGGCAATGGCATTGCATTGATTCCCGAATTTGTCATTCAGGATGAGATAAAGGAAGGTTTAATGAAAAAGATAGAATTGAATAATGCTGATTTAACTGCCAAATTGTTTATGATCTGGTCAAAAGAAAAGCATGTTTCCAAACCCCTTGAGGCTTTTATGATGATGGTTAAAAAATTGATAGAGCTGCTGTAATAATAAATTACTTTTTAGGGTGCTCATGAATTCCGACATCTTGCTTTACAATAACCGAAATCACTGCCATGCATAACCATTACTATTATCCCTGACCTATGGAGATCAAGGAACATTTTTAAGCTTTAGGGCCTCTTTTAGCTGATTAAAAAGCTCCTCGCCACTGCTTGGGCGAAGGGCACTGTTTGTAATGACCGCTCCATTTGTTCCAACGATGATATATTGAGGAATCATGGGAATGAAAATTCCTTTATCGATCAGGTCGGCTTTTAAAATGCTGTCCATTCTCAGGTGATTTCCCTTCAATTGATGTTCGTTGATGAAATCGAGCCATGCCTGCTCATCAAGCTCGGTGTCGGAATTCAGGTACACCATTTCAATATCATGAGCATGCAGGAAATCGTGCAAAGCTTCATTGTGTTTAAATTCTTCGATGCAGGGGGTGCACCAGCTGGCCCACCGGTCGATATAAATGGCTTTGCCCTCCAGTTTATTGGTAAGCTCGCTAAATGAACTGATCGGGCTCGCTTTGTCCAGAATATGAATGTTTGTTGCGATGCTGGCATTTTTACGGCCGTTGCAGCCGGCCAGCAATATAAGTAAACTGAAAAGAAATATTTTATTTTTCATATATTTTAGGTATTTGGTTAATAGATGTTCAATGTATTTGTGATTTTATTTATTAATTAAACGCCCGGATGACAAATCCGCGAGCCGGGATCAAACTCAAAACTAAAATATGCTGTTCAAATCCTGCATTCCAACAATTGCCATGATCTCAACCATATTTTCATTTATCCTGTAATATATGGAGTCCGATCCACAAGGGCATCTTCGATATCCTTTTTTTATATAATCTACTGCTTCAAATGAAAATGGGCTTTGGGCAATAATTTCGAAATAATCAAAAAATGAATCAAAGTATTTGTCGGCTTGAGTGAACCCGAATTTTTCAACCCCATAATGATGAATTCGTATCAGATCTTCTTTAGCCGCATTACTTAGTTTATATTCAGCCATTAAGTAAAGACTTTGATTGTTTCAAAATTTCATCTTTGGTTTCACTGGTAAATCCGGTTCCTTCTGCTTTTTCCAGTTTTGCTCTTATCCAGTCAATTTGTGCCTGTTGCCTACGGGCTTGCCTGATCAGATCGTTTACAAGTTCACTTTTGCTGGAATATTCCTTGCTATCTACCTGATTTTTTAACCATTCGTCATTTGGTTTTGATAGAGATATACTTTGTCTGGCCATTGCTTTTTTGTTTTGATGTAAAATTACACCATATCTGAATCAAATGCAAATTTGTGAGAGCTGGTTAAACGCCCGGATTGCCAGCCTGCGGTCTGGCAGGCAAATCCGCTCGGGCTTGATTTGCAATGTTTTATGAGCCGTCTCCACTCGTTTTTAAGTCTAATTACTTATTCCTCTTTCCAATATTTTTATTTTTTTCTTTAATCGAAAATTGTCAATCGTACTATTTATGTTTCCGAGTAGGAACCCGCTTATTAATAGTGAAATACCATATGTGTAATGCTTAATTGCGAAGAATACGCCAATTAGAACTAATACAGTCGCAATGGCATAAATGATATCTCTTAGAATTTTTAATTGTTTATCTTTCATGGTTTCAATTTATGTTTTTTGCAGTTTAAAAAATTGCAATATGTTGTTTTTACCTCATTTTAAAATGGTTGGAAATGAAACGTTAAAAAATAGTAGCCGATTGCCGGCTTCAAACTTGTCAAATTACAGCAAAGTTGAAGCAAGTTATAAATGTTGAATTTACGACTAATACACCTATTATTATACATTCTTGGGTACTGGCATTATTTCATTATTACAAATTCTCTAAAATTATCTTTGTCAATCACATTACCTTCTGCATTATACGATTCTATAAATGTTTTAGGAAATCTTGTGCTCTTTTTTTTATTCCATTTAAATTCATAGCCTGTTATCTTCCCACTGTTTTCTTCGACGAAATCAACTTCTTGCTGCTGTTTGGTTCTCCAAAAATAGGTACGGGCCAGACTTTGCTTATACTCGATTTGTTTCTTTCTTTCAGAAATTAAAAAATTTTCCCACAATGCTCCATTGTCCGTTCTTAAATCCAGGGGATTAAAATTTCCAATAAGCATATTACGAACACCATTGTCGTAGAAATAAATTTTCTTGTTCGTTTTTATTTCATTCCTAACATTTCTGCTAAAACTACTCAATTTGAAAATAATATAAGCTTGTTGAAGTATATCAATATACTTGCTAATAGTATTCTTATCAACATTAACAATCTGGGCCAATTCTGAATAATTCACTTCGCTACCTATTTGAAGTGCTAAAGCCTGAACCAACTTTTCAAGCACCTCAGGCTTTCTAATGTCAGAATATGATAAGATATCCTTGTATAAATAACTATTTACTAAATTGCGCAGAATACTTATTTCATCTCCAACATTATTTAAGACATCGGGGTAAAATCCATAAAGAAGCCGGTTTTCCAGTTGTTGCTCGGAATTCAAATACCCATGATGATTTTCGAACTCTTCCCATGAAATAGGGAACAATTGATACTCCCACTTTCTGCCAGTCAAAGGCTCATTTATTTTATTGGTTAAGTCATAGGAAGAAGAACCGCTTGTAAGTAATTGGACATCCTTGAACCGATCTGTTATAATTTTCAAGGTGAGCCCAATTCCCTCAATTCTTTGAGCTTCATCTATAAATACATATTTGTATTTCCCCAAAATGGTCCGAATTTGTTCTGTATTGGGCCCTGTTAATATTGTTCTTGTTTTTGGGTCATCCCCATCGAGTAATAGATAGTCTTTTGTTTCAAGAATTGATTCAATAAGCGTTGTTTTGCCAACTTGCCTTGGTCCGATAACAACGATCGCTTTACCTGAACCTAATCTACTTTCAATTTTTTCTCTTAAATATCTTGAATACATTTTTCGTTTTTTATTCAAAGATAATACTTTTAGTGAAATAAATCACCGTAAGTTATACTTATGTGTGATTATGTCACAATTCTTCCAGCTTGCGCTCAAAAGTCGGAAGATGCTCAGATTTAGAGTTTTAAGGGATGAATAAATTCATCAAGCATTAGGCCTATACAATGTTAGCGGGTCGTTGTTTTTTGTTCATCATTAACATATTCTAAAATGTCACCTGGCTGGCAATCCAATACATCACAAATTGTGTCCAGGGTACTAAATCTAATGGCTTTTGCTTTTCCTGTCTTTAAAATAGAAAGGTTCGATAAAGTCAGCCCAACTTTTTCAGAAAGTTCATTCAGTGACATTTTCCGCTTCGCCATCATTACGTCTAAGTTTACAATGATTGCCATAGCTTATATTGTTAAATCATTTTCATATTGAATATCGACTCCCTTTTTGAAAATAGTCGCAATAATATAAATCACAGCTCCCATTAAAATAAAGGCCTGACTGTCTACCCAAAATTGGTTTAAACCATCGGTGGCATAACCCTGATGTATTAAATTTTTAGCCAGCTGTCTGGCAATGAAACTAAGCAGTCCTATTGAAAGTGTAAAATAGCTAATTTGCAAAATTTGGTTCGAAACAAAAGTGTTGAACGGTTTTGTTAAGTCCATTTTGTGCATTAGCCTGATCACTATGTAGAATAGGAAAGCCTTTAAAAATGAAATTGACAGAATAAAGCCATAAATAACGAAAAAAGCCCATTTGCTCTCTTTATACATTTCATTCAGATCCAGTTTTTGATAAAGATTTTGGACAAATTCAGGTTTGAACAGACTGAAAATAAAATTTACAATCAAGCCACCAGTATCAATGCACAAACCGACAAAAATGACATAAGCCACAATATGTAAGCCTTTAAATACGAAGTTGTTTCCATTTGACATTATCGATTAATTTTAAAGTGATCTGGCAAAAATAATAATAAATTATTGATAAACAATAAAAAAATAGTTATAAACAAAAAATATTTATCGAGCTCTTTAAATGAATTACTATAAATTGTTGAATGGCTAAAATTTTTTTATGCGTATCTGTCCGAATATGTTGATGAGTCTTGTGCAGGTCGTATTGTAAGCTTCCCCTTTTTACTGTTTTATGATCAATGTAAATTGTGTCAATTGCAAAACCGGGCAGAAAAGAAAAAGCCCTCAAAAGGGCTTATTTTAATTCCTAATTTCTAAAAATATAGAAAATGGCTCTTATTTATAGGGTTGTGCAACGGTTAACGTTGTTGTGTGTTCGGCATTTATTTTTATTTCTTTTATATCTCTTAAACCTTATTTCTACCAATTCAATGTTTTAGTATAAAGTGTTTTATTACCTTTAAAATCATTTGGGAATAAATTATTTTCAATTCCATAGTCTATTAAATATTGAAAGGAAGAAGTTGTCTTATTTTTTATCGAGAAGTTATACAAATTCCATAAGTAACTTTTTGTAGAACCTGAAATACAAATTCTGTTTATTTCATATTGAAAAATTTTAAATTCTGTTTTTGAAATGTTTCTTGTTGACTTCAAATAGCAGATATAATCTACATAGGAAAATAATTTGTCTATTGAGTTTTCTAATTCGCTTGTGTGAAATGAACTATCGTACCAATTTTGATTATAATCTATGGTATACATTGTTTTTGTTAAATCATGGTCAAATCTTAGTTTTTCAAGTATCTGATTAATAAATTCAGCGCGTTTAGTTTTCAAACTTTTTTGCCATTGCCAAAAAATGAAAACACCACCAATTGCAGCAAATCCAAGTGAAATTATTGTAAGCCAATTCTCAGTAGTTAAATTCACATATAAAATCATAATATCTTTTTTTTAATTTACCAATTGTTTTTTATCTGTAATAAGTATTCATGAAGTTCTTTTTATGCTGACACACAACTAGTTTATATGTTCACCTTTTATAAACAATACATACCATAATTGTATATATTGTTCAGGTTTTAAGTGTTTTATATCTCAAATCCATCCATCGGATGTTTTTTGTTTTTCGGGGAGCAGAAAGTCAAATATAAGAAAAAATATAATATGTTATTGATGGTTAATAGGTTATTTGTTGATGTTGTGGCAAGGAGCGGTGAGCAAGGAGCATGGAGCATGGAGCAAGGAGCATGGAGCAAGGAGCATGGAGCTTGGGGCATGGAGCTTGGAGCAAGGCGTTTAGTATTGTTCCCTTTGTTCAAATCATTTACTGTTTATTTTCTATGGTCAGATATTAATAAAGTTACAAAATATGCTTCTGAAATGCATTCCTGATGCGGCCTTCAGGAGATGCGCATCTCCGGCTTTTTTTTACCACATTTCCGGCTTTTTTTTACCGCATCTCCCGGGCAAAAAATGCGCATCTCTTTTCAGAAATGCGCATACAATCATTTATTCACCAAAATTAAATTATGCCTGTTTCCCCTTTACCAACAGAGGAGTAATTTGTCCTTTATACCTAAAAAATCAAAATGTCGCACTTTTATAAAAAAAAAGGTAAAAATTTTTCAATATCTTTTTGGAATGGAATGAGATTCAGGCATTTCAGGACAAGCTCAACATGTCATTTATTTGGCAATTTTCAGACTTTTTGCTCCCCCTTAAATATTACATTCATTAGTTCCGGAATATTTGTTTATTATTATTTTAATGGCCTTTTCTTAATCATTCCACCTTTTGCATCTTTAATACTATGCATTACAATAAAAGCATCTTTATCAATTTTGTCCAATTCTGTTTGCAATTTAGATAATTCCAATCGAGTAAGCAGTGTATATACAATGTCAGTCTTTTTTAATGCTTCACCTTTTTTTGCAAATCCTTTTTTCCCATAATATAAAGTGCATCCCCTTCCCAGTTTTTCAATTATTGCGATTCTAATTTCTTCTGATTTATCTGATATTATTGTAACTCCAACATATTCTTCAACCCCGGTAACTACAAAGTCAACTGTTTTAGACGCTGCCAAATAAGTCAGAATAGCATACAATGCGATTTCTATTGAAAACACATATGCGGCAAAAGAAAAGATAATGATATTAAAAATCAAAATTATATCACCTATTGTTAAAGATGTTCTTCGACTAATAAAAACGGCTAATACTTCTGTTCCATCAATGACAGAACCTCCTCGAATAGCTAATCCTATTCCTAATCCAAGAAAAAAACCACCGAAAACAGAAATCAATAATTTATCATCTGTGATGGAAGTAAAAGGGATTAAATAAATCGAAAGAGCGAGCAAAATAATTGCAATAATACTTTTAATGGCAAATTGTTTACTTATTGTTGAGAATGCTAATAACATGAAAGGAATATTAATAATTACAATTAAAACAGATAATGAGATTCCTGTCAATTCAGTAGCAATAAGTGATATTCCTGTTACACCTCCATCAAGAAATGAATTTGGTAATAAAAATGCTTTTAATCCGAAAGTTGCCGCTAAAATTCCTAAGAAAATAAAAAAGCTGTCATTAAGAAGATGTGTAAGTTCAACTTTTGTACTTTTTATTACTTTATCAAATTGCTTTGAAGTTGGTTCCTTATATTTCTTTCTAAGTTGTCGCTTTACCGTTTCTGTGATAATATATTGAAAAATTGGGTTCATTTTGTACCATTAAGTTTTTATTTTCAAAGCTAAACAAGAGTGTCTTTTGAACAAGCTCCATTATATTGATTAAAAGTAGTTAAAATATCTTGTTTTTATGAATGTGGGCTTTTCAGGATTTATTAACAAACGCTTAAGTAATTTGTGTGAATACGCGCAAAATAATTAAATAAATCCAAGATATTAAAAGTCTATTAACCAGATATTGAATGAATAAAAAAACATCGTATCGTATTACCAGGGTTTAACGATTGTATGTCCACATAATGTCCATGAATGTCGTTGCTTAACATCACTGTTTATTTTAACAAATCAATATTTGCCAATACCCAAACATGCAGGAAGCCAAGTCGAATAATATCTGTCATCTTTGCCAGATTTGCACGGTCCGAATGATCAGTAGGTTTATGATAATCTTTATGCATACCTGTTTCAAAATTAAGGATTGGAATATTTTTTTCGGCAAAGCTATCAGAATCAGTTCCATCTGAAGGTGTTTCTTCAGGACTATATTCTATTTCAAGTGCTAAATTATTTTCATCTATAAAAAATTCGGTGTTTGTCCGAAAAACTTCATAAGGTTTTGTATAAACAACTTTACAATAATCCTGAATTGATGAATTGGAGGGATTTCTGGAAATCATATCAAAATTGACATATGCCTTAATATTTTTATGAGTTTGATGTTTTAAATAATAATTTGAACCATACATACCCTTTTCTTCAGCATCCCAGGCAGCAAATAAAATAGTTTTTTTAGGCTTAACGCCTGTAGCCAGGCAGGCTTTTGCAATTTCTAAAACAGCAACAGTTCCCGATGCATTATCATCTGAACCATTCCAAATGGTTCCCTGATATTTACCCCAATGATCGTAATGTGCTCCTACTATAATGATATCATCGGGATTTTCACCTTCAATCATTCCAATAATATTCTTACATCCGATGATATCCCAATCTGTTTTGCTATTTATTTTGATAAGTTTATTTTTCAATTCTTTTGATGCGGGCAGCAGCTGGGTTTTAACAGTATTTTCAAAATTAAAAATATTAACTCCAGTTTCGTTCGTTAGCTCATTCGCCAGTCTTTGACTGATTGTATAACCGACTATGTTTTTTTCGAGGCTATCTTTAAGCAAAAAATCAAAACTGTAAAAGTTATTCTCCGACTGATCATCGCTTTCAAATGATCCCTGATTGTATCTGAAAATATTAATAGGATGATAGGTTAACGCTTCGTTTTCTGTATTTAATTCGAGGCAGCCGATAGCACCTCGTTGAATAGCAAATTCGTTCTTTTTATATTCATAATTCAGATACTGGTAAACATTTTTTCTAACTATATGAAATTCTTTATAAGCAATTGAACTCGTATCGGAATGCCCGGGATAGCCTCTTAAACGCAGAATGATTTTTCCTTTAACATCAATTCCTTTAAAATCATTATATCCTGTTTTTTCATCCACTAAACCATAACCCACAAAAACAACCGGAAATGTACCAATAATACAGCGTGTTGGGATACCCAGAAAATCTGAGGTTACAAAATCAGATTTATAATCAAATTGTTCTTCAAATGATCTGGAACCTATTTGATTAACAATACTTAATTGATGATCGTCTGAAGGGTTCAACTTGATTATAGAAAAATTTTGAAAAAATACATTATCATGGAAATTCATATTTTCGACCCGCACGTATGGATCAATTAATTTATCAACGGGTTTCAAACCATAAAGCTGAAACATGCTTGCCAGGTAATCGGCAGCAATTTCATGTCCTTTGTTGCCTGGTTGGCGTCCTTCCATCCAATCAGATGCAAGATAGGTCAAAATGGCTTGTGAACTTTGTTTTGAAATAACGCTCAAACCTTTTTTAACAGGATCAGTTTGGCTAAATAAACATGTTATCCCCATAAAATATAGAATAACAAGGAATCCATTTTTTTTATTCATGGTATTTTCGAATTAACAAATTCATATTAGAAATATCTCTGATTCACCCATCAGAAGTTTCTGTTTTTCAGGGATAATCAAGAATAACAAAAATATAATTGTATGAGGTTATTGAATGTTAATGAGAGGTTAATGAATGGTTAAGGTTTCTTTATTCGCTACACTTCAAGTGACAAAAAGAATCAGTTAATTTTCTCGTATCCCAATTACCAATCACTATCAATAACGAAGTATTACCTATTACAACGTATCACCATCATAGGTCTGCTGTATGACCAACAAATAACTATGGTAGCGTGTAAACGTGCTAGAGTGTTAGAGTGTTAAAGTGTTAAAGTGCTAGAGTGTTAAAGTGTTAAAGTGCTAGAGTGTTAAAGTGTTAAAGTGTTAAAGTGTAAGACTCCCTAAAAACCGAAGCGTTTAAAATTAGAAAAACGTTTAAATTTAGGGGTATGAAAAAGACACGATTTACCGAATCACAGATTATTAAAATCCTAAGGGAACAAGATCAAGGCAAAGTTGTAAATGACATCTGTCGTGATCACGGCATTAGCCAGGCCACATTCTATAACTGGAAGAGCAAATATGGCGGCATGGATGTGAACCAGTTAAAAAAGATGAAAGAGCTGGAGGCTGAACTAACGGACTTTAAAAAGATGTATGCAGACCTTGCATATGAAAACCAAGCTTTAAAAAACCTGATCGAAAAAAAGCTTTAGGGCCGTCTGACAAACGGGATGCTGCAAAATTTTTAATTGAAGAGGGAAGTTTGAGATCAGACGGGCTTGCATTATTTTACAATTAAGTTTGAGTGTTTATTATTATAAACCAAAACAAAATCCACAAGATATTATGATCATAAAACTATTGGAGGAACTAGCGGAGAAGTATCCAACTTACGGTTTTAAAAAGATGTTCCATTTGCTTCGTTCAATGGGCCATAAATGGAACCATAAGCGTGTTAGAAGGGTTTATGTAATGATGGCCTTAAATATCCGCAGGAAACGCAAAAGAAGGCTTCCTGCCAGGGTAAAAGTGCCTCATATCTTACCCATTGATTGTAATATTACCTGGAGCATGGATTTTATGCAGGATACACTTATAAGTGGTAAAACCTTCAGGACATTGAATGTAATAGATGACCATAACAGGGAAGCCCTGATGGTCACAATTGATACAAGCTTAAGTGCAAGGCGCATAACAAGGGAGTTGGACCGCCTTATTGAGTGGAGAGGGGAACCGGAAGCAATCAGGGTTGATAATGGCCCGGAGTTTACTTCGGCTGTATTTGAATCCTGGGCAAAGAACCATCATATAAGAATATGTTTCATTCAACCCGGGAAAC
>ENA-OSEO01001867-OSEO01001867.1-sediment-metagenome-genome-assembly--contig:-NODE-1867-length-34073-cov-4.528327_pt1 | contig 34073 bp, 32 predicted proteins | sample MGYA00237883_ERZ534232 | MGnify/ENA metagenome assembly ERZ534232 | reverse complement strand
CTACACGGCCATGGGCATGGGCATGGCCGTCATCTTCGTCATCACCCTGGCCGGGGCGATCACCTGGCTGGTCCAGGAGTACATTCTCTACGCCTTCGGCCTGGAGTATCTCCAGACCATCTTCTTCATTCTCATCATCGCCGCCCTGGTCCAGCTCGTCGAGATCATCATCCGCAAGATGTCCCCGACCCTCTACCGGGCCCTGGGGATCTTCCTGCCCCTGATCACGACCAACTGCGCCGTCCTGGGCGTGGCCATCCTCAACATCAAACTGGGCTTCGACTTTCCCAAGGCGGTTTACTTCTCCTTCACCTCGGCCGTGGGCTACACCATGGCCCTGCTGCTCTTCGCCGGCATCCGGGAGCGCTTCGAGCTGTCGCGCATCCCCAAGCCCTTCCAGGGCACGGCCATCGGCCTGGTCACGGCCGGGCTCATCGCCCTGGCCTTTTCCGGCTTCGTCGGCCTGATATGATCCTGGAGACCCGATCCTGTCGGAGGATGGAGAAATAGGTTAATGCTGATCGCTGCTCTCGCTCTCGGCGGCATCGGCCTGCTCAGCGCCGCCGGCCTGGGTCTGGCCGCCCGCTTCTTCGCCGTGGAGATAGACCCGGTCGTGGCCGCGGTGGAGGAGGCCCTGCCCGGGGCAAACTGCGGCGGCTGCGGCTTTCCCGGCTGCGCCGGCTGCGCCGAGGCCATCGCCGCCCGCAAGGCTCCGCCCAACGCCTGCGTCGCCTCCACCCTGGAGGTCCACCAGGAGATCGCCCGGCTCATCGGGGCCAAGCTGGAGATCCGTGAGCCCGAGTTCGCCCGGATCGAGTGCAAGTACGGCGTCGAGGAGGCGGACAAGCTCTTCGAGTACGACGGCGTCATCGACTGCCGGGCCGCTGTTCTCCTCAGCGGCGGCCAGAAGGTCTGCCAGGAGGGCTGCCTGGGCCTGGGCAGCTGCGTCAAGGCCTGCCCCTTTGACGCCATCAGACTGGGGCCCGACCGCCGGCCCATATTTGACCTGAGCAAGTGCACCGGCTGCGGCACCTGCGTCCGGACTTGCCCCAAGGGCGTGTTGTCTCTGACCTCGGCCACCAACCGGGTCCTGGGCTGGAACCGCGCCGACGAGTGCCTGGCCCCCTGCCAGCGGACCTGCCCGGCCCAGATCGACATCCCCGGCTACATCCGGGCCATCCGCAACGGGCTCTACCTGGACGCCATCAGGATCATCAAGGAGCACAACCCGATGCCGCTGAGCATCGGCCGGGTCTGCCCCCACCCCTGCGAGAGCGTCTGCCGCCGCCTCTACGCCGACGAGCCCATCGCCATCAACGCCCTCAAGCGCTGCGCGGCCGACTTCGAGATGAACGTCGGCCCGGTCCAGAAGCCCTTCCTCATGCCCGACTCGGGCCTCAAGGTGGCCGTGATCGGCGGCGGGCCGGCCGGGCTCTCCTGCGCCTACTACTTGAGGCGCCTGGGCCACGGCGTGACCATCCTGGAGGCCATGCCCAAGCTGGGCGGCATGCTCCGCTACGGCATCCCCGAGTACCGCCTGCCCAAGAAGATCCTGGACTGGGAGATCCAGTCCATCCTGGACCTGGGCATCGAGGTCCAGACCGGGGTCAAGCTGGGCCAGGACTTCACCCTGGAGGGCCTCTTCGAGCAGGGCTACGGCGCCGTCTTCCTGGGCCTGGGCGCCTGGGGCTCCCGGGACATGGGCATCGAGGGCGAGCACGACCTCAAGGGCTGCGTCTCGGGGACGACCTTCCTGATCGAGCGGGGCCTGGAGCGCAACCCCTGGGTCGGCCGCAAGGTGGCGGTCATCGGCGGCGGCAACACGGCCATGGACTGCGCCCGGACGGCCAAGCGCCTGGGCGCCGATTCGGTGACCGTGGTCTACCGCCGCACCCGCAAGGAGATGCCGGCCAACGAGATCGAGATCGACGAGGCCGAGCACGAGGGCGTCGAGTTCCACTTCCTGGCCGCGCCGACCCTGCTCTCGGGCCAGGACGGCCAGGTCACGGCCATGCAGATCATCGAGATGGAGCTGGGCGAGCCCGACGCCAGCGGCCGGCGGCGGCCGGTGCCCAAGGAGGGCTCGGAGACGACCCTGGAAGTGGACATGGTCATCTCGGCCATCGGCCAGTTCTGCGAATTAGCCTGCCTGGAAAGCGACGAGGCGGTCTGCAAGACCCGCTGGCGGACCATCGAGACCGACCCGGACACCCTGGCCACCGGCCGGCCGGGCGTCTTTGCCGGCGGCGACGACGTCTCCGGCCCGGCCACGGCCGTCGAGGCCCTGGCCCACGGCCGCCGGGCGGCCCGCTCGATCCACCTCTACCTCCGGGGCGAGGAGGTCACGGCCCCGCCCCACTTCCTCAAGCCCAAGGAAGACCTCTGGCCGGTCATCAGCGACCTGTCCGGCGTGGACAGGGCGCCCCGGCAGAAGATGCCCGAGATTTCCCTGGAGGCCCGGCAGGGCAGCTTCGACGAGGTCGAGACCGGCTTCACCGAGGAGCAGGCCCGGAGGGAGTCGGATCGCTGCCTGCAGTGCGGGCTCTATTGCTACCATCACCACCAATCCGCAAGCGGGAGGGTTCACGGATGACCAGGTCTGACCTGAGCCGCCGCAGCTTCATCCGCCTGGCCGGCCTGGGTGCCCTGAGCCTGGGCGTCGGCCTGGGCCGCGCGCCCGAAGCCCTGGCCGCCGGCCTGAAGGGTAACCTGAAGATCTTTCGCCGCTCCCGCCTGATGATGGGCACCTACGTCACCCTGACCCTGGTCGACGACAGCCTGGTCAAGGCCGAGGAGACAGTGGAGCGGACCTTTGCCGAGATGGCCCGCCTGGAGGGCATCCTGACCCGCTACGATCAGAGCGCCCCCCTGGCCGAGCTGGCCGCCCGGGGCCGGCTGAACGCGCCCCGGCCCGAGCTGGTGGCCGTGCTCGAGGCGGCGGCCGGCTTCCACGTCCTGAGCGGCGGCGCCTTCGACGTCAGCGTCGCCCCGGTCATCGACGCCACCAGGGCCGCCTTCGAGGCCTCCGGCCGGCCCCCGGACGAGGCCGAGCTGGCCCGGCTGATGGCCCGGGTGGACGGCCGGGCCATCCAGGTCGGCCGGAACCGGATCGAGCTTAAAAAGGAGGGCATGGCCCTGACCCTGGACGGCCTGGCCAAGGGCTACATCGTCGACCGGGCGGCCGAGAGCCTCAGAGGGCAGGGGGTCCGGCAGGCCCTAATCAACGCCGGCGGCGACATCTACGCCCTGGGCGCCAAGGGCCCGGCCCCCTGGCGGGTGGCCGTGGTCGACCCGACCCGGCCGGACGGCCGGGGGCCGATCCTGGACCTGAGCAACCGGGCCGTGGCCACCTCGGGCAACTACCAGGTTTTCTGGGACAAGGAAAAGCTCCACCACCACATCGTCAGCCCCCGCGACGGCCACTCGCCCAGCGGGCCGGTCTCGGTCTCGATCCAGGCGGCCGACTGCCTCGGGGCCGACGCCCTCTCGACCACCCTCTTCTGCCTGCCGCCCGAGAAGGGCCTGGCCCTGCTCCAGGGCCAGGGGGCCGAGGGACTGATCATCAACCGCCAGGGCCAGCGGCTCAGCCGGGGGGTCTGGGGCTAGGGAGACAATATTCCCAGTTCCCGTCTTTTAAGGGCTCAAGGGCGCCGCCGCTCTTGAGCCCTTGCCTTTACCCTGGAACAGCACAACAATCATTGCGTCTGCCCCTGAAACTGGCTATAGGTGTATGTGCCATCCTGTCCTCGGGGGTTGGAAGTGCTCAAACGGATAAAGATAAAGAACTTCAAATCCCTGGCTGAGGTTTCTCTCGATTTACCCCCACTGGCGGTGATCTTCGGGCCGAATGCGACGGGGAAAAGCAATTTCCTGGACGCGCTTCAACTCCTCTCTCGTCTGGCCACGGCAAGAACCGTCGCCGAGGCCTTGGATGAATCGGTTATCAGGGGCTACCCGGCCGAGCAATTCAGTTTGCCTTCCGGTGGCCTGTCGAAGTTGTTGAAGCAGGACCAGGCCTCCTTCTCGCTTGAAGCCGATCTACAAACTAGGAGACAAAAACAAATCCATAACCTGAGGTACCGAATAGGAATAAAAATCCAGCCAGCCACGGGGGCTCTTGGCGTGTCCGAAGAGTACTTGAGGCGGCTTACAAAGGATTTCCAAGAAATCAAGGCCTGGCCTCCCCGAATAGAGACTGAAGGCCGTGAAGGCGTGATACGACGTGTTGGCAAGGCCAGTCGGCCCGAGAAGTACAACACCCACGAAGTTAACTATACGGTTTTATCTGAAAGGCGTTTAACTGGTACCTACTATGCGGATTTTGACCAGGCCCGTGCGGAATTAGGATCCTGGCAGATCTACTACCTTGAACCCCGGCAGGCAATGCGAGGATCCGCTCCACCCCGCGAGGTAACTGACATAGGAGCCCAGGGACATAACCTAGCTTCCTTCTTGTACCGGCTAAAGCATGATGAGGATAGGAAACCTGCCTTCAACGCCGTCGTGCGAAGTCTAAGGACTATTATCCCTTCAATTGAAGGCATAGATGTTGAATTGAATGAGAAACTGGGCTACCTCGATGTTCAACTGATTGAGGAAGGGACGAGCTTTTCCCTTCGTCTTGTCTCCGAAGGGACTCTAAGGGTTTTGGCCCTTTGCGCTATCGCCTTCAATCCTTGGGCCGGTTCGTTGGTGGCGTTCGAAGAGCCAGAAAATGGAGTACATCCCAAGCGATTGGAACATATTGTAAATCTCCTCATCTATATGAGCCAGTATCGTCAAGTTGTTGTAACAACTCATTCACCGCCCCTGGTTTCCGCCATGCTTGAGTTGGCCAGAAACAAACCTAACAGAATAGGACTCTTTGTATGCCGGCGTCGTCACGGGAGCACGGTCCTGGAGGAGTTTGAACCCACTGGTCCCATTTTTGAGCAGTCCGAGATAGGGAAGGGGTTAGAGGATCCCCGGGAATTGGAACGCATTGTTTTCGCTCGAGCTCTCTTAGAGGGCTGGATAGATGGCTGACATGGTCACCCGCTTAGTGCAACTATTTGTAGAAGACCATGCTCACGAAATATTCACACGAGCTTTAGTGAAGAAAATTGCAAGAGAACATGGCATCATAGCTCAAGTAGAAGCCGCTAACGCAAAGGGCGGGCGGGCTGTTGCGATTAAGAAACTGGACTTGTTCCAGCGCCAACGAAAGCGCCAAGCAGCCGCAGGGGTTCCGCACTTGCTGGTTGTAGTCATTGATTCCAATTGTCGGAAACCTCAGGCGACCAGGCGGGAGATAGAGTCTGTTTTAGACACTTCTCTTTTTCCTGCTGTCGCTGTCGGTTGTCCAAACCCCCACATCGAGCGCTGGTATCTGGCTCATCCTTCGTCCTTCGCGAGGGTGGTGGGAGCTAGCCCTCGAATTCCTCGGTATAAATGCAAGAGGGATATCTATAAGCAAGCCCTAAGCAATTCAGTTGCCGCGGCTGGTCAGATGTCCGCTGAGGGTGGCATTGATTTTGGCATAGAGCTAGTTGAGGCCATGGATCTTTATGAGGCTGCAAAATCACTTTCGTGCCTGGGCGCGTTTATTCGTGACTTATCCGCTGGCTTGGAACAGATAAAGCTGATCAGTTCCTGAACTGTTACGCCATCCAAGGGGTCGCATTCGCGGCTTACTACCTTTACTTCACCCCCTTGACCCCCCGCCGCTGGCGAACTACTCTCTGGGCCTGGCTTTTGATGGGGCGTGGCGTGGCACTCTCCCCGCCGACCAAGGGCGTTCTGGCCTGCCTGGCGGCCGCCCTGCTCTGGGCCTCCAACGGCGTGGCCTCCAAGTTCCTGATGAACGAGGGCCTCTCGCCCTTTGTCCTGGCCCAGGGGCGGGTGACCCTGGGCGCCGGGCTGGCCCTGATCTGGCTGGCCCTGACCCGGCCCGGCTGGCTGAGGATCAGGCCCGGCCACCTGCCCTACTTCGCCCTCCTGGGCGGCCTGGGCCTGGCGGCCAACAACGGGGCCTACCTCTCGGCCGCGGCCAGGATCCCGGTGGCGGCCGCTGTCCTGATCCAGTACCTCTCCCCGGTGGCCATCGCCCTCTACGCCTGGCGCTTCATGGGCGAGCGGCTCGGCCCGGGCAAGCTTTTTGCCCTGGGCCTGGCCGTCCTGGGCTGCTACCTGGTCGCCGGCGGCTACAACCTCGACCTCCTGAGCCTCAACCGCCTGGGCCTGCTCTGGGGCCTGGCGGCCATGGCCACCTTCTCCTTCTACTGCCTCCTGAGCGAGTTCGGCCTGCGCGCCTACCGGCCCTGGACCGTGCTCTTCTACGCCTCGGCCTTCGCCGCCCTGGCCTGGAACCTGGCCCTGGGACCGGGCCGCCTGGCCGGCCTGGGCCACGACGCCCGGTCCTGGCTCCTGGTAATCTACTCGGCCAGCTTCGGCACGGTCATCCCCTTCGGCGTCTTCAACCTGGGCCTGGAGCACCTCCGGGCCACCCGGGCGACCATCGTGGCCATCTCCGAGCCCATCTTCGCCGCGGTCATCGCCTTTGCCTGGCTGGGCGAGAGGCTGGAAGCCTGGCAGATGCTGGGCGGGGCGGCCGTCCTGGCCGCGGTGATCCTGGTCCATCGGCAGCGGGAGCGGGACGAGCTCGCCCCGGCCGCGCTGAGGCGAGGGAAGCTGGCCGAATAGGTAAAGGTCTGGCCCAGGTGGTCGGCGGTTGTTCTCAGCGCTGTTCGTCTTGAAAGAGCCCTTTGTGCAGCTCTTCCGCCTCCTGGGGACTGAGAATCTGGACAGCGGCGGGACTGCTGACCTGGTAGAGGTGTAGCCGGCCCTTGATCGGCCAAGGCCTGACCGGCCTGATATTGGCCAGAACCCAGGCGTAGCCGGGTACGTGCTCCTCCATACAGGCCGCCTCCAAGTCGGCCGCCTCAAACTGCCGGCAGTCAATCAGGTTGACCAGGGCCACGGAGCAACCGGCGGGCAGGCCCCAAAGGGGCCGCGCCGAAGCCACGATGAGCAGTTCGCCCCGGTGGTTTGTCCGCCAGGTGCGGTGCTCTATGGTCTTTTCCCCCAGGGCGATCAGCGACGCCCAGGGCTGGCGCACGGATAGAGCGGTGTAGTTCTTCATTACTTCTACCCCCCTGTGCGCTGGTTCGACCAACCCTGGGACGGCCCCCTGGCGGACTGCGACCGCGGTCGGATCAAGACCCTCCCCCGGCCGGGAATCAGGCCCGCACGATCAGGATCGGCTTGGGGCAGTGCTGGACCACCCGGCGGGTGACGCCGCCTATGGCCCAACGGCCCAGGCCGGTCAGGCCGTGGGTGGTCATGGCCACCAGGTCGATCCCCTCCTCGGCGGCGTGGTCGATGATCTCTCCGGCCGGATGGCCGTAGCGGACGTGACAGGAGACCTTGAAGCCCTCGGCCCTGAGCGGCTCGGCCACCCTGGCCAGGTATTTCTCGGCCGCCTCGACCACGGCCACCTGGGCGTCGGTGGGGTCCACGCCGGGAAAGGTCCAGGTTTCGGCCACCCGGAGCAGGGCCAGCGCGGCCCCGGTCAGCCGGGCCAGGCCCTTGGCCTGGTCCAGGACCTTCTCGGCCAGCTCGGAACCGTCCAGGGCGATGAGAATCTTCCGGTACATCGGCGCCTCCCTAGGGAATCGGACTGGGCCTAGTCGGCCAGGAGCTTCTTCAGCAGGTCAATGACTTCGCCGCCGGCCAGACCCTGGCCCCAGCCGGCCCGGCAGAGGCGGATGTCCCCCTGGCCGTCCAGGACCAGCAGGTTGTTGTCTTCGTCCTTGAGTTGGTAGGCCTTCTTGAGGCTGCCGTCCCAGTCGGCGTAGAGGGTCCGGCCGTGCTCCTGGGAGGCCTTCTTGAGCTTGGCCTGCCAGAAAGAGCGGGTCAGCCAGCTGGCCTCGCTCCCGTCCAGAATGGTCACCCGGACCAGCCGGCCCGCCTTGCCGGCCGGGTGGTTGTCGATGAACTGGTCCAGCTCCTTCTTGAGCGCGGCGGTCCGCTCGGTCACGTCCTTGTCCTCGTAGAAGAGGACGACCACCTTGCCGGCCAGGGCCCTGAGGGTCAGCTCCTGGTTGTCCCCGGAACGGACCACGAAACCCGGGGCCTTGGACCCCAGGGCCAGCCCCTCCCCGGCCGCTGCCGGAGAGCTTGACAGAACTCCGGCGGCCAGAATCGCCGCCCCGGCCAGGCCAATTAGCCCCAAGCCCAGTCTGCCCTTCATCCGACTTCCCCCCTCAGGAATCCCACCCCCGGCCGTCTAAGGGTTGTCCTGTGTGACAAAAACGACGACCCGGCCGGTCCGAGGACGGAATCGGCTGCTCCACTGGCGGGTACCCCTGATCCGGGCGGCGCGGTTCATTCGCCGCCCAGTGACTCCAGCATCTGACTTAGCTCATTGGTCGGCGCTTGGCAAGCCTGGTCGCGGCAGACGTAAGCCGTGGCCCGGCCTTTAAGGCCGGTCATCGGGGCGGTGAAGGGGGCCAGCCGGGCCAGGGCTAAGGCCTGGGGCGACTCCGGATCCGGGGGCTTTAACAGGACGGCCTTGTTGGGGGCGAAGGTCCGGCCCAGGGCGGCCAGCATGGCCCTGGTGTCTGCGTCCTCGGGCCGGCCGACGATGACCACCTCCCGGGCCGGGCCCAGGGCGAAGTCCAGGCCGCACATGAACTGGGTGAAGGCCGAGGGCGCCTCGGCCACGACCCCGGCCAGGGCCCGGGCCAGCCGGCCCGCCCTCTCCTCCAGCTCGCCCCGCCCGGTCAGCCGGGCCAGGCGGAGCAGGTTGAGCAGGGCCACCGAGTTGCCCGAGGGTACGGCCCCGTCGTAGACGGCCTTGTCCCGGATAAGCAGCTCCTCCCCGTCGTCGGCGCTGAAGAAGAAGCCATCCCCGGTCCGGTCCCAGAAGTGCTCGGCGAGCTCATCGTTGAGAGCCAGGGCCGCCTCGAGGTGGTCCGGATTGAAAGCGGCCTCGTAGAGCTCTATCAGGCCCCAGGTCAGGAAGGCGTAGTCGTCGACAAAGGCGCCCACGTCGGCCCGGCCGGCCCGGAAGCGGTGGAGGAGCCGGCCCCGGGGGTCGCGCAGCCGCTGGAGCAGGAAGCCGGCCGCCCTCTCGGCCGCCTCGGCCAGGGCCGGCTCGGCCAGGACCTGGGCCCCCCGGGCCAGGGCGGCGATCATCAGGCCGTTCCAGTCGGTTAGGATCTTGTCGTCGGTCTGGGGCGGCACCCGCCCGGAGCGGACCGCCAGCAGCTTGAGGCGGGCGGCCTCGACCCGGCCGGCCAACTCTTCAGTCCCCAGGCCCAACCTGGCCGCGGCCGCCTCCAGGGGCAGGCTCAAGTGGAGGATGTTGGCCCCGCTCCGCCGGCCGCTGGCCTCCTCGGCGAAATTGCCCTCCTCCCGGACGTTGTAAAGGCCGGCCATCAGCTCGGCCTCCTCCGGCCCCAGGACCTCCCGCAGCTCCCCGGCCGTCCAGAGGTAGTACTTGCCCTCCTGGCCCTCGCTGTCGGCGTCCTGGGCCGAGTAGAAGCCGCCCTCGGGGCCGGTCAGGTCGCGCCGGACGTAGTCAAAGACCTCCCTGGCCGTCCGGGCGAAGTCGGCCCGGCCCGTGGCCTGGTGGGCCTCCAGGTAGGCCAGGGCCAGGAGAGCCTGGTCGTAGAGCATCTTCTCGAAGTGGGGCACCAGCCAGCGCTGGTCGGTGGAGTAGCGGTGGAAGCCGAAGCCGAGGTGGTCGAAGATGCCGCCCAGGCGCATCGCCTCCAGGGTCTTGACCGCCATGTCCAGGGCTTGGGTATTGCCGCTGCGCCGCCAGTAGCGCAGCAGGAAGAGGATGTTGTGGGGGGTGGGGAACTTGGGCGCGCTGGAGAAGCCGCCCAGGCGGTCGAAGCGCTGGGCCAACTGATCATGGGCCAGGTCCAGGGTCGACCGGTCCGGCTCCCGGCCCGGCCGGGGCCGGCCGGAGTCCCTGAAGGCTGCGGCTACCCGGTCGGCCGAGCCGACGGCCTCCTCGCGCCTGGTCCGCCAGACCTGCTCGATCCGGGGGATCAGCTCCACTAGGCCCACCCGGCCGAAGCGGCTCTCCCGGGGCAGGTAGGTGGCCGCGAAGAAGGGCTTCTTGTCCGGGGTCATGATTATGGTCAGGGGCCAGCCGCCCGCCCCGGTGAGCATCTGGCAGACGGCCATGTACTGCCCGTCGATGTCCGGCCGCTCCTCGCGGTCGACCTTGATCGAGACGAAGACCCGGTTCATCAGGTCGGCCACCCGCTCGTCCTCGAAGGACTCGTGGGCCATGACGTGGCACCAGTGACAGGTCGAGTAGCCCACCGACAGGAAGACCGGCTTGTCCTCGGCCCGGGCCCGCTCAAAGGCCTCCTCGCCCCAGGGGTACCAGTCCACGGGGTTTTGGGCGTGCTGGCTGAGGTAGGGGCTCGGCTCGCCGCTGAGCCGGTTCAGGGGGGCCTGGGTCTCGGACATTCTCGCCTCCTCAATCCCGGGGGGCCGCGGGGACGGACCGGCCGAAGGCAGACGGCCGGCCGCCTTCCCTGAGGGGTTAATTGTTGGGGTCGGATCAGACTAGAATTCTACCCTGGTTCGGAGGGGCGTCAAACAAAGGGCCCCGACCCGGCCGGGTCGAGGCCTGAAGAGAATCGCCGCTTCAGGACCGGGGCGAGCCCGGCCCGTCGCTCCCCGGGAGCTCCTAGAAACCGCTCTTCTTGCCGCTCAAGGACTCGATCTCGACCTTGAGGACCAGGGAGCGGTTTAGGTTCTTTTCCAGGTAATCGTTCTGGTCCGAGCCGTAGTGGGCCATGATTATGTTGAAGCCCTGCCTCTTGCCCGCCTCGTCCTCGATCAGCTTGGCCCGGCCCAGGCCGATGACGCTCCGATACCTGGTGCCCCAGTCGCAGGCGGCCTTGCCGGGGATCACCTCTTCGTCAACCTCGACCTCAAAGCAGACCAGGTTGTTGCTGCGGATGATGTCCAGCTTGCGGCCCTCCACGGCGGCGTGGAAGTAGAGGCATTGGCCGTCGTAACCGTAATTGAGCGGCACCACGTACGGCTCCTGGCCGTCGACCAGCCCCAGGTGGCAGATCCGGGCCCGGTTGAGGACGTCGTCGATTTCCTGGCGGTCGGTGATCTCCTTCTCCCGGCGTCTCATCTGGCTTCCTCCGTTTCAGTCTCAGGATCCCGGCGGACGACGTGGCCGGCCCGGCCCAGCGCGGCCAGGGCCGGTTCGAGCCGGTCGGCCTTGACCAGAAGGTAATCGGTTTCATAGGTCGAGACAACAAAAACCGCCACCCCGGCCCCGGCCAGAGGCTCCAGGAGCGAGGCCAGGACCCCGGTCAGGGCGAAATCGAGCCGGCCGGCCACCCTGAGGCCGCGCCAGCCTCTCTCGGCCTCGACCCCGGCCGGGACCAGTTCCTGGGGGCAGACGATCGAGAGCTCCCTCTCGCTCCGGGTCAGACAATAGAAGCGGCCGGCCAGGGCCCAGGCCGGGGGCTCCTGCTCGGGCGAAAGCCGGCAGACGGCCAGGCTCTCGGCCAGCAGCTCCAGCTCGAGCGGCTCGGGCCGGTCCACGGCTCAGGCGCTCAGCTTGGCCGCGACCTCGGCCACCCGCTGGCCCAGGAAGCGGGCCCCGGCCAGCTCGTTCTGGCTGGGCCGGCGGGAGCCGTCCGGACCGGCGATGGTGCTGGGCCCGTAGGGCGAGCCGCCGGTGATCTCGTCGACCCGGCTCTGGCCCTCGAAGGAGTAAGGCAGGCCGACCAGGATCATGCCCTGGTGGAGCAGGGTGAAGAAGAAGCTGATGATGGTCGTCTCCTGGCCGCCGTGCTGGGTGTTGGACGAGGTGAAGACCCCGGCCGGCTTGCCCACCAGGGCGTGCTTGGCCCAGAGCCCGCCGGTGGCGTCCAGGAACTGGCGCATCTGGCCGCACATGTTGCCGAAGCGGGTCGGCGTGCCGAAGACAAAGGCCTCGGCCCGGCCCAGATCCTCGACGGTGCAGACGGGCACCGCGGCCTCCTCTTTCTGGACCTCGGCGGCGCCCATCTTGGCGATGACCTCGGCCGGCAGGGTCTCGGGGACGCGGCGGATGACCGCCTCGGCGCCGGGGACCTGGCCGACCCCCTCGGCCACGGCCTGGGCCATTTGGGCGACGTGGCCGTAGAGGGAGTAGTAGACGATCAGGACCTTCATCGGCCTGCCTCCTCGTTGCTGGGGCCCTCCGGCCGGATGGCCGGATGGGCATAAGCTTACCCAAGGCCGGGGAGGGTTTCAAGGAGGGGAGGGAGGATCGCCGGGCGGCCTCCAGCCAGTCGTTAGATACGGCGGTTACCTCGGCGAGGCCCCTGATCGCTCATTACCTTTGGGGCCCCACCGACCTGACCGTGGACTCGGTGGCCACAACGAACCGGCCGGGCAACAGCTCGGCATGTGAGTCCAGCAGCTTCTCAAGGACGGCTATCTGGTTGGTCGGCCGCTCGTCGGAAAGCCGCAACAGAAGGACACCCAGGTGGGTCAAGTTACGCCTGAATACCATTTCGCCGAAATCCTTGTCGGCGGTGACCAGTATCCGCTCTTGCCGCCGGGCCGTTTCGAGGACTTCTTCGTCGGTCGCGCCCCTGAACTTGTCGTAGACGGAAAGAACGTCATGGCCTCTCTGGAGGAGCCAGCGAGCCACCGCCGGACCGGTGCACTCATCAACCAGAAAACGCAATCAGGCCGCCGCGTCGGTCAGGGGAACGAAGCTGCTGCTTTCCAGGGCCTGGGCGGCGAAGACAAGGCAGGCCTGGATGTCCTGGCGGGTCAGGCCGGGGTACTCGGCCACGAGGGCCTCGGCCGTGTCGCCCTGGCCGAGCCGGCCAAGGACGTACTGAACCGTCAGCCGGGTTCCTTTTATCACCGGCTTGCCGAGCATGATCTTGGGCTCGATGACGATGCGCCGGAGGATTTCTTCCTGGGCCATGACTTTTCATCTCCTCGGAACAGAGGCTAGTTGAAGATTAGAACAGGGCCGGCCATAAGGCAAGGGACGGTCTCAAGGCGGGTTGACGGCCGGGCCGAGGGCAGAGGCGAGCCACTCGGACCGTTCAGACCTTTTACGACCAGACCGAAACCGGGCCCACCGGTGCTGTCAGGGCCGCGTCCCTGACAGCAGGCCGAAAGGCCAGGACAAGCCCCAGCCGAGGTGGACCAGCCACCCAGGCCGGGCTCAGGGACGGCAAAAACAACGCCCGGAGCTTTCGCTCCGGGCATCCCCAATCTTGACCACCGCCGGGGCGGCCGGCTCAGAAACCTGGCTCTTGCTCCCGCTGGCGGGCCGCGCTCTCCGAGGGCGTCATCCAGCCCCTGAGTCGCTCCAAAAAGCTCTTCTCCTCGCCCTCTTCGGTCTTGGCCTCGGCCCCCTCCTGGGCCTTCTTCTCGGCCTCGGCCTTGGCCTCTTCTTCCTTGGCCTTGGTTTCGGCTTCGGCCTTGGCCTTCTCTTCGGCCTCGGCTTTAGCCTTTACTTCGGCTTCCGCCTTGGCTTTCTCCTCAGCCTCCGCCTTGGCCTTGGCCTCATCCTCGGCCTTGGTCTTCTCCTCGGTCTCTACCTTGGCCTTCTCGCCGCCCTCGGCCTTGGCCTTTTCCTCGGCCTCGGCCCGAGCCTTTTCGTCGGCCGCTCTGGCGTCTTCCTTCTTCCAGAACTTGAGCCGGCTCCAGAAGCCCGGCTTTTGCTCCTGGTCCGGGACGTCGATCCTGGGCGGTCTCTGGCCGGCGGCCAGGGCCTCGGCCTGGGCCAGTTCGGCCCTCAGGGTATCGGTCAGGCCTACGTCCGGATAGGCCAGGGCCTTCTTGTAGCGCAGCGCGGCCGACTGGTAGGCCTTGGTCTTCTTGTAGTAACGGGCCACGTAGAGATCGTGTTCGACCAGCCGGCGGTAGCTTTTGTTCAGGTACTCTTCGGCCTCCTTGATCTGGGGGGCCTTGGGGAAGCGCGCCTGAAGGCGTTTCAGGGCCTCCACCGCCTCCTCGGCCTCGCCCACGTCCCGGTCAATGGTCTTGATCTGGTAGTAATGGCACTGGCCGATGCGGAGCATGGCGTGGGCCACGTCGGGGTGGGAGGGGTGGAGCTCGGTGAAGGTCTCGAAGGCGGTCAGCGCCTCGATGTACTCCCCGTCCTGGTAGAGGGACTCGGCCGCTCTGACCTGGGCCAGGGTGGCGTACTCGTGGTAGGGGTAGTAATCCCGCACCTGGCCGTAAGCCTTGGCCGCCCGGGACCATTTGTGGCTGAGCCAGGCGTGGTCGCCTTCGACCAGGAGCGTCTCCACCGGCTTGACCGGCCGGGGACTCGACGAGCAGGCCGCCAGGGCCATGACGGCCATCACCAGAAACAGAAAGCGTTTTATCATGGCTATTTTCCCGACCTCAAGCCCTCAAGGTAGCGCTCGGCGTTGTGGGCCGCCGTGGCCCCTTCGCCCACGGCCGTGACTATCTGGCGCAGGCTCTTGGAGCGGACATCCCCGGCGGCGAAGACGCCCGGAACCGAGGTGGCCATGTCCGGGTCGGTGACGATGAAACCCCACCGATCCAGAGCCAGGAGGTCAGCCAGAAACCCGGTGTTGGGCTTGTAGCCGACAAAGATGAAGACGCCGTCCAGGGGCAGGCGGTCCTGGGCTCCGGTCCTCACGTTCCTCAGGCTGATCCCGCTGACGCTGTCGCGACCCTCGATCCCGTCCACCACAGTGTCCCACAGAATCTTGATCTTGTCATTGGCCAGGACCCGTTCCTGGTTGATCTTCTGGGCCCGGAGCTGATCGCGCCGGTGGATGAGGTAGACCTGCCTGGCGAAGCGGGTCAGATACTCGGCCTCCGCGCAGGCGGTGTCGCCGCCGCCCACCGCGGCCACGACCTGGTCCTTGAAAAAAGGTCCGTCGCAGGTGCCGCAGTAGGAAACCCCGTGGCCGGTCAGGCTCTGCTCGCCCTCAACCCCGAGCCGGCTGGGGTCGGCCCCGGAGGCGATTATGAGGGCCCTGGCCGTCAGGCTCCCCTCGGCCAGCTTGAGGGTGAAGCTCTCCCGGCCGGGCGCGATTTCCTGGACCTCGGTCGAGAGGGTGGGCAGCTCGAAGCGCTCCACCTGGGCCTTGATCCTGTCTATCAGCTCAAACCCGGAGACGCCCTCGGGGAAGCCGGGGTAATTCTCGACCCAATCGGTGTTCAGAACCTGGCCGCCGGGCGCGAAGCGCTCGATCATCAGGGTGTCGATCCGGGATCGGGCCGCGTAGAGTCCGGCCGTCAACCCGGCCGGCCCTCCACCGACAATAACCAGGTCGCGTTCAGTCTTGGGCATCGCCCTAAGGGGGTTAGAGAACCTTCTTCAGGGCGGCGGCGATGTGGGTCTTGGCCACGGCTCCGGTAATCTGCTCGGCCACTTCGCCGTTCTTGAAGATAATGAGTGTCGGTATGGCCCTGATTCCATACTGCCCGGGCGTCTTGGGATTCTCATCGACGTTCAGCTTGGCCACCTTGACCTTGCCCGCGTACTCCTGGGCCAGTTCCTCCACCACGGGCGACACGGCCCGGCAGGGTCCGCACCAGGCGGCCCAGAAATCGACCAGAGCCGGCACATCTGACTTGAGGATCTCCGCATTGAATGTCTCGTCAGTAACCTGGAGCAAGTTCTCGGCCATGCCTCTCTTCCCCCACTTAACGATTATGGTGCAGCTTCATAGGTTAATCACCCGCAGGGGGAATGTCAACCCGAGCGCAAGCCCCTGACGGAGAAACCGGGACCCCGGGCCAGCCTTGCCTCGGGGGCGGCCCGATGTTAGAATACCTTGGTTTCCGGCGGAGGCGGCGCCGTGCTCAGATATCATCCCCAGCACAGTTGGGTCAGGATCGAAGACGGCCAGGCCACGGTCGGCCTGTCATCCTACGCCCGGGAGCAGTTGGGCGAGATCCTCTACATCGACCTGCCCCAGGAGGGCCAGCGCCTCAGCCAGGGCCTGCCCTTCTGCGAGATCGAATCGGCCAAGACCACGGCCGAGCTCCTGGCCCCGCTGAGCGGTCCGGTCAAAACGGTCAACCTGGAACTGGACAACCACATCGACTGGCTCAACCAGTCGCCCCTGGACCAGGGCTGGATCTGCCGGGTTGAGATCTCCGATCCGGCCGAACTGGGCGCCTTGCTGGACGAGGCCGCCTACCTGGCCCAGGCCGCAGCGGAGGAGGAGCGGTGAAACGGGCTCTGGTCAGCTTCTTCATCGGCCCGGCAATAATCGCCGTCGGGGTTGTCATTCTCCTGGGCAGCAGCCCCGAGGCCTGGCTGGGGCTGAAGCGGCCGGGCCACGGCCTGATGCTTCTGGGCAGCCTGGTCTGGGCCATCAGCCTCATCGAGGTCCGCCAGAGGCGCCTGGCCGGGGCCCAGCCGGACTGGAAGCGCCAGGCCTTCATCCACGCCGCCGCCCTGTGGCTGACCCTGGCCATGCTGGCCGCCCTGTGGGTGGTCAGCCTGCTCAAGCCCATCGACCTGCCGGTCAGCTGGCTGGTGGCCGACGTCTTGGTCGGGGTGGCCCTCCTCTGGTCCCTGCTCCGGCTGGTCATGCTCAAGCGGACCCCGCCGCCCAACCCGCCCCTGCCGGGTTCGGGTCCGGGAGTCTGACCGGGCCGGCATGGCCGTTGCCAGGGCCCTGGCCGGGTTCAGGATCAAGTCCGAACCCTTCTACCTGGCCCGCGGCCGGGAGGTGGAGATCTTCCGGGCCGCGGCCGCGGCGCGCCTGCCGGTCATGCTCAAGGGCCCGACCGGCTGCGGCAAGACCCGCTTCCTGGCCCGCCTGGCCTTTGAGCTGGGCCGGCCCCTGGTCACGGTGGCCTGCCACGAGGACCTGACCGCCCCGGACCTGGTGGGCCGCTACCTCTTCCTGGACGGCCAGACCAAATGGTCCGACGGCCCCCTGACCCTGGCCGTGCGCCACGGGGCCATCTGCTACCTCGACGAGATCGTCGAGGCCCGGCGCGACAGCCTGGTCGTGCTCCACCCCCTCCTGGACGACCGGCGCATCCTGGTCATGGAGAAGCTGGGCCAGGTCCTGGCCGCCCACCCCGAGTTCCTGCTCGTGGTCAGCTACAACCCGGGCTACCAGTCGGCCCTCAAGGACCTCAAGATCTCCACGGCCCAGCGCTTCGTCGCCCTGGACTTCGACTACCCCAGGCCCGAGGACGAGGGCCGGATCATCGTCCGCGAGGCCGGGGCCGAGCCGGGGCTGGCCGCCCGGCTGGTGGAGATCGGGGTCAAGATCCGGCGGCTCAAGGAGGCCGGCCTGAGCGAGGGGGCCTCGACCCGCCTGCTCATCTACGCCGCCCAGCTGGTCGGCCAGGGGCTCGGCCCCAGGGAGGCGGCCCGGGTCAGCCTCCTCAACCCCCTGACCGACGACCAGGACCTCCGCCAGGCCATCGCCGCGGTCATTGACGACGTCCTGACCGACTAGGCCGGACCGGGCGGTTTCGCGCCGGGGAGGATCGAGATCCGGCTCGGGGCCAGGGCTCGGCCAGCGATCGGAAACCGTTTTCCCGATCCCGGACGCGTCCCTCCCGGGCCGGCCGCTCCGGCCGCCGAGGCAATTTTCCTGACCGGCCGGACAACCTCCGGGTAGGCAGCCCCCCTCCCGGCCGCTTATAATGGCTGGAGGGGGGTCTGGCTAAGGGGATGGCTCTGTCGCGACTGGCTAAACGATTCCTGGTCTGGACCGGTCTGGGCCTGGGGCTGATCCTGGCCGCGGCCCTGCTCAGCCTGGCCCTGCTCCGGCTCAGGCCCGACCTCTTCGTCCCTTTGTTGGAGCGGAGTCTGGCCCCGCCTGGCGGCCGGGTGTCCATCGCCCGGCTCAGCTTCCGCTTCCAGCCCCTCTCCCTGGCCCTGGAAGACGTCCGGACCGTTGCCCCGGCCGGGGCCGGCTTCTCCCTGAACCTGGGCTCGCTCAGGCTGGAGGCCAGCCTCCTCGGCGGCCTGGCCGGCGGCCCCTGGCTCAAGCGGCTGGAGGTCACCCGGCCTAATTTGGAGTTGGCCGCCCTCCAAAGAAAGGGCCGGCCGGCCGATTTCTCCTGGCTGGCCTGGCTCCTGGACATCGAGCGCCTGAGCGTCGAGGAAGGACGGCTGGGGCTGACCCGGGAGCAGGGCCGCCTGGAGGTCAGCGATCTGGCCCTGACCCTGCGGGCCGCCCCGGACGGCAACGGCCCGGTCAGGCTGAGCGGCCGGATTCGCCTCCTAGATACCGGGGGCGGGACCAGGCTGAGCGGTCTGGTCCGGGGCCGGGGCCGGCTCAGCACCAGGGTCGCCCTGGCCGCCGAGATCGAGATGGTCGAGGGACGGATCGACCTGCCCCGGCTGGCCGGCCCCCTGACCGGCCTGGCCAAAATCCAGCTCGAGCCCGACCGGCTGCTCCTGGAGGGCCTCTCCGGCGGCCTGGCCCCGGCCCGGCTGAACCTGGCTCCGGGCCTGACCCTGAAGCGGCCTATCCGTTTCGACCTGGCCGGCAGGATGGGGCTGAACTCGGGCCGGGTGGAGGTGGAGAGACTCGACCTCGAGGCCGAGGGCCTGGGCCGGCTGACCGGCCGCCTGAGCGGCTCGGCCGGCGGCGGCTTCGACGCCGAGATGGCCGGCCGCCTGGAGAGCCTGGAGGCGGCCTGGGCCGACCTCGCGGCGATCCTGCCCCCGGCCCTGGCCCGGGGCCAGGGCCGGGGCAAGCTGCCCTTCACCTTAAGCCTCAAGACCTCGCCGGCCGGCCAGGAGGGGCGGCTCCAGCTGGCCCTGGCCGGGGTCGGCCTGGACTGGCCCGAACTGGGCCTGGCCGGCCGGCTGGCCGGGGGGCTCTCCCTGGCCGGCCAGCCGGACCAGGGGCCCCTGTCCTTGTCAGCGGCCCTGGAGCTGCGACTCGAGCCATTGGTCCAGGCCGGCGGCCCGGGATCCGGTCCGGTCTGGGCCGGCCTGCTCGGCCGGGGCCCCCTCCGTCTGGCCCTGGCCGGCCGGCTGGGCCTGGCCCCGGTCGAGCTGGACTTGACCGGCCTCGATTTCCAGGCCGAGGGGCTGGGCCGGGTCCAGGGCCGGCTGGCCGGAGCCTGGGGCGGCCCGCTCCGGGGCAGCCTCAAGGGCCGGCTGGCCGACCTGGCCGGCCTGTGGGCCGGGCTGAGACCGGTCCTGCCCCCGGACCTGGCCCGGGCGCGGCTGGAAGGCCCGCTGCCCTTCAACCTGAACCTCGCCCCCGGGCCGGCCGGCCAGGAGGGGCGGCTGGAGCTGGACCCGGCCGGAGTCGAACTGGGCTGGGCCGGCCTGGGCCTCAAGGCCCGGCTCTCGGGGACGGCCGGCCTGGCCGGGCCGCTCCAGGGTCCGCTTCAGGCGACCGGCCGGCTGAGGCTCGAGGGCGACCTGGCCCCGGCCCCCCTGGCCCTCTCCGCGGCCTGGACCGAGCTGGACCTGGCCGGCCGGCTCCCCGGCCCCCTGACCGCCGGCTGCCGCTTCGGCTTGGGCCAGGACCAGGTCAGCCTCTCGGGCCGACCCCTGCCCCTGGGCCAGATCGAGGGCGCGGCCAGCCTGACCCTGGACACGGCCGGGGCCGTCTCGGTCAAGGACCTGAAGCTGGCCTCGTCAGCCCTGGGCCGCCTGGGCGGCTCGCTCAGCCTGGCCGGCCCGGGTCTCTCCGGCCAGATCAAGGGCCAGGACCTGGACCTGGCCGCCGCGGTCAGGCTCCTCCAGGCGGCCACCGGCCTGCCCCTGGCCGGCTGGTCCCCGGCCGGCCGCCTGGGCCTGGAGGCCCGCCTTCAGCCGGGGCCGGCCGGCGCCCGGGTCGAGGCCGACCTGGCCCTGGCCCAGGTCAACCTGGCCTCGCCCGACGGCAAGATCATGGCCGAGCGGGCCGCCGGGAGCCTGCGCCTGGCCCTGGCGCGTCCCTGGGGCCGGCCGGTCCGGGCCGAGCTGGAGGTGACCCGGGGACAGGTATTGCTGAACACCGTCTTCCTGGACCTGGCCCAGACCCCCTTCCGGGCCCGGATCGCCGTGGCGGAGGCCTCGGCGGACGGGCTGGCCGGCCTGGACCTGACGGCCGAGATGGGCGGCCACGGCCGGCTCGGCCTGAAGGGCGACCTGCGCCGCCGGCCCGGGGCCTGGGGCTGTGAGGCCCATTTGACCTGCCCGGAGCTGGAATTGGGCCGGCTTTATAAGACCTTTGTCCAGGAGCCCCTGGCCGCCTCCCGGCCCGACCTGGCCGGCCTGAGCCTGGGCGGCCGGGCCGAACTGGACCTGGACCTGGCCGGCCAAGGCGAGCAGCTCGAGGTGAAGGGCAAGCTCGGGCTGAAGGACGGCCGGCTGGAGCGGGACCAGGCCGGCCCCTTGATCGAAGGCCTGGACCTGGACCTGCCCCTCCGCTACCACCTGGGCTCAGGCTCAGCCGAATCGGCGGCCGGGGCCAGACCGGACCGCTGGGGCCGCCTCCGCCTGGCCCGTCTCAATCTGCCCGGCGGCGAGCTGGCCGACCTGGACCTGCCCGTGGCCGTGGTGCCCAACCGGCTCCTCCTCGGCCGGGAGGTGGCCGTCTCCCTGTTCGGGGCTAGCCTGGTCCTGTCCGACGTCCGGGTCGAGAACCCCTTCTCGGCCGGGTTCGAGGTCCTGATGGAGGCCGAGCTCAGGGACCTGGACCTGGGCCGGATCAACCCCGGCGGCGTCCCCCTCCAGGGCCGCCTGGGGGGCCGTCTGGGTCCGATCAGGCTCAGCCGGGAGAGGCTGGAGGCCCCGGGGGTCCTGAAGGGCCGGTTCTTCGGCGGCGAGCTGACCGCGAAGAATCTGGCCGTCCAGAAGCCCTTCTCGCCCGGCCGCCTGGTCGCCGCCGATGTGAAGATGGATCAGATGGACCTCAAGAAGCTGAGCCAGGCCCTCCAGGTCGGCCGGATCACCGGCCGGGTCTCGGCAGAGGTCTCGGGCCTGCGCCTGGCCTACGGCCAGGCCGTGGCCTTCGGGATGCGGGTCCTCTCCGTGCCGGTCAAGGGCGTGAGCCAGCGGGTCAGCCTCAAGGCGGTCAACTCCATCTCGGTCCTGGGTACCGGCGCCAGCCTGACCGGGCTGGGCGTCAAGCTGGTCAGCCCCTTTTTCCAGGAGTTCCCCTACGACAAGATCGGCTTCGCCTGCACCCTGAGAAACGACGTCTTCACCATCAAGGGCTTGATCAAGGAAGACGGTGTGGAGTATCTGGTCAAGAAGCCGTTTCTGACCGGGATCAACGTCATCAACCGCAACCCTGACAACCGGATCAGCTTTTCGGACATGCTCGAGCGCCTCCGGCGGGTGATCGGCGGCGCCGGCGAACCGGAGGAGGGTTCTTAAGACCCGGAAAGGCGAGGAGGAAACATGACCCGCTCCCTGGTGCGCGCTTTGGGGCTCCTGGGCCTGGCGCTGGCCCTGGCGGCCTGCGTGACCGTGAACATCTACTTCCCGGCGGCCAAGGTCGAGAAGACGGCCGACGAGATCGTGGGCGACGTCTACGGCAAGGAGGGCCAGGAGGCGCCCCAGACCAAGCCCGAGCCCAAGAAGCCGGGGGACAGCTCCTCCCTGATGCGCTTCCTGACCTGGCTGGGCCCGGCTGAGGCCCAGGCTCAGGACGTGGAGTCCGTCAGCAACGCCCCCATCAGGGCCCTCAAGGAGCAGCTGAAAGGCGTCCACCGCCAGCTGGTGCCCTTCTACCAGCAGGGCCGGGTGGGCATCAACAAGGACGGCTTCGTGCAGCTGCGCGAGACCCAGGGCCTGCCCCTGCCCCAACTGGCCAACCTCAAGCGGCTGGTCGAGGCCAACGGCAACCTGAAGCGGCAGCTCTACGCCGAGGTGGCCAAGGCCCTGCAGCTCAAGAGCCAGCAGGTCGGCCAGGTCCAGGAGATCTTCGCCCGGAAGTGGCGGGAAAAGGCCCGTCCGGGCTGGTGGGTCCAGGACGACGGCGGCCAGTGGCGCAAGAAGTAGCCAGGCTCAGCCGCCGGCGCCGGGCTCGGTCCTGAGAGCCTCCTCCAGGGCCGGTTTGAGCCGGCGGATGATCTCCAGGACCTGGCTGGCCGGCGTGGGCCGGGCCAGACGGCCGGCCAGGCGATTGGCCCGGGCCGCCAGCAGGGCGGCCCGGGGAACCGGGTAGCCCGCCTCGATCAGGGCCGCGGCCAGGCCGGTCAGGGTGTCGCCGGTGCCGCCGATGGCCTCCAGGGCCTCCTCCCGGGGCCCTTCGACCATGGCCGAGACGCCCCCGGCGTCGGCCAGGTAGTCACGCTCCCCCTTGACCAGGAGATGGCGGGCCGCGTTGTCGTGGGCGTAGGCCCGGGCGATCAGGTCCGGGACCAGGTTCTCCTCGTGAAGGACGAAGCCCCGCGTGTAGAAGGGATGGGGCGCCTCCTCGTCGGCCAGGAAGGCCAGCTCGCCCACGTCCGGGGTGAACAGGTCGTAGGCCGGGGCCTGGCCGCTCATCTTGGCCGCGTACATGAACCCGGCGTCGGCGATGAGGACGGGCCGGCGGGCCATCGCCTCCACGGCCAGGAGGACCTTGTTGTGCCCGTCCACGTCGGGCTGGAGGTAGTGAAAGGCCAGGACCGTCAGGTCGGCTCCGGGCAGGACCCGGCCCAGGTGCTCGTAGAGCTTCCGGCTGCCCTGGCCCAGGCCGATGTCGCCGACCAGAAAGGCCGTCGGGGCCGGCCGGCCCAGCAGATCGGCCGCTTCCAAGGCCGCGGCCAGGAGAGCGGCCGTGCCCCGGTTGACCGGGGCGCCGAGGTCCCGGACGCGGACCAGCTCGCCCTCCAGGACCGCCGGCCCGGCCAGGAGGGGAAAGTCCGCCTCCGGGATGGTCCCGACTAAGGCGAGCACCGCCGCCTGGCCTCCTCCAGGGCCAGCTGGAGGGCGTAGCCGCAGAGGGTGTGGCCGATCTCCCTGGGGTTGGGCGCCCGGTCCAGGGGCTGGCCGACCATCCGGCTGGCCAGGTAGGGCACGTCCGGGCAGCCGCCGCCGGAGATGTTGACGATGGTCAGGCTGGCCAGGTCAACGGTCAGCTTCATGTTGGCCGCCCGGACCATGAGGTGCCGGCCGAAGTCCTTGACCTGGAAGAGGTCCACCGGCTGGAGGAGCGGCCCGGTCACCGGGACGGCCTGAAGGGGCTCCAGCCCGGCCCGCTCCAGCTCCCGGAGCGCCTGCAGCTCTTCGATCAGGGGAAACTCGATGACCAGGTCGCAGCCGCTGCGGATCTCGGGCGGGGGGCCCATCACCCGGACGTCCAGGCCGGCCTCCTGGAGGGCCTTCTCGGCCCGGATGACCTCGCTGGTGTTCTCGAAGACCAGAAAGCCCCGGTCAGGGCTCCTGGCCGGCGCCGGCCGGCTCCGCCTGAGAAAGCCCAACACGGCCCGGCTCAGTCCTTGGCCAGGGTGATCCGGTATCCTTGACCCTCGCCCTCGACCGTCCTGGCCCGCCAGCCCTGGCTCTCGGCCGCCCGGGTGACGTTCTCCCTGGAGGTGTCGGTGTCCACCAGGACCACGACCTCTCCCCGGGGCAGGGTCTTGAGCTTCTCCAGGGTGAGCAGAACCGGCTGGGGGCAGGAGAGCCCCTGAGCGTCAATGATCTCGGCCATGTCGATAACTCCTCAGGCGGCCTTCCGCCTCATGGTCCAGCCGATGAACAGGCAGACCAGCAGGCCGATGACAACCGCGGCGATGCCGTGGGGCCCGACGCCCTGGGGCGAACTGGCCAGTCCGAAGTTGTGGGCCAAGGCGGCCCCGACGATCATGCCCAGGACAAAGACCGCGGCGTCGCCGTCGCCCTCGCCGGCCAGGAAGAGCTGCCGGCCGGGGCAGCCGCCGGCCAGGGCGAAGGCCAGTCCGGCCAGGACCATGCCGCCGAAGTTCCACAGGCTCATGGTGTGGGCCACCGGCTGGCCGGCAAAGCCGGGCTTGAACTGGCCGACGATCAGGTTGGTGATGAAGGCCGCCGCGGCCAGGGCGATTACTCCGGAGAGGAGGTGGGCCTGCTTGAACAGGAGCAGGTCCCTGAAGGCGCCCATGGTGCAGAAGCGGCTTCTCTGGGCGATAAAGCCGATGGCCAGGCCCACGAGCAGAGAGACGAGCAGGGGGGCGTACATGGCCCCGGGTCCCTTGAGGCTGTAGAAAAGGACCCCGCTCTGGGCCTGGCCGTCGACCGGGGGAGAGACCAGTCGCAAGATCAGAAAGCCGATCATGGTCAGGGGCAGCAGCCAGCCGACCGAGGTGTGGGTGGCCTGGGTCCGGCCCAGGTCGTAACCGAACTTAAGGAAGCGAGTCCCCAGCCAGATGCCGGCCACCAGCCCGAGCAGCCCCAGGATGGCGTTGCCGTCGCCGCCGGCCAGCCGGAGCAGGGCCCGCCAGGGGCAGCCCAGGAAGACCAGGGCCCCGATCATGGCCATGGCCCCCAGGACGAACCTGACGATGGGGGCCGAGCCGGCCCGGGGCCGGAACTCCTTGAAGGCGTACGCGGCCGCCAGGGCGCCCAGGACGAAGCCGATGATCTCGGGCCTCAGGTACTGGACCACCGCGGCCCGGTGGAGCCCCAGGGCCCCGGCAATGTCGCGCTCGAAGCAGGCCACGCAGACGCCCATGTTGCCTGGGTTGCCCCACTTCTGCAGGAGCGCGGCCAGGACGCCGATGAAGGCGCCGACGCAGATCATTCCCCAGCGCGTGGCCAACGGGTTTCCGCTCCGATTCACTGGCTGCCTCCGTTCCGGGTTGCTCTCCGGCTCGCCGGCCGGTTGGGAAGGATCGTAAATCGATTATTCATATAACGACAATAGTTAATAACGATATCTTAACCGTCCCGGCATTGACCTGGCCGAGCGTTGGGCCAGCCGGGTCCGAGTGGAAGACTGCCCTGGCCGGGCCAATCCTGGTATGCTGGGAGCATGGCCCCGCCGTCCCCCGACCCTCTGCCCCCAGGGCTCCGCCGCGAGCTGGGGTGCCTGCCGCCCGGGCTGGCCCGGGCCCTGCTCCGGCCCCTGGTCGGCGACGACAAAGCCCCGGAGGTCATCCGGGCCGGCCTCTGCCTGGCCGCCTCGGCCGAACCAATGGAGTGCCGCCGGGCCTTCGGCCGTCTCGGCCGGTTCCCGGCCGGCTCGCTGCGGGCCTGGTGGCTGAGGTCCGTCTTTGACCTGCCCGGCCGGACGGCACCCCTGGGCCGGGCCCTGGGGGCCTTCCTGAGCAGCCCGGACGCGGCCCTGGAGTTCATCCAGAAGGCCTCGGCCGTGCTCAGGAGGCTCGATCCCGGGACGGGCCGGGAGCTACTGGGCCTGACGGCCCGGCTGGCCCGCCGGGAGCCGGCCGCCGCCCTGGAGGTCTTCCTGTCCGCCCCGGACTGCCTGGCCGGCCTGACCGAGGCCGACCGGACCTTCCTGCTCAGACGGGCTCGCTGTCTGGACTTGAGCCCCGGGGCCGCGGCCGGGCTGCTGGCTTCGGCCCGGCCGGTCCTGGATCAGGCCGGAAGGAAAGGGCTGGGCCGCTGGATCGACCGGGGCCGCGGCCTCAACGGCCCGGCCCAGGAGGCCTTCTTCCGCCTCGACTCCCCGGCCTCGCTCCAGGCCCTGGACCAGGCCGCCGGGGGACTGAGCCAGGAGGCGGCCAGACCGGTGCTGGAGCTCTACGCCCGGGCCCTGACCGGCCGCCGCCTCCTGATCAGGCCCCTGGCCGATGGGCCTGAGGGGCTGCTCATCTCGCCCCTGGCCGCCGGCGGCCTGGAGGGGGACCGGGTCTTCCTGCCGGCCAGGGAGTGGGGCCGCGACCCCCTGGCCGTCTTTCGGGCCCGCCTGGCCCTGGTCCTGAGCCTCCGGCCGGCCGAGTGGGACTTCCTTCTCTCCTTCGCCGACCCCTGGCTGGCCGCCGATCTGTGGTCCCTGGCCCAGGAGGGACGCTCCCTGGGCCGGCTGCTTCGCCGCCTGCCCGGCCTGGCCGCCGGCCTGAGAGAGCTCCAGCGGGGCCGGCGGCGGCGCCTCAAGCGGAGCCGCCTGGTCCTTCACCCGGCCCTCAGGGCCGCAGCCCTGCGCCTCTGGGGCGGCCGGCCCCGCCTGGACGCGGACACCGATCGGCTGGCCGGCCGAGTGGCGGATAAACTCATGACGGGACCGGACCCGGCCGCGTCGGTCAGGCGGGCCTACGAACTCCTGTCCGCGGACGACTGGGCCCGTCCGGTCGAGGAAACCGAGCCCAAGCTCAAGTTCGGGACCATCGAGCAGGGGCGGCTCTTCGAGTCCGGCGTGGGCCTCAAGCCCGGTCAGGCGGACAGGGTTCTGACCCTCAGCCGCGACACGGGCCGCCAGGACTGGCTGGCCTCCCTGGACCGGCTCAGCCAACGTCTCAGGCAGACGGGGGAACCGGGCCAGAACGGCCGGGGAGTGCTTTACCCGGAGTGGGACGCCGACCTGGGCGCCTATCGCCCCGGTTGGGTCCGGGTCGTCGAGTCCGAGGTCCAGGCCACGGACGGATCCCCGGCGCCGCCGGTCCCGCCCGATGCCCGCCCGGGCTTGATTCTCCAGGTCAGGCGTCAGTTCCAGCGGCTCAGGCACCGGGGCCTGGAGCGTCTGGGCGGCCAGCTCGACGGCCAGGAGGTCGACCTGGAGGCCGCCGTGTCCTGGGCCGTGGACCGACTCAGGGGCGCGGCGCCAGAGGACAAGGTCTACCTCTCCCGCCGCCTGGTCAGGCGGGAGGTGGCCGTCCTGCTCCTGATCGACCTGTCCGGCTCCACGGCCGAGAAGCTGGTCCGGCCGGGGCCGAGCATCCTGGACACGGCCCGGGAGAGTCTCATCGTCCTGGCCGAGGCCCTGGCCGCCCTGGGCGACTCCTTCGGCCTCTTCGGCTTCAGCGGGACCGGCCGGTCCAGGGTGGACTTCCTGATCCTCAAGGACTTCCACGAACCCTGGCCGGCCCGGACCAGGGCCCGCCTTAATAGGCTCAGGCCCGGCCAGCAGAACCGGGACGGCGCGGCCATCCGCCACGCCGCGGCCCGGCTCAAGGCCTGGCCGGCCCGGCAGCGGATCCTCATCCTCCTCTCGGACGGGCGGCCCGACGACTACGACTATTCCGGGGCTTACGCCTGCGCCGACACCCGGACGGCCCTCCGGGAGGCCCGCCAGTCCGGCCTGAGGACCTTCTGCCTGACCATCGACGCCGGGGCCAGGGAGTACTTGGAGGAGATGCTGGGCGCGACCGGGTTCTGCGTCCTGGACGACGTCCGTCGATTGCCTCGGTTTCTGCCCCAGCTCTACCGGAGGTTGGCCGGATGACGGGCGAAGACAAGGAGCGGCTGGAAGCGCGACTGGAAGAACTCAAGGAGGCGCTCTACGAGTTCGACCGGGCCCTGAGCGGGCGGATAGGTTTGAGCGGCAAGCCCTCGGCCCGGGAAAAGAAGGAACGGCAGGCCATCGTCCGGGAGATCAACCGGGTCCGCCGGAGCCTCTACCGGCTCAGCCAGGGCGGCCCGCCGCGCCGTCTTATTCTGACCCTGTCCGAGAACGAAGCTCAAAGAATCGAACAGGAAGCCGCGGCCGAGGGAATGAGCCTGAAGCAGTACCTCAGAAAGAAACTCTTGGACTGAGAATTAATCGGCCCGTCCGCTGGCTGAACTGGACGGGCCGTCATGGTCAATCGGCGAGTGAGAAGGTGAGTCAGGCCACCTGCATGGGCATGATGACCGCCTTGAAGTTCTCGTCGGCCGGGCCGGTGACCAGGGTCGGCCGGCTGGGCTCGGTCAGGCTGAAGGTGACCTCCTCGGAGCGCATGGCCTTGAGGGCGTCGACCAGGTAGGCGGCGTTGAAGCCGACGGTCAGCTCGTCGCCGACGTAGTCAACGCCGAGGCTCTCCTTGGCCTCGCCCAGATCGGGGTTCTGGTGCAGGATCACCAGGCGGTCGGGCCGGACGGTCAGCTTGATGCCCCGGTACTTGTCGGTGGTCAGGATGGTGATCCGCCGGAGCGCCTCCAATAACTCGGGCCGCTTGACCGTGAAGTTCAGAGTGGCCTTGTCCGGGGGCAGAACCTGGCGGTAGTCCGGGAAGCGGCTCTCCAGCAGGCGCATGATCAGGCTGGCCTCGGCCACCCTGAGGACCGCGGCCGAGCCCTTGATGCCTAATTGGGCCGACTCGACCTCCTCCAGGAGACGGCGCATCTCCAGGACGCCCTTGCGGGGGATGATCGCCCCCCTGGCCAGATCCAGGTTAACAAGTTTGTCCAGGGGACGGTCGATCAGACTGAGGCGGTGGCCGTCGGTGGAAACCATGCGCAAGAGGCTCTGCTCCTCGATCTTCTCCAGGTAGACCCCGGCCAGGTTGTAGCGCCCCTCCTCGGCGGCCATGGAGTAGATGGTCTTGTCCAGCATCTCGGCCAGGTCCTCGACCGAGACGTCGACCAGGGTCACCTCCTCGTGCTGGGGCAGGGCCGGGAACTCATCGGCCGGCAGTCCGGCCAGGTGGTACCTTGTCCGGCCGCCCTCGATAAGAACCCGATGGTTGTCCTCCTCCTTGAGAAAGACCAACTCGGCCGGCAGCTCGCGGATGATCGAGTGGAAAGTCCTGGCCGGCAGACAGACCTGGCCCTCTTCACCCACCTGGGCCGGGTAGAGTCCCTTGAAGCCGATCTCCAGGTCAGTGGCCACGACCTCTAGCCCGCTGTCCGCGACCCTGAGGAGCAGATTGGACAAGATCTGCATGGAGGAGCGTCTCTCGGCAATGGCCTGGGCCCGGCCGGTCCCCTTGAGAAGCTCTTCCTTCTTGATCTTGACTTCCATGGGCCGGATCCTCCTGCAATTATCTCTGAAAAAAGAACAGTAGTCTTAGGCCGGTGGATGGAGTCAGTAAGTCTGATTCTCGCTTCGTTGTCAAGAGCTTGCTGTTGAGAGCCTCCGCCGGGAAGCTGACCGCTGACGAGCGGCGGTGACCCAACTGACATCCAACTGACAGGTTATCGACGCCCCCTGTTGATATCTCTGTGGACGCCCGGCAGAGCGTCAACAGACTCAGTGGCCCCGGCGGATGGCCTGCTCCAGCTGCTTGATCTCCTGGCGGAACTCCGGGTCCTTGGCCAGGCGGCTGGAAATCTTCTTGACCGCGTGGACCACGGTCGAGTGGTCCTTGCCGCCGAACTTCTGGCCGATGCTGACCAGAGGCTGCTTGGTCATGGTCCGGGCCAGGTACATGGCGATCTGCCTGGGCTCGGTGATCTTCTTCTCCTTACGGGCCGAGCGGAGATCGACCAGCCGGACGTTGTAGTTCAGGGAGACCAGCCGGATGATCTTGTCAATGGTGATCTCCTTGGGTGACAGGGAGTCGCTGAGGGCCTCCTTGGCCAGGGCCAGGCTGATGGAGCGGCCGTGGAGGGACGAATAGGCGGCCAGGCGGACCAGGTAGCCCTCCAGGACGCGGATGTTCGCCTCCTCGGTCCCGGACAGGAAGAAGGCCACCTCCTCCGGGACCGAGATGCCTTCCTCCTCGGCCTTTTTCTGGATGATGGCCACCTTGGTCTCCCGCTCGGGGGTCTGGATGTCGGCGATGAGACCCCACTCGAACCGGGAGCGGAGGCGCTCCTCCAGGCCGGGGATCTCCTTGGGCCGCTGGTCCGAGCTGAGGATGATCTGGCGGCCGGCCTCGTAGAGGGCGTTGAAGGTGAAGAAGAACTCCTCCTGGGTCCGCTCCTTGGTGCCCAGGAAGTGGATGTCGTCGATGAGCAGGGCGTCCATGTAGCGGTACTTGGCCCTGAAAGAGTCCATGCTCTTGTTGCGGATGGCCTGGATCATCTGGTTGGTGAAGTCCTCGCAGGTCACGTAGGCCACCCGGGCGTTGAAGTTGCGGCCGAGCATCTGGTTGCCCACCGCGTTGAGGAGGTGGGTCTTGCCCAGACCGGCCCCGCCGTAGATGAAGAGGGGGTTGTAGGTCGTCCCGGGCAGGTTGGCCACGGCCCTGGCCGCGGCGTGGGCGAACTGGTTGCAGGGTCCGACCACGAAGTTATCGAAGCAGTAACGCTCGTTGAGGCCGGTGTCCTCGGAGCGCGGCGGGTCGGGCCGGGGCAGGGAGGGCCGGAGCAGGGCCGGGGGTTCCGCCGGCGGGCGGCCCGCCGCCGGCGCCTGGACCTGGCTGACCAGTTCGGTCAGGACCTGCTGGCCCAGGATCATTGAGAGGGCTTCATTGATCTGGTCCAGGTAGTGGTCGCGGACCCACTGGACAAAGAAGCGGTTGGGCGCGTTCAGGGTTGGGGCCCGGTTGGCCGGGGCGTACTCCAGACAGAGGGGCTTCAGCCAGCGGCCGATCTCCTCTTTAGTCAAGCGCCCGGTCAGATAGGCCAGAGCTTGAGTCCAGATATCCGTTCCCGATGTGTCTGACATTACCCGAGCAGACTAAGGGACGGCGCCTGTCCAGCACCAAGGCCACAGCCCAACAGGGTCATGATAGCCGGTCGGGCGTTTAGGGTCAAGACTTGACAGCGGCCCCGGCCGGCCCTAGGAAGGGCTAGAAGACTGTTCGAAGAAGGGATCATCATGTCCATGACCATCGCCCTGGCCGGCAAAGGCGGGGTGGGCAAGACCACCGTGGCCGGCCTGCTTGTCCGCTATCTGATTGAAAAAGGGCTGAAACCAGTCCTGGCCGTCGACGCCGACGCCAACGCCAACCTGAACGAGGTCCTGGGTCTGCCCGAGCCGCCCACCCTGGGCCAGGCCCGCGAGGAGATGAAGTCCATCGGGCTCCAGCAGTCCTCCATGACCAAGGACATGTTCATCCAGATGAGGGTCAACGAGGCCCTGGTCGAGGAGAAGGACTTCGATCTGCTGGTCATGGGCCGGCCCGAGGGGCCGGGCTGCTACTGCGCGGCCAACAGCCTCCTGGCGGCCAGCCTGGAGAAGCTCCTGGACAACTACCCTTACATCGTCGTCGACAACGAGGCCGGCATGGAGCACCTCTCCCGGGTGGTGGCCAAGAGGATCGACCTCCTCCTCATCGTCTCCGACCCCTCCCGCCGCTCGGTCAAGACGGCCGGCCGCATCCTGGACCTGGTCAAGTCCCTGCCCCTCAGCCTGGGCCGGGCCGGCTTGATCATCAACCTGGCCCTTGACGGCCAGGTCGCGGATGAGTCGCGCGACTTGGCCGCCCAGGCCGGCCTGGAGCTCCTGGGCGCCCTGCCCAGCGACCCCGAGCTGGCCCGGATGGACGCCCAGGGCCAGCCCACGGCCCGGGACCTGCCCGAGGAGAACCCGGTGGTCGCGGCGGCCCGGGGAATCTTCGACCGGCTCGAACTGGCCGGCTAGGCCCGGCCCTTGCCCCAGGACCGGCCGGCCCGCTCCTCGGCTTACCCGGTCCTCCTGGCCGGCGTCCTGGCCGTCTCCTGCGCCTCCATCTTCGTCCGCCTGGCCCAGGCCGAAGGGGCGCCCTCCCTGAGCATCGCCGCCGGCCGGCTGAGCCTGGCCGCCCTGATCCTGACCCCCCTGGCCCTCAAGCGGGCCGGGCGGGAGATCGGGTCCCTCAACCGGCGGCAGGTCCTGGCTGCGCTTACCGCCGGGGCCTGCCTGGCCGTCCACTTCGCCGCCTGGATCACCTCCCTGGCCTTCACCTCGGTGGCCAGCAGCGCCGCCCTGGTGACCACGATCCCGCTCTGGGTCGGCCTGGCCTCCTGGCTGATCCTCAAAGAAAAACAGGGCCCGGGCGTCTGGCTGGGCCTGGGCCTGACCGTGCTGGGGAGCCTGCTCATCGGCCTGAGCGACCGGGGCGGGCCGGCCAGCCGGCCGCTCCTGGGCGACGGCCTGGCCTTAGCCGGGGCCCTGGCTTTCTGCGGCTACGCCCTCATCGGCCGGGGGTTGAGGGCCAGGCTGAGCACCTTAGCTTACGTCTGGTTAGCCTACGGCAGCGCGGCCCTGGTGCTCCTGGCCTGGCTTTTTCTCAGCGGCGGGGGGTTTGCGTGCCTCACCGGCCCGGCCTGGCTGTGCATCCTGGCCCTGGCCGTGATCCCCCAGCTCATCGGCCACACGTCCCTCAACTGGGCCCTGAGGCACCTCTCGGCCACCTTCGTCACCGTGGCTCTCCTGGGCGAGCCCATCGGCGCGGCAATTTTGGCCTTCGTGATTTTCGGCGAGGGGCTGGCACCGCTCCAGGCGGTGGGGTTCGGGGCCCTGCTGGGGGGGATATATCTGGCCGGGAGGGGGGAAGCCAGGGAAATCAAGAGCTGACGCCGGGCACTCCTTTTTCTCCAATCTTACTCTTTAAGACTTGAACGAGATTTCGTGTTCATGGAATATTGTAATTAATCATCCCGGCCCGGCCGGGCCGGGAGAGGGTCAGTTACGGGAACAGGGCAGGTGGACGAGGAAACCCGGCAGCAGCGGGCTGAGCGCCTTTTCAGGGAGCAGGGGCACCTCAAGGGTGAAGACCTGAGAGGGGTGGACCTGTCGGAGTTCACCGAACTTAGGGAAAGCGACCTGGCCGGGGCGGATCTGAGCGGGGCCAGGCTGCCCGAGCAGATAGACCTTCCCGGCTCCCTGGCCCGGGTCAGCCAGTCCGCCGACCTGGCCCGTCACTCCTTCTTCTTCCTGACCGCCTTCTGTGGTTACTCATTGCTGACCATAGGCATGACCAAGGACGTGGGGCTGCTGACCAACACCCACACCTCCCGGCTGCCCGTTTTGGGGGCGGACATACCTATTGTTTACTTTTACATCGTCGCGCCCATACTGCTGGTCGGGTTCTACGCCTACTTCCAGGTCCAGCTCTACCGGCTCCTGGAGTGCCTAACAAAGCTGCCGGCCTTCTTTCCGGACGGCCGGCCCCTGGACAGGAAGGCCCATCCCTGGCTCCTGATCGGCCTGATCCGGAGGCATCTGCCGCAATTGAAAGACGACCAGCCGCCCCTTGCCTGGCTGCAAGCCTCAGTGGTGGTGATGCTGGCCTGGTGGTCGGGGCCGGTGACCCTGTTCTTTTTCTGGGGCCGGGCCCTGGCGCGCCACGATACACCGCTGACCGCCATGCACTTACTTGCGCTGGCCGCCGCCACAGGCCTTGGCCTGTACACCCATAGGCTGGCGCTTTCCACTCTGCGGGGGCTAATGCCTTCGGCGGTGGCCCTGTGGCTCAAGATCCTCCGAGCCTTTCTCCTGCAAGTCGGGCGCTGGCGCCGTTGGCCCTTCCGGCCGTTACGTTGGTGCACCCGGGTGACTGTGGTAGTAGCGTTGTTTTGCCTGATCGCAGTATCGGTTTCCGCCATCGCGGGATGGCCGGCTCGCGAGTGGTTTACTCGCGAACCAGACTCGGCATTACTTAAAGAATCCCCTTGGGCATATTATTGGCAAAAAAGGCGTCAAATCATACTGACAAAAGCTATAGACTTTATTACAGCGGATTTCCACGAACAAGACGTATCCACAAAGACCAAGGACTGGTTGGCTGGCAACAAGGACATTCGGGAACGGTTTCCGGTGCCAGCTACCAGGAAGTATATTGAGGAAAAACAGGACGACTTCTGGCGTAAAGAGTTGGAAGCTAGCCGAAAAAGGGTCGATAGAATCAAGGACAGCATCGAAGCCCTAAAGGAACTGGTCAACAGGGCGGACCTGCGGGGCCGAAATCTTAAAAACGCTTCTGGTTATAGGGCATTCCTCGTGGGTGCGGACCTGCGAGGCGCGGACCTGAGCGGAGCAAACCTTAAGTGGGCGCGCCTAGAGGGAGCTGATCTTTGGGACGCGCGCCTAGATAACGCTAACCTCGATGCAGCGCGCCTGGATAGGGTTGATCTTGTGAGAGCACATATGGAGGGGGTTTCTCTTATGGGGGCGTCTCTCCCGGGGGCCGCCCTTCGGGAGGCAAACCTTAAGGGGGCCATGCTCTGGGGGGCGATTTTGGAGGGTGCTTCCCTTCGGGAAGCGAACTTGGATGGGGCGAACATGAAGTATGCGGGGCTTCTTTTAGGGGCAGACCTCGAAGGGGCTTACCTTAGGGGGGCGATCTTGGAGGGGGCACACTTTTTTGGGGCTGAACTAAACTGGGCGCACCTAGCAGGCTGTTGAAGAATCCCCGTATGTTGCTGGATTCAAGTCCGGGTCAGCCCTGGTCGGGCTGATGGGCGCTGC